>Ga0265296_1003956_pt1 | contig 13256 bp, 12 predicted proteins | sample MunlanPumphouse1_FD_189073 | JGI IMG/M metagenome (GOLD analysis project Ga0265296, IMG submission 189073) | Groundwater microbial communities from a municipal landfill in Southern Ontario, Canada - Pumphouse #1 | ecosystem: Environmental > Aquatic > Deep subsurface > Groundwater | place... | reverse complement strand
GTGCATGCACCCGTTCGCGACCGTCGACGACGCCGTGCGGGCGGCGCTGGCGCGCTACGGCGCCGCCGCCCGCTTCCTCGTCGTGCCGCACGGCAGCCGCGTGACCGCGCCCGCGGCCGGCTGAGGTGCGCCGCAGGCGGACGCGAGACGGCGGGGCGGCCCGGTCAGGCCGCCCCGCCGTCCCCGGTCCTACGCTTTGACGGGCGCGCTCCCGGGGCGCACGGCCATGTTGCGGTACACCTGCTCCATGTCCTCGGGGGTGAACTTGCGCGGGTTGTTTGCCCACAGGCGGGCCTGCGTCTTGGCGCCCTCGACGAGGTCCGGGATCGCCGACTCGGGGATGCCGACGTCGCTCAGGTACTGCGGCACCTCGAGGTCCGCGGCGAGCTGGCGCAGGGCGGCGAGGGTCTTCTCGGCGGCCTCGCGGTCGGAGAGCCCGGTCATGTTCTCGCCCATGGCCTCACCGAACTGCTTGAACCAGCGCAGGCAGGCGAGCACGTTGTACTCCATCGCCCAGGGCAGCACCATGGTGTTGGCGACGCCGTGCGGCACATGGAACATGCCGCCGATGGGGTAGGAGAGCGCGTGCACGGCGCCGACGCCGGCGTTGCCGAAGGCGATGCCGCCCATCATCGAGCCCATCGCCATGCTGTCGCGGGCCCACATGTTGGAGCCGTCGTACACCGCCGTGCGGATGCTCTGGCTGATGAGCTTGATGCCCTCGTAGGCCAGAGAGTCGGTGTGCATCGTGGCGTTCACCGAGATGTAGGCCTCGATGTTGTGGATGAGGGCGTCCATGCCGGAGGCGGCGGTGACGTGCGGCGGGCAGCTCACGGTGAGCCCGGGGTCGATGAGGGCCACGTTGGGCATCAGGTACGGGCTCACGAGCCCCTGTTTCACGTTGAGCTTCTCGTTGGCGAAGATGGCGATCGCGGTGCACTCCGAGCCGGTGCCGGCAGTCGTCGGTACCGCGATGATCGGCAGTCCCTTGCGCGGCACCTTGTCGACGCCGACGTAGTCGTACACCGTGTCGCCGGTGTGCGGCAGGACGGCGGCGGCCTTGGCGACGTCGATCGGTGAACCGCCGCCGAAGCCCACGATGAGGTCGTAGCCGCCCGCCTCGACGAGGCGGACGATCTCCTCGATGGTGCTCATCGGCGGCTCGGGGACAGCCTTGTCGTAGAAGGTGACCTCGAGGCCGGCCTCGCGCAGCGGGGTCTCGACGTCGGTGCACATGCCGCACTCGCTCACGCCCTGATCGGTGATGACCAGGACCTTGGTGCCGTTGAGCTTCCTGGCCTCCACGCCGAGCTGCTCCACGGCCCCGACGCCGGTGATCAGCGTCTTCGGTTGGCGGTGCACGCGCATCTTGCGCTCGACGCGGCGCCGCTCCGTCTGCTGGCCGCTCTGGGCGGACGAGAAGACGCGCGGCTCCGGTTCGTTGTGGACGTGGTCCATGGCTCCGGTCTCCTTGCGGTGGCGTCTAGCGGGGCAGGCGGCCGGCGCCGTAGAGGGCGGCCGCCTCCTCGCGGATCTGGTCCTTGAAGGTGGGGTCGGCGATCTCGAGCAGCGCCTCGGCACGTTCGCGCAGGCCCTTGCCGCGCAGGTGCGCGACGCCGTGCTCGGTGACCACGTAGTCGACGTCGGCGCGCATCGTGGTGACGGCGGCTCCCGGCGCGACGGCGGCGACGATGCGCGAGACGGCGCCCTTCTTCGCCGTGGACGGCAAGGCGATGATCGCCTTGCCGTCGCGGCTGCGGGCGGCGCCGCGCACGAAGTCGACCTGGCCGCCGATGCCGGTGAACTGCGTCGGCCCCATGGTGTCGGCCACGACCTGGCCCATGAGGTCGACCTCGATGGCCGAGTTGATGGCCACCACGCGGTCGTTCTGGCCGATCAGGTACGGGTCGTTGACGATGTTGACGGGGAACATGTTGACGGCCGGGTTGTCATCGACGAAGTCGTAGAGGCGGCGCGTGCCCATGAGGAAGGTGGCGACCATCTTGTCGCGGTTGACGGTCTTGTTGCGATTGGTGATCACGCCTTCGTTGTAGAGGTCGACGACCCCCTCGCTGAACATCTCGCTGTGGATCCCGAGGTCGTTCTTGCCGTGCAGGAAGAGCAGCACGGCGTCGGGGATGCCGCCGATCCCGAGCTGCAGGCAGGAGCCGTCGTCGACGAGGCCGGCGATATGCCGGCCGATCGCCTCCTCGACGGGCCCGACCCGCGGCGGCGGCAGCTCGATGAGGTCGTGCTCGCTCTCGACGAGGTGGTCGATCTCGGAGACGTGGATGAACGAGTCGCCGTGGGTGCGCGGCATCCGGGGGTTCACCTGCGCGACGACCGTCCGGGCCACCTGCGCCGCGGGCTTCGTGTAGTCGACCGAGATCCCGAACGAGCAGAAGCCGTGCTTGTCGGGTGGCGACACCTGGATGAGGGCGACGTCCGGGGTCAGGTAGCCCTCGCAGAACAGCTTCGGGATCTCGTGGAAGAAGACCGGCACGTAGTCGCCGCGCCCTTCTTTGACCGCGGCCCGCGAGGAGGTGCCCACGAAGAGCGACCTGTGGAAGAAGGAGGCGGCGAGCTCCGGAGCGCAGTACTCGCCCTTGCCCATGGCCACCATGTGGTCGATCTCGACGTGCTCCAGCTCCGGGGCGCGGGCCACGAGCTCGTCGACGAGCTCGAGCGGCTCGCCGCAGGCGTGGGCCAGCACCACGCGGTCGCCCGACTTCACGCACTTCATCGCCTCGGCGGCCGAGGTGCGCTTGCGGTCGTACTCCGACTTCCAGTCCATCGGCTTACTCCTTGAGCTTCTTCGTGACCGTGGGCGCGAGCGCCGCGGCGGCCGTCGCACGTCCCCCTCCGTCATCGTTCAGGCGCCGGCCGCGGGCTTCTTGACCCTGGCCTTCTCCCACGGTCGGCCCACCTGAGCGAGGGCCTTGGCGAGGTCCTTCTTGTGGTCCACGTTCGATTGCCGCGCGATCATGATGCGCTGCGCCTGCGGCGAACCGGCGCCGTGCATCGACTCCGTGCGGTAGCCGACGGCGGCCGCGCCCAGGGTGAGGTTCTCGATGAGGCGCAGCACGCGCATGCGGTCGATCGTCGGCGTGTCGCAGACGCCTACGAGGTACTTCTCGACCAGCGGCCCCGTCTGCTCGGCGGCCAGGTCCTGGGCGGACGGCATGGTGACCATGAGGCCGCCCGCGATGTCCTCGGCGAGGCGCGCGATCTCGTAGGGGAAGCGCGTCACGTTCTGCTTGCAGACGTTGGCGAGCAGCATGTCGATCTCGTAGCTGCCGGCCGGCGTCTGGTGGCCCTCGGCCGAGCAGGCGATGCCGCACGAATAGAGGGTCTCGTTGAGGTGCGTCATCTCGATGAGCTTGTCCTTGATGTGGCTCGCCCCGGCGGCGCCGTTGTACTCGGCGGCCAGGGCGGCGGCGCCGATGAGCACGTCGCCGACGCCGACCTTGCAGCCGCCGTAGCTCTGGCGGTGGAAGCCGGCGAAACGCTCGACCAGCGAGCCCGAGAACTCGACCTCGCCGCACAGGTAGACGCGGTCCAAGGGCACGAAGACGTCGTCGAAGATCATGAGCGCCTCGTGACCGCCGAAGCGCGGGTTGCCGACGTCAAGGTCGTTGCCCTCGAGCTTGCGCGTGTCGCAGCTCTGGCGGCCGTAGATGTAGCTGACTCCGGCCGCGTTGGACGGCGTGCTGAAGGAGACGGCGTAGTCCTCGTCGCCGGGGCGCATGGCGATGGTCGGCATGACCAGGATCTCGTGCGAGTTGCAGGCGCCGGTCTGATGGGCCTTGGCGCCGCGCACGACGATGCCGTCGTCGCGCCTCTCGATGACGTGCAGGTACAGGTCGGGGTCGGCCTGCTGCGAAGGCGCCTTGCCGCGGTCGCCCTTAGGGTCGGTCATGGCGCCGTCGGCGACCAGGTCGTTCCTCTGCAGGTACTCGACGTACTCCCTGAACTTCTCGTGGTAGCCGGTGCCCCTGGCCTGGTCGGTGTCGTAGGTGACCGACCAGAGGGCGTTGATCGCGTCCATGCCGACGCAGCGCTGGAAAACACGAGCCCGTCTTCTGGCCCAGCAGGCGCTGCATCTTGACCTTCTTCACGAGGTCGCCCGCGGACTGATGGACGTTGGTGAAGCGGTTGACCTTCTCGCCGGTGAGGTGGCTGACGGCGAGCATCATGTCTTCGTACTCGGGGTGCTGGGCGAGCTCGTAGGTCATCGCCATGCAGTTGAGGCTGGGGCGGATGACAGGGTGGTTGACATAGTCGTCGACCCTCTCGCCGAACAGGTAGATCTCGAGCTCCAGGTCGGCGATGCTCTGGATGAACTGCTCAGGGGTCTTGAGCGACACTGGACGACTCCTTCCTCGCGCCGTCGCGGGCGCGGTGCGGGCCTACCGGGTGCGGGCGCAGGCCGAAGCGGGGGCGCTCGCGTGGACGATCGGTGCGGCGGGGGCGGAAGCCAAGCCGGGGCCGTGACGCCCGCCTCGCGTCAACTATAGGAAGGCCCCGGGGCATCGTCAATTTGTTGTAACGAGACGGCGAGAACGGGCCCATCATTTAGACATCGTGTCCAAGGACGGTTGATGAGGGCGCCCGGTGGCGAGCCGGCCGGACCTCGGCCGCCCGCGGCGCCGTTCGTCGCCGACGGCGGTATTCTCGACGCTGATTCGCCACGGTGTACCAAGTGGCCCACGAATATCGGAGCGTTTTGGCCAAGGTGGCGACTACGGGCTCGTCACCTCGGGGCGTATACTGCGGGCGTCTGCGGGCTGGCTTCGCCGCCCGCCCGCGGGCTCGGGGAGCCCTACGACGACCCAATACCGCCTACGTGGAGGGCACTACATGAGCACATTCGTCGACGACTTCATGGCCGAGCTCAAGGCCCAGAACCCGGCCGAGCCGGAGTTCCATCAGGCCGTCCAGGAGGTGGTGGAGTCCCTCGAGCCGGTGATCGAGAGAAACCCGCAGTACCGTCAGGCGAAGATCCTCGAGCGCATGGCCGAGCCCGAGCGCGTCATCCTCTTCCGCGTGCCGTGGGTCGACGACAAGGGCGAGATCCAGCTCAACAAGGGCTACCGGGTCCAGATGAACAGCGCCATCGGCCCCTACAAGGGCGGCCTGCGCTTCCACCCCAGCGTCTACCTCGGCCTGCTCAAGTTCCTCGCCTTCGAGCAGGTGTTCAAGAACAGCCTCACGACGCTCCCGATGGGCGGCGGCAAAGGCGGCTCCAACTTCGACCCCAAGGGCAAGAGCGACCGCGAGGTCATGGCCTTCTGCCAGAGCTTCATGACTGAGCTCTGCCAGCACGTCGGGACCCGCACCGACATCCCTGCCGGCGACATCGGCGTGGGCGGCCGCGAGATCGGCTTCCTGTTCGGCCAGTACAAGCGCGTCAGGAACGAGTTCGTCGGCGTGCTCACCGGCAAAGGCATCGAGTACGGCGGCTCCCTCATCCGCCCCGAGGCCACCGGCTACGGGGCCGTGTACTTCGCCGCCGAGATGCTGGCCACGCGCAACCAGACGCTCGAGGGCAAGACCTGCCTCGTCAGCGGCTCGGGCAACGTGGCCCAGTACGCCGTCGAGAAGATCCTCGACCTGGGCGGCAAGCCGGTCACCTTCAGCGACTCCGGCGGCTACATCTACGACGAGGCCGGCCTCGACCGCGAGAAGCACGCCTTTCTGCTCACGCTCAAGAACGTCAGGCGCGGCCGCGTCAGCGAGTACGCCGACAGGTTCCCGGGTGCCGTGTACACGCCGGTCGACACGGCCAGGGGTTTCAACCCGCTCTGGGCTCACAAGGCCGACTGCGCCTTCCCCTGCGCCACCCAGAACGAGATCGCGCTGACCGACGCCCAGAACCTTGTCGCCAACGGCGTGGCGCTGGTCTCCGAGGGCGCCAACATGCCGACGGTCCCCGAGGGCGTCAACCTCTTCGTCGAGAAGAAGCTCCTCTACGGCCCCGGCAAGGCCGCCAACGCCGGCGGCGTCGCCACCTCCGGCCTCGAGCAGTCGCAGAACAGCCTGCGCCTGAGCTGGACGAGGGAAGAAGTGGACGCCCGGCTGCACGGCATCATGAAGAGCATCCACCGGCAGTGCGTCGACGCCGCCGCGGCGTACGGCGCCGAGGGCAACTACGTGGCGGGCGCCAACATCGCGGGCTTCCTCAAGGTCGCCAACGCGATGACGGCCCAAGGCGTCGTCTGACGCGGCGTCGCTCGAAAGGCGCCGCGGCGGCCGTTTGTCGCCGCTCCGCGCTCGGGTAAGTAATCCGGCGACACCCATGACGAGACAATTCGGACGCCCCGCTGCAGGGAGCCCCTGACGGAGGGACGAAAGGAGCAGCCACCATGAAGAAGATCGAGTGCTACATCCAGCCGTACAACCTCGACACGGTCGCCGAGGCGCTGGCGGTGGAAGGCGTGCTCGGCATGTCGGTCACCGAGGTCAAGGGCTTCGGCGTGCAGAAAGGCTTCACCCGCGGGGAGCAGGTGGGGCCCCGCGAGTATCGCTTCCACCCCAAGATGAAGGTCGAGATGGTCGTCCTCGAGGACGACGTGGCGCGGATCACCGACGCCATCGTCGCCTCGCTCAAGAGCAACCAGATCGGCGAGGGCAAGATCTTCGTGAGCCCCGTGGACGACGCCGTGCGCACCCGCACGGGCGAGCGCGGCCAAGACGCCATCAGGTAAGAAGCGCTCTGACGCAAGGAGGGGCCGGCCGCGTCACGACGACTTGCCCCTCCTTGCGTCCTCCCGCCCGCGCCGCGGGCCAGGCCTCAGACGAGCTCGAACTCGCGCTCGAAATCGGCTTTGGAGCGCGCCCCGATGACCTTCTTGGCCGGCTGGCCGTCCTTGAACAGGATGATCGTGGGGATGCTCATGATGCCGAGCTTGCCGGCGATGCCGGGGTTCTCATCGACGTTGACCTTGCCGATGGCGATCTTGTCGCCGTGATCCTGAGCGATCTCGTCGATGACAGGGCCTACCATGCGGCAGGGCCCGCACCACGGCGCCCAGAAGTCGACGATCAGGGGCGTCGTTGCCTTGGCCACCTCATCGTCGAACGTCGCGTCGGTCAGGGTCTTGACTTCGTTCGCCACCTTGGCTCCTCCTTGGCCGGCGGGGGTCCACCCCGCGCTCGTCAGCCGTCAGTGTGTCGCTTACAGGCTCTCCAGGACTCGGTTCAGCCGCGCCTGGACTTCGTCGGCGATCGGCGCCAGCCTCTCGTTGCCGACCATCCCGAGCATCGCGCCGGCGTTGACCACCGCTACGCGCGTCCCCCCGTCGGTCTCGTACACGACCACGTTGCAGGGTAGCAGCAGCCCCAGGTCGGGCTCCACGCCGAGGGCGGCGTGAGCGAGCTTGGGGTTGCAGGCCCCTATGATACGGTGCGGGCGGCCGTCTTCGCCGAGCTTCTCCCTCATCGTCTGCTGGACATCGATCTCGGTCTGGACGCCGAAGCCCTCAGCCTTGAGGGCATCGTAGACGCGTGGCAGTACCGTGTCGAAGGGCTCGGCCAGGTCGCGTCCGATTCCGTACTCGACTGCCTGCATGGCGAACCTCCTGAGCTGAACGGGGATGCCGTCGGTATACCCATGGGGGTATAACTCCACGCATCGCCCGCGGCCACTGCTCACGGCAAACATGCCCAGCGGAGGCGGCCGCCAATCGTGGGCTCAGTCCGCGGGGAGCGGGGCGATGCGCCTGTGGGAGCCGCCGGCACGAGCAGCGCGGGAGGCTCGGCGCGAGGCTCGGTCTTGGGTATGATAAATGATTCATGGTCGCCACTTGCGGCGGCGGCGGCCTACAGGCATGGCAGAGGAAGGTGTGGTGAGCGTGAGAAGCGATGAGATCAAGCGTGGCGTGGCCCGGGCCCCGCACCGCTCGCTGCTGCGCGCCCTGGGGATCAGCGACGCCGAGATGGAGAGGCCGTTCATCGGCATCGCCAACTCGTTCAACGAGGTCGTGCCCGGGCACCTGCACCTGCGCAGCGTCGTCGACGCCGTCAAGGCCGGCGTGCGGAGCGCCGGAGGCACGCCGCTCGAGTTCGGCGTGATGGGCATCTGCGACGGCCTCGCCATGAACCACGCCGGCATGCACTACTCGCTGCCGAGCCGCGAGCTCATCGCCGACAGCGTGGAGTCGATGACCATCGCCCACGCCTTCGACGCGCTCGTCCTGGTGCCGTGCTGCGACAAGATCGTGCCCGGCATGCTCATGGCTGCCATGCGCCTCAACGTGCCGGCCGTGATGGTGAGCGGCGGCCCGTCCCTGGCGGGGCGCCTCGAGGGCCGCGCCATCGACCTCACGAGCGTGTTCGAGGGCGTCGGCCAGCACCAGGCCGGGACACTCGACGACGCCGGCCTCGAGGCGCTGGAGTGCAACGCCTGCCCGACGTGCGGCTCCTGCTCGGGCATGTTCACCGCCAACTCGATGAACTGCCTCGCCGAGGTGATCGGCATGGCCCTGCCCGGCAACGGCACCATCCCGGCCGTGTACAGCGAGCGCATCCGCTACGCCAAGGACAGCGGCGCCAAGGTGATGGAGGTGCTGGCCGCCGACCGCCGGCCGCGCGACATCCTCACCGACGCGGCGGTGGGCAACGCCCTGGCGGCCGACGCCAGCCTGGGCTGCAGCACCAACACCGTGCTGCACCTGGCGGCGATCGCCACCGAGGCCGGCCTCGAGTTCGATCTGCGGCGCATCAACGAGGTCGCGGCGAATGTGCCGCACATTTGCAGGCTGGCCCCGGCCGGCGCGCACCACATGGAGGACCTCTACCACGCCGGCGGCGTCCAGGCGGTCATGAAACGGCTCCTCGACGCCGGTCTCATGGAGGGCTCCGCCCTGAGCGTGGCCGGCGGGACCATCGCCGAGGCGGTGGCCGGCGCCCGCGTCGTCGACGACGACGTGATCCGGCGGCTCGAGCACCCCTACCACGCCACCGGCGGCCTCGCGGTGCTGTTCGGCAACCTCGCCCCGAACGGCGCCGTCGTCAAGGAGGGCGCCGTCGCCGACGAGATGCTCCGCCACAGCGGCCCCGCGCAGGTCTTCGAGAGCGAGAAGGAGGCCGTGGCGGCGATCGCCGACGGCAGCATCCGCAGCGGCTCCGTGGTCGTCATCCGCAACGAGGGCCCCAAAGGCGCCCCGGGCATGCCCGAGATGCTGAGCGCCACCTCGATGCTCGCCGGCCAGGGCCGCGACAAGGACGTGGCGCTCCTCACCGACGGCCGCTTCAGCGGCGCCACGCGCGGCGCCGCCATCGGCCACGTGGCCCCCGAGGCGCAGGCGGGCGGCCTGATCGGCCTCGTCCGCGACGGCGACGCCATCAGCATCGACATCCCCGCCCGCAGCCTCTCCCTCGACGTCGACGAAGAGGAGATCGCGCGGCGCCGGGCGGCGCAGCCGCCCAGCACGCCGCGCGCCGGCGTAACCGGCTACCTCGCCCGTTACGTCAAACTCGTCTCCGGCGCGGAGAAGGGAGCAGTGCTGCAATGACCCCAGACAAGAGAATGAAGGGCTCGCAGGCCCTCGTGGCCGCCCTCGAGCACGAGGGCTGCGAGGTCCTGTTCGGCTATCCCGGCGGCGTCGCGATCCCCTTCTACGACGCCCTCTACGACGCCAAGAACCTGCGCCACGTGCTGGTGCGCCACGAGCAGGGCGCGGCGCACGCCGCCGACGGCTACGCCCGCGCCACCGGCAGGGTGGGCGTGTGCACGGCCACGAGCGGTCCCGGCGCCACGAACCTCGTCACCGGGATCGCGACCGCCTACCTCGACTCGACGCCGCTGGTCGCCATCACCTGGCAGGTGCGCAGCGACCTGATCGGCACCGATGCCTTCCAGGAGGCCGACATCACCGGCATCACGCTGCCGATCGTCAAGCACTCCTACCTCGTCAAGAGCTCGGCCGAGCTGCCGCGAGTCGTCCACGAGGCCTTCCACATCGCCTCCACGGGGCGCCCCGGCCCGGTGGTCATCGACATCCCCGTCGACATCGCCCTGGGCGAGCTCGCCTACCGCGACGCCGATTCGATCGACCTGCCCGGCTACCGGCCGACGTTCAAAGGCCACATCAAGCAGATCCGCGCCGCGGCCAAGGCGATCAACGAGGCGCAGCGCCCGGTGCTGTACCTGGGCGGGGGCGCGATCGCCTCCGAGGCCGCCCCCGAGATCCTGCGCCTGGCCGAGCTGCGCCGCGTGCCGGTCGCGACCACGCTCATGGCGCTCGGCGCCTTCCCCGAGACGCACGAGCTCTCCATGGGCATGCTCGGCATGCACGGCACGGTCACCGCCAACTACGCGGTGCACGAGTGCGACCTGCTCATCAACCTCGGGGCGCGCTTCGACGACCGGGTGACCGGCAAGCTCAAGGCCTTCGCGCCCCACGCCCGCATCATCCACGCCGACGTGGACCCGGCCGAGATCGGCAAGAACGTGACGCCGCTGATCCCCATCGTGGGCGACGTCAAGCAGGTCGCCGCCGGCCTGGTCAAGGAGCTGGAGGGCATGGAGTGGGCGCCCGAGCGCACCGCCGAGTGGCTGGCGCGCATCGCCGCCCGCAAGGACGAGTTCCCCCTGCACTACGAGGACCCCAAAGACGGCAAGCTCGCGCCGCAGCGGGTGGTCCAGGAGATCGACCGCATCACCGGGCACGACGCCATCATCTGCACCGACGTCGGCCAGCATCAGATGTGGGCGACGCAGTACTACACGTACGCCTATCCGCGCCAGTTCGTCAGCTCCGGTGGCCTCGGCACCATGGGCTTCGGCCTGCCGGCCAGCATCGGGGCCAAGATCGGCCGCCCGGAGAAGACGGTCATCGACATCAGCGGCGACGGCGGCTTCCAGATGACGATGCAGGAGCTGGCGACGGCCGTGAACTACGACGTGCCCGTCGTCGTCTGCATCCTCAACAACGGCTACCTTGGCATGGTCCGCCAGTGGCAGGACCTCTTCTGGAACAAGCGCTACTCGTTCACGTGCATCGAGGTGCAGCCCGACTTCAAGCTGCTGGCCGAGGCGTTCGGCGCGGTGGGGATGACGGTCACCGAGAAGGACGAGATCGAGCCGGCCCTGCGCGAGGCCATCGCCTGCGGGCGGCCGGCGGTGATCGACTTCCGGACCTCCGCCGCGGAGAACGTGTACCCGATGGTCCCGGCCGGCCAGGAGATCACCGAGATGATCGGCGGTCAGGGCCGCAAGGGGAGGAAGTCATGAAGCACACCCTCTCCATCCTCGTCGAGAACAAGCCCGGCGTGCTCACGCGGGTCGCCGGGCTCTTCGCGCGGCGGGCCTTCAACATCGAGAGCCTCGCCGTCGGGCTGAGCGAAGACCCGCGGCTGTCGCGGATCACGATCGTGATCGACGGCGACGAGCACCCCGTGGACCAGGTCACCAAGCAGCTCCACAAGCTCATCAACGTGGTCAAGATCCGCGACCTGGAGCCGGACAACTCCGTCTCCGCCGAGCTGCTGCTGGTGCGCGTGGCGGGCGAGGGCGACAAGCGCACCGAGGCGCTGCAGATCGCCGAGATCTTCAAGGCCAAGATCGTCGACGTGGACCGCCGCGCCATCACCCTGCGCGTGGTCGGCGCCAACGACAAGCTGGAGGCGCTCCTCGAGCTGCTGCAGCCACTGGGCATCCTCGAGGTGGTGCGCACCGGGACGATCGCCATGGGGCGCGGGCGCGGCTAGCGCCCGGCCCGCGCCCTCGGGCGCTCCGCGGCAGCGCCCGAGGCAGGAGGCCAGCTCTGAGCTCCCCGCTCGCCGACTCCCTCATTCTCGGGGTGCAGGCCTTCGTCGTCGGGCTCTCCGGCGCCATGTCGCCGGGCTCGTACCTGACGGTCACCGTCACCCGCACGATGCAGAAGGGTCCGGTCTCGGCCGCGCTGATGCTCGTCGGGCACGCGCTGCTCGAGGTCGCCCTCCTCGTCGGCTTCGCCTTCGGCCTGCAGTACTTCCTCCAGCGCGCGGCGGTCTCGCTCGCGCTGGCGCTGGCCGGCGGCGCAGTGCTGCTGTGGATGGGGTACGGCCTCGTGAGCGGCGCCGTGCGCGGCACCGTGGCCGCCGACCTGACCGGCGGCGAGGGCGGGCGGATGAGTGGCCACCCCGTGGCTGCGGTCGCACAGGGCGCTCTCGTCTCGCTCTCGAACCCGTGGTGGACGCTGTGGTGGGCGACCATCGGCGTGAAGCTCGCCGCCGACGGCCTCGAGATCGGCGCCGTCGGCCTCGCCGCCTTCTTCGTCGGCCACCAACTCGCCGACGTCTCGTGGTACGGCTTCGTCATCTCGGTCGTGCATCGCGGGAAGGGCCTGCTCACGCCCCGCGTGTACTGCGTCGTCATCGGGGTGCTGGGCGCCGCCCTGCTGTACATGGGCACACGCTTCGTCGGCCAGGGGCTGGGCTTCGAGCTCCCCTGGCTGCCATTCTGACCGGCGGGCGGTACCCCGTGGCGCGTCTTCTGCAGACTGCCACTCCGCCCATCCTGAGACTGTGGTACGGTCTTAGACGGAAGGCAGCAGTCCGCTTCGCGGCCTTACGCCGACTACATACTCATTATCAGCCCCAATCTGGTTCCAACCGCAGCAACTGCCCAACCGGGCTCCGTCACAGTCGTCAGGTAGACTCGCCAAGCCACAGCTCAACGGGGGAGGACTTGCATGGCAGTTCCCAGCTTCGACTCTCTGATGCTCCCCGTGCTCGAGACGCTCGCCGACGGTGAGGTCCATCGGCCGCAAGAGGTGAGCGATAGGGTCGCTGCGCAGCTCGGCGTTTCTGCCGAAGACGAAGCCGAGATGTTGCCAAGCGGCGCGATGCCCCGCTACCGAAACCGGATTCTGTGGGCGCTCCACTACATGAAGCGCGCGGGTGTGATCGCTTCCCCTGGCCGTGGTCGGTACCTCATCGCGGACAGCGGTCGGGCTTTGCTTGCTGAGGCGCCCGCCAAGATCACTGCCAAGACGCTTGAGCGCTACCCTGGCTACATGGAGTTCGTCGGGCGCAGTCACTCCAAGCCGCAAGATCCCGACCTCATCGACGACGAAGTGGCGACTCCCGAAGAGCGGCTCCAAGTCGCCTACGAGGAGATGCGAGACCACGTCGCTGCAGAGGTTCTCGCGCATCTGCGTGCGGTCGACCCGCTGCGCTTCGAGCGCATCGTCCTCGAGGTGCTCACTGCCATGGGCTACGGCGGCTCCGACCCGGAGCGGGCCAGCCTCACGACCCACAGCCACGACGGT
>Ga0265296_1003955_pt1 | contig 13257 bp, 14 predicted proteins | sample MunlanPumphouse1_FD_189073 | JGI IMG/M metagenome (GOLD analysis project Ga0265296, IMG submission 189073) | Groundwater microbial communities from a municipal landfill in Southern Ontario, Canada - Pumphouse #1 | ecosystem: Environmental > Aquatic > Deep subsurface > Groundwater | place... | reverse complement strand
TCCCTGAACTTCATCGCAATGATCGTTGATGTCGACCCCACTGGGTCATTTAAGAACCGGATGGGTTTCAGGGTCGTGATCGTCCCGAGCCGGTGGTGATCGATGATCTCCACAATCTCCGCCTCTTCGATCCCACTCACGGCCTGCGAGGACTCGTTGTGGTCGAGGAGGATCACCGGTTTTCTGACATCGTCAAGGAGCGTTGTCCGGGTAAGAACCCCGACAAGGGTACCTTCCCGTGTAACAACACAGGCAGCCCGGAATTTTGATGACGTAACGACCTTCCGGGCCCTTTCAAGCGTGTCATCGAACGTGAGGACCGGGACCTCGGTCTCCATCACCTCCCGGGCCGGGAGGGAAAGGTTGATCATCTTGCCAACGCCGAATGCATCCAGGTCGGTGGAGAGGACCGAGACGCCACCTTTTGTTGCGGCTGCACAGACCCGTTCTCCCACGGGTGCACCTTCGGCAATGATCAGGCAGGCGATACCTGCTGAGATGAGAGCGAGCTGGGTGGGCTCGTCATCCCCCACCACGGCAATATCGTTCCTGGTCATCTTCGCGAGAGTGACATGCAGGGCGTCGATCGCGATATAGACCCGGCCTTCGAGGATCTCATGCGCAGCGACAATGATCGCTGCGTTCAGGATTCGCGCAAGCGTCCCGACCGGAATCGGCGTAACCGTCAGTTCGGAGAGGTGGATCTTCTGAATATAGGCGCTGGCAAGCGCATGTTCGCCCACCATCCCGACCGGCCGGTCCACAGCATCGGTGATGACCACGTTCCGTATCCCTTCCTTTGCCATCAGAGTCGCTACATCAACGGTGGGAACATCCTGTGGGAGAGAGAAGACCGGTTTGTAGATAATGTCTGAGAGTTTTGGCTCAACCGATTCGATGAGCACCGGCTCGTTCATGCCGAACCGTTCGAGCATGTACCGGGACTCCGGGTTCAGCTCGCCGCACCGGGCTGGGATATATTTCCCGGGTTCCGCATTGTTCAGATACTCCGCGTACCCGATGACACTCGCGATGCTGTCCGTGTCCGGCTGGCGGTGACCGAAAAGGTAGATCTGGTTCATGGTGTTGTTCCCTTTAGGGAATTGTTACTCATAATTTGTTGTCCCGGGTCTTAACGTGTGGGGACCCGGGGGGGTTCAGGGATGCCATCACTCATGAGAATATCCCCGTGGGATGAAGTGCCGTTATCCCCGATTCAGAGACCTGAAGGAGCGGTATCCGCCATCACATCCCGTACATGCCATGCAAAGAAGACCGCTGCAAGGCTGAGTGCTGCTGCAAGGATGAAGGCCATCTGGAACCCGGCAACAATCCCGGGCATCGGGACCGTGAACGGATCATGGTGGTAGAGTACCGCAGATTCTCCGGCAAGCAGGGTCTCTGAGAAGGCGATCTGGAAGATCACGATCCCAAGTATGATGCCGGTATTGCCCAGCGCCTTCATGATGCCGGATGCGGCTCCTTTCATGTGCGTGGGACTGTGGTCGAGGATCAGTTTGGTGTTGGGGACGAGGAATACCCCGCGGGCAAGACCGAGAATAATGAGACCAGTCACGACCGGTACGATAGTGAGGCTGGCCGTAAACCCGGCAAAGAACAGGTACACCCCAGCCGCCCCCAGTGCACCGAGAACGCAGAGCATCCGTGCGCTGAAACGGTCAGTCAGAGTACCCACGCCAGGGCAGGTCAGAAGCATGGTTGCCCCGGGCACGATGATGACAATGCTGGTCAGCTCATAGGACCAGCCGAGAACCAGATGCAGGTAGAAGGGGAAGAGAAAGACCGGCCCGTTGAAGACCATTTTCAGGAGAAGGAACGAGATATTTGCATTGGTGAAGTGCCGGTTCCCGAACAGCGAGATCTCGAACGCCGGGTCCTCGATAGCGCTCTCGTACACGATGGCCAGTGTCCAGAAGGCGAACGTAAGCAGAGCCAGACTTGCGGTGATCAGGCTCGTGATCGTAAAGGCATGCACCGATGAGATCGAACCGTCTGTCCTTTGAGGAGCCTTCGCTTCCCGGCAAGGTGAACCAGCCAGCCGCAATAATTGCCACCCCCACGGGTACATTGAGGAAGAAAATCCAGTGCCACGTGAGAATATCGGTCATTGCCACGCCAAGTGACGGTCCCATGATGACGCCGAGTACTGCCGCCCCGGAGACATAGGCTAGTCCTCTCCCGTGCCACACCGTCGGCATATGGCGCGTTACGAATGCAGGGCCGATCGATGCGATCATCGCGGCACCCACTGCCTGAATAATGCGGAAGGTGATGAGCGTGTTGACCGTGTCCGCCCAGCCGCAGAGGAGCGACCCCAGCGTGAAGACCATCATACCGGTAAGAAATACCTTGCGATACCCCCATACGTCACCGAGTTTGCCGAAGAAGAGGAAGAGCCCGGAGAGGACAAGCAGGTACACGACGACCGACGCAGAAGCTGACCCGACGTTGGTGTTGAGATCCTCTGCCACTTGTGAAAGCACGACATTGATGCTGCTGACCGCAAGCGAGCTGATGAGGGCCCCCATGGAGATGAGAGCGAGATTGAGCAGCCAGTAGCGCTCGTGAGCACCGGCCACGGTTCGTTCATCCATCTATCAGATGATCACTGCGCCGGCTATATGAGTGTTTCAATTTGATCCGACACAGGGGCAGGATACAGCGCAACCCATTTGTGCGGGTACACACAAGTACGGATCAGATGGTCCTGGATCGTTTCTCCAAGCGGGCAAAAGTGGTGATAGCACTCTGCTGCATCCTGATTATTGTCGCCGGTGTCCTCTTTTATGTTGGCTACACCTTGCAGGTGGATGAACGCAAACATATCGTCCAGATGCATCTCATGACCGTCGCCAACCGTATGGCAGGACAGGTAAACGGAGACGGGCTGCTCTCTTTAAAACCGGGTGACGAGGGAACGCCCAAGTACCTCGTGTTTGCCCAGGGATTGTACAATGCACGCAAGAACGATTCGTTTATTGTGACTGCTTATCTTTTGCGGGTGGACAACACCACGATCAGCTATGTGATTGATGATACATATCTGACGCATGGGATGGGTCAGGAGGTTGCACGGATCGGCGATCTGGTCACGGAGGACAAGACGGTTATCATGAATGCATCCGTTGGCGGGCCGGTCTGTTCCCCGGATTTCTATACGTCAAAGTGGGGATCATATCTCTCAGGGTACGCTCCGGTGAGGGATTCAAATGGTACGGTTGTTGGCATCCTTGGCGTTGATGAGATGAAAGATACCGTGCTCAGTTACGAGACATACCGCATCTTCAATCTCGTTGAAGTTGGATGAGAAACGTCGGTGTCCGAGGCAGAAGTACAGGGAATTCAACACCCATGAAAACTGCCTATCCGACATTACTCCTTAAAAAAAGTGTCCGCTTCCGGTGTTCACAGCACCGGCAGGAACCACCCCACAACGGAGGTCACGATCCAGATGAAAACCGCGATTACAAAGGCCCTGAGCCAGCCGATCGTGTACAGTTTCTGCAAGGCCAGCAGCCATACAATTCCCGCAATGAAGGCCGGTAACAGACCATTGCCCAGCACGTAATAAAAGATCGTGTACACGGCGGTGCCGATGAGTGCTGCGAGAACAGCCGTGGTCAGGCTGTCCTTTGCACCAAAGAACTTTGCAACATAGTAGATTATTACCGTTGAGATGATCAGCGCGACAATGAACGTTAACAGGGTCGAGAGATTCGATACCATAAGGAACTGCTTGTCCCCAGTTCCTATTAATCATGTCGTGCTGGCATACACAACGGGTTGAAGCAGGGGGACGGGCCGGTACCAGGAGGATGACCGGAAAATTATACCGAGGGGAGCCATTCCCGGACAAGAGCGATAAGGTCACCGAGATCCCTGCACCGGTTCAGCTCTTCCGTGCTGATGAAGACCGAGAGATCCGGCCCTTTCTTTAAGAGCACAACCGGGAATGTAACCGGGCGGTGCCCGAACTCCGCGACGAACTGGTCGCGGTCAATGGTTCGTGACGGGATGGCGAGATCTTTTAAGAACCGCTTCCACTCCTTCTTCATCCCGACCGGGCTGTGGGTCATGATGCTGAGGGTGCAGGCATCGCCTTTGGACAAGACCGGTTTATCCGAGGAATAGTCATGGAGCGACTGCAGCACCCCGCTGTCGAGATTGTGGACGAACAGGAGGGTTTTGGAATCCGGCATATACGAGTCTTCTCGCAGTTTCATGGCATATATTTTGGGATGCCACCCATCACACGGCAGGGGGTCGGGCTGCGGCCGTTCGGATTTTTATAACAAGATCACCCGGGTTTTTTGCGGGCACCGGTTGAACATATTTTTGTGCAGAACATGCCGTAATTTTTTACACACACTCCCGCCAGAAAAAGATAAAACTTCAGGAACCACGGAACACTGCTGCGAACCCGACAAGGCCGATCGCTCCGATAACAATCTCAAGAGGAAGTGCGGATTGTCGGGCGGGTGTAGTTGGGGGCATGGTGACTGGCACGGTCGGGGCCCCGTTTGCTGGTGTGATTGAGGTACCCGTCTGAGTGCTCGTTGTCAGATCGGCATTGATGCGCAACACCTGATTTTTAATGACCGTAACCGAGCTTGTGAACGGGGAATATCCTGCGAGTTCCACGCGTATCGTATGTTTGCCAACGGGAACATCGTTCAGGATAAGGGCTGCGTGGGTTAACGGTGTCTGGCCTGCAACAACACCATCCAGGGAGACATCCGCCCCCCCGGGTGTAGAATCAATGGCGATCGAACCATACCGGTACAGCGACTCCAGCGTATCGGTCTGTCCTGATACCGACGAGACGCTCTCGAGCTGGACCATGATCTCCCTGCGACTGCCGTCCCAGAGATGCGTGGGTATCGTCTCAGTATGGTATCCGGCAAGTTCAACGGTTATGATATAATCCCCGGGGGGTAGGTTATTGTATTCTGCCGGTGTCACCCGTTGATATTCCCCGTTCAGCGAGACTGCCGCCCCTACGGGATAGGATGCAACAATGATCGTTCCACCTTCGGACGATGCAGCGTTCACGCTCACTGCACCCATCACCGGAGGAATACCGGCGATGAGCAGGCAGGGGATTACCCAGAACAGGAGGGTATGCTGTTTTACCGAAGAACGCAGATTCATGTGAAATTATACCGGCCATTTCCGTATTAATGTACTCTCTTAAAAAGCAGTTTTTATAACATGAAACGAAGGCCGGGTTCACGGTCGCGGGAGATGGCCCGGATCCCAGGGGCCCGCCGACGGAAAAGTACCCCGATCGATACGCCTATCAGGTACCACCGGTATAGTGGGCACATATGACAGATGACTACGGCAAGGATCATTCCTTTACCTGCCCGCACTGCGGGCTCAGGTGGCGCACAACAGATACCGGCCCGCAGCTGCATTGCAAAAAATGCAACCGGTGGTTCCCGAACCCCTGGGCTGAACCGGTTCCGGCGAAGTAGGATCACCGGCATTTCCACCGGTGCAGGTTCCCCAATCCCAATGTATATGGGATCATGAGAGGGAATGTCCCGCATGGCTCTCAAAGACCAGATTATGGAAGTGATCGGCGGCCCGCATACGGCCGCTGTTGCAACGCTGAATGGCAAGGTGCCGGACGTCCGGTTCATGGTGCTTACCGGTTTTCCCGACATGACCCTTGTCGGGGCAAGCCTGAAGGCCAGCAACAAGGTTGACCAGCTGAAGAAGAACGCTGACGCGGCCCTCTCTATCTGGTCGGGGAAGGAACTCTCAGAACCGTATGTGGAGTTAACAGCAAAGGGAACGATCCACGAGGATGTTGCAACCAAGAAGAAGTACTGGATCCCGATGTACGAACAGTTCTTCAAGGCGCCCGAGAACCCGGATTTTGTCGTGCTCGTATTCAAGGCAAGCGAGATCACGTATCACGGCAAGAATATGTCAGGTATGGAAATCTGGAAACGCTAAGGCGTTTCCGTAGTTTCACTTCTGGAAGCGTTGATACGCTTCCCAAGTAACCCTTTTTTAATGGTAAATTTTTAGGTGAAGTTCCGGGGATTGCACTCCTTTTATTCACAATGACAGAGGGGATGATCAATCATTCGGGAAGGGTGGATCTCCCCTAGTATCAGGCAGAGCACGTCGACAAGGTACCCGAACATGGGCCGGATCGCTAATCGGGTTCCAGCCCGGTGCACGAATCCCGGTGTTTTATTATGCAAGACCTTGTGAAAAACGCCAGTATAATGCACACCCGGCATCATTACCGGGACAGGTTTTTTTTACAAAATACTGACAGCCGCTTCCACAGGGGGATACCGGTTTTGCTGACCCTTTGGGTATTTTTTCAGATTTTACTGCCATACTTCAACCACTCAGGTAGTTACTCCTGTCGCGATTTCAGATACATGTTTCCTGCAGAATGCATCCCCAGCGTTTGATATCACAATTCTAAAAAAGGGAACGGGAAAGCCTGCGGGTCACCGGCATCCTTGATCGTGAGGGGATACTACTGCGATACGGGATTGCGTTGCAGAGAGCCCGGGGAATTATAGTAAGGGAACAGATTCGAGAGCCGGGAAAACTCACGCTCTCATCCCGGCCTCGGACACAATAACGTCATGGAGGGCGATTCTCTGCGATACCATGGCTCTGTATGACCTCCCCCTCATTTGAGGGGGAATTAAAAACAATACATTGTCATCGCTTTGTAGATTTTTCACCATCGCAACGGCAATCACTTGTGAGTACCAGAGAACAGGGATCAGATCCTTTCTTGTGTTCGTGACTACCCCCGGAGATATGAGCGTCACAGGTACTCAGGTACGGACATCGCACGCAATCTGAAAAGGTTTTGAGGGTCATAATTTTAAATGGGTATCCATAATCCGGGCAATTCATAATCAATTGAGATACCCCGCCCGGGGAAATATATCACGAAGACAGACAATGCCAGAACCCGGATACGATACTAATCCTGCCGCTCTGCAAAATGGCAGCGGAGCCTCCAGGTCCGCCGGGGCACCTTTTTGCTCCAGGAAACCGCGGACAACTTTTCATACAGGATCCTATCGCGTTGTGCATTATACCCGACTATGAGTGCAAAAAAATTTGCAGTAACAACCCCGGGCATCCTCCCGGGCCCGTTCACCCCACAACGGTTTCCGGCACGTCACTCCCGGCAGATTCCTCTATCCCGTGCGGTTCCTCTTCCCGTATGAACACGGTCAATATGATCATGACAAAGACGAGGACTGTACCCGCCAGGAACGCGAACTGGAAGCCGGTGATGAGTGCAGGGACGGAATGGACAAGATGGATCGCCCCCGTTATTCCCTCCGGCTCATCGCCCCGGATCCAGATATCGAAGATCGCCTCGAAGACCGCGATCCCGATGATGGCGGCAAGGAAACTTACGAAGTACCAGATACCGGATACGGCCCCCCGGTGATCCCGGGGAACCGCCGTGAGAATGCTCCGCAGATTCGGCGACACAAAAAGCCCGACAGAGACTGCCCGCAGCACGAGGGCGGGGATGATGAGAAGAAGCGCAGACGTATCCTGAATCATGATGAAGAGGACAAACGAGAGGAGGAGAAGGAACCCGGCAAGTACGCAGAGCCACCACGAACCCCTCCGGTCTGAGAGGGACCCGGCTACCGGCCCGGTCACCATGATGACGAGGGACGGGGCGAAGAGAAGGAGCCCGGTAAACGCGGTTGAATATCCCTGCACCAGCACAAAGTAGAGCGGAAGAAGGAACGTCATCCCCGCGATCACGATGCGGTGGACCAGAGCGGCCCCGAGCCCGAGTGCGATCACCGGGTTTTTCAGCAGTCCAAAATCGATGAGGGGCGAAGACTGCCGCCGTTCATAGGTGATAAATACTGCACAGGATACCAGCGAGAGGATACCCGCTGCAAGGATGGCCGGATTTGTCCAGCCGAGTTCCTCACCAAACGAGAGGACGTACACGAACAGCCCTGCCGAGAGCATGACGAGGAGTGCGCCGGGACAATCGAACTCCAGACCCTGCACGGCCCGGCGCGGCCTGTCTGGAGGGATACAGAGGTACGCGATCACACACGCTGCGATTCCCAGCGGGACGTTGATGAAGAAGATCCACTGCCACGGGAGGAACGGCAGGATGATCCCGCCAAGGCCGAACCCGGCCGCAAGGCCAAGGCCGTTTGCTGCTGAAAGGAATCCGAACGCCCTGCCCCGTTCCTGTGCCGGGATTGTCCGCGAGATGATGGACGGGCCGGTAACCACGATCATCGCTCCCCCCAACCCCTGGAGAGCGCGGCAGAGGATCAACCCGTGAAGGCTTGTCGCGATCCCGCAGAGAACAGAGCTTACGGTAAAGAGCGCAAAACCCGCGATATAGATCTTCTTCTGCCCGTGCATGTCCCCAAGGCGGCCGAAGGGGATGAGAAACGCGGTGACAACGAGAAGATAGGAGATCAGGACCCATGAGGCTTCGCTCGTCCCGACATCGAAGTACCCGGCCAGGGTCGGCAGCGCCATGATGACGATACTCGCGTCGGCTGCCCCCATGAACGAACCGAGCACGACTGCTGCCGTGATGAGGCGCCGTACGGTTGTCGCGGAAAACCGGTTCACGGGTGATCAGCACCCGGGGGTTCCGGAATTTTTCCGTACCAGATAGATGATAACCGCCACGAGAACGGCCGCAACTGCGTACAGCGTGGTTGTACCGATCCCGATCACGAGATGCTGCATGAGAAACTATTCTGATGGTCGGGGGATAACCCCAGCGTTGAGTGAAAAATATTTTGCAGTTGCCGGACAACTACGCCGTATCGCAGGTCAGCATCGTGACGGGGGGTCTGTTGTCAACCCACCCATCAAGCATGAAAAAATGTTCCGGATTATTTCATCTTCTCTGCCACATTGAGGAGACACATGGCACCACTACCGGCTAGTGCTGTGAATGGGGAGAGAGGTGATTTTGTGGTTCCTGTGGCCGGGGATCCTTCATACGAGTATACTGAGGCAGTTGCGGCCTCGGATTTGCCAACCGGCGTCATGACGATAACATCCGCATGCCCACCGTGGGCCGGGGTGTGCAGAAGATCCCCAATCCGAGAGTATATCATCCCCCAGTGGATCTAAAGGAACATGAAAGGTTCATCGGTTTTCATGGTAATTATGGCAGTTGTCGTCCTGATGACAGTGATAAGTGGTTGTACGAGTACCAGTAACACGCCGGTTGTTCAGGTTGAAACCACACCGGCAGTCACGTATACTCCTGCGCAGACCCCCTTGGTTACTTTTATGCCGACATCCGTCCCAGTCCCGACACGGGATACGGCAGCAATTGCAGATAAGGCATTTGTTGCTGCGGCAGAGGCATGTATTGCTGCTACGCCGGTCATCTCCAATGCCTCCACCCAGCTGGATTTTACAACCTGCATGCAGAATACCCCGGATCCGAAGGGTGATTGTGCGGCGGACTACAAGTACAACATCCTCAGGGCTACAAAAGATGACGTTACCAGTGCGGGATATTCGCGAGAGAACAAGAGAATCCCCCTGGTACAGGACGCATACGGCAAGAATTTGTCCTATAATACCCTGACCGATACGGTCGAGGCGTGCAGTTCGCAGCCCATGAACGCCCCGGTCTGAAGTATCCGGGCGTTCACGGCGTGCGGGAACCCGGGCGGCACGGGTTATAACAGTAGTATCCCCATGTTTCCTTTTTTTGAGTCGGGCAAATCCCCCGGCACAACCGGGCATGGCATCTGATCGAAGGTCCTACTTCTGATCGCTGGTATCAGCCCGGGTCTACGTGCAGCGGGGGCTGCCGGCACATGCTCCTGTGAGGGGGATTGCCGGCATGTGATATGGGACGGATGTGTAAGGAGCCGGAATACCGGGGAGTCTCCATCATGATCCGGGAATAATAATGTAATACATAAATAGAGATTATCCATATAATTCCCCATGAGATTTAAACAAATACTGGCGCTTCTTTTCCTCATATCGCTCATCGGCACAGCATCTGCATTCCAGTCTGCCTTGGGGGAATTCCCAAGCTCCGGGAATATCACATCCGGGTCCCCGGTGACCTTCAAAGCGGTGATCGATTTCCCGCCACGCGGAGCCGAAGGAACATTTCCCGCAGACCATAACCTGGTTTTCACGACAAGGCTGGAGAACCCGCTCTGGACCTATGCACTTATCCTTGACGGATTCAGGAATCCAGACAAAACGGTAACAACCGAACAACTGACCCTGAGCGGGTTTGAACTGAACTACCCGGCCAATGTGCAGCAGTCGGTTGTTGTTATCGTGAATGGCACGGCACCCGAGGTAAGCAGGGTGACGATGACCAGCATGATGGAAAAATCCGAACGAGATGATGCCGGGACGATCATCCCGAATACCTCGCGTTCTGACAGCCAGCTGCCCATTTATCCCCGGGTGACGACAACCCCGACACCGGTTCCGACAACGATCCCAACGACACAGAAGGGCAGCCTTACTCCGATTGTTATTTTCTGCGGGATTGCCGGTGCGTGCGGGATTGTTCACCTCATCGGGAAACGACAGTCAGCCAGTTCCCGGGAGTGAAACAATGGACCGGAACATCTCTTCGATTATAATCGTGGTGGCAATCCTGCTCGCCATCGTCCCGGTAGTGGCAGCCGAAACCCCTGCGGCCGAACCGGGGATCGTGGTCATATCGACCGTCATTCCAGAAAGTGCACAGGCAAATCCCGTCTTCCAGTTCCAGAATGGCGATACGATCAACCTCACGGGCACCAACACCGGTTCCCGGACAACCTATATCTTCATCACCGGGCCGAACCTGAACGAGGGCGGCGCACAGATCCAGAGTGATTACCCGAAAGGTGCCCCGGTTACTGATGGCGATGCCTCCTCGTTCGCGACAGCGGCCGTGGGAGCGGATGGCCGCTGGTCCTTTTCATGGGACACGGGGAAGAGTACCCTTGCTCCCGGGGCGTACATGGTGTTTGCCGTCAGCAAACCGCATGACAAAAACAACCTGAAATATTCCCCCTATGGCACGACATCAGTTGTTTTGGTAAAACCAGGATCGCCCGCAGCGGTCAGTTCTGAGAAACTTATCATGGAAGAACTGGTCACCATGAATCCCGGCGGGCCTGTTACGTCAGGAACCCCCGTGACCGCGACATCCGTCATCGATTTTGTGCTGACCGGATCTGATACAACATTCCCCAGGGATCATGACCTGGTCTTCTCCACAACACTTGACAACCCGCAATGGTCGTATCTCCTTATCCTTGATGGTGTCGAGAACCCAAGGCTTGCCATGCCCGGTGCGGTGCTGGCCCTGAGCGGGTTCGAACTCTCCTACCCGGGCACTGTGAACGAAGAGCGGGTTGTGGTTATGCTCCAGGGCACCGCACCAGCCGTGCAGGAAGGCAGGACAAAAAAAGTCGTGCAGATATCCGTTATGGATAGTTTCGGGAATGTTGTCCCCAATAGTACGGTAACAAGGGAGCTTACCGTTCTGCCCTCTCCCGGGACAACACCGCGTGAGCCGACTCTCACGCCGACTACAGCGCCATTGATGCACCCATGACCCACCATCACTTTAGACCGTCAATGGATACTATGCGGACGAACACCGGGCAGGTATATCCGGGATCTTCGGGTTTTTAAAAGAATTCACAACAACTAATTCCCCGGGCAACGGGGACACCACATATTGATACAGGGGGATTCTCCAGAGGAGAAAGGGGGGTCAGCGGCCGACCCCTCCCCCAGAAATAAATTCTGTTGGGGGGGTACCACCCCCCCCTTGCATGCGACCGGGTGGGGGGCCCCCCTCCCTTAAGGTTCCGGGCGCAGCCCTTCCGACGGAGCCATATGTTTTCCTGCACTGATTCTGCGGTACAACCGGGAGGGGTACCCACCCCTCCTGCTGAGGGAGGGGGGGGGCCTGCGCCGGTTCCGGCACACGAAACCTGGAGGGGGGGCTACCCCTCCCCTGCCCGGAGGGGTGACTACCCCCCGGCCCTGCACGCACGCAGGCAGCGGTTCGCGTAGAACATCAGGAGGAGACCCCCGGTTTCCCCCGGATTTCAGAACCACAACAGGGGGGGTGGTACCCCCTCTCCTGCCCGGAGGGGTACCCACCCCTCCCGCTAAGGGTGGGGGGGTGGTCTGCGCCGGTTCCGGCACACGAAACCTGGAGGGGGGGCTACCCCTCTCATGACCGAAGGGGGGGTCACCCCCCCACGTACGGGAAGGGGGTTGGTGAGTTGGGGGGAACCGGGCCAGAATAATTTTTCTTGTTACCGGTATCGCACGTTGATATCGGAAACCGTATAGATGTCAGGCTCCTCTTCAAGAAAACTGGTCAGCGAGTGCTCCGCTATCGCATTCTGGGGGGTCATACCCCTGCGGCTTTTTTTGCCGGTATCTTTTTTTGAGGAATGATCCTTTGCACGCGGTGCAGCCTGCACGGTCATTACAAGAAAATCGTTGTGGGCGTCCATATGAGTTGTGGTACGGGGGAACCCACGTTCGGGCGGACAATTTGCCCGTACCGGTGTGGCAGGAACGCTGCTGGAATTAAAAAGATCTCAAAAACTCCAGAACGATATGGCGTATTTGATATGTGTCCGGCCATTGTCAGCCAAAAAGATGATGAATCACCATAACCAACAGTCACCAATGGATTGTGGGCCGTGACCTCGTTTTATTCCGTGAAGGGAAAAGATGCGGTCAGGGCCTTTGTGAATGCCGGGGGCATTGTACGATCCGGAAAGGGCGACCACGTGAATATCAAGATGCCAAATGGCCTGTTGATCACGATCCCCGTCTCCGGGGATGTCAAGATTGGTCTTTTGAAAGCTGCTGTCAAAAAGGCAGGTATGACGGAAGAGGAATTCGTAAAATTCCTGTGAGGAAACGGTATGGAATACACGATACTGATCCATAAGGCAGAAGAAGGCGGGTTCTGGGCTGAAGTACCGGCACTCCCCGGCTGCTTCTCCCAGGGCGAGACTGTTGAGGAAACGATAGCAAATACCAAAGAGGCTATTGAACTTCATATCTCCTGCTTAAAGGAAGATGGCGAGGAGATCCCGGCAGACAACGAGTTTATTATCAGCCGCATCCGGATCGAGACGGTCGCAGTGTAACAAATATTGATCATCGTTTTTCCCGGTTCTGAATCATATCATTGTTTTTATGGGGGGGTCAACCGCCAACCCCCCA
>Ga0265296_1003953_pt1 | contig 13260 bp, 19 predicted proteins | sample MunlanPumphouse1_FD_189073 | JGI IMG/M metagenome (GOLD analysis project Ga0265296, IMG submission 189073) | Groundwater microbial communities from a municipal landfill in Southern Ontario, Canada - Pumphouse #1 | ecosystem: Environmental > Aquatic > Deep subsurface > Groundwater | place... | reverse complement strand
CGGGTATGCCTACCTGGACCGAACAGGGGGATCTGCGTTTCGTGCTGCACGCCGCGCAGGGTGAGTTTCCGCGCATCGTGCTCGCGCCAGGCGACGCGAGCGAATGTTTTTACCAGACAGCCGAAGCCTTGAATTTGGCGGAAAAATACCAATTGCCGGTGATCGTTTTGTCTGATAAATATCTGGGCGAGGGTGCCGCAACCGTGCCGTTGTTTGATGAAAAGAAAGTTAGCATTGAGCGCGGCAAACTGCTCACCAACGAAAAAGCGCTCGTAAATTATAAACGTTATAAGGTGATGGCAGACGGCGTTTCGCCGCGCGTTTTGCCGGGAACGAAAGGCGGAATCTTCAGCGCCGACAGCTACGAGCATGATGAGTTCGGTTTTTCTTCAGAGACCGCCGAAGACCGCGTTGCTCAGGTGGATAAACGGGCCAAAAAATTAGAACGCGCGGCGATGGAGCTTGGCGGCGCGAATCTCTATGGACCACATCATGCCAAAATTACGCTGGTGGGCTGGGGTTCAACCAAGGGTCCGATTCTGGACGCTCTGGAACTCTTGCCGCCGCGGCTCAAGGGCAAAATAAATTTCCTCCATCTCAATGTCATCTGGCCCTTTCCGGCAAAGCATGTTAAGTCCGCGCTCGCCCCGGTCGGTCTCTTGAGTAATGCTAAAAAAATAATTTTGATTGAAAATAATTCTACTGCCCAGCTCGGTGCGCTCATCCGGCAGGAGACCGGTATGGAGATAAAAGAAAAGATTTTAAAATATGACGGCCGGCCATTCTTTCCGGAAGAGCTGGCGCAGAAAATTAGTAAAATAATTTAAAACACCACCCCGGCCTTCGGCCACCCCTCCTTGGATGAAGGAGGGGATAATCCTCCCCTTAATAGGGGGAGGTGCCCGTAGGGCGGAGGGGTAAACATATGGGAATAGAACAATGGAACACAACACACGCGCCGACCTGGTGTCCGAGTTGCGGCAATTATAGCCTCTGGAATGAACTCAAGCGCGCCTTGGATGAACTGAATATTCCGGCGCACAAAACTTTGATCGTCTATGGCATCGGCTGCTCGGGCAATATGTATAATAATGTAAAAACTTACGGCTGGCATTCTTTGCACGGCCGGGCAGTGCCGACTGCCGTTGGCGCGAAACTCGCCAACAAGGATCTGACGGTGATTGTGGTTGCGGGCGATGGCGATGGCCTGGGCGAGGGGATGGGCCATTTTATTCATGCCCTGCGCGGCAACGCCAACATTACATATTTACTTCACGAAAATAAGATCTACGGACTGACCACCGGCCAGTCCGCGCCGACCTCTGATAAGGGTTTTATCAGCCGCTCCACGCCGGAGGGTTTGATTGAGGTGCCGGTAAATCCGCTTAAACTGGCTTTGGCCGCCGGCGGCAGTTTCGTCTCCCGCGGTTATGCCGGCAAGCCGCGCGAACTCAAGGAACTGATCAAGAAAGGCATCCGGCACCGCGGTTTTTCTTTTGTTGACATTTTGCAGCCTTGTGTTACTTTTAACAAGGTCAATACTTTCGAATTTTACAATAGCCGGGTCTACGATTTGGAGGCGAACGGACACAGTCCGACCGACTATAATCAGGCAATGCTAAAAGCAGGCGAGTGGGGCGAGAAAATTCCTTTGGGGCTGTTTTATCACGACAGCCGCGAGCCCTATGAAGATAATCTGCCTCAAGAGCAGGGCGAGGCGCTTGCCAGCAGGCCGGCAGTTAAAAGAAAGCTGGAAAAATTAATTAAAGAATTCATGTAACTTCTACGAATAACGAATAGAAACTAATATACAAATAGATTCAATCAATAACTCGTATATTCGTACAAATTCGTAATTCGTAGTCAGTATTAAAAATATGAATAAAACTATACAAAATCTTGCAAAGGCTTTTGTTGGCGAAAGCCAGGCGAGAAATCGTTATACGATGTATGCCAAAGCGGCGAAACTGGAAGGTTTTGAACAGATCGCCGGCATTTTTTTGGAAACTGCCGAACACGAACGCGAACATGCCAAGCAACTTTTTAAAATGATTCAGGAATTGAAGGCTGGAGCGAGCGAGGATTTGAGTGAGATAAAAATCGAGGCCGGCGTGCCAACGGTTTTGGGTACGACCGCGGAAAATCTCAAGGCGGCGATTGCCGGCGAGCATTATGAAACGACCACTATGTATCCGGAGTTTGCCGAAACCGCCAAGTCCGAGGGGCTGACGCAAATTGCCGCTCGGTTGAGCTTTATCGGTAAGGCCGAGACACATCATGAAGAGCGATACAGTAAGTTGCTCGCGGTGGTTGAAGCCGGTACAGTCTTTAATAAGCCGGAAGAGGTTTGGTGGTATTGCCGCGAGTGCGGTTACGCGCATTTTGGCAAGCAGCCGCCGGAAAAGTGCCCGTCTTGCGATCATGAGAAAAGTTTTTATCAGATAATGAGCGAAAATTATTAAGTCATTTAAACCATATGACTAAAGAAAACGAGGTTTATAAATGTTCAGCCTGCGGTAATGTCGTGCGCGTGGTGGCAGCCGGAGGCGGCGAGCTGGTCTGTTGCGGCCAGCCGATGCAGATACTTGAAAGCCAACAATAGTTCCGCCAGAATCAATGATTGCCAACGCGAGGCTTTATCTCGGCCTCGCGTTTGGTTCTGTAAAAGTTTTGAGGTTAACCTGCTGAAAAGTTAGACAAGCTGTCATAAATATAGGTTATGTGGTATACTGGATAAGTGGCTGAGCAATATAAAAGAAATCCAAATACGAAATGTAGTATATGCAATAAGCTTATCTATAGGAGACCTGCAGAGCTGCAAAAAAATAATGGCCGTGTTTTTTGTGGCATGGCTTGCTACGGTTTGTCGTGCAGGAAAGAAAATCCATGCTTAGTTTGCGGGAAGCCGATTTTAGCAGGATTAAATAAAAAAACCTGCAGCAGAAGCTGTGCGAATAAACATCGAATTGGCATTCAATATAAAATTAACAGACCTCGTGACAAAGTTTTTTCAGAAAGGGCTTTAAAAAATAGATTATTAAAAGACCGAGGAAAAAAGTGTGAGAGATGTGGCTTTGATAAATTTGAAATATTACAAACTCATCATAGGGATAAGAACAAAAATAACAATGAATTATATAATTTAGAACTTATTTGCCCGAACTGTCATTACGCAGAACATTACTTAAAGAACAGTTGATTAAATAAGACGATAAGGGGAAGGGTCGGATAACGGTTATTCCACCGGTCTTGAAAACCGGAATCTCGCAAGGGATTTGTGGGTTCGAGCCCCACCCCTTCCGCATTTAAAATCCTACAAATAACGGAGCTTAGCTCCGTTATTTGATTTATTTCAGCACTAGATTGAAATCCGGCAGGATTGACATTAAGCTTAATATGGTATATGGTGATCAATTACAAAAAAATCTTAATTCCGATCAATCTGGAGGTGGGAGATGCCGGATGCGAAGGAGCAAGAGAGATTGGAGCGGATTAAAGGATTTGAACCTTGGAAAAATTTTTATCGGGTAAGCCTGCACGAGATCAACGGCCGCCAGTTCATCGTCCGCAGTTTCGGGCTTTGCCACTGGAAGAAGATCATCTTCTTTTGGCCGGATGGCCGCGAGTTTTATCGGCTGAAGCGGAGCATGGCTGCCTGGTTCAAACGGGGCGATGAACGGACACCGCGCGAGGAGCTCTTTTACCGCAAGCGCCGCCGGCGCTATCTCGGCCCGCAGAACTGTTTTATTGAGTTCTGCAACCTGGCGATGAAACACGACCGCCCGGGGAAGAAGGAGTTCCAAGCGATTGGCCGCGTGCTTGCCATCAGGAAAGAGGTTTTGGCACTCTACGTCCGATTTTACCGCAGGCATTTCTTGCACAAGCGGTAACGCGAAACAAGCCAAATCAGAACCCGCTCTCTCACCAGAGCGGGTTTTTTCATTTGATTTACGCGCTCATTTTAGGGTATAATAATTTCAAAGATTTCGAGTCTCTATTTTATTTATCAAATAACAAGGAGAACTATGCAAATTAAAAATCTGCCGGCTTGCGAACGGCCGCGGGAACGGCTGGTCAAGTACGGACCGGACAAGCTGACGAACGCCGAACTACTCGCCATTCTTTTGCGTAGCGGCGTCAAGGGAGTCAACGTGGTTGAACTGTCACAAAAAATTTTAAAAAAATTCGGCAAAGATTTATCAAAAGCGAACGTAGCCGACCTCGCCAAAACTTTCGGATTAGGCCAGGCCAAGGCTTGCGAAATCGTCGCCTGCTTTGAGCTCGGCAAGCGATTCTTGAAAGACAAACCGGCCGCGCTAATCCTCTCGCCTAAAGACGTCTGGGAAAACCTGAAAGGGATCCGCGACCACAAGAAAGAACACTTCATCATATTCTATCTGGACAGCCGTAACCGGGAAATCCAGAAAGAAATCATCTCCGTCGGCACCCTGAACGCCAACCTGGTCCATCCCCGCGAGGTCTTTGAGCCGGCAGTCAAGAATCTGGCGGCACAGATCATCGTCGCTCACAACCACCCCTCTGGAGAGACAAGCCCTTCCGAGGAAGATCTGGCCATCACCAAGCGACTGATTGAGGCGGGGAAACTGCTCGGGATTGAGGTCTTGGACCACATCATCGTCGCGCAAAAAGAATTTTCCAGCTTCAAAGAAAAAGGTATTATCTGACTTGACTAAAATTATGATGTACGATATTATGTACATATGATGTCATTCCTGCGGAAGCAGGAATCCAGAGAAATAATTAATTAAAAGCCCCAATCATATGGACACCAAAACTACCCTGCCGATTTCTGAGGCAAGGAAAAGAATTTTTGAAATTGCGGAAAAGGTTCAGCGGCCGAATACTCATTATACTTTGACCGAAAACGGTCACCCCAAGGCGGTCATCATGTCTGCCGAAGAATTTGAGTCTTGGGCGGAAACCCTAGAGGTTATACGCGATTTTCCCGACATCAAGAAAGATGTCAAAGAGGCCGATGAAGCATTTAAAAGCGGTGCGTATAGAACCTGGACTACCCTCGAGGATCTGTTAGCCAAAGAAGGTTTTGTGGTCGCCGATAAAAGTAAAAAAAAATATGGAGTATCGCCTCTACCTAAAACCAAACGCCGAAAAAAATCTAAATAAACTTCCGCAAAAGGACATCTATCGGATCCAGCTGGCGCTTATCGTAATCGCTTCAAATCCTTTTTCCGGCAAAAAGCTGGATGGCGAACGTAAGGGCGAATGGTCTTTTCGTGTCTGGCCGTATCGGATAATTTACAAAATTTACCGCCGGGAATTAGTCGTTTTGGTCATCAGTATCGGCCACCGGCAGGGGGCTTATAAATAAATTATTACCAGGATGCAGATAACCATTTTCATCTATTCACGAAAATGGTTGCTGTTGCTTCAAGCATTGTAAAAATTATAATCATCGAAAGTATATAATAGCCAAAAACGTGAAAAATAGTAAATTTTAATAGTTTTTCACTGTTATGTTGACAAAAACGTGAAAAACAGTATAATAATGACATATGACTAAAATACTCAATGTATTCAATAAAATAAATTTTCTTCGAGAGCGATACTATAAGGCATCCATCGGCAAGGAGGCGCTAATTAAACTTATCTCTGAAACCGAGGTCGTTGAGCAGGTATATAACTCTAATGCTATAGAAAATAACACACTTACGCTTGAGGAGACGGAAAAAATATTACTGCAAATCGATTTGGATAGATTTATTTCCGAACGTGAAATTTTTGAAGCCAAAAATCTGGCGCGAGTCGTTACATACATAGATACGAAAGCCAAGGAGCAGGAATTGAACCTTGAAGTGATTTTATTACTCCACAAAATGTTGCTTGCGAACATCCGCGACGAGGTTGCCGGGAGATTCAGAAAGGATAATGAATACGTCCGCGTCGCGAATCACATCGCTCCGAATCCGAAAGAAGTCGTGGAACGTCTTGAGAAAATGCTGGCGGAATATAATGCTACGAGCCACGAAAGCATCATCAAGCGCATCGCACGACTCCACCTGACATTTGAATATATCCATCCATTCGTAGACGGTAATGGCCGGATCGGGCGTGTCATCAATAATTATTTTTTGACAAGAGAAGGATTTGTGCCGATAAATATAAAATTTATCGATCGGAGCAAGTATTACGAGGCGTTCAAAGAATTTGATAAAAATGGCGCGACTGCTGTCATGGAAGAAATAGTAGGTAGAGCGCTTACTAACAGCTATCACAAACGCCTGGCATATCTGGAGGGGAAAAAAATTATGCCCCTTGCCGACTATGCGAAAAAAAATAAACTGTCACATTCAAATCTGATCAATAAAGCTACACGACAAACCATAGAGGCTTTCCTGGAAAAAAATATTTGGAAGATCGGTGAAGATAGTAGGTAAGAAAAACGAATAATATAATAATGAACCCCAAAACCAAAAAAATACTTTCCGAGCAGGACACTTGCCACAACACCCATAAGGCCAGAATAATAATTAATTGATAAGCGGCGAATCAAAACGTTGTAATCGTATCAAACATCAAATCGTGTAAGGGTGCGGGGGTCTGCTCCAAATTCATCCTCCCGGCCGTCACGGGCGCGGGGTGGGGCAAAATAAATAATTCAGCTACATGAAAATAACAAACTACGGCTTCATCGATAGCCAAAATCTCAATTTGGGAATAAAAGAGCTGGGCTGGGATTTAGATTTTAAAAAATTTCGAAGATATTTAAAAGAAAAATATCATGTTGAAAAGGCCTATCTGTTCCTTGGCTATATGCCGGAAAATCAAACTATGTATAGCAAACTTCAGGAATACGGCTATATACTTATTTTCAAACCCGTCTTAGTGAATCAAAGCAGGAAGGTCAAGGGAAATGTCGACGCCGATCTGGTGCTACAAGCCATGGTTGATTACCAAGAATACGAAAAAGCGGTCATTATAACCAGCGACGGAGATTTTTATTGCCTAGTGAAGTATCTTTATAAGCAAGGAAAGTTAGAAAAGGTTATCAGTCCGAATCAAGACAAATGCTCGGTGTTGCTCAGGAAAACAGCTAAAGAAAAATTGGTGTATATGAATAATTTGAAAGCAAAATTGGAATATATACGAAAAAGCACCGCTTAAGGACTAACCCTTAAGAGGTGCTCTTTCATAGTGATACTATATTTAGAATAACACAACAACGCAAAAAGTCAATAAAAACAGTGTATTATAGTTGATTTTTTATTTAACATTAGATAAAATAAAATAATCGCAATTACAGTTTCAATATCTTGATAATCAGATGAACAAAAAAATACTTTCCGAGCAGGACATTTGCTCCAAATTCATCCTCCCGGCCGTCACGGGTGCGGGAGGGGTGTTTATGAATAAAAATTAGTGAATGACGACCTAACTTTTTGTTCTTCTTAGTATATATTATCAAGGAAAAATGAATATCAAAATCGACAAAGGAATCGATGAATTTATTGAATCGCTTGAAGACGTTACCATTGCCAAAGTCTTAAGAACTATTGATCTTTTGGAAAGATTCGGCCACGCCCTGGGCTTACCCCACAGCAAACCTTTGGGCAAGGGACTGTTTGAGCTGCGAACCAGAGGAAAGCAAGACATTCGAATTTTTTACACCCTTTACGGGGCGGGAGCCGTTTTGCTTCATGGCTTTATTAAAAAATCTTCACAAACACCTCAAAAAGAATTGGCGGCGGCAAAACAAAAAATGAAGGGCTTGACATAATATAACATATACGTTATATTGGTTTTATATAAATAACATCTATGAAATCATATAAGAACTTAAAAAGGAAACTGCTTCGAGACCGGGGCGTAAAAAAGGCTTATGATAAGCTTGGTCCGGAATATGCGATGATTGAGAAAATTATCGAAAAGCGCCTAAAAAAAGGCCTTACCCAGGCGGCGCTGGCAAAAAAAGTCGGGACCAAACAATCTGCCATCTCCAGATTGGAGCGCGGTTCCTACAACCCATCGCTGGCCTTTCTGCGCAAAGTGTCTGACGCGCTGGGCGCTAAATTGCTTATCTCGATCACCTAGTCATTCAAGGTCAATTTATTCTACGCTAAATATTACGGAATAGTTGAATGATGCGACTCGCTAGGGTCGTTTTTATTTGTTGTATTAGATGCCCCAAATTACTAATTACTAATTACTAATTACAAGTTACAAAAACCGATTTGATTTTTTAGCTTGTTTGAGGGTAACATAATGATATATGCCGACCTATGAATGGTATCAACAATTAATTAAACCCTCCTGGTCACCGCCCGCCTGGCTATTTGGTCCGGTCTGGACGGTTTTGTATGTTTTGATTGTTATTTCTTTCGGCAAAGTTTTTTTGCTCGCCTGGCAAAAACAGATTGGCCTGATGGTCGCCCTGCCGTTTGCTTTGAATATCATTTTCAATCTGATTTTTACTCCGATTCAATTCGGCCTAAAGAGTAACGGCCTCGCTGCCCTGGATATTCTCCTGGTTCTCGCCACCCTCATCTGGGCGATGCTTGCCCTGCGAAGCCTTGGCGAAGCAGGGCTTGCCTGGATAATTTATGTTAATATCCCGTATCTCCTCTGGGTATCCTTCGCCACCATCCTCCAGCTGACGATTACGTATTTAAATGTTCATAAATAAAATTATGATCACCGAAACTAAAAAATGTAATTGCAGCCTGCGTTGCGCAAGCTGGGATCGGATCGCTATCTGGGGTTTGTTTTTAATCGGTATCGTAACTATTTGCGGCGGCATGGTCTATTATGCCTGGGTGATGACCACGCTGGAGACCAGGCCGGTCGCAAGTATCACAAGTTTCGAGGGTTGCGTGGCCGCAGACAACCCGGTTATGGAGAGCTATCCGCGACAATGCCGGACCACGGACGGCCGGATTTTTGTTGAAAGGACTAAATTGCCCGAAGGCCAGGTTTGCGCCCAGGTTATAACCCGTGCAAAGAATACTGCGACCGGAGAGGAGAGAGATTTTCCCACGCCTTGCGCTGTGCCTAAGGGCTGGGAGCCGGTACGCGCTACCGCAACCACGAGCCAGGGTATACTGCCGTATGATTCCGGGGTGGCCGGCATAGTGACTCTTGGGCCTACCTGCCCGGTTTTGAGAAATCCGCCGGATCCGGCCTGCGCTGACAAGCCGTATAAGACAACGGTACAAGCGATCAGGGTAGGCAGTCCCGCAGGCGCGCCGTTCGCTACGGCGGAGACTGACGCCGCCGGCGCCTACAGGTTTTCGTTGCCGCCGGGCAGCTACGCGATCCAGCCGATCGGCGGCCGAGTTCTACCGCGCTGCGAGACGAAAGAAATTACCGTCGAACCTGGCATCGTCGCCGATCTTGATCTAACCTGCGATTCGGGGATCAGGTAGGTTGATTATAAATTACATAAGGAGCGATGTTTTGGAATTTAAAAAGCTTCGCTCCTTTTTTGTTTGAAATTATTCTTAAATCTCAAATCATAAATCATCCGTAGAGCGATTTTAATTTTTTAGCTTATTTTAGGTATATTGCCTCCGGCGGGGCCTGCTCAGCCGGAGGTTCTTTTTTAGAAAAAGAACCAAAAATCGCGAGCTAGGGAATAAATTTAAGTGAATTCTTCGTTCAGGACGTAGGGAAAATTTTAAACTCGCCCCGCAAGAGGCGGGGCTCAAACAGTAAAATTTTCTCCTCGCCCTTCACTCAAATTCTACTTAAATTTTTCCATACTCGCATTTTTTATACAAACGCTCAATGCTGCAATTTAGAAACATCAAAAAATAACGGAGCTTAGCTCCGTTATTTGATTTTTGTGCTTATTTTAGAGTATGATGAATATGAAACGTGTATATACTACTACTGCGCATTATTAAAAATGATGTAAAAGTAACGCCATCTCGATAAATATTATGGAATTATTTTTAAATAAAAATCTAGCAATAAATTACAAAAGTAAATCTCAGATCGCAAGAATTTTAACAGAGGATTGGGTGAGACACGAAATTTTTTGCCCGAATTGCGGAGATACAATTAAAGGTTATGCAAACAATAAGCCTGTAGCCGATTTTTATTGTAATAAATGTTCTGAGGACTTTGAGTTAAAATCTAAAAAAGGAAAAATTGGTAAAACTATTCCAGCGGGTGCTTATTCGAAAATGATTGAAAGATTAAATTCTGAGCAAAAGCCCCATTTCTTTTTTATGGGATATTTAGCTTCGTTTCTAGTAAATGATTTTTTTGTGGTTCCTAAATATTTTTTTGTTCCGGAAATAATTGAGAAAAGAAAAGCCCTAGCCGAAAGCGCAGTAAGAGCCCGTTGGATTGGTTCAAATATACTTTTTTCAAAAGTTCCAATATCGGGTAAAATTTTTTATGTTGAAAATGGTAAAGAAATTTCCAAAAAAGCTATTTTACAAAAATGGCAAAAGACAGCATTTTTAAAAAAAGTAAAACAATCGGAACTAAAAGGCTGGATTTTGGATATAATGAACTGCATAGACGCTTTAAATAAAAATGAATTTGTTCTGCAAGATATGTATGATTTTGAATCGGATTTAAAAATTATCCATCCAGAAAATAAACACATTAAAGACAAAATTCGCCAACAATTGCAATTTTTACGTGACAAAGGATATTTAAAATTTATCGCAGCTGGTAAATATAAATTATCTTAGTTGACAATAGTTGCTAATTGATCAAAAATTGATCAAGAATAACTTAATATTTCTTGATTAATTTTATGAAAATAAGCAGGAAGCTGGCGATACAAATATTGAAGTATCTAGACAAAAACAAAAATTTTTATTTTCCGTTTCTCATCATGGGCAAAAAATATTCGGATGAAGATAATTTTGTAGAAATCGAACCGAATGAGTGGAAAATAATAAATACTACTGATAAATTTCAAGTATTTGAATTGTGGGAAAATTTGCAAAATCTATATGAAGAAACGTGCGAGTTGATGGCAAAAGGTTTTATCGAAAAAATTACTGGAAAAACGTTGGAAAAGCACATTTCAACATTAGAAAAAAATTATCGAAAGGAATGGAAAGAAGAATTTTGGGAAAGCGAGAATATTGAAGAATTTGGACTAAACGAATTTATTGGTGGCAAAGCCGAAGCTTATCTAGATTGTTTGGAGATAATAAAAGGATATAGAAAATAAATAATGGTAAATTACGACGCACAAACAATAAATAATTACAATGAATAATTTTAATAGGATTCCATTTGCGAGAAAACAGATGTATATCAATCGCGCAAAATTGCTAGCGATACTCGTTGTGTTATTGTCGATCGGATATATTTCCATCAAATATACATTCGTATCTATCGTTGTACAAAAGAAGTGGACTGACGCTATATTTTTAGTGTCACTTTTTTATGCAATTTTAGGAATGGCTTTTGGCGCACTATATGTTCGACTTAGCGATAAATTTTTTAGATTGACAGATGATATAAGTAATAAAATTAAAACATCAAGGGGAAACTGGGGTCAAGTCTTGAATCTTGAATCGTGAATACCGTCCAACATATTAAGGGGCGGTATTTTGTTATTTGATTTTCGCTAAAATCTGGGGTAGAGTTATTATACTATTGACAAGAATAATAAGTGTGGTATGATAATACCACACTTATTAACACCCCCATGCAATTAATAAGCTTAGAGTTTTTTGATGCTTGTAGAATTCATGGGCATTAAACTTATGAAAAAAAATCTACAAAAATTTGGTCGGATGTTAAAGGAACTAAGAATAGCTAAAGAATTCAGCTTGCGAGAAATCTGCAAAGAAACCAGCTACGATGCAAGCAATTGGAGCAAAATAGAAAGGGGATTGATTCCCCCGCCATCGGACGAAAAGCTTCTAAAGAAGTGGGCGAAAATCCTTGGTTTAGGACAGAAAAAAAGCAGGGAATTCATAGATGACGCCAAGGTTGCGCAAGGCATTATACCTCAGGATATTTTAGCCCATCCGAACGCCGTCAATTATCTTCCCGCTTTTTTCCGCACCATCCGTAATGGAAAGCCAACCAAAGATGATATTGACCAATTAATAAATTTGATAAGAAAGTCATAAATGAAGACTGCAAAAATAAACATACCATTCATTGATAGAAAAATAATCAAGAAGAAAGCCGACCAATTCAGACGCGATTATTGGAATGAAGAGATTCCGGTTGATATAGAAAAAATTATTGATAATAAATTAAAGATAGATATCGTTGTAACGGCTGGTCTTAGAGATAATTTTGATATAGATGCCTTTATCACCTCAGATTGGAGTGCGATTTTTGTAGATTTGATCAGCTTTAACAATGAAAGATTGAAAAATAGACTTAGATCTTCTCTTGCGCACGAAATCGGACACTATATACTGCATAAAGAGATTTATGAGTCATTTGGAGTGGAAACGGAAGCAGATTATTATCGCCATTACGAGAGGTTGCCGCAAGATGAATATAATAAGCTTGAGGTGCAGGCTTTTATATTTGCGGGATATCTTTTGGTTCCAAGGGATAGGCTGGAGCTTGAAAAAAAATCTATAATGGAAAAGGTAAAAGATACAGAAAAGTTTGATCCCGAAATGATGCGGGAGTATTTAGCCCAATACTTGTCAAAAAAATTTGGAATTTCATCAGATGCCATGCAGTTTATATTAAATTTTGATGATAGGAATAAGCAATAAGTTTTTAATAATAACAGATAACTTGGGGTCAACTCTTTCCGCCTAAGTCGGATAAGCCCAAAGCCGAGAATGGATAAATGAATGCTGCCCCACAATACGGGGTGGTATTTTTTATTTGATTTTCGCTAAAATTTGCGGTAGAGTTATTTTGTGAATAATTCATAAAAAAACTTCAGGAATATCAAAAAGCAATCCTTCGACAAACTCAGGACAGGCCCAAGCTGATTTGAAAAATTTAGAACAATCAATCTTGCACAAGGCGTTTAGTCAAGAAAATTCATTAATAAGTTAATGAATTTTTTGAGGTAATTAAAGGAGAGGTTTTAATAGCAGATAATTAATATTTATTGTCTAATATTATATATAAATTTTAGTGTTGACATTTAGTATACTTTAGAGTATACTACTCATAAGTATACTAAATATGAATTTTTGGTGTATATATTATATTAATATAATATATACCTTTGAGTCTAGGATCTAACGCAACACTTTTGGCGCGAAGCGCCAAAGATGTTAAGTTGGATTTCTATGACAAATTATAAAAGATTAAGTGATTTAGAGC
>Ga0265296_1003952_pt1 | contig 13261 bp, 10 predicted proteins | sample MunlanPumphouse1_FD_189073 | JGI IMG/M metagenome (GOLD analysis project Ga0265296, IMG submission 189073) | Groundwater microbial communities from a municipal landfill in Southern Ontario, Canada - Pumphouse #1 | ecosystem: Environmental > Aquatic > Deep subsurface > Groundwater | place... | reverse complement strand
TTCTCTTTGTGCCTGCGTGTCGTCCCTGATGCCTGCTTTTCGCGCCATTCTCTGCTCACCCTTAATCGGCTTATAAACCCCTGCCAATTCACGGCCGCGCTCAACCAATCGTAAAAGATAAGATTGGTTGGCTCCCCTTTTCCCCTTGTCTTTCATGTCTTCAAGATGGTTACAAGGGGGTTTACAAATTTCTGCTTCCCTAAGTTCAAGAAGGGTATTTAAGTCCTTGACAATCTCCCGTATCTCTTCAGGACTTCCCGCTTCTGCAATCCGAGCATCATAAAGCTCCACCGTTAGACGATCAGCGTTTCTCAAAAGTTCAGATACTTCAGCCAAACTTTCTCGACGTTCTTCACTTTCTGGCGCAAGAACCGCCGTTCCCTCTTCTTCTTTTTCTTCCGCCCTCTCTCCGCCCGACTCAGCAGATACTTCCGTCTCTTCCCTTTCCGAGTCCGACGATATCATAAAATGGGTAGCGTCTGCCTCAAATTGTGATGGTCTTCTTTCTCTCATAAATTTTAATTTACTTTTCTGGCGTAAAGATAAGGATTATGGTACCTCACCTTTACGGCCTGTAAAAAATTTTCTCCATCGGCAGGCGTAACTTTTTCCCCCGCCCAAAAAAATTCTTCTTCCTGCAATTCCCTGATAATTGCCTCGTCGCCGGCTAGCTGCACCACGCCGTCAACTAATTCACAACGCACCAAAACTTGCGGCTCTTCTTGGGAGTCCTGTACCTGAATTATTTCCACAGTTCTTAAACTATCTTGTTCTCCGTCAGGATTTCTCGGTGAAAATTCTAGATTTCTTTTCCCAGACATAATATTTTTTGATTTAATTAATCTTATAAACTTATTATAAAATAATACCACTTCTTGCCAAAAATTTCAAGGTGTTATATACTATTTTTATCTTACTAAAGAAAGGAGTTTTGGATCGCCCCCAAAAGGCGATTCGACTAATTATTAACTATGGATCTAACTAATCTAACCAAAGACGAAAAAGGACAAGAGATGGAAAAACTGCTCGCTGATCAGCAGTTTTTAAAAATACCTAAACCGGGTGACGTGGTCAAAGCTAAGGTCTTAACCAAAAGTAAAAACGAAGTTCATCTTGACATTGATGGTTTCCGGACCGGCGTAGTCCGCGGCCGCGAACTCTGCAATGAGTCGACCGACTACTCCGAATTAAAACCGGGCGACGAAACCGAAGCCACGGTTTTGGAATTAGAAAATGAAAAAGGTGAAGTTGAACTTTCTTTCCGTTTCGCCGGACACAAAAAGGTCTGGGACAAAATGTCTGAACTTATGAAATCGGGGGAAATTGTCATGGCAACGGTGAACGACGCCAACAAGGGCGGTTTGATGATTAGCGTTAATAAAATCATGGGTTTCCTGCCGGTCTCGCAACTCGCGCCTGAACATTATCCGCGCGTCCCTGGCGGCGAGAAAAATAAAATTCTTGAAAAATTAAAAACTTTCGTCGGCTTGCAACTTGAAGTAAAAGTTATTGACGCGGGCGAAGAAGAAGAAAAATTGATTGTCTCGGAAAAAGCGGCCTGGGAAGAAAAACAAAAAAATATTATTTCCGCTTACAAAGTCGGCGATGTTGTCACCGGCACTGTTTCTGCTCTGGCTGATTTCGGAGTTTTTGTAAAATTTGATGACTTGGAAGGATTGGTCCACATTTCCGAACTCGCCTGGCAGAGAATTGACCACCCTGATGATGTGGTCAAAGTTGGCCAAGAAATAAAAGCGGAAATCATTGGTGTTGAGGGCTCAAAAATTTTCTTGTCAATGAAAAAATTGATTGATGATCCGTGGAAAAAGATTAGCGAGAAATATAATGTTGGGCAAGTTGTTGAGGGCAAGGTTTTAAAGATCAATCCGTTTGGTTTGTTTGTAGAACTTGACCCGGAGATCCACGGCCTAGCCCACATTTCCGAACTCTCAAACAAACAAATTCAATCCCCGAATGAAGTCGCAAATATCGGCGATACCCTGAAATTCAAAATTATTTCCATTGAACCAGTTGACCATCGCCTGGGATTAAGTTTGCGCGGCGCCAAAGAAAAATCCGCCGAGGTTCCGGCTGAAAAACCGGCCGAGGAAAAAGTTGCCGAGGAAAAACCGGCCGAGGAAACTCCCGCGGAAAAAACGGTTGAAGAAAAAACCGAAGAAAAATCAGTCGAAACGCCAAAAGAAGAAGTACCAAAAGACGAAGAGAAAAAAGAATAATCAAGAACAGATATAAAAACGGGCCGAAAGGTCCGTTTTTTAATATTTTAGTGCATTGCTTATTTGCTATACCCCAATCTTCACAACGTTAATTTTTTCTTCAATAACTTTCCCATTAAGATTATGCTTTATCACTCCCTCTAAAAATTCGTTCTCAGTTAAAATACTGGGTAATATTTTTTTGATAAATTCAATTAAATCATAAGAATAAATATCGTTTTGATCTACCCAGACTAATTCACCCTCCTCGCAATTTAATAATTCTCCCTTAAACTTATCCGCCACATAAACAAATAAAATCCATGAAGAATCCATACCTTCAAGAATAGTTTTTACGACCCCCTTCAATCTAACATCCCAAACCTCCAACCCCGTCTCCTCTTTAACTTCGCGGATACATGAATTGTTTATATCTTCCTCAAAATTTGTTTTTCCCCCAACTCCGGTAAACATATTTTGCATCGGCTCCTTGGCTCTCTTCAATAATAAAATCTTTTTTTTCTCTTTGTCTTTTATAAAACAAACATTACCAACTGTAATTTTTTTTTCCATAAAAAATATTAATTATTATAAATTAATTTCTTCTTAGTTATATTTTGACTTCGCTTCATGGCGGGGCATTTCCTACAAAACGGGTTGTCTACACTAAACGATATATTTTTTGATAAAACCTCTCGGAGAGATTCTTTTTTAAAATCGCCGAATAGATAATTCCGAGGAATAAAAGGACAAGGGAAAATTTTTCCTTCCGAATTAATATAAATTGTTTTTTCTCCGGCACTGCACGGTAATTTTTTTTTAATATTGAGATATTTTTCTCTGGGTAACTCTATCCGAATCTGATATTTGTCTTTCAACTTATCAAATTTATTAATTAAAGAATCGTACTCTTCATCGCTTATTAAATATTGTCTATTTTTATTGAATCTCCCAAGTAAATGAGTTTTATTTATTTTTAAACAATCAAATTTCTTGATCGCGGAGTATTTTAGAACTTTTTCTGGTTCACAATTATCTTTCATGACGGAAAATCTCATTGATAATTTACCCTTAAATTTTTTTCTTAAATAATCAATATTCCCGTTAAGCACGTTAAAACCATCAACGCCTCTGATGTCTTTATATTTGTTTTTATTAATACCATCAATACTTACGGTAATGCTATCAATATCAAGCTTTGTTAAACAGTTTACTTTATCCTTTGTAAGATTTAAACCGTTTGTTGTAACAGAAACGTCAATTCCGTTTTGATTAAATATTTTAATAATTTCAAATATTTCCTTCCTAACAAATGGCTCTCCGCCTGAAATGGAAATCTGAAAAATCCCCAACTCACTCATTTCCGCAGCTAAATTATTAATCGTGATTAAATCCATCTCTTCCACCGTACTCGTACCAGAATCATTATAACAATGGATACATCTGCTATTACACTTGTTGGTAACATCAAAAAAAATCTTGAGCGGAACTTTATACTTATTTTCAATCATCCGGTACTGTTTATTTTTTATGGAATTTTTATAATTATTTTCAATTTCTCTAAAATCATTAAATCTGCTATATGTTTTTAAAAAATGGTCGTAAACAATAAAATTATTTTTTTCTTTTCTTATAGTTAACTTCTTGTCTTGATCGTTTTTTTTCAAAACGCAAAAGGGGTCTACTGCATCGATATTTTTATAGTAAAATAAAGCCCTATTCCGACACCCCCCTCTACAATTTTTATACTCAGGACAATTATTACATGTTTCATTACCTTGAAAACTCACTGACTTTTTGGTTTTTTCCCAAAGATCGGAAAATTTTTCCTTCTTAATATTTCCTACTACAAAATTTTCTCCCAAAAAAGCACATGAAGAAAAATCTCCCGACGGCGAAACATTACAAGTTTCTTTTCCGCCCGTGCAACCAAATCCGCAATAAACAAAATCATAATCTCTTTTGTCGAGCGGCGTTTTGGGTAAGGTGACTTCAGTGTTTGTTTTAACCATCCGAACATTCTTAAGAAAATCGATATATTGATTTTGGTTGATCAACAAATATTGATTATCTTTCGTTCTACCAAATAATCGGATCGGATTGAATTTAATGGAATCAAGTGATAATTTTTCAGCAAGGTTTATCAATTCTTTATATTCGCTGATATTTAAACTATTAAGAGTAGTTTTTATGGCGAGGGCAGCCGTTTTACAATATTTTCTCAATATTCTAATTTTTTCTATTGCCTTATTAAAATTTCCCAGCCCTCTAATTTGATCGTGAGTTTTTCCCATCCCGTCAATACTCACTGTTATTGTCCTCATGCCAAGTTTGTCAAAATTTAAAGATTTTTCTCTATCAACCAATAAACCGTTTGTTGTGATTGAAACATCAATAAAATTTTTTCTCGCGTATTTGATTATTTGGAAAATGTCGCTCCTGAGTAGCGGCTCCCCACCGGCGATTGATAGAAGGAAGGTGCCCCCCTCTCTCATCTGATCAATCAATCTAAAAATATTCTCTGTCGTTAGTTCTTGCGGATTGTATTTACCCGAATCGGTAAAACAATGTTTACATTTTAAATTACACTTATGCGTAATGTCTATAAAAACTCTTAGGGGCGAACTTAATCCTTTGTTCTTCTTGTTTTTAATAAAAAAAATGTCTGACGTTAACAGACCGTTTTCGATTAGCTCGTTTTTAAACTTATTCAACTCCGGATTATTCTCGTAATTACCGTTAAAAATCTTTTTCAGAGCATCAGATGAGTCTTTGTCAAAAAAATAATAATTTTTATCTTTAGTATTATATATTATGGAACCAAAAAATTCTTCACGAAAAAATATTTTGTGATTAGATAGTTCCATAATACATTAAAAAATGCGAGCAACTAAGCCCGCATTTTACATATGTAACATTTTATACTTTTTAACTTTTAAGGTTTTTTTCTTTTTGGAGGCCTTCATATTAATAAAGTTAGGATTAAGCGCATCTTTACTACCCCCTAATCTAAAATTATATTCGACCTTTATATAAAGGTAACATATACGTATTAAGCTGTCAAGATAAATAAAAAAATAGGGAGCCCGAGGACAAGTGTCTGAACCGCGGCAGTCGCCCCACTCGGGGGTTTTCTCTGGCTGCACTCGCTGGCGGTTCTCGCTGACACTCGTCCTCGGGCTGAGTTGGCCATTCTGCTAGCCCAGCAGGCTGACTCACGGATCGTCGGGAAGCCGTATCGCACACGGCAGGCTAGTCCCGTTCCCGTGCTCCAGGACTTCGGGACGCATCGTGGCCCTAAGTCGTGGAGCCCTCCACGGCGTAGCACGCCTCGGCGAACACCTCCGCGAACACGGACGGCGGACCGGTCTGATTCCTGATCATCGTGGACCTCTCCTTCTTGGCGGACAGTGCCGCCTGCTCTCGGGGCCGATGCCCCATCCTCGGAACGTGGGTCGCACGGACCCAGCGTTTTTAATTTACAACACTTCCCTTTTGCCGTCAACTTTGCAATCACCCCTCTTAAGATAAGAGGGGCTGGGGGCGTTATGAACCGCTATTATAAAATCCACCGCTCATAACTCCTCTTAATCTCCCCTTAACTTAAGGGGAGAAATTCCGCCACACCAACTTCGCGCAACAGTTGTTTACCATTAATTATTATGCTACAATAAATTTAATCAATTAGTTCGTGCTATTCGTAAAAATTCGTAAATTCACAGACCATGAAAAACCTCATCAAAAATTTTATTATCTTCTTGATAATTTTTCTCGCCATCAGCGGAATTTTTGGCGCCCTGAATTACTCGGCCGAAAAAGTAGAGACCATAAACATTCAAAAACTTCTTGAACAAATAGATAAAAATGAAATCAAAAAAATCTCCGTTCAGGGAGAAAAAATAAATCTTACTTTAAACGACGGAAAACTGGAAACGTTGCGCAAAGAAACCGGGGAAACCCTGGGAGATTTATTTAAAAACTACGGTGTTACTCCGGAAAAAATTAGAAATATAGAAATTGAAGTAAAGGTAGATGAGGGCTGGGGTTACTGGTTAAACATGCTTTTACCTTTTCTCCTTCCTCTCGTACTTTTTGTCATTTTACTTTATTACTTAATGCGCCAAGTTCAGGGCGCGAACACCAAGGCCATGAGTTTTGGTCAGTCGGGTGCGAGAGAGGCCTCAAAAAATCCCAAAAATAAAATTACTTTCAAAGACATAGCCGGGGTGCGCGAAGCCAAGGAAGAACTCTTGGAAGTGGTTGAATTTTTAAAAAATCCAAAAAAATTTACAGTCCTCGGCGCGAAAATTCCCAAAGGCGTCCTTTTGATGGGCTCGCCCGGAACGGGAAAAACCCTGCTCGCCAAAGCCGTGGCCGGCGAAGCCAATGTTCCGTTTTTTTCCATATCTGGTTCGGAATTCGTAGAGATGTTTGTTGGCGTCGGCGCGGCTCGCGTTCGCGATTTATTTACCAAAGCTAAAAAAAGCGCGCCCTGTATTATTTTCGTTGATGAACTTGACGCCGTCGGCCGACAACGCGGTACGGGATTGGGCGGAAGCCACGACGAGCGCGAACAAACTTTAAACCAAATCTTAGTTGAGATGGACGGCTTTGATCCGAACTCCGGGGTGATCGTCCTTGCGGCCACTAATCGTCCGGACGTTTTGGATCCGGCGCTTTTGCGGCCGGGACGCTTTGACCGACGAGTGATTTTGGACGAACCAGACATGCGCGACCGCGAAGCAATTTTAAAAATTCACGCCAAAGGAAAACCCATGGCGGGCGATGTTGATTTGAAAAAAATCGCCGAGCGCACTCCGGGATTTTCCGGAGCCGACTTGGCAAATCTCCTAAACGAAGCGGCAATTCTCACGGCCAAACGCAACAAACAAAAAATCGGCATGGAAGAAGCCAGGGAAAGCGTGGAAAAAGTGATGCTCGGTCCGGAGCGCAAAAGCCACCTCCTCTCAGACAAAGAAAGAAAAATCACGGCCTACCACGAAGCGGCCCACGCTCTTGTTACGCACGAACTGCCGCACGCCGATCCCGTGCACAAGGTCTCGCTCGTCTCCCGCGGACGCGCCGCCGGTTATACTTTAAAACTCCCGATTGAGGACAAACATCTGCACAGCCGCTCGGAATTCATTGACGATTTAGCCGTAATGCTCGCTGGCCATACCGTGGAAAAAGAAACTTTCGGCGAAGTGACAACCGGCGCCTCAAATGATTTGAGACAAGCAACGCGTCTGGCTCGCCGACTGATTACCGAATTTGGCATGAGCGAAAAATTGGGGCCGCGAACTTTTGGTGAAAAAGAAGAAATGATTTTCTTGGGCCGAGAAATTCACGAACAGCGCGACTACAGCGAAAAAGTTGCCGAAACCATTGATCAAGAAATAACTCATCTAATTGCCGACGCGACAAAAACCGCTCTGGAAATAGTTCGTAAGAAAAAAAATAAATTAGACGAAATAGCAAAAATTCTTTTGGAAAAAGAAACAATTGAGAAAGAAGCGTTTGAAAAAATATTTAAATAAAAACTAACAGCTCACGACTAGCGACATGTTCCGCCAACGACGGAACTCGCAACTTACAACTTGTTGTCAGTTGTCTGTCGTTTGTCGTTAGTCGGCAGGGGGAAATATGTTTAAAAAAGCGACGCCAGTTTATCGCGTTGTCTTAAAAAAATCTTGGGAAATCACAAAACAAAATAAGTTTTTGTGGTTTTTCGGCCTTTTCGCGGCCTTAGCCGGCAACGGCGGGGTCTACGAAATTTTAGTTAAAGGTTTTGATCGAGTTGTCGCTCGCGGCGAAAATCTCGCTAATGACCCGGGCTGGTTCTGGCAATGGCTTGCTGCCTTTGGACCAAAAATGGAGCCGACTTTTGAACAAATTCCGCTCTTTGGTAATATTTTCTGGCTTGTCTCTCTCGTCATTTTGATTCTTCTCGTCGTTGCTATCTGGCTGACGATTGTCTCGCGCGGCGCCTTGATTAATTCCATTAAAAAAATTGTTGGGAAGAAGAAAACAACTCTTCGCGAGGGTTGGGAAGATGGTCACAAAACCTTCTGGCCGCTTTTGGGTTTAAACGCCCTGGCCAAGGCCTTAGTTTTTGGACTTCTGGTGCTGATTACTTTGCCGACCATGTTCTTCATCACTGGCGGAGGAAGCAGTATCGGTTGGAATCTTGTCCTTTATATCCTCGCTTTCGTAATTTTCATTGCCTTGGCGCTCTTTGTTTCTTTTATGGCCATCTACGCTTCATGTTTTGTGGTTGTAAGGGACTTGCCAATGGTTGAAGCCATCCGAGCGGGCTGGCGACTCTTTGCGAAAAACTGGCTGGTCTCAATTGAAATGTCTCTCCTGCTTTTTGTCATAACTTTGGGCGTCGGCGCCGCTTTTGCCATCCTTTCTTTCCTCTACCTTATACCCGTCTTTCTTCTTTTGCTCGCTTTTGCTTACCTTAAATTGTCTTTTGGTTTTTGGCTCGTTGTCGCGCTTGCCTTCCTCGGTTGGCTCGTGGCGCTCGGTTTTACCGGTGGTGCTCTTTCCGCCTACCAGTTCTCGTCCTGGACCATACTTTTCATGGAGATAAATAAGAAAAAAGTTTGGAGCAAATTATTGAGGTTTGTAGGAATCAAAAAATAAAAACAATAAATTATCATGCCCAATCAATCGATTGAAAATCTTCTAAAAAACTTTCGGGGCAAACATTCAGACACGCCGCAAATCGCCGGCGAAGAAACAAAAGAAAAGTTTGAAGAAAAAATGTCGGCGATTGCCCTCAAGGAAAAAGAAAAAGTGGCTGAAGAAAAAGCCGCGAGTTTAAATTTTCCTTACATCAACTTAAAGGGCTTCCCTATCAGTCCGGAAACCCTGACTTCTATTCCCAAAGAAATCGCCGAAGCCCTCAAGGTGATTTGTTTTTTAAATACCGGCACGGAAATCAGAATTGGCGCGGTTGACCCGGCCCAAGATCAAATTAAAGAATTGCTTTTAAGTTTAGAAGATAAATTCCACGGCCACGGCGAAGTTTACTTAATTTCAGAACACAGTTTTGCATTGGCTTTTAAGCTTTATGCCGCCCTGCCCACAATTAAAAAAATAGTGAGTGGCGTGGAAATCACCGAGAAAGATTTAAAAAAATATTCCGAGGAAATAAAAAGTTTCAAACAACTGAACGAAAAAATCCAGCGAGCCAACATCACAGACATTGTCACCATGGTTATTGCCGCCTCCACCACGGCCCGCTCTTCCGACATTCACATTGAAGCCGAAGAAAAAGATATTAAAATCAGATTTCGAGTTGATGGTGTCCTAACCGACGCCGCCTCATTGCCGAAAGAACAATGGTCAAAAGTTATCTCGCGCATCAAGTTGCTCTCTGGTTTGAAAATTAATGTTACAAATATTCCCCAAGACGGCCGTTTTACCATTTTCATGAAAGACGGAAAAATTGATGTCCGCGTTTCTTGTTTGCCGACATCTTACGGCGAATCAGTCGTTATGCGTTTACTGATGCCGTCCACCGCCGGACTTAGTTTTGATGGTCTTGGTCTTTGGGAACCGGCTTTCTCCCAACTTAAGACCCAAACCGAACGGCCGAACGGCATGATTATCACGACCGGTCCGACTGGCTCTGGTAAAACTACTACTCTCTACGCCATTTTAAATAAACTAAATGAACCCGGCGTAAAAATTATTACTTTGGAAGATCCCGTGGAATATAAATTGGGAGGAATAAATCAAAGCCAAGTTGATTATTCCCGCGATTACACTTTTGTCAAAGGCCTGAAATCAATTTTGCGCCAAGACCCAGACGTTGTGATGGTCGGCGAAATCCGAGACATTGAAACTGCGGATATCGCGATTCAAGCCGCGCTCACCGGACACTTAGTAATTTCTACCATTCACACAAACAGCGCCTCGGGCGCCATTCCAAGATTTTTATCCATGGGTGTAAAATCATTTTTACTTGCCCCGGCCCTAAATGCTGTGATTGGCCAACGCTTGGTCAGAAAAATTTGTGAAAGTTGCAAAGTGGAAGATAAATTGGATGCGGAAACCTTGGCGCGCGTGAAAAAAATTCTTGAGACACTGCCGAAGGAAGTTAAAGAAAAATATAAAGTTGATTTGGAAAATTTAAAATTTATGCGCGGCGCGGGATGTCCGGAATGTAACAATCTTGGTTACAAAGGCCGCCTCGGAATTTACGAAATTATGATTATGAGCGCGGAAATTGAAAAAGTAATTTTATCTGGCGAAATTTCCGAATACCAAATGCAAGACATCGCCACTAAAGCCGGCATGGTGACCATGGTTCAGGACGGATTACTCAAAGCCCTAGCCGGTGTCACTTCCGTTTCCGAAATTTTCGAAGCAGCGGAGTAAATTATTTTCAATGTCATTCCCGCGAAAGCGGAAATCCAAAAACGGCCGCTCGGCCGTTTTCAAATTACTAATTACTATTTACCAATTACTTCAATTATTCTCTCCTCTTCTTTTTTCCCCAACTCCATTTTTATGTTTATCACTTTTCTCCCGCGTAAAATTTCCTGTACTTTGTCGGCCCACTCAATCACCGTCACGGTGTCCGCCCGGCCGAGCCAATCTGAAATCCCGATGTCCACCAATCCGGCGGCATTACTCAACCGGTACGCGTCCACATGGCACAAGTGCTTAATTTTATGCCCTAATCTTGTCGAAGGGCGTACATTATATATCTTCATCAACAAAAACGTCGGACTCTGCACCCGCTCTTTTATTCCAAGTCCGCGCGCCAGGCCTTTAGTAAAAACTGTTTTTCCGGCGCCGAGTTCACCGATTAGCGCGACCACTTCCCCACCGCGGAACGTTTTAGCAAATTTTTCCGCAAACGCCAAGGTTTCTTTTTCATTTTTAAAAACTTTTTTCATAACTATTGCCCCCTCACCTTAGTCCTCTCCCCGCTGGGGCGAGGAGACCTCAACAGAAACCCCTTCTCCCTTTTGGGGAGAGGGCTGGGGTGAGGGGTTTTTAATATTCGTATCGCGCTATAACTCCCAATTCGGATCAACTTTTAATTTCTGCCACGGCGTAAAATCTTTTTTCGCGGCATGAAAATATCCGGCCGCCGCAACCATGGCCGCGTTATCCGTACAATATTTAAAATCTGGGATATTCCAATCCATGCCCGGCAGTTCGTTTCGCATCGCAACCGCAAATCGCTCGCGCAATCTCTTATTTGCCGAAACGCCGCCGGCGAGCATTACCGTCTTTACATTATATTTTTCTGCCGCTTTCATTGTCTTCGCCACGAGTACGTCTACAATCGCTTCTTGAATTTCATACGCCATGGCCGGAACAATTTCTTCCATCTTATATTTATTTTTTAAATCTCGCGCCGCATAAAGCACGGCTGTTTTCAAACCGGAAAAAGAAAAATCAAAATCCGGGGTGTCTATCATCGGCCTTGGCAAGCGTATGTCATTGCGAGGAGCCGAAGGCGACGCGGCAATCCCATTGTTTTGAGATTGCTTCGCGGAGTTTATCCCGATCGCAGTATCGGGACTCGCAAGGACAAACTTTTGAGCTTCTGCTGCGACCGCTGGCCCTCCCGGATAGCCCAGTCCCAAAATTTTTGCTGTCTTGTCAAAACATTCTCCGGCCGCGTCATCGCGCGTTTGGCCAACAACTTCATATTTTCCATGACCGCGCATCAAAATTAATTCTGTGTGCCCCCCACTTACCACAAGACACAACGCCGGAAATTTTATCTTTTTATCGTTAAGCCAGTTCGCGTAAATGTGTGCTTCAATATGATTAATTCGCACTAGCGGTTTTTTAAAAAACCAAGACAAAATCCGTGCTACTTCATTTCCCACCAAAAGCGACGTGATTAATCCCGGCCCGGCTGCCACTGCGACCGCGTCAATTTTTTTCGCGCCATCTTTTCCCAACGCCGCCTCCACCACTGGCAAAATCGCTTCCACGTGAATTCTCGCCGCCACTTCCGGTACCACTCCGCCGTATTTGGCGTGAATTTTTATTTGTGAAGAAACAACATTACTTTTAACTACAAAATTTCGACCGTCGCTTTTTACGACCGCCACGCTTGTTTCATCGCAAGATGTTTCAATTCCTAAAATTTTCATAAAAATGCTTATATCTCTATTTAACGGAAAATCTTGACAAAAAGCAAGTCTTGGGGTAAATTAATCGGTTGGCTCCCAACCATCGGCGCTAACTAGAAAAGCGCCAAGGAGGAAAAACTCATGCCCGAACCCGTACAAGAAGGCTCCTCTTTCAAGGACCTGGTCGTCAAGGTCGTGCGCCAGATTCTCAAAGTCTACGATCTCGCTGACCAAGACGAGGTCGAGCTGGGCGCAGACTACGACTATCGTCTCAACGTGATCGAGGACAACCGAATGCTGAAGGTGAACATCGACGCCGACAACGACCTCGGACGGATCTTGGCCGGCAAGAGAAAATCAAATCTCCGGGCCATGCAGAAGCTTCTCATCAGCGCCCTGCATTTCCGACTCGAACACGGCCTCGATGAACCGCTCGAACGCTTCGTCCGCCTCTCCGTGAACGGCCAGATTCCGGAACCAGAGAACGGCGACGAAGAACGGCCTGTCGAGAAGCCCGAGAAGAAGATCGTTACGCTCATCGTCCCGTCGGGCGTGGAAGTTCGCACCCTGAATCCCGACGGTACCACCCTGTAGCTTTCGCCGCCCGCTAACTCGGGAGCCCAACATCCCTCGACCCTGCGTCATTCAAACGTGCGGTCGAGGGCTTTTTTTATTTATAAAAACTTGACCAAATTTTGAATCCAGGATAAAATATTTTCAAGTTTACCTTTTCTTGGCCCTATCGTCTAGTCCGGTCTAGGACACCACGCTTTCAATGTGGTAACACGGGTTCGAATCCCGTTGGGGCTACCATGACAACTTTTTATCGGAGCGACCCAGGTGGTTGGGGAAGTGGGGCGACCCGAGTATATAAGAATCCGCTTGACGGGTTTCTTTTTTTGAAACAAAATACTAATAACACGGATTAATATA
>Ga0265296_1003951_pt1 | contig 13263 bp, 12 predicted proteins | sample MunlanPumphouse1_FD_189073 | JGI IMG/M metagenome (GOLD analysis project Ga0265296, IMG submission 189073) | Groundwater microbial communities from a municipal landfill in Southern Ontario, Canada - Pumphouse #1 | ecosystem: Environmental > Aquatic > Deep subsurface > Groundwater | place... | reverse complement strand
CCTGCACGCCAGGGCCGAAGCACGATATCCTTATGCGCGACAATACGCAGCGGCCAGCCTGGACGTACTCTTAGCGCGGGCTGGACGTCGAGACTGCGGCCTACGAGTTGGTCGCCGGCGCGAGCGCCATTCTGCTGAGCGGATTCGCGGACGGCGCGCACCAGATCGCTCTCGCTGCTGCCCCACCCCAACTCCGTCCCAACGCCGAGCAGCGTCGAGAGTGCGACCCCCTTGAGCAGCTGCCACGTATGCCGGTCGATGCGATCGGAGAGCCCTGCATAGCCTTCGGTGTCGCTCGCCGGGACATTGTCGATGCGGATGGACGAACCGTCGGGCAGGATAATGCGATGCCAGACCACGAGCGCGCGACTCTGTCCGAATGCGACGACGCTGTCGTAGCGGCCGATGAGCCGCGAACCTTGCGGAATGAGCAGCGTGCGCCCCGTCACGCTGTCAAACGCATTTTGGGTCACCTGAGCAGTCACGATCCCGGGCAGGTCCGAATTCAGGCCGGTGATCAGACCCGCGGCAATAACGCTTCCGGCGTGCAGCGTCCAAGGCGACACGGGCGCGGTGAGCCGGTGCGGGCTAACCTGATCACCCTCGCTCGTTCGGCCGATGAGGCCATTCTTTCGTCGCTGGCCACCAACGTCGGCGCCGCCAACCATTTCGTCCTGCGAGACCGTCAGTACGGCCTGCGCTTCCCCAGGCTCCGGCGCAGCCGATGCCGCACGGGTCGTTTGCAACATCACACCGGACTGGCGAGCAGCGCGCTCTTCCGCAGCGACGCGCTGGCGCTCGGTTTCTGCATCCTGCACGACGCGGGCGGCAGCTTCTGGCTGAGGATCATCAGGCATCGCCATTCCCATCTTCCGCTGCTTCTGTAGGATAGGTCTGCCCAGGTCCCCGGGCAGTTTGGGACCAAGCGGCGGAACGTCGCTGTAACTCGCGGGCGCGCCGACGAAGGCTTCGGACGGTGCTTTCGCGGCAACCGGACCCCGGTCCTCGTCGAAGCCGACCGAGCCAATACTGACGGGCTTCAGCGCGAGCCACGCGGCGCCTGCAACAATCGTGGCGCCAGCCCCGGCGATCGCCACGATCGCACCGCGCCGGAAGCGCGTGGCGCGCGCCGGGCTGCCGCGCAGCACCAACGTTTCTGGATCAACCTTTGGTGCAACGCCGGCGGCGGGAACGGAAACTTCGGTCATGCACCCTTCCCCCGGCCTGCCGAATTTTTGCCGATGCGGTTGATGCGGACGATCTTCTGCCTCCTCGCGCCCAGCCGGAGCTCGGCGGCAGCGAACAGGCGATCGATCACATAATAGCGTCCAGCGACACGGTAATTGACGAGTTCGGCCTTGCCCTTGTCGCCAAGCAAAAAAAGCGGCGGCGCTTCGCCCGTCGCGAGATCGGCGGGAAACTCGATCCAGGTCTGGCGGCCGTCGTCAAAGGCCCGGAGCGGTCGCCAGGCGGGCGTATCGCCGCTAATCCGGTAGTTGAACTGCAGTTGCTCGATCGCGATGCCGGTCGATACCGGCATCGCCGCTTCCGCCTCCGCGCGCTGGCGCGTCAATGCCTGGAGCTCGTCCTGCGGATAGCTCCAGCGGATCGACGTCATCGCGGTCGACGCGGTGCTGGTCAGCTGTACATGATAGACGCGCCGGTCGGTGGTTATGACAAGGTTGGTCGACAGCCGGGGCGCGAACGGCTTCACCAAGATATGGGTGCGGCGCCCCTCGCCGCTACCGCTTGTCGTGTCGCCGATGGTCCAGCGCATGGTGTCGCCAGCGGCGACCGAGGTCAGCGTTTCGCCGGGTTGAAGCGCGATGTCGCTGACGCGCTCGGGCGCTGCGAACAAGCGAAACAACGCACCCTCGCTGTAAGGATAGACCTGCATGGCGTTGAGAAACCCAGACTTTACGGGTTCGCGGAGCGCGGCCTTGTTGGCGCCAATCACGGCCGAAGCAGGCTGCGCGAAAGCCGGCGGTGCGAGCGCGGCGAGGCTGGCACACAGGATAAGGCGATGGATCATTGGTCTTCTCCTTCAAAAACAGGCTGCGTCGCCGGCAGCGGCGCGAGCGCGGGATCGAGGGGCGAGCCGAGCGGGAGATTGGCGTCGGCTGCGTTCCACGGTTCGAGGCCGAGCTGCACCGCCGGTGCCGAAGTCCCCTCGCTTGCCGACGGAGCCGCCGGCGTCTCGAGTTCGCGGCTCCAGTCGATCGCATCGACATACAGACCGAGCGGGTTCTTGCGCAGCACCTCAGCGGAGCGTGGCGGCTGGAGCTTCACGGTCACGACCGCGGTCCAGCGCGAGGTGCCGGACAGGCTGCCGCGTTCATAGGCCTGTTCGGTCCAGTTGATGCGAAAGCTGTTCTCGGACGCGCGGACGACGCTCGTCACCTGAACCGAGACGGTGTGCCGCCCCACCTCGGCGAACGGATTTGCGGCGCGGGCATATTCGCCGAGAAACTGCGCGCCGCGCTCGCTGGCGAAATCATAAGCCGACAGCCAGTTCTCACGCATCAGGACCGCATCGAGCGAGCGCGCGCGGATATGCGTGATGAAGCGGCCCAGATGCCATGCAATCTGGGGGTCACTCGGATTAAACTGTGCGTCCGCGGGAGCGACGGCAAGCGCCTGCCCGAGCTTGTCGACCTCGACGACATAGGGCACGACGCGGCTCTGCATCGATTGCCAGACGAGCGCCGCGGACAGGCCAGTCGTGAGCAACAGGCCGCCGAATGCCATCAGCCGCCAGTTCCGGGCCTGGACGCGGGCAGAACCGATCCGCTCGTCCCAAAGCTGCCCGGCGCGTTGATAGGGCGTTTCCGGCTTGGGCGTTTGCCCGTAGCGCTGCAGTGCGCGTTTGAAATGCATGGCTTAGTCCCTTTCGTTGATATCGGGTGTGATGCCGGCGCCGCCGCGATCGCCCTCCTTGATCGTGTGCACGGCCATCTGCCGCCGGTGGCGGGCGGTCTGCTGGCTCTGCAGCTGGCGCGCCCATGCCGGCGTCGCATCAGGCGATCCCGACGGTGCAGCGGACACCGCGGGCGCGGCCTTCGTGTTCCCGGCGTCCCACGCGGCCTGCTGGCCGCGCTGCGCCGCGGCGGCGACGCCGCCTGCGGATACACGCCGATTGGCCGCGGCCCCTTTCGCCGCCGTCGCCATGCCGCCAAGCCCCGCGCGAACCGTGGACGAACCTGACGTTTCCTGCCCGAGCTTATACGCCGTCGAGGCAGCACTCCCCATCGAGGTTCCGGCGCGGATTGCGCCGAGACCTGCGCCGCCGACACCGCGCACCGCCGCCGCGGCGCCCGCTCCACCCATGGCGAGCCCGCCGGCGGCAAGCGCGGTCGTGGCGACCACTGAACCGGCACCGAGTTGCGGCGCGCCCGACACCAATCCCGACGCGATGGCCGGACCGAAGATGGCAAGTCCGAGCAGCGCCAGGCTTGCGAGCATCAGCGACACCGCTTGGTCGATCGTCACCTGGTCGCCGCCGAGCGCGCCGGTGAACTCGGCGAAATAGTTCGAACCGATGCCGACGATCACCGCGAGCACCATGAGCTTGATGCCTGAGCTTATGACGTTGCCGAGGACGCGCTCGGCGAGGAAGGCGGTGCGGTTCCACAGCGCAAAGGGCACGAGCACAAAGCCTGCCAGCGTCGTCAGCTTGAACTCGAGGATTGTGATGAACATCTGCACGGCGAGCACGAAGAAGGCCACGACGACGATCAGCCACGCAATCAGCAGGACCGATATCTCGACGAAATTCTCGAAGAAGGCGATCGGTCCGACCAGTTCTTCGGCGCGCGCCAGCAGCGGTGCCGCCGCCTCGAAGCCGATGCCTCCAAGCCGTCCGGGGAGCAGCAGGTCTGCGGGCCCGATCGCGCTGCCGCCGGCGGTCAGGCCCAGACCGGCAAAAGACCGGAAGATGATTTCCGAAAGCGACTGAAAATTGTTCAGGATCAGCGCGAAGACGCCGACGTAGAGGATCTTCTTCAGGAACTTGGCGATGATGTCGTCGTCGCCGCCGAGCGCCCAGAACAGGCCGGCCAGCGTGATGTCGATGCCGATGAGGATCGTGGTCAGGAAGCCGACGTCGCCGCCCAGCAGGCCGAAGCCGCTGTCGATATAGGCGATGAACGCCTGCATGAACTGGTCGATGATGTTGAGATCGTCCATCGCTTCGGCTTCCTTCGGGAATTTGTCGCGGGGGCCGGCGGCCTGAGAGGCGGCGGCGGCGGCGGCCCCCAACGACGGGACAGCTTCGGGTTGGGGGAGCGTTGTTACCCGTCCTGCCCCAATCAATTTGGCGTCAGCGCGGCGGCGTCCACGCCTTGCCATCGCCGAGGAAGCGGCGTGTGGATTCGCGGGCCTCACGCTCGATCTGGCCGCGGCGAGCGCGCTCGAGCGTCTGGTCGCGGAATTGCGCCGCCATCAGCTGCTGGATCTGGAACTGCTGCTTGGCCGCAATCGCGAGCAGCTGGTTGGTGGCCTGGGCCGCCTGCAGACCGCCTTCGGCGCCTTGGCTCTTCTCGACGATCGCCTTCAGCGCCTCGGCATCTTCTCGGACATTGCCGATGATCCCGCTCTGCACGCCCATCGCCAGGCGAAACGCCGCCATCTCGGTCTCGAGCCGCTGTTTGGCGGCGGCGATGCGGCTATCGCGCCGCGCGAGATGCTCGAAGCTCGTCGGAAAAGCAGCGCGGAACTGCTCGTCGAGGTGGTCGATCCGAAAGTCGATGCCCTGCGCCTGCGCCATCAGCCGGTCGATCTGCTGCAATCGCTCCTGCAGCGCTGCCATCTGGGGAAAGTCGATCTTCGACAGATGCTTGCGCTGATTGGCCAATAGCTGCGCCTCGTTCTGCAGCGACTGGATCTGCTGGTTGATTTGCTGGAGCGTCCGCGCCGCGGTCAGCAGGTTCTGCGAATAGTTGGCGCTGTCGAACACCGGGATCGCATAAGCAGGCGGCACCGTGACGATCGCCGCCGGGACGAGCGTTGCGGCAAGCAACGCGGTGACAATCTTCTTCACGCTTTTTCTCCTTTTTCGGGGGACGACACTCCGTGGGATGAGGGGCCGGAAAAGCCGGCGAGCAACTCAGCGGCCCAGCCCAGATCGGCGCCGCGGAGGAAATGCGCGGCGAAGTCGGTCTCGCCATGTTCGGCGAGCAGCGCGTCGATCCGCTTCTGCGCGTCGGGATCGGAGGCGCCGCACAGCGCCAGCGCGACCGGGCCAAGGCTAAGCTCAAACAACCGGTTGCCGCGCGCCGACTGGAGATAATATTGCCGTTTCGGCGTCGCGCGCGCGATCAGTTCGATCTGCCGCGCATTGAGGCCGAAGCGCGCATATGCGGCCTCGGACTGCGGCTCGACCGCGCGGTCGTTGGGCAGCAGTATGCGCTGGGGGCAGCTCTCGATGATCGCGGGCGCGATAGGACTGTCGGCAATGTCGGCAAGGCTCTGGGTCGCGAAGACGACCGCGACATTCTTCTTCCGCAGCACCTTCAGCCATTCGCGAATGCGCGCCGCGAACAGCGGATGGTCGAGAAATACCCAGGCCTCGTCGAGGATCAGCAGCGTCGGCTGCCCGGTAAAACGCTCCTCTAGCCGGTGGAAGAGATAGGTCAGCACCGGCGCGACGACGCACCCCTGCCCCATCAGATCCTCGGTCTCGAAACATTGCACGCCGGCAATCGCGAGATTTTCCTCCGCGGCATCGAGCAGGCGTCCGAATGGGCCTTCGAGCGTGTAGGGCGCGAGCGCGGTGCGCAGCGGCGCCGACTGCAGCAGCAATGCGAGCCCGGTCAGCGTCCGCTCTTCGGCTGGTGCGGTCGCGAGGTTGCTCAGCGCCGACCAGAGTGCTTCCTTGACCTCGGGGGTGACCAAGACTTTCTCGTGCGCGAGCAGCGCGGCGATCCATGTCGCAGCCCAGGCCCTCTCATCGGCGCGGTCGATCGCGCGTAGCGGCTGAAACGCAAGTCCGGTTCGCCCTTCGTCCGCCGCCCCTCCGTCATCCCCGTCGCGGCCGCCGAGACCGAGTGAATGATGCGCGCCGCCCATTGCGAGGACCGCGGCGCGCGCCGAAAAGCCCTTGTCGAAGATATAGACCTGCGCGCCCGCATAGCGGCGGAACTGCAGCGCCAGCAGTCCGAGCAGGACGGACTTGCCGGCGCCGGTGGGTCCGACGATCATCATGTGCCCGACGTCGCCGACATGGGTCGACAGGCGAAACGGCGTCGAACCGCTGGTTTCGGCATAGAGTAAGGGCCGTCCGCCGAGATGCGCGTTGCGCGCCGGCCCCGCCCAGACCGACGACAGCGGCATCAGATGCGCAAGATTGAGCGTGTGCACGAGCGGCTGGCGGACGTTGGCGTAAACCTGCGCCGGGAGCGACCCGAGCCAGGCCTCGACCGCATTGACGCTTTCGCGGATAGAGGTGAAGCCGAGGCCGTTGACGATCCGCTCGACGCCGCGGACCTTCTCCTCGACGCGGCCGCGGTCCTCGTCCCACACGGTGATCGTCACGGTCAGATGGCCGAACGCGACATGGTCTCCGCCGAGCGCGTGCAGCGCGAGGTCAGCGTCGACCATCTTGTTGTCGGCGTCGCTGTCGAGCAGCTGCGCCGGCTGGTTATACATCACCTCGCGCAGGAGAGCCGATATCGACTTGCGCTTGTTGAACCATTGGCGGCGCAGCTTCGTCAGCGACCGGACGGCCGCGGTCTTGTCGAGCGCGATGAAGCGCGTCACCCAGCGATAAGAAAAGCCTTCGTGATTGAGCGCGTCCAAAATTCCCGGACGGCTCGAGTTCGGAAAGCCGAGAATGGTAAGCGTGCGCAGGTGCAGCGGCCCGAGCATCGGTTCGAGACCGCCGACGAGCGGCGTGTCGGCGAGCAGCCCGTCGAGATAGATCGGCGTCTCGGGCACTGCGACATCGTGCCGGCGCGCCGAGATGGTGCCGTGAAGATAGCTTAGCGTCTCGCCGTCACCCAGCGCGCGCACCTCGGGCATGAAGCCCGCGAACAGGTCGAGGACCCGGTCGGTCTCGGCGATGAAGGCGACAAGCGCCTGCCGCCAGTCGCGGCCTTCCTTGCGGTCGCCGCGCTCGACGAGCGCGCGACCTGCGCGGTCGGCCTGGTCGGGCTCGGCGAGGAAGGTGAGCGTCAGATGATATCGGCTCTCGAAATGCGCCTCGGCACTTTCAAACGCTGCCCGCCGCTCCTGGTCGACCAGCCACGATACGGGATCGGGAAAGTGGCCCCAAGGATAACCCAGCGCTTCGCGGCGCGACGCCTCGATGTGCAACGCCCAGCCCGAGCCGAAGCGCTTGAGAACATTATTGGCGCGGGCCGAGATCGAGACGAGCTCGGCTTCGGTCGCGGATTCCAGGTCGGGCCCGCGGAACGCGAGCACGCGGCTGAAGCTGCCGTCCTTGTTGAGGAGGATGCCGGGCGCGACCAGCGCAGCCCATGGTAGATGATCGGCGAGGCGGTCGGCGCGGCGGCGATATTCGTGGAGCATCAGCATGCGAGATGCCCCCGCTGGCGCAGGTGCCGGAGCAGCACGGGCGCGAAGTCAGGGTCACGTTTCGCCGCCATGACGGCAGCCGTGTGCCCAAACGCCCAGATGACGAGGCCGGCGATCCACTGCTGGAGCCCGAGACCGAGCGCCGCTGCGAGGGTTCCATTGAGGATTGCGATCGCGCGCGGGGCGCCGCCGAGCAGGATCGGCTCCGCGAGCGAGCGGTGCACGGGCGCCTCATAGCCGTCGATCGGCGCTGACGAAGTGGCAGCGGCGCTCGTCATACGATGAGCGCCCCGCCGCCGAAGCTGAAAAAGGAGAGGAAGAAGCTCGACGCGGCAAACGCGATCGACAGCCCGAACACGATCTGGATCAGGCGGCGGAAGCCGCCCGAGGTTTCGCCGAAGGCCAAGGTGAGCCCCGTGGTGATGATGATGATCACCGCGATGATCTTGGCGACAGGCCCCTGGACCGATTCCAGCACCTGCTGCAGTGGCGCTTCCCACGGCATGCCGGACCCTGCCGCTTGCGCGGCGCCGCTGATGCCGACGACCAGTCCAAGGCTCGCGCCGATCCCAGCCATCTTTACAAGCTCTGGCAGGCGCGAGCGCACCTTGTCGAGCAGCGGCGTGATGACGGACAAGCGCATGTCATTCTCCTTCGAAGGCAGTTTGCGGAGGAATAAGGTCGACGACGCCGTAGCCGCCGTCGGGGTCGATCCCGACAACGCGCGCCACCGTCTCGACGCGCCGGGCGAGGCCGCGCCCCGAGATGAAGACGATGAGGTCGATCGCCTCGGCGATGAGGCGCCGCGGCACGGTGACGACGGCTTCCTGGATCAGTTGTTCGAGCCGGTAGAGTGCGGCCAGCGCGCTGTTGGCGTGAATGGTCGCGATGCCGCCGGGATGGCCGGTGTTCCAGGCCTTGAGCATGTCGAGCGCTTCGCGACCGCGCACCTCACCGACGATGATCCGGTCGGGCCGTAGTCGCAGCGTCGAGCGGACGAGATCGGCCATGGTTACCATTCCGCCCCCGCTCGCCCCAACGACCCGGGTGCGGAGCGCGACGACGTCCGCAGCGGCACACTGGAGCTCGCGCGTGTCCTCAATCAGGATCACGCGCTCGTCGCGGTCGCCCATCTCGGCGAGCAGCGCATTGGCGAGCGTCGTCTTGCCCGACGAGGTCCCGCCGACGACAAGAATGTTCTTACGCTCGGCAACGGCCATGGCGAGGGACCGCGCCATATCGGCGGACATGATGCCGTCCTTGACATAGTCGAGCAGCGTGTGGATTTTCGCGGCAGGCTTGCGGATCGAGAAGCAGGGTGCGGCCGCAACCGGCGGCAACACGCCCTCAAACCGCTCGCCCGCGCCCTGCCCATGCGGCGGCAGCTCGGCGGAGACGATCGGCGACGCGGCATTGGCCTCGGTGCGCGCATGGCTCGCAACCAGGCGGATGATCCGCTCGACCTGCGCCGGCTCGAAGCGAAAGCCGCTGTTCCAGCGCCCGCGCCCGAGCCGATCGAGCCAAAGGCGCCCGTCGGGATTGATCATGATCTCGATGACCTCGGAGTCGGCGAGCGCGGCCGCGATCGTCGGCCCCATGGCGGTGCGCAGCATCGCGCGGCTGCGAGCGGCGGACAGGCTCTCGCTCACGTCCCTTCCCCCGGATCGGCGCGCGCAGGCCCAAGCGTGCGCTTGCCGCTCGCCATCGCTTCACCGACGCGCGCGATGAAGGTATTGAATCGGTCGCGGCCAACCGCGCGTGCGGCGTCGTCGCCCTCGGCGAGCGGCGCCTGCACGGTCAGCTGGTAGCGAATGAAGAGGGCCAGGCTTTCGAGCAGGATATGGCCATCGCGTTCGACCCGTCCGATCGCCAGCGACATGCGGTCGAGCCGCGCGCTGAACTTCGCTTCAAGCTCGGAAACCGCCTGCCGGTTGAGCCACGCCGTCAGCGCGTCGGCGAGGATCGCTGACTTGGCGACCCCGGGTCCCGCGGCGAGCGCCTCGAACCGCTGGCTGAGCTCTTGGGACAGGAAGAGCTGGTAGCGTATCTTGTTTTGCTTGCGGCGGCCCATGATCAGAAGCTCGGCAGGGTGTCGTCACCCTCGCCCTGATTGATCGCGTGCGCGCGCTGGACATCGCCCTGCGCAACGCGCGAGCGATCGATGGCGCGCTTGTCGGCGGCGGGGTCGATGTCGTCCTGCTCGAGACCGAGCAGATCGAGCTGCTTCGGGGGTTCCGCAAGCACAGCCGCCTCGTCGGCGAGCTCGGGGGTGCGCTGTTGTTGAAGCCCGCCCTCGTCTTCGGATGCCGCAATATCCGCGGCGGCTTCGAGCCGGACGTCGGTGTGGCGGGCCAGGCTGCCCCAGTCGTTCGGGCGCGGGGTCGGACGATCGGGATAGGCCGCGCCATCGGGACCCGGCGGCGGCAGGAGGCGCGCCTTGAAGTGGGGATCCTCATAATAACGCAGCTTCTTCGCGCGGATCGGCGCCATGCCCGAGACGAGGACGAGTTCGTCCTTGGGATCGAGCTGCATGACTTCGCCCTGCGTGAGCAGCGGGCGCGCGGTTTCCTGGCGGCTGACCATCACATGCGCGAGCCAGGGCGCAAGGCGGTGGCCGGCATAGTTGCGCATCGCCCGCTGTTCGGTTGCGACGCCGAGCGCGTCGGAGATGCGCCGCGCCGTCCGCTCGTCGTTGGTCGCGAAGGCGACGCGGACGTGGCAGTTGTCGAGGATGCTATGGTGTTCGCCATAAGCCTTCTCGATCTGGTTGAGACTCTGGGCGATGAGGAAGGCGCGCACCCCATATCCGGCCATAAAGGCGAGGCTCGTCTCGAAGAAGTCGAGCCGCCCCAACGCCGGAAACTCGTCGAGCATCATCAGCAGCTGATGGCGGCGGACGCTCGAGCCATGATCGTCGAGTTTCTCGGTGAGCCGGCGGCCGATCTGGTTGAGGATCAGGCGAACGAGCGGCTTGGTTCGGCTGATGTCCGATGGCGGGATGACGAGATAGAGCGATACGGGGTGCTCGCCTTCGACAAGGTCGGCGATGCGCCAGTCGCAGCGCGAGGTGACCGCGGCGACGGTCGGGTCGCGATAGAGTCCGAGGAACGACATGGCGGTCGAGAGCACCCCCGAACGCTCATTCTCGCTCTTGTTGAGCACCTCGCGCGCGGCTGATGCGACCACGGGGTGGACCTGCGGTGCATCCTTCGTGCCGAGATGGTTGGTGGCCATCATCCGCTTGAGCGTCGCCACAAAGGGCCGCTGCGGATCAGAGAGGAATGTCGCGACGCGCGCGAGCGTTTTCTCTTCCTCAGCATACAGAATATGCAGGATGGCGCCGACGAGCAGGCTGTGGCTGGTTTTTTCCCAGTGGCTCCGCCGTTCGAGCGCCCCCTCAGGATCGACAAGAATGTCGGCGATATTCTGAACGTCTCGCACTTCGTGAATGCCGCGGCGAACTTCAAGCAGCGGATTATATTTCGCAGACGCAATATCGGTCGGGTTGAACATTAGCGCGTTGGTGAACCTGGCGCGCCACCCGGCGGTCAGCTGCCAATTCTCGCCCTTGATGTCATGGATGACCGCGCTTCCAGTCCAGCTCAGTAGGGTGGGCACGACAAGGCCAACGCCCTTGCCCGACCGCGTCGGCGCGAACGCCATGACATGTTCGGGGCCGTCGTGGCGGAGATAGCGCGAGCCGTGACGGCCTAAAAATACACCGGCGTCGCGCGTCAGCCCCGCCCGCGAGATTTCTCCATCGGTGGCCCAGCGTGCCGAGCCATAGGTCGTGATATGGCTCGATTGCCGCGCGCGCCACAGCGAACCGGCTATCGCGCTCGCGCAGCCAAGAAACCCGCTCGCGGCAGCGATCGACCCTGCCGTGTCGAATATCTCGGGCGCATAGGCCTCGAAATGATACCACCAGGGGAACAGCGCCCAAGGTTCATACACGGGCATGCCGAAAAGCGAGAACCAAGCCGGACCGAGCTCGGGCTGATATCCGAGCGCCGCCGCGCACCATTGTGTCGCGCCCCAGACGCCGAGGATGACGATCGCAAAAACGATCAGGATCTGGCCGACAAGCAAGCGGGTGGGCGTCATGGTACCTGCTCCGGCAAGAACGGGGATCGCTCTTGCCCGGCAAGAATGGCACTGGTCAGTGCCTCAAGAACATTGGCGCTTCACTGTTGCTTCACTGCATCTTCGCTACCGAAATCGACTTTTCGACCGTGGCGCGCTCCAGCGCGGCCACACGAACATGCAGGCGTGTTGGGCTGACGCGGAATCATTGCCGGATGGCGAGGCTTGGGCCATAGGCCCGAAATGACCAGCGCCCTGACCCTTACCATTCTCAAGGTAATCGAGCGGGCGCCGCAGTGGATGCGGCGCGATCTTGAAGCCAAGGACCCCGTCACGCGGATTCAGGCCGAAGAGGCGCTTGCGGCGATGATCGTCGACGCTTTGGAAAAGCAGGATAGCGGCGCCGATTGAACATGGCCTTACGCGGGGACGCGGACCAGGCCCAAGCGGAACGTTAAGGCGCCGGCTTTGCTGCCCTATCTTTATTGCGCTTGTCGGCGACAAAGCTGTGTCCGCCCTCGCCCTTCACGATTTCGAACAAACCGGTCGCCTCGAACAGGGCCGGACAGTTTCGGGCGCCATAATTGCGCGGATCGATCGGAGCCTGCCGTTTGGCCGCGCTGCCGGCAGCCGACATCGCGGCCCATCCGTCGTCGCGGGCGACTGCCTCGACAGCGCCGCGCAGGATCGTGACAAGTTTGGTATCCATCGCGAGCGACTTGCCGGCCTTGGCTGGTGGCGCTGGCTGCGCGCGGGCAGCCTTTTGTTTTTGGACCACCTCGTCAGCAGGCTCCGCCGGAGTCACCGGCGCGTCGGCGCCGTCAAGATTGTCGAGATATAGAAAGGTTGTGCAAGCGTTTACGAACGGGCTCGGCGTCTTACGCTCACCAAACCCGTCCACCTCGTGGCCGTTGGCGCGAAGCTGCATGACTAGCGGCGTGAAATCGGCATCGCTCGGTGCCAGGCAAAAAGCATCTAGCTTTTGGGTGTAGAGCAGTTCCTCCGCCTTGAGTCAGGGAACAGTTCATTGGAGAGTGCCTTCCCGAACTCGCCGAGAAAATTCTCCACCTGGCGTGCCGCACAACCGGTTCGGCAACTGAACGCTTCGCTAACCAGATTATAGACTTTCCATTCGAGGAAACGCGGGCCAGCATCGCGCTAGGTGTCGTACCTAAAAAAGCGGATGCCAGCCCCCGGCTTTGGGGGCGGATCGTCCCGAAAACCCAAAACATAGCCAGACCAACAGGAGAGACACCATGCCTCGTCACGGCGTATATCCGCGCGACATCGTTCCGCCTCGTTCCCAATATTCCGACGCCGGCCGCTTTGGCCGCATGTTCGGCGAATTGCCGCCCTTTGCTGCCGATACCCCCGACGTGCGCGCCGCGCTGCTCGACATCGGCAAGGTCGGCGGCATCATGGATGCCAAAGACAATCTGACCAAGACCCCCGCTGAGCTAATTACCAACCCGGCGCTGTCGGCAAAGAACAGCGACAGTCCGACACTGACTGCCGGCTTTACCTTCCTCGGCCAGTTTCTCGATCACGATATGACCTTCGACCCGACCTCCAGCCTCGAACGGCAGGTCGATCCCGAACAGATCGCCAATTTCCGCACGCCGAGTTTGGGCCTCGATAATGTCTATG
>Ga0265296_1003950_pt1 | contig 13265 bp, 12 predicted proteins | sample MunlanPumphouse1_FD_189073 | JGI IMG/M metagenome (GOLD analysis project Ga0265296, IMG submission 189073) | Groundwater microbial communities from a municipal landfill in Southern Ontario, Canada - Pumphouse #1 | ecosystem: Environmental > Aquatic > Deep subsurface > Groundwater | place... | reverse complement strand
CGGCAGTCGTGACATGATGTGGAGAGACCAATAATTCTTTTCCTCTCGCGCGGCGGTAAATAATTGCTCGATCACCGCGCCGTCACGCAATGCGGCGTATTCATAAGGATCCGTCGGGATCGTGAGCGGGATCTCGCCCTGTGCGATCGCTTGCTCAAGATAGTGAATGAACCCCGCTTTGGTTTTGTGAAAATAGACTTGATCAAACATGTGATAGCGAGCAAGCAGAAACGCCTCGAACGCACGCACGCCGTTCTCCGCCAGCGTCAAAACAAAACGACCTTTGTGTTGCCGTGCGCTCATTGACGATATCATCCAATCAATGTCGTAGGCGCCGTACGCCACTCCGCAAAAATAACTGTCGCGTAAAAGATAATCCATGCGATCCGCGTCCGCCTCGCCAGAAATCAGCTGACGCAAGAGCGCGTGCAAGGACGGAACACGCTCTTCAATCTTGTTCATCCAACTCGATGGCGTCACGTCCGCATGAATGAGCGACCCGATATCTTGAGCCAAAACTGAATCAAGTGTTCCCTCCCCTGCCATCGCTTGCAACAGAAGCACACTATAATCCTCGTGATGCGCTTGACGATCCTCCGAGTTATTCCACCAAGACCAATTCATTGGAAGTGCACGGAGCATGGGGAAAATACTTTCGCACTCATGGGAGAATGGGCCGTGACCGATATCATGCAGAAGACCAGCAAGACGAAGGCGCTGTCGGAGGCCGTCGATTTCTTTGGTCGTGAGTCTCTCAACAATCCCAGGCGTCCCATCCACGACTTTTCCGAACAAGCGTCCCGCAACATGCATCGCTCCTAGACCGTGCATGAAACGCGTGTGCACCGCGCCGGGATAGACATACGTTTGCAAAAACGAAAGCTGTGAAATAAAACGCAGGCGTTGGAAAAAGGGATGATCAATAATCTGACGTTCAAACTCATCAAACGTAATACGCTTGTGAATTGGGTCACGGATCTCGTAAGACTGCATACGTGCTTATCCTAACAAGAGAATCAGAAAACCCACAAGCACGCGGAAAACGGCGATTTCGGTGAAACTATAACGCTTGAGAAATGCGAGGAGAATTTTAATCGTGACCAGCGCGGTAAAAAAAGCGGTGATGAAACCTACCAAGAGAGGCCCAAGTGAAATAATAACGGAGCCAGAGGTAATCGAAAATAGCTTGTACAGCCCAGCAACGGCCGTGGCAGGTAGCGCCAGGAGAAACGAAAAACGCGCGGCGGTTTCTCTTGAAAGTCCAAGGAACAGACCGCTGGTAATGGTGATGCCAGAGCGTGATGTGCCTGGGATAAGCGCGATCGCCTGTGCCAAGCCGATCAAAAACATCTGTGCAGGTTTCACAGCGGTGAGTGAATCGTGAGAGCGCTTCACATTACGATCCGCGATGTAGAGCACTGTCCCCCATATGATGAACGACCACGCCACGACGGTCGTTGATCGCAGGGATGTCTCAATGACATCCTTCCCAAGAAATCCTATCACCAACACAGGAAGCGTTGAGAGCAGAATCCAGACCCCGAGTCGTCGCCAGCGACCGCTTCCCTCTTTTTTTGGATGACGAAAAGAACAGACGATCGTGCGCACCTCGCTTGAGAGCGCCACGATGACCGCCGTGAGCGTCGCCAGGTGCATGAACGCATCAAACGCGATGTCCTGCACCTCCCAACCAAATAGCTCTGGCACCAAAATCAAAAACCCCGAGCTTGAGATTGGAAGAAACTCTGTGATGCCTTGAACCATTCCTAAAATAAACGACTGGAACAACGTCATAGCCCTATTCAAACTTGATAGACTGGCCTGAACGAACGATACCACTAGGTGCGGGAACTGGACGAGGCGGTATGGAGGCTTGCAAAGACGGAGCTGGCACAACATGTTTTTGCGCAACATTCGGCTCTGCGATCACGGGACGGCTGTCGTTGTGAAGTCCGCCAGATTTTTTTCCACGGTGCCGTCGTTTCTTTTTGAGCGGATTACTTGTCGCAAAAGGTGAAGGAGGTGCAGGAGCAACAATGGAAACGGGCGCGTGGGTCTGTTCATTTTTTCGAGCATCACGAATCTTCTTGAGACACTCTTCACAGAACGCTGGACGCGAGCGATCAAGTTTCACGGATGCGTGAAAGTCTTTTCCACAATCAGAACAATGATACTCCTGCTTGCTCACCGATGATGTTGCCTCTGGCACAGCAGGTTTGATCGTTTCTGTTTGCTTCACCACATGAGGAGGCTCTGGCTCTCTCATTGCGGTCGTAGGTACCTGTTTGGTTTCTATCAACACATCCAAACTCACCGCAGGGTCTGGCGAGACTTTTTCAACAAACGTTCCTTCTGTTGGATGTGGCGCTATCGTCTGTGATGGCTTTGGAACGAACGGCTTGGATTTTTTTCCGCCCTTACGTTCATCGCGCACAAGCTCGATGCACTCGTCACAATAAATGGGACGTGAGCGATCAAGCTCAACAGGCAAAATAACCTCCTTTCCGCACCGAGTGCATTTGTATTCATGCCGAGGCTTTTTGCTATCCTTGGACGCCTTCTTCTTATCCTCCGCGGCTTTCAGCAGTGTATCCATATCCGCGCCTTCCATGCCACTCCATTGTAAAATCTTTTCCTCGATCACCGACCTCGGTTGCGCATAACGCTCTCTTGAAACCTTGATAACTTTTTCCTCCGAGTTGGTCACCTGGGCAATCGGCGGAAGCGTCAGGGCGGAAAAAGGTTGACTCGTCACCCCATCAATCAAGAGCTTGATGTACACGTTATACTTTGGCAGATTGATGATGTCCTCGGGCGTGAAGCGCGGCATGAACTCGGCTTCCATAAATGTGGCATCCGGCGCGCCAACGCGAAACGTGATAATCGTTCCAACGTTGCCAAACACGGCGTCGCGCACCTCCTCGGTTAATTGAGCGACATATTGGTGCGCCATGGTAAGACACAAACGATACTTACGCGCTTCAGACAAAATGCCAGCGAATGACTCCACAGCAAAGTTCTGAAACTCATCCACGTAGAGGTAAAAATCCTTTCGCTCGCTTTCAGGAATCTCAACACGCTCCATAGCGGCCAATTGCATCTTGGTGATGAGCAGGCCACCGAGCAGGCGCGAGTTGTCCTCACCGATACGGCCTTTGGAGAGATTGATGATGAAAATCTTTTCCGAGTCCATGATCTCACGCACATTGATGGTAGACTTCACTTGCGCAACGATGTTGCGAATAACCACGGCAGACAAAAACTGACCGATTTTGTTTTGGATCGGCGCGACAGCTTCTTGCGCGTATTTCTCGTTATAAGAGGCAAACTCCACCAACCAGAACTGCTTCACCACCGGATCTTTTACATTTCCAACAATGCGTTTTCGAAACTCCGCGTCAGAAAGCATGCGATTGATTCCAAGCAATGTCTGTCCGGGATTATCTAGAAGCGCCAAAAGCGTATTGTTCAAAATGTATTCCATGCGGCTCGACCACATGTTCTCCCAAATTTTTTGAAATACGCCCATCATCCCTGAAACCACCAGATGCTTGTGGCTCTCGCTCACGGCTTCCAGAATATTGAATCCAACAGGATAATCCATGTCCGCCGGGTTGAAATACACCACGTCGTTCATCCGCCAACTTGGAATAAAGTCGATGAGCTTCTCGGCCGTGTCTCCATGCGGATCCACATAGCAACACCCATGACCAGAATAGATATCAGATAAAATAAGATTCTCGAGCAAGACCGTCTTGCCCATGCCCGTTTTTCCAATCACATAGATGTGACGCCTGCGGTCGTCGGTCTTGATGCCGAACTTCGTCATCTTGTTGCGAAAATTGGTTTTCGCAAAATAGTTGACCTCGTTATCGTGATCGTGGTTGTACGACATAATTACGTTGGCAAATTTGGAGGAACAAGACTGTCTGAGTCGTTTTCATCCGTCGGCGACGCAACGATCACAGGAGTAGCGATCTTGTCCTCGGGTGTACTCCAGACGCTTGATTTACTTGATTCAGACCGACTTCCGACCTCTGATTTCTGACGACCGCTTGTTGGAGCGACCGGACGCGGAAGTGTGTCAAAAAGCGGTTCGTCAGATTCAGGCGCGCGAATCTGGAACCCAGATGATGGCTGTTCACTTTGTTCATCATCAGTGGCAAAAATACTGGAGGAACCAGGCAATGACTGGTCGGAAAACGTAACGGGAAGCCCCACAGGCGGCTCACCGCGCTTAGACTCACTCTTTTTCACCAGTGGCGCCCTGATATAGACGGCTGGGAAATGCCACAGCGTCGCGAGTTCCTCGCTATTCAAGAAAACCGGAGTGGCGCCAATGCCCCAGCTTCGTTTTTTAAAACCTTTCATGAGGGTATGTTGTTTTTTTGTGTACACCCAACGCATCCAAAAATAGTCATCTTTGGGGACTTGTGGAATCCACATGGTAAATTTGTTCAGATTCAAATGCGTGTATTGACTCCAGATGCCCTTGACAATGCCCGTGCGCTCAACCTTTACAAACGCATTTTTCTTTGCGATATACACCACGCGGATTTTTACGCCAAGCCCAACTTTTCCCGCCTTCGTCAAAATCCCTTCAGCTTCCTCTTTTTGAATGGGTGAGATTTTGAATGCCTTCCACTGATCAGCCTCTTTGACTTCAGCCCCTGGAACCAGGATACCAGTTAAATCCACATCAAGGGCTTCTTTTAATAACTCGCTTGGAATGGTGAGCAGTGTCTCGCCGGCTGATTCAATCAGACCCTTTTTCTTTTTCTCCTCAACTCCATACATTGTGTTCACATATTTGATCCCCTTTTTCATCCAGTTATTATCAGAAGGTTGGCACAAAATCTGAACCCAAAAATGCTCGCCGGGGCGCATCGTAGCCAGCTGTTCCAGTGTGTTGCCCAGAGGATCTTTGATTTCCTGCGAAAGCCGATCTTCAAAATTGACATACGTACGAATGGGATACATAGAATCCCGATCAAGCGTCATCTCCGCGCCCCACATTTCATATTCGTTATTTGGGTAGTCAATAGGAAAGTTCAGCGTATAATCTTCGATCTCGCTAATTTGAGCGTCTGGATAGTGCGCGTAGATCCCAGCCTCAACCACATCTCGAAAGCGTGTTTGCGTGCGAACCACAAATTGGATATAGCCCTCGGTCGAGACAATCTCAAAAGAAAAGACTGGGTGGAGCCTTCCATTGATCCATTTTTCCTTCCAGGTAAGAGTGGATTTTGTTCCGTACAGGTTTGCAAAAAAGTTTTCCATGGCCTTGGGCGTTTGCTCTGTCATCGAAGGAACGTCAATCGCAAGGTAGGTAAACTTCAAGCCTGCGGAATATAATCCGCGACGATACTCTAGCCAGACCTCTGTGAAGCCCCATGCAAGTGTGAGGGCAACAGGAATCCATCCAAACCAAATCAACAGATCAAAAAGAATCGCGTCAATCGGCTGATCGAAATACGAACTCGTGCTCGCCGCCGCCGATGTCGCTTGCGCAATAATTGGAATCGTAAAAAGAGGAAGCATAAATAGACGGTTCTATTGTATCAAAAAATGGCCACGCACCCAACTAAGGGTGCGTGGCCATCCCGACCGAAGGAGGGATCCCATTTTTCGTTAAGTTTTTTTGACCCACTGTTCCCATGCGACCAGTGCGGGACTTGCAAGAAAAATCGATGAATAGGTTCCTACAATAATGCCTAAAATGAGCGCGAGAGCAAAGGGTTTGGTTGTATCTCCACCCAGAAGAAAAATGGAAACGAGTGCGAGCAGTGTGCTCATTCCTGTGCTCATGGAGCGTGTCAGAGTTTGATGAATACTCAACTCAACGGTTTCTTCAAACGAGTGTCCGACTCTGGCCAGAAGATTTTCGCGCGTTCGGTCGAACAGAACCACCGTGTCGTTGATGGAGTAACCTAGGATCGTGAGGATGGCGGCCACAAATGCGGCGTCAATCTCCCATCCAAAAAAGCGGCCAAGCACGGCGAAGATTCCTACAGGAATAATCACATCGTGAAATGCGGTGAGGACGGTGAGGATTCCGTACTTCCAGGAAGCAACAGGAAGAGCCACTTTTCGGTACGCCCAGGCGACGTACAGTCCGATGAGAAGAAGGGTCGCGACAATACTCATCACAGCCGTGCGTCGTAACTCCGCACCGATCACCGGGCCGATCGAATCGAATCGTAACTCTTCAAACGCGCCGATGCGCTCTTCAAGAGAAACGAGCAAAGTTTGATGTTCTTCTTCAGAGAGATCAGATGTGCGAATCAAGAATCCGTGAACCTCCGTTGACTGCACGGCAACATCTGTATATCCAAGCTCTTCGAGCGACGTGCGTACCATCTCGACTTCCACAGATTCCGTTGCTCGAATCTCTAAAAGAGTTCCACCGACAAAATCAATGCCGAATCGGAGACCGAATAGCGCGATGGCCAGAATGCTTCCAATGAGTAAGGCTCCAGAAATCGCGAACCAAACTTTTCTTTGACCGACGATGTTCAACTTCATAGACGTTTAACCCCGAACAGGGACGGTTTACGAATGGCTTTAGAACCAAGAAGAACTTTGAGATAGACGCGACTTACCGTGATCGCGGTAAACAAACTCATGATCACTCCCAGAGCGAGAGTGAGAGCGAACCCTTTAATAAAGCTGGAGCTAAACCAGTAGAGAATCGTAGCCGCAATTAACGTTGTCATGTTTCCATCGCGAATGGCGGTCCATGCGCGCTTGAATGCTTCATCTGTTGCAGAGACAAAATCACGTCCACGTGCGAATTCTTCTTTGAGACGCTCTATGATAAGCACATTTGCGTCAACGGCAATTCCCATCGAGAGCACAAATCCAGCGATGCCGGCGAGCGTAAGCGTAACGCCGAAGAGTCGATACGCGGCCAGGTTCAAAAATGCAAATAAGACAAGCGCCACAATCGCGACAAATCCAGGAAGACGGTAGAAGATCGTCATGAACAAGGCAATCAGCAGGAAACCGAAGAGCGCCGCCTTCACACTCTTTTCAAGTGAGATCGCCCCAAGCGTTGGCCCGACCGTTTGCTGGGAAAGAAGATTCACCGGCACAGGAAGCGCGCCGGCGTTTAAACGCTGTGAGAGCTCTTTGGCTTCCTCCAAAGTAAAATCGCCAGTGATGACGGCCTGCCCTCCATAAATCGCTTGCTGAACCGTCGGAGTTGAGATCGGTACTCCATCAAGAAAAATCGCGATTGGTTGACCGATGTACGCCTCCGTGAGTGCGCCAAAAAGATCACCGCCTTCACTGTTGAATGTGAGCGCCACGTACGGAGAACCGCTGTTTTGATCAAACTGTACGGCCGCTCGCTCAAGATGTTTGCCGGAGAGCTCCGTATTCACCCAAGGCGATGCCGCTTGGCTCACGTCATAGATATCCGAGAACGTCATCAGCACTCGCTGGATAGTGTAGGCAGGTACTGTACGCTCGTCAGACTTGTAAATCAGATGATACCCAAAGTCCGTTTCAACAACGTCAGAAATCGATCCAACAGCAAGAGCCTCTGCGGCAAGAGCAAACGTAGGAACATATCTATCAGCAGTCGCCCACCCAAGGTCACCACGATTGGTGGCGGCAGAAGGATCCGTTGAGTTCTCCTGTGCGAGTTGCGCAAAGTTCTCTGGCGTAGCCTGATCTTTAAGATTCCCTATCTGTACCGACGCATCAAGTTGCGCAAGATCGCTCTGACAGCCCGTCTTTCCTTGAAAACAAATGAGGAGGTTTGATAACTGCATTTCCTTGACCTCACTTCGACTCACATATTTGAACACGCTCACACCGTCTTCATTCTCAAGAAGGTTGTAATACAACTGCCCCGGAGCAAGGCCGCGTTCAATCAAGGTCACGTACTCGGAGAAGTAGGAATCGCTTGTGATGTTCTCTATGACACCTGATGTTGTCGCCTTGTTTGGATCGAGACTGAATTCAGAAACGAGCGCGCCAAAATCCTCACCAGCAAGCGCTCGATTCAGCACGGCGCGAGCGGCGGCGCGTTCGGCTTGGTTGGCCGCAGAAAGTTCATCAAGTTCTTCTTGTGTTGGATCGCGATCCAACTCCTGCCCAGGCGACTTGAACTCAAGCACTGGCGTTTCCCCAATGAGCGCGATCGCTGAAGAAACATCCAACACACCGGCGAGCTCGATCACGATTCGATACGTGCCGCCGGTTGTCGTCGTTTGCACAACAGGCTCGGAAACGCCAAACGCATTCACGCGTCGCTCGATCACATCACGCACGCCTTCAAGCGCTTCCACGCGATCCTCTTCTAAAATCTGGGTCATGTCGGCCTCATAGGTCAGATGCGTTCCACCTTGAAGATCGAGTCCGAGTTTGAACGGAACTTCTGGAATCGTCGGCGGAAGCCAGCCTGTCTTGGCCGCGACAAAAGACGCGCCGTTGTTCCAGACGAATGGAAAGTCGTACACACCAATAGCGATGGTTGCAACCAACAGCACAATGGCCGCCAATCTCACTCCCCAGGGTTTGGTCGCGCTTTTCTGTGAGGATCTCTTCTTAAGTTTCCATGTTTGCATATCGGGATTGGTGGTCATTAAAATCGTCGCCAGTGTAAACAACCGCAACGATCATGGCAAGGGGACAAAAAATAGAAGTTGGAAATTGCCCGCCCGAACCCCGTCCGACCGCCAGCCCGACAACGTCATTCTGGCGGGGATGTCGGTCATCCGGGCGGGGACCGTTCGACGGTCGGGCGGGGAGGTTGGATGTTAGAAAAAAACTATGGTCGTTTTCTGACTACTGTTTTTTCTGGTTCAGGCGATGGTTGCGAAAAGATCTTCTTGTCTGGCCAGTGGTGCCTTGAGCGTAACAGAAAGAGTTGCGTCTGCGACAGCTGATCCATGTGTGTCTCCCCACCCGATAGGAGATTCAGTCGATCTTTTATTCCTAGAATCCTTGCCATGCCATTCAGCGCCCGCGCGTAGTTCACGACATTGAGAAGATGATTAACGGCCAAAGGATCAATCTTGCTGGACTCAAGAAGCCGCTCTGTGGCATCTCTGGCACCTGTCCACTCGTTTTCAGCAAATGGATCAACAATGAGATACGTCCACTTACCTCCATCATCTTTGAACACACGGACATTCCCGCTACCTGCCATATCAAGCATCTCATCTGTGGTCTTGGTAAATTGAATCATGCGATGAACGAGCTCACGCAGAACATCTGCGAGCGTTTGATCTTTGTAGGACTCTTCAAGCAACCGTACGGTCCCAACGTGAAAAAAATGATACAGCAATCTGGAGTCAAACGGTTCTTGATCCCCAAACGTCATTCGATTGAGTCGCTTATACTCCTCCAAAGGAATATCGAAACGCTCCACATACCGAAATCCAAAGGAGTGCATATCAGGATTTTTCCCTTCCTCTTTTTTTCCAATCCTCGCACGCTCGGGAATCGCTTGCTGATAATGCACGACCGTCGGCACACGAACGGTTGAGTGATGAGAGAGACTGCCAAGATCGCTGTGCTCAAGAATCTCCTTGGCAATTTCCTGTGTTACAGGAACCTCGCGAATCACGGCGCGAGTCATGAGAAGATTTTCTGGCGGAAATGAACGTCGCAGTGCTGACATGAACGAGGCTTCTCGCTCAATGGATTCTTTCATGGTCTCACGATCATCTTCTTGTTCGTGCATGGCCGCTACGCCGTCGCGTACACGAGTGTCATTGGAAACCGCAAACGGATGCGTCTGCCAACGCGTAAATGCCTCACGCATCAAACCGCGCTTCAAAAAATAGATGTTCGCCTTCAGCACCAATCGCCGATGCGTCCCCTCACGACCTTTTTTTTGCTTCACGCGAAACACAACACTCTCTCCACCGTGGCCGGCATATTCTAAATCATCGGAAAGCAACGGATCGCTCTTCCGTTCCTCTGCATATTTCGCCGCGAGTTCAGGAACACGATCAGAGGGTTGGCGTTCCATAGTTAATTTGGTACAGAGCGATTCAACTTTTGTTCGGCATCGTGCTCGATAGCCTCGTCGTACATCTTTTCTGCGACCTGACTAATCTCTGTGTAATGTCTCTCTGCTTGTAAGAGCGCACTTATCGCTCCCTCAAGGGCATTGAGCAAATCAATTGAATGACGCACAGACTTTGGGACGCGGGAGGCAATGAACTCCCCTTGTTCTTTTTCATCCTCGATCGCGTCCATCCGATCAATCCATGGCTGAATCTCCGCAGACAAAGCCTCGGCCGTCTCCTTGAGGCGACCTAGTTTCATATGGATGCGGGCGGCCTCAAGTTGAGAAGATTTGAACGTCTCAAGAAGTTCTTTCGAACAATTCTTTGGCAGTTCAGTAGCCGTAGCGTAGACGATCGCTTCTTGTTCACTCATGCGTTCGTGTGACATAGATTGTGTTTTGTTATCGTAACGCCTGTTCAACTAAGCATAACACGAATGGTCTAAGGCTCACGAACGTCCTCCATCATCTTCAATGTCTTCTCTTTTGGCAAACCCATCAAACTTTCAAACTCTCCATCGAAGTGGGCGTAGGGCTTAAACAGCGGATGCTCGACGGCAAGGGCGCCTGCATAGATGAACACTTCGCCAGACTCCACAAACTCCTCGATGTTCTCCTGCGGAATCGGATCAAATGTCACGATCACTTCGTCTACGGCACTCACACGCTTCCCTGTGGCCGTGTTGCACACGACAGTGCCTGACGTGGCGATCTGCGGCATCGTTGAAAACGTTGAGATGAATGTATACGCCTCTTCTTTTGTCAGTGGCTTCTCGCGCACCTCGCCTGCGACTACGATCACCATATCGCTTGTGATCACGATCGCGTCCTCATGAACCTGCGTGAGCACCGCGTCCATCTTGGCCTGCGCAATCGCTTCAACAAGTTCCTTCGGATCCTCTCGCCGAATCGCTTTCTCGTCGATGTCCGGCGAGATCACGGTAAACGAAAACCCCATGCCTGTTAGTACAGCCTTACGATGGTGTGAACTTGAACCGAGGATGATGGTCATACATCAAAATCTTCCTGACTTAAACCAGACTGTCGGACAACGGATCGAAATGTTCCGTGAGGTACTTCTTTGCCATGAATCGGTACGATGACGTTGAGTGTTGGGCGACCATCCTTTCGATACTTCATGTGACTTCCTTTCTGTGAGACAAAATAAAAGCCCTTGTTTCCAAGGACTCTCAAAATAAGTTTCAACAAGACCGGCTTAGGCATAACTGATCTGCATCTGGATGATTTCAGGGCGTTCAATTTTTTGAATGTTCGTCTTTGGCGCATCTTCAAAATAGAGTTCAAGGGCTTCGTCAAGGTGAGCAATGGCTTCCTTTTTTGTCTTTCCAAAACTAGACACATCAATATTCAAACACTGTGCCACATAGTATTTCCCTTCTTTCCACACGATTGTTTTGAGATGAAGACGAGTCATATACGACTAGTATACATTGTTTTATCACTGACTCAACTATCGAACCCGCTGACGCTCATAGCCAAATTTTTCTTGGTAGATGAGTTCAATACGATCTGGAGTGAGTTTGTACCAGACGTGTTCTGGCAACGCGATTCCCATGTCAACTGAATAATCTTTTCGTTTCTTTTCCATCCACTGACGTAACAGATCAGACGATGGGTTCTCGATCTGCTGTGCAAGTCCAGACATTTGAAGACCTTCATCAGGTTCATCTGGTCCTGGCGTAATCGCAATCGCACCAGCAACACGTCTGTGACCACCATCGAGTGCCCGTGAGTGACGGCGGTCAGAAGTGGACATCCAGTAGAGATTGAAGTCATCGTCGTGGACGTAAATCACATCGGCGACCCACGGACCGTTTTCGTCGGCGATTCCAAGCGAGAGTAGGTAGCCGCGCTCAAGGACGGTTGTTGTCAATCGGTGAAGTTGCTCATTCATAAAATAGCATGCGGACATTTTTTCGCACCTGCCTGCCCGACCGAAGCTCGGCGCAGGCGGGCGAACTTTTGTCCGCATGGTAGTTTCAACCCAAGCACTATATCACAAATCCGCACAGAGGCGATTTGCGCTTAATAGCCTCGCTTGTCCTTGCGCATCTTGTACAACCGCTCCGTGAACCCACCGTCTTCCATGAATTGTTTTTCAAGGGCACGTAGTTGCTGGTCCAGTAAATAATTGGCTTGGTGGATCAAGCAGATGGCTGTGTTCGCGGCTGAATGTGAATTCGCGCAATAGGTCTTATAGGTCGAATAGGACCTATCCTCTAGATAGGCAAGTTTACGAATTTTGAAAACGTCTGGGTGTGCTTGTCCCACAACGTAAGTTGGCGCTGACGCAAGTAGTCCTCATAATCTAGTAATAACTCTTCCTGACTTGCCCGAGCCACGCCGATTAATTTCAGCTCGGTTTTCTTTGATGTCCCAGACGCCTGGCAACCCTCGGCGATGTTCTGTCGGCCTGATCGAGTCGCTTGGATCATTTGATCTCTCATGCGATAGTCCTTCACGAACCGAGCACAAAAGTCGACGGTCAAATCGTAAACGATGGTGGTTGCCTGAAACGACTTCAATGTCCGGTAACCACCATGAGCTGGAATGAGCGAATCTGACATAGGTCTTATGGGTCCTATTGGACCTACTGTCCGTGACACTTCTTAAACTTCTTCCCCGATCCACAGTGGCACGGTTCGTTGCGGCCAAGCTTTTCACTGGAGGCGATAACCCCCTGTAGTCCCCCTTCCGCCTTCGCCAAGGCTTCGGTGGACAAGTGAGAAGGGGGACGTTCAGAGGAACCGTTGCTCGTCTTCACAGCGCCTTGCAATGTCACACCTGCCTTCTGAAACACAGAACGCCCAAGCTCCATCTGCACTTTCATGTCCACGGCGTGTTTGGCGTACTTAAAAAATGTATACGTGATCTCGTGGTTGATGGAGCCCAGCAAATTCTGGAACATGCCAAAACCTTCTCGTTTGTACTCAACGAGTGGATCGCGCTGACCGTAGCCTTGCAGACCGATGCCTGTGCGCAGGGCGCTCATGGCGGCCAAGTGATCGATCCAGAGCGTGTCGATCGATCGCAGGATCACGCCTCGCTCGATGTTGTAAATACTTTTGCGATCTTCAAAGACGTCATACAGGTTGTCGTACGCAGCACGAATAATTTCCATGATCTTCACGATCACCTCTGTGCGGCCTTCCGCAAGCGCTTCTTTATCCTGTGCCGCGGCCTGCGTCGTCTGTTGGATCTCCGTTTTTTGTTCGTC
>Ga0265296_1003949_pt1 | contig 13272 bp, 11 predicted proteins | sample MunlanPumphouse1_FD_189073 | JGI IMG/M metagenome (GOLD analysis project Ga0265296, IMG submission 189073) | Groundwater microbial communities from a municipal landfill in Southern Ontario, Canada - Pumphouse #1 | ecosystem: Environmental > Aquatic > Deep subsurface > Groundwater | place... | reverse complement strand
GCCATCTCGAGCAACCAGGACAAGGTTTCGAAATTCCATGCCTCGACTGCCATCCATATCGGCACGACCAAGCCGTCGGTTTGAGAAGCGCGATCTGATCGGCAAAACTAAGGAGAGGGCATCGTATAGGGCGCAAGCATCCGGCCCAGATACGAAGAAGGCCGCCCCTTGATGCCAGCGGCAACAGAGGGGACGGCCATGTTGCGTCCGATATAGGCGTCGGTGCATCAGGGTTCAAATAAGATTTGAAAGCCGGTCAGCGAGGCAGTTTTTCAGCTTCCCCCGGGGATGTCCGCGCTCCTGCAACTCAACGTTGCCGGAACCGCCTTGAACATCGCGCCCGAAGATGGGCTGCTGATCGGCCATTTGGTCGCATTGATGAACGCTCGCCATATCGCCAGACAGGCGTGATCGAAGAGAAGAGTGTGCCACGTGGCACACCTGCAACGTCTGCTGGGTGCCTTTCGGAGGCGATCGTGGAAAGTGCTTTGATATCGACGTCGATCAAGCGACCTGCTGTAGCGGAGAGAGACAGGCGTTATTCTGAGATGATGATTTAACCTAGCCGCAGGAGGGTAGGATATGGCGACCGATGCGATCATTAAGCTCGGCAAGCGCAAGGTAAGAAGGCGCAAGACCCGCTTCGGAAGCGTGACGGTGACTGCACCCGCGCCTTCCAAGGCGGTGGTCCAGCACAACGTGAAGGTCAGCACCCAAGCGCTCGAGTGGGTAACGGGACGTTTGGCAAAAGCCGGTGTCCGACTTTACGCCAAGAAGGACGTGCCCCTCTATTCGCTCGACAGCGACAATCCCGACGTGATGATCCGCAAGCTCAACGGTAAGGTCGAGCGAGGCAGCTTGGTCGATGGTGCTTTCAAGGCGGTGGGTTGACACCGGCGATCAAATTGATCCGCCAAGTTCGCGAGACCTAAGAGAAGCACAAAGGCCCTGGCGATCAGTTTCGCCGGACCGTTGGGCCGCAAGGCAGGTATCGCGGTTGTTCTCCTCCGCTGCCCTATATATGGATTGAACCTGCGGTCGCTTATCGGGCGTATCCGTTTCCCGAGAGGGTACTAACAGGCCGGGGCCGCCCAAAACGGGCGGCCCTTGGTTTGTCTGATCTCAAGCAGTGCCACTCAGCGGCAACTCATTTCCTGGTGCTTGTTGATTTCTTTTCGGCAACTCTAGCCGCAGCAACTCGCCGCGCCCCCGGTCAGCCGCGCTTCCTGAATGGGCGGGCATGGGACGTCGGCGAACGAACAGTAGACGCAGCAATCGCCAGCGTTCGGCCGGAGCACCGCGGCACAACCCTTGCAGTCGTAGAAAAATTGGCACGCATTGGTCGGCATCGTCTCAGTTTCAACGTGTCCGCACTCCGGACAGGTAATCGTCGATTTTGGTTCGATCGCCGTCGCGTAAGCCCCCCGGCTCATCGGGTCGCAATCCGTGCGGGATAGCCGACCTTGGTCGCGGCCGCCGCGATCCCAGCCGGCGTCGCGCGCGCCGGGTCGTAATTTACTGTCGCGATCTTGCTCGAAAAGTCCACGGTAACATGGCTGACGCCGGGCACGCGTCCCATCGCCGCCTTCACCGCGATCGGGCAGGTCGGGCATGTGAGATTGCTGACCGCAAACGTGGCGCTGCGTTCAGGGGCGGCGACGGCCGCTGTGGGCAGGCAGAACGCAGCGAGTGTGAGAACAAGATGTCGATTCATCGGAATTCCTAGTAGAAAATGGGTGCCCACCACCGGGTGGTAAGCGCGAGAATGACCAGCACGGCACCAAGCCAGAGCACTGTCCGGGTGAACGTCCGGCGACGGGTGCTGGCGCAGGCCCCTTCAGCGCATCTGGTTGGCTGCCCATGATAGGCGTGCCACAGACCTGCTGCGATCAGCCCCAACGTCACGACCGCGAACAGCGGGGTGTAGGGCTCGAGTACAGCAAGATTGCCGATCCACGCACCGCTGACGCCGACCAAGACGAGAATGAGAGGCAGCACGCAGCAGGACGACGCAAGCAGCGCGCCCGCGATGCCGCCTGCGGCAAGCCAGCCGGCACGGCGATCACCGAGGCTGCCGGGTGCTGATGGTCGATCCATTCTAGGTTCCGATTCTCGTATGAAAAGATTATAGGGTCTGTAGTAACTACAGGTTCAAGAGGTATTTCGATGGCGTTTGGAGGACGGTCCAGGAAGCGCGGCGACGTTGCCCGGCGGTTCAGATGCAACATCGAGACCGTGCGTCATTACGAGAAAATCGGCCTGCTCAACGCGCCGGATCGAACAGAGTCAGGACACCGCCTCTATTCGGCCGACGACGAGGCGCAACTCGCGTTTATCCTACGCGGTCGTCAACTCGGCTTCTCGATCGACGAGCTGCGAGGGCTTCTGAGTCTAGGCGGATCTGGATCCGAGGCCTGCGGCGAAGCTCATGCGCTCACTCAGCGTCACCTAGCCGACGTGCGCGCCAAGCTGCGCGACTTGGCGCGATTGGAGAAGACGTTGGTCGCGATCTCTGCGCGGTGTGAGCACGGCGGGGACGGTTTGGGCTGCCCTATCCTTGAGGCATTACAGGCCGGACCGGAGGGTCAATGACCTGTTCTTATAATGCCAAGCCGTGCCTTACGCCCGCCCGGCCAGGGCAACCAGCGTCGGCCTAGCGATTGTCACCCGCGAAGGCGGCAGCCTATTGGAGGTCCGGGGCGCCGGCACAGAGCAGCGTAAAGCGCAGACCAAAGGGCAGGCCCCGCCTGCTAATTGATTATTCCGACCGCGCATTCGTTCGACATTATCGACCGGCCGGCAAGCGTGTTAATTATTGTCGACGAGGCGTCTCTACAGGTTCGGAGCAGCATTCTTGCGGGATCTGCCGCACTTCAACACCTGGGACGCGATCGGTTTGGTAAGATCTACGCCCTTTTCCATCGTAAGGCGGCCGCTGAGCGCACCAACGCCGCGAACCATTTGAAAACGACCCGTTTTCGGGTCGCGAACCGAAGTACTGGTTGCGGTAAGCTGCGCCCTTGCCATAGCTCGAATATCCTCGTCGCTCCTGCGGAAGATAGGTGTGCCACGTGGCACACCTCCTCTACCCGGATTTCAATTTACCGGCACCGGCGCGGCAGACTCGCTTTTTTCCTACAGCATCTAGACACACCTTACCCGCGGCGGGTTAGTGGGCCTGTCCGCTTCCCCGGAAGGTTTTAGCAGATCTGAGCTATCGTGTGGGCTATAGCGATCCCTCAATAATCGTCGCGCGACGTCGGACATCCGCGCGAGCGGCAACGTTGTGCCGACGGCCTGCGGTGGTGATCGGTCGTCTAAAGCACGAATCGGGAAGCTCATACGCGAGATTCCACTCAAGAATGGTCAGCCGAAAGGCCGCGAGTTCGTGCTTTCGACGACCATTCGAGACTGATCAGCATCGCAAATAAGGCTATATCGCGCCACCAGGACGAGCACGTGTCAGCGCCTCTCTAACCTTTACGCGCACGATCTTGGCTTCTTGATCGAGCAGTGCGCGACACGACGGACTTATCGACCGGCGCGATCAACCGGCCTTGAACGTAACCGCCAAAAGGTGCCAAATGGCAGTCACGGGCAGAAGCAGCACTCTGACAGCGATCGCAGGCGAGTTGGATAGGAATGGGCGTGAAATAAATGCAACCCAGTCGCCCGTTGTAGACGCCTAGAAGTTTTTGCCAAAGCTGACTTCATTCTTGCGTCCGATAACGCAAGAGTTCATCCGCGACCGTCCTGCCGGTAAATTTGAAGTATAAGGGTTGGCATCAATCGTGGTGGAACGCCCTCTTCAAGCATCATTGCGAACATCTCATCATCATCTAGTGTCGGTGCAAGCCCCTCGATGACGAGGTTCGCGCGCGCTTCGGCCAGATCGTCGCGCCAAAGTGTGATTTGATCCGGGGTGCCACGTTCAAACGTCATCGAGCGGATCTTCGTTCGCATCTCAATTAGATCGACACTTCCCATTGTAGACCGTCTCCGCACGTTTGAGGATGTTCTTGGACCTATACGATCGATGCAGATCGACAAAGAAACGCGTCAGCTCTTGCGCCGAACCGTGTCGCAAAACTCATTCTCCGTTTTTCACTCCGCCCGTCCCATACCACGCCGTGTAAATAGCGATAACGCTGATTCCTGCTAATTACATGCTGGCCTCAAATTGATCGGTCAGGTATCGATTCCGACGGATCCAGGAAGGCTGATCGCGCTCTCTCGATCTGAATGAACGCAACGCAGGAGGTCGGAGTGACCGACGATGGTGGCATTGATGGCGTGGCGCGCGTCGATCCTTCGGATCTGGCCGGTATCGTGGCTGCCGCGCTGGTCGCCGTCGACCAGGTTCAGTCGCTCGAACCCTATCTTCCGCAGCTTGCTCCCGACGATCGCGAGCGCGTCGATGACTATGTCCGGCGCGCCTCGGCCGACGCCACGCTACGCGCCTACAAGTCCGACTGGCGGTTGTTCTGCGCTTGGTGCCAAGAGAGCGGCTATCGCCCGCTGCCCGCAACACCCGCGACGGTCGCCGCGTTCCTGACGCTGCTCGCCGAAAGCGGGTTCAGCCCGCAGGAACTTCGTCGAACGAAGCGCGGAACGGTGCTGCCGCGCAAGGAGCCGGTGCCGCTCGGGCGCGCGACAATCGGTCGGCGGCTTGCTGCGATTGTGTTTGCGCATCGGGCCGCCGACGTCGAGCCGCCGACTTCGCAGCCCGACGCGGCACGGCTCGAGCGCGCGATGCGTGGCATACGCAAGGACAAGCGCGGCGAGCTCCCTGGTAAGAAGCGACCCGCCGACGGCGACGTCCTGCGCGACATGGTACGCGCCATCGTTGGTGACGATCTGCGCAGCTACCGCGACCGCGCACTGCTCGCGATCGGGATGGCGGGCGCGTTCAGGCGCTCCGAGTTGGTAGCGATTACGGTCGGGCGTGTCAGCGAGGACAGTCGCGGGCTGCTGGTGCGGATTGCGGCATCGAAGACTGACCAGGAGGGCAAGGGTCACACCGTAGCAATCCCGGATGGCAGGCGCCTGGAGCCGGTGCGACACTACCGAGCCTGGCTGGAGAAGGCCGGGATCACCAGCGGCCCCGTGTTCTGCAAACTGACGCCGCAGGGGCGACTGACCGACACGCCGATGAGCGCGCAAGGGGTCGCGCTAGTGGTGAAGGCGGCCGCAGAAGCAGCTGGCTATCCGTCCGAGCTGTTCTCAGGACATTCGCTGCGTGCCGGGTTCCTGACTGAAGCCGGGCGCCAAAACGCTAACTTGTTTAAGATGAAGGAACATAGCCGGCACTCGTCGCTAGAGATGGTCGCCGAGTATGTGCGGGATCACGAGCGATTTCGCGAACACGCTGGCGAGGGTTTTCTGTAGCCCTATGCGTGATCGACCGTCCACGGTCCACGGTAACCAAATCAATATGTGTAGATCGGCGCCGATCGGGACCCCCAACTATCTAGCGTTTCGGCAGAGAGCGTCATGTTGTTCCGAATTACATCTTACTTATGGCAGATGACGCAACCACCCGCGGCTTCATCAACCCCATAGACATCGTCGATGGTATCATCGGTCTCAGCCGCTAACGGATTCTTGGGCCGCCGCTTTTTCAGCCGGGCAACGCGTCGTTCATAATCTAGCTCAATGGCTTCAACACGCTTCGGTTCGATGAGCTCGGTCAAGCTTTCACCCTGGCTCCAAGTAAAGGGCGATCCACCCTCAAGAGCGGTCTTCTCATAGGCGATAGCTTTTTCAAACTCGTCAGGATGGTGTGACGCGAGCCGTACCCACTCGATCTTCTGTTGGAAAAAGCAGAACGTGCAACCCGATCGAGAACGCCAGCTATAATATTCGGGTTCGCCGACATCAGCTTGCTGCAGAAGCTCGATTACGCCGGCGCGATCGATCCCCGCTTCGCGAAGGGGAAGATGCACCAGCATGTTCTCGTGCGTCGCCTGGTAGCCCTCGCGAGACGGTTCATCTGCGCGGATTGCGACATACGAGTGGATGATCGTGCCGGCCTCAAGGTCGGGCCTGATCCAATGCTCGAGAGGCCGCAGCTTCAGCTGACGCGTGCACCACCTAGTCCGCGGCGAGGGCAAGAAATTCCCGTATTCGTCCAGCCAGAAATCAAAATCGCGGTCTGGATTTAGCCGCTTGATTGGCTTCCCCAGGAAGCCCTCAAGCCGATCAAGAAAGGTGTAGACCTCGGGCAGCTCTTTGCCCGTGTCAGTGAAGAAATACTCGATGGGGAGATCCGGCCGGTGCTGGCGCATATAGACCGCGAGAGCCGCGCTATCGCGTCCGCCCGAGATCCCAAGGATGTGACGTTCCTGCGTCATGCCGCCTCCATATCCTGATCGGCCGCGAGTGACGCCACCGCGCGTGCAAGAGCCGCCATCTGGACCCGATCGAGCCCGTTGCTTTTTCGGAGCGTCTTTAGGACCTTTTCGGCCAGCATGGCGGCGTCAGCCTTCTCGGGCTCGGTGAGGACAAACGACCTCAAGAGTGGCGGGGTCCGAGGATCGACCCCAATCACCAGGGCAAGCGCCTCAGTGTTGGATCGACGGTCCCGCACGACCGCGAGCGCCTCGAGTTCCCGAAACTGTCGTCCAAACCTGGCCATCTCGAGGAGCGCTTGCTCGCGATCGCGGTCCGACCAACCATGCGCCGGCTTGTGGAGCAGCACGCTCGCGACCCCCTCAATATCTCCCTCGCCGCGCTCGAACGCCGCAGCGCGCATGGCGAACCCTTCAAAGGCATAGTCGTTGGTGAGGTCTTTGATCGAAGCAGCGCGTTCCTGCGCCCCTAGGAACGTATTGGGATCCACGGCCAGCGCTTTAGCCAACGTCGCCTTTAGGCGTTCGAGAAGTCTGGGATACGACCCTGTCGCCTCATCCAGCGCATCGATAACGACCTGTGCAGAAAGACGATCGCCCAACGCCTCTGGCAATGCCTCGAAAAGCAAAGCTTCCGGGTCGCGCGCTTTCAGCACAGCACTGCGAACCCTCTTGGCATCGGCGGACACGGAGTCGGTTCGCTGCGCGTACACGGTCAAGCCTTTGAACCGCTGGAACAACGCCTGTGCGACCGGGAGCGACGAGCTTTCTCCTTCAAGGCCAAAATGGCGGGCCAGATCGCTAAGGAACACGGCCTCCTTGGTGGAGCGATCAACACGCTTCAATCGAATCTCGGCGGGCTTCTGGAGGAGCTTGTCGACGAAAACGTCATCGATATCTGTCTGGAACACACCATCCAGATAAACCGCCAAATGGTCGCGGTTCGCAAGCAGGATCGCCAACGCAATCACCGGCATGACTCCAGCCTTCATGCCGAAGGGGGGGCGGGACCAAGTCGCATAGACGTCCGCCAGCGATATCTCTGTCGCGTCAGCCAGGACGGACCATGCTGGTCTCAGCGTCGGTCCGTCGCCTGAGTCCTGCGGCTCTCTGAAGTCGAAACGACCGTCATCGGCAGGGCCGTGGATTCCAAAGGGCTTCAGGACGGTGAGATACAGCCCCATCTCGGCCGGAAAGCCCTCGAAACCAAGGTTTAGCTCGTTCGAACGGTGGACCATCGCATGGCCAAGCTCACGAACCGCCGCCATTGCGCTCGAAGACGGTCGCTCACGCTGAAGCAGCTCACTTTTCAGTATCGGGGCTGAGCCATAGGCGGTGTCTGCAAGGGCAGTGGCAACGATCGAGATAGGTTCGCGCAGTGATTTTGGCGGGGAGGACGCCAGCCACCACCGCGCCCGGTTGAGTGCGGCTTCAAGTTCGCGGTGAAGTACGTCGACGCTGCCGGACCTGCGCGCCGCCATCTCGCGGCGCGCTATCCGGTCGCCTTCAAGCTGTGGGTGGTCACGGAAAACCCGTTCCACTGCGAAAAGGTCAGAAGCGCTTGTCCGAAGCGCATGGCTGTTCGCCGCGCCGGCGACAGCAGCGACCACGCCGGCCTTGTGCAGGTGCTTTGCGATCGCTTTGCAGCGGCTGTCGACATCGGAGACGTCCAGTGACCCGTCGCTCAGCGCAAGAAGGAGCATCCCACTCCCGCGGCTGCGACGCGCCGCTAGCCGGGCCGCGAGATCGGTCGGCGTGTCGTCGCGCGTTAGAAGCTGAACGACGACCTCGAACGTCCGGAGAGCGCCAGTCCTGAAGTAGTGGCGCTTCGCTGTTGCGAAACCAAGGCCGACACGCTGAGGGATCGAGGCAAGCTGCTCGAAATCCAGCGAACTCGTGGTCCGTGCAATCGCGTCTTCAAGGTCGAAGTCGCTGCCTGCGAACAACGCATATCCACCGAGGCGCGGCTGTCGGATCAGCACTGCCCAATCGACGAGATCAGCGATCGCCGCGCTGCGCTCGGCCGTCGCAACGTCGGGCACCGCGGCACTGAAAATATCATCTGCAAGCGCAAGGCCGGAACCGTTGCGGAAAAACTCGATCACGGCCGCTGCCTTCGTCAGACGGACGTGGATCGCGCCGCCTTTGGCTGCCGCTCGCTCGATGGCCTCGAACGCAAGGCTGAACCGACTGCCGTCGCTTCCATGCGACAGGGCCATGCCAAAGTTCGAGGCGAGATAGTCCCACAGGCTATCGGGGCCGTATGTCGAGACACCGTCGGTCGTCGAGCGCAGAAAGTCTTGGAATCCGTGCGGCTCGGCGGAGCTGAGGAAGCCGAAAACGCTTCGCTCATTCTGGGCAAAGCGCTGCCGCGACACCGGACCGAGCAGCAGCGACGTCACTGGATTGAGAGGCCATGTGGCGACCAGGGCCGTCGAGAGAATGGCTTCGTCAGTCGGCTTCCTGCGTCCGATCGCTTCGGCCACAAGGCGAGCTTGCTCGTTCGCCGCTTCCGGCGCCGCAGCACCCGTGATTGCGCTGCCCAACAGGGTGACCGTCTCGTCCGCACCTGCAAGAAACGGTATGTCTTGGTATCGACCTTGGACCTTGGCCCACTCCTGACGAGCGTCGCGTGCGGCGCGCGCAACATACTGGTCGAAAGCCTGATGAAGGATGCCAACCACGACCAGGCGGCCTTCCGAGCGGGCGCTTCGCTCAGCCAGGTCCTGCAGGAGGTGGATGTCACCACCGCCCAACGCTTCGTGCTCGAGGAGCTTCCCCAACTCGTCGAGGATGAGAAAAACACCGCTCCGCTTGGCGAACGCGGCTTGCATCAGAGCATCAATGAGGGCGTCGTCACTTGCGATCGCGCGAGTGTAGGCAGCCTTGCTCCAGTGCAGCGTAGCAACGGCCGCGTCGGCTATCGCCTGGCGAAGCCCCATTCGGCTACCAGTCACGGCTACGATGGCCCAGGGCCCATTCGTTTCCGGAAAAGCACGGGCATAAACGGCGGTCAGTTCGGCGCCGGCGATCTCCCTCGCAATCGTTCGATTGTCCGGGTGCCCGGCGACGAGGTTGGCGACGAGGAGCGCCGCGCTCGATTTGCCGCCGCCATAAGGCCCCGTCCAGGTGAACGCCCCTTGGTGACTCTCAATCTGGCTGTCTGCGAGCGTAGTAAGCGCCTTTGTAACGCTCGCTTGCATGACGTACCCGACCAGGGGCGGTGTCCCCTGCAGGTCCGCGTCCAGGCGCGCGGATCTCGCGAACCGTCGGTTGATCTCTACCGTTTCGGACAAAGGCTTCATGCGGCAACCCGATCGTGCAGAACATGCCCGTAGGCTTTCGAAATAAGCGCCAGGGGGTCGACGTCGCCGAGCCTTTGAACCTGCCGGAGGCCCGCCGTATCCGTCCAGCGCCATGCGCCCCCGGTGACGGCCTCAATCCCCATCAACCGTGTGATGACCGTATCCTCGTCAAGCTTGAAGACGCGGCCTGGCGATCCTGGTGCGTAGCAGACTTGCTCTGCGGTGATCGCGCTCGATCCGCCCTTGGTCTCCCAAAAGTCGGCAAGGGCGTAGGCGAAGATCCCATCGGGAAGCGTGGGCTTTGGACCACGAACGAACTCGTGCCAGCCCCCAACCCTCGCTTCGCGGATCAACCCTAGCTCTGCGAGCAAAGGCTCGGCAGCGTCATCACCGGCCATCCCGTCACGGCGAACATAGCTGCGCAGGAACACCTCGACGTCCCGTTTCAGCGTGTTCTGCGTCGCTCGCCATCCCCTCAATCGAACAAGCGTCATCAACTCGTCGATCACGCTTCCAGTGTCGAACTCGATTGCGGACAGCACGTTGAAGGCGAAATAGGCAGTCGTTGTCCATTCCGGGCTGCTGGCAACACCCCAATGCGCAAGCCACACGGTCGCGGCATGCTCGAGATACGGATCATAACCATCATCAGCCAAAATCGCATGGCCGAGAGCCGTCGGCTTGATGATCCGATCTTCTTCCTGCAGGAATGCAGTCGCTAAGCCCCAGTACCGCATGGATACAGCCATGTTGCGGCCGACTCCAAACCGTGCGATAGCCGAATGTTCCTGGAATGTTCCAGGCGAGGCACCATCTCGAACGGCGTCATAGGCCTTCTTCAGCCAAAGGAGGCGCAGCGGGAAAGTTTCGTGACCCGCAAATTGGCCACGGACGTCTGAATCGGAAAGCGCATGCCTCATGCCATCCGATTACATCCTACTGGCGGATCCGTCCAGTGGCGCGTGCTGCCGGAACGCTGCTTTAGCAAAGGCGGGGATCACCCGCAATGTATCAGCGATCGTATTATATCGTCCAAAGTATAAACGGACGACGGAGGTCGCCTTTACTTGAGAAAATCCCATCGCCATCAATACGTGTGACGGCATGACCTGACCTGACGTACATGCAGACCCCGTCGACACGCTCGCAAACGGCGACAATGACGATACTATTCCGTCTCCTTCCGCCCCATGCACCACGATGCTCACTGCTCCAGGCAGTACGGCCGCATCCCTAGTCGTGCAGGAAAAATTGACACCTTCGTCCGCTAGGCCAGTGCGGAACGCATCGGCGAGCTCGACGCTGTGCGCCATGTCCTCTTGCAGCCGCCCCTGCGCGAGCCGTGCGGCCGCGCCGAAGCCGGCAAGAAGGTAGGTCGGCTCTGTGCCCGGACGGATCGAACTCTCCTGTCCTCCACCAAAAGTCAGCGCGACCGGCTTCGGCGCGCCTGACGCGAGATAGAGCGCCCCCACCCCCATGGGACCGTACATCTTGTGGGAGGAGATCGACATATAGTCGATGTCGAGGTCATCGACGTCGACGGGGATCTTGCCGACCGCCTGCGCAGCATCGCAATGCAGCAATGCACCCGATCGATGCGCTATCGCGGCAACCTCACCAACCGGTTGCAGGGCTCCTGTCTCGTTGTTTGCCAGCATGATCGACACGAGGAGCGTCTCTGCATCGATCATTCCTTCGATCACGGCTATGTCGACGATGCCCGCCGCGTTTACCGGCGCATGGAGCACGCTGAACCCTGCCGTCCGTAGACTTTCGGCCGCTTCCAGCACGGCTTTGTGCTCGATCGCGGACACGACGATCTTGCGGCGAGAGCTGCCCGATTGAAGCGCCCACATCGCGATGCCGCGCACGGCTAAGTTGTCGGATTCCGTGGCCCCAGACGTAAACACTATCTCGCTAGCATCCGCTCCGATCAACGCTGCAACGTCCTGCCGGGCTTGGTCGACCACCGCACTTGCCCGAGCCCCGGCATAGTGGGGCGAGCCGGGATTGCCGGGATAGGACGACGCAGCGATCATCGCATCCCGCGCTTGGGGTGCCAGAGGGGTGGTCGCGAATCCATCGAGGTAGACTGGTTCGTCCATCCGCTAGCCTAAAGGTTCTCGCCGGATTCAAACCCAGGATCTTCCGGAGCTTCCCAGGTTTCAGCTTCGGCCTCAACTATTGGCGCCTCAGCAGCATCCTCCGGGGCAGCCGCTTCAACGAGTTCCTTCTTGCTCGGCACGTCCTGAGCCATCCAACCCACGTTGCGCAGAAACTTCTTGAAAGCCTCGTATGCCCCGTTCGTGATCTCAGACCGATCGGCCGAGGTAAGGTTCTCCTCACGCTTGAGATTGCGGTTGAGGAAGTCCTTCTGGTACTCCTGCTCTAGCGACGTAAAGACCTGACGACGGCTCTTTTCACGCTCAGCCTTCAACGGCGCTTCAAGTTCCGACCCCGACGCACGCCAGATTTCCAAAAGCAGATATTTATACTTTGGCCACTGGGCTGGCTGCATCTCGCCCCGGTAAACGACGCGACGGAAGGTCGAATTCGATGGCGTGATCTTCCAATCGCGGATCTCCCCCTCAAGCGTGTCTTGGAATACCTCGACCAATCGTTTGAACTCGCGAGAGGTGTTGGGTGAGAAGAACCCGTTGATGTCGGCCATAAAGCCGTCGAATGCGGCTTCCGTGTCGATGGGCTCCAAACTCTGCTTCGATCGATCGAGGTTTGCTCGTTCCAGCTCGCCGAAGAAGCCCGCAATCATCGCGGTCTGGAAAGCGACTGTCGTAAGCACGTTCTCGTAGAGCTTGTTTACGAAGTCGATCACGCGGGGATGGGTTCCCCCCTCTTCTGACCTCAGCGCGCGTTTGTCGGATACCTTCGCTAGGAAGCGCTCCGCGCGCTCGTGCTTCAGCTTGCCGATAAATTCGTCGACCAGCTTCTGTGTCGCGTTCAGGCGATCCAGGATCTCCTGCAGTTTTGGCGCCTCAGCACCGAACTCCTTCGACCGGATTTTTTCCGCAAGGTTTTCAGTGTGCGCGGTAAACGTGCGTCCGATCCCCTGTCCTTCGAACAATATTGGGCGCAGTTTGGTATTGGCCTGAGCCCGCAGCTGTTCGCTGAGCCAGTACACGGCGCTGGAATGCGCCTGATAGGGCGCAAACTTCTGAAAGGCCGCTACGACGTATTTTCCGAACCGCTCGCGGAACTCCCTTGTGAGCAGGTCCCCTGCCCCGGCCGTGTAAAACTGCCTGGACGTTGCGTCCGCTAAGTCTGCTCCCAAGACGTTTCGGCCGTTAAGCCGCCGGAACGCGCCAAAGTTTTCAAGATCGGTACGAAGGTAATAAAGGCCTGCCCGCGGCTTTGCTCCATTGACGTCCTCCAACTTGTTGAGGACGATATGTTCAATGATATAGTAAATATGATTTACGCCAGAGATGGCGATCGGGCTTTCGATCTTTACGCGATCATGTGCCTGGTCTAGCTCGATGTTGCTAATCTCTAGTGTAGACCCAGCGTGAAGGTCGCCCTTCTTTATCGTCGAAAGGGTGTCCCGCAAAAATAGTGCAATTAGGTCGTTGTCGTCCAACAGACGGTTGCGTGACGCCGAG
>Ga0265296_1003948_pt1 | contig 13273 bp, 9 predicted proteins | sample MunlanPumphouse1_FD_189073 | JGI IMG/M metagenome (GOLD analysis project Ga0265296, IMG submission 189073) | Groundwater microbial communities from a municipal landfill in Southern Ontario, Canada - Pumphouse #1 | ecosystem: Environmental > Aquatic > Deep subsurface > Groundwater | place: Canada... | reverse complement strand
GAAGACGGTTCCCATTGCATCATCGGAGAAGAACGGGCCGCTCTCGATAATCGCCTGCCGGAAAAGACCTTTGCTCCCCGGGCTCACCAGGTGGGCGTAAATACTGTTTCCTCCGGCAGATTCCCCGAATACTGTCACCCGGGACGGGTCGCCTCCGAACGCACCGATGTTCTTTTCAACCCACTTCAGGGCAGCCTGCTGGTCGAGGATCCCGTAATTGCCCGAACTGTTATGGGAGGACTCAGCCGTCAGCTCCGGGTGTGCCATCCAGCCGAGTGCCCCGAGCCGGTAGTTGAGCGTGACGACGACAACACCTTTGTTTGCAAGGGGGCCCCCGTCAAAGAGCGCCTGGGATCCCGCCCCGGTCTTCCACGCACCGCCGTGGATAAAGACCATGACGGGTAGTTTTTCGTCCATGTTCTTTGCCGGTGTCCAGACGTTTAAGGACAGGCAATCCTCGCTCATGACCGGCATTACATCGAATTCGCCGGATTTCGGCTGGGGACATACTGCACCATACGAAGTCGCGTTCCGCACACCGGGCCATGGCTGCACTGCTGCCGGGGGTTTCCACCGGAGGTCCTTAACCGGGGCCGCTGCATAGGGTATGCCCCGGTAGATCGTAACGCCATTTTCCGTTGTTCCCTGGAGGGAGCCGGCATCGGTTGTTACAACGCCAGCCCCAGGTGAAACCGGGCCGGGCTCAGGGTTTTTCTGGATGCACCCGGCAACCAGTACGAGACCGGCAATTAAAAAAAATAACCCTGTATACATTGCCAAATCCGGAATTTTCCCTGCGGTTGTCATGGATATCTGTCTTTTTCCGTTGGATTGTGACGACATTAACCTGTCGGATTTTACCGGGGAGTGGTCCCGGTTTACCATCCCGGTGTGCGGGAAGAGAATGATTATGAAATCAGGTTCATTGAAATTATTTATCATGAACCCCAATAATCCGGTCCAATGATTTTTCAGACTGCACCAAATATTGCCCTCCAGGCAAATGCACCCGGTCTTGGAATCGTCATGCTCCTTATCTCATTACTGGGGAGTGCGGAATTTTATCTTGCGATAATTCCGGTGATACTCTGGGGTTATGACAAGACACTTGGACTGCGTCTCTTACTTCTTTGTTCAATAATTGTCGCAATCAACGCGGCTCTTAAACTCCTCTTCCATGCTCCACGCCCTTACTGGATCAGTGCAGATGTAAAGGCATTTGCATCCGAGACTTCCTTTGGCATGCCTTCGGCTGCGGCCCAGGTTTCACTTGCCTTCCTGGGATATATCGGTGCATGGTTCAGAAAGACACCGGTATGGATTATCTGTTGTGCCCTGATTATTCTCGTAGGAATTGCAAGAATGTACCTTGGCGTGCATTTTCTTGCAGACATTCTCACGGGCTGGATTTTTGCCATTGTAATTCTTCTCGTTTTCCTGCGATATGAAAATCCAGCAGCAACATGGTTTTTACAAAAACCAGTCCCGGTCAGAATTCTTCTCGCACTGGGTGCATCGTGTGCATTCATCCTGCTGTCCCAGATAATAGTATTCAGTTATGGTACATGGCAGGTGCCTGCCGAGTGGTCTGCTCTTGCATTTGCGCAGACACAGGAGTTAATCACCCCCACATCGTTGAAAGATACCCTTCTCGCTGCGGGGGTTTTGTTCGGTGCAGCTGCAGGTGCAGGGATCAGTGCAGAGTACATCCCGTATTGTGTTGACGGATTTTGGTCGCAGAAAGCAACTCGTTATTTTGCAGGAATAATTGTCCTTGCAGTTCTTTGGGTTGCATTGAGTGCAGCAACAAAATCACCGGGCCTTTTCGGATACGGTATGACCTATTTCCGGGCAGCACTTGCCGGAGTCTGGGTTACTGCCGGAGCGCCGTTATTATTTTTAAAACTCGGGCTCATGACTTTTGAGGGTAAAACTCAATCACTTCATTGAAATTTTTTTACCGGGCCGGTCGGAAAATTTCTAAACCAGACCTACGCCGTACCGGTCTTGGGGATGGGGCATATTATTCCAAGACCCTAAGGAAGCAAAAGTTTTGCGGCGAAAATCTGGAGAACCACGCGTTTGACAGACAAAAAAACAGAATTGGTTAACACGGCATCGCAGAACCGGGAACGTACCTTCGTACATCCACCAGTGTCCCGCTCTTTGCCATGCGTTCTGCGATGGTAAGGATTTCGTGAGCACCATGCTCATCCACGTAATCCTCGCCACAGTTTGTGCAGACCTGGGCAGGGACATCTTTTACGACAAGGGTCATTCCGTCACGATCAAAAGTGACGGTTGTCGTGCCCTCTTTGGTATTCCCGAGTTTACAGATAACGCACTTCATAATTTTCTCCGGGTATACTTTTCAGACCATGTATCCGGGTCTGGTTCGTATGCTGTGATACCAATAACTTCACTATCTACATTATTGTATGCCATGACGACGTGAAGCGGGCGATCGTTTACTGTTCCTGGAATGAGACAACGGGGATATGGTACATCATCAGGAGCCGGCTTATTCGCAGACAGGGGCCAGTTTTCCTTTTAGTTTCCCCTCATTATCAAGCCGCATCATTGCCACCACATTGTTCGTCATGCCTTTTACTTTCATAGTCACGAGCGGATCGGTTTTCAAAAATTCCGTATCGGTAATTGTATTGAACTGCGCCCCATGTACGCGGTACGCGATCCCGAATGGTGCCAGGATATAGCCCATCTGCTGGAAGTACAGGTAGATGTCCATCGCGGTCTTTGTTGCACCGTCTTCATGGCCCGAGACCGCAATCCCCACGATTTTTCCTTCCGTGAGACCGGGCTTTTTTAAGAGGTACAGGTTCTGGATACAATTCAGCCGGTCGAGAAAATCCTTGAGACGTGCTGACATATTGTTCCAGTTTATGGGAGATGTGACAATGACTGCTTTTGATGCTATCACCATCTCATGGAATGCAGGCATATCATCGAGCTGGTCCCTGCACGGGTAGCGACAGGCATTGTCCCGCATGCTGTAACAGCACCAGCAATGGTTAATCGCAAACTCGCTCAGGTTATACCGCCGGTAACTCACCCCGTTCTCTCGCAGGACTTCCTCTGCAAGATCCGCTAAGTAACCGGTGTTATTGGCCCGGTGACTGCTGCCGTTGATCAGCAGCACGTCAAACGGTTGCCCATCATAACGGAGCCCTTTCTTATCGGTTACCTTAATAAACTCCCTGCCGGTGCTGGCACATTGCGGACATTCTGCGGGAGGTGTCTCTCCATTGGCGACGTAACCGCAGACAGCACATTTCCAGATGTTACCGGGCATGAGTCTGCCCCGATTCGCTTCCCCGGGTACAATAATAGACATGAGAGAAATTCTCCTCCGCTTGTACAGGGCATCCCGGGCAGAGGCATCCCTGTTCTTTCTTAATGCAGTCGCTTATTCCCTGGTTGGCAAGACAATAAGCAATCTCTTCTGAACATTTAACAAAACTCGGGCACATCCCGCAGATGCAGAGCGCGATTCCTTTTTTCCGGTCCATGATCCAATGCTCCCGGTTCTTCCATTGTTTCCACAACTACTTAATGGATTTCCGGGTATGAGGGTTACGAAACTGGATATTCAATATTTGCACACAGACACACCTTTTTTACCCCAACCCGCAATTATGAAAATATGTCTGAACATTCGCGCCTTGTGTTTTGCACCACATGCATCGTCATTGTGATCCTGGCCTGTACGGTTGCCGGCTGCACGTCCCCCCAGACCGCGCCGGCAACAGTCGCATCCCCCGCTGCTACGGGAGGAGAAAATACTATTGCGATTAAAAATTTCGCATTTGTCCCAACTCCGCTGACCGTAAAGAGCGGCACCACCGTTACCTGGACAAACCAGGACAGCGCTCCCCACACTATCGTTTCCGATACTGGTTCACCCGTTTCGATCGTATCAGACTCGCTCTCAACCGGGGCTTCTTTTACGTTTACCTTCACCCAACCGGGAACGTACACGTATCACTGCTCGATTCACCCGTCAATGAAAGGTACTGTTATCGTGCAGTGACACCACCCATTATTTTATTGATGGGTGAACAGAGCGGGTTTCTTTGCATATTTCATGATCCAGACAGATAATTCCCGGTTATTATGTGTCGGATGAACATGTTCGATCGAAGTCATCATGAGGATGTACGTGTAATCATCCACGAACAGCAATGCATTCCTAGAGATTGAAATAATGGCATTCACACAACCGCTTGACCAAACGGATCACCAGCAGCCATTCCATACCATTCCAAAAGAGGATCTCTTCGTCATTCTGGGGAGCAGCCGGGATGGGCTGACCTCCGTTCAGGCAGAGGCGGCTCTTGCCCGCTACGGGTACAATGATATTTCCCGCATCAGAAAATCTCCGGTCATCTTCCAGTACCTGGGTCACTTCAAAAATCTTCTCGTAATAATCCTGCTCATCGCTGCAGCAATATCCCTGTTTGTTGGGGAGTTCACCAACGCGTTGATTATTGTTGTCATCGTTTTTGCGAGCGTTACCTTAAACTTCTTCCAGGAATACAAGGCAGGAAATGCAGCGGACCTGTTAAAACAGAAAATTATCTCAAAATCTATCGTTTTCCGTGACGGAATGCGGACAGAACTTCCCGTGACGGATCTTGTCCCCGGGGATCTCATCATCCTTGCTGCCGGCGATATTGTCCCTGCTGATGCCCGGATCCTGGATGAGCGCGATTTTTTTGTGAACCAGTCCGCCCTGACCGGTGAACCGTTTCCGGTCGGAAAAACTGCTGAAACCGATGATCCGGAAAAAACCCTGGCAGAAGCCGGCAATTACATCTTCCTTGGCACTTCTGTTGTCAGCGGTACGGCTACAGCGCTTGTGACCCGTACCGGCATGACAACCGAATTTGGCCATGTAGCAAAAACCCTGATCGAACGCCCTCCCGAGACCGAGTTCGAACGGGGCCTCAGACAGTTCAGTTACTTAATGTCGAAGATTATTTTCTTCCTCGTCATCTTTGTCTTTTTTATTAACGCACTCTTCCGGCACGGGGTACTCGAATCGCTCCTTTTCTCGGTTGCGCTTGCCGTAGGAATGACCCCGGAACTTCTCCCGATGATCCTCTCCTTAAACCTGTCCAAGGGTTCGATCGCCATGGCAAAGAAGGGGGCGATCGTCAAGCATCCCGAATCGATCCAGAACTTCGGGAGCATGGATATTCTTTGTACCGACAAGACCGGTACCTTAACCGAGAACCAGATCGCCCTTATCCGGCATCTTGATACGGAAGGAAACGATAGCGAGAATGTCCTGCTCTACTCGTACATTAACAGTTATTTTGACACCGGGCTCAAAAGCCCGCTCGACGAGGCTATCCTCAGGTTCCGCCATTTCGATATCGACACCTACAAAAAGATCGACGAAATTCCTTTTGATTTCCAGCGCAAAAGGGTCTCGGTCATCGTCTCCCGGGTATCCGGTCTTCTTCTCGTGGCAAAAGGTGCGCCCGAAGAAGTGCTCCGGGTCTGTTCTCATAGAGAGCAGGGTGGCATCATTGAACCCCTCACCGATACATTGAGACAGAACATCAATAAAATCTACGAGGCCCAGAGTGAGCAGGGGTTCCGGACGCTTGCCGTCTGTTATCGTACCGTGCCAAACGATCAGGCAATGTTCTCCCCTGCTGACGAAAACGGGATGATCCTTGCCGGGCTCGTTACGTTTATCGATCCACCCAAGGAGAGTGCCCGCGACTCAGTACAGCTTCTCGCAAGATCCGGCATCGAACTGAAGATCCTGACCGGGGATAACGAGAAGGTCACGAAAAAGACCTGCGAACTTATCGGTCTCAATGTTAAAGGTGTCCTGAACGGTGCCGAGATCGATCATATGGACGTTGAGACATTGTCACGGGTGGTCGAAGACGTGACCATATTCTCCCGCATGACGCCGGTGCAGAAGAACCGGATCATGAAAGCTCTCAAACACAATGGCCACGTGGTCGGGTTCATGGGAGACGGTATCAATGATGCTCCCTCCATCCGGGAGGCCGATGTAGGTATATCGGTGGAAAACGCCGTGGATATTGCCCGGGAATCCGCCGACATCATTCTCTTAAAAAATGACCTGCGGATCCTCAATGATGGCGTGCTTGAAGGCCGGAGAACATTCGGGAACACCATGAAATATATCCTGATGGGGACCAGCTCCAATTTCGGGAACATGTTCTCGGTTGCCGGTGCTTCGCTCTTTTTAAAATTCCTGCCAATGCTCCCCATCCAGATCCTCTTAAACAACCTGCTCTACGATATTTCAGAGTCGACCATCCCCACCGATAATGTCGACGAATCCTATATCAGCTCCCCGAAAAAGTGGGATATCGAATACATCAAACGGTTCATCCTTTTCTTCGGACCCATCAGTTCGCTCTTTGACTTTCTCACATTTTTTATCCTGCTCTTCATCTTCAGCGCCGATGCATCACTCTTCCAGACCGCGTGGTTCATGGAGTCTATCTGCACCCAGACACTCGTGATATTCGTGATCCGGACCCGGGTCGTGCCGTTCTATAAGAGCAGGCCAAGCCGGCTGCTCGCACTGAGCACCGTCCTCATCGTTGCGATTGCCTGCATACTGCCGTTCACGGTGATTGGGGCCATCTTCGGGTTTGTCCAGCCGCCGCTCTCATTCTTCGCGGTGCTGGCGGGGCTCGTGATTGGGTATATTGTCATGGTCGAGCTGGTGAAATACTGGTTTTACCGGAGGTATTCAACCTTCATTAAGCGAAGTACCGTGCAGATAGCGAGGGCATAGGAACCATTGCTGCAAAGGAAAAAATGAGTTTCATCATGACAGAAATCCATAAACAATCCGGAACAACCGGAAGCGATGATATGAAAATCATAGTCAGTAAAAACGGGCCGTACCTGGTACAAGGCGGAGTGCCCCTTATACAAGAAGAGATTTGCAATGATGACGAGGGATATTGCCGGAAATGGAAGGAAGTGACACGGTATCCCGTCCAGGAAAAATATGCCCTCTGCCGGTGCGGCCACTCGGAGAACAAGCCGTTCTGCGATGGGACTCACGTAAAGATTCACTTTAATGGTAAAGAAACCGCCGGGAATGAATCCTATCTCCGCCACCCCAGGATCGTTGAAGGCCAGACACTGAAACTGGAAGATGTCGAGAACCTCTGCGTCCATGCCAGGTTTTGTATGCGGGCCGGCGGCATCTGGAACCTGACAAAACAATCAGGTATCAAAGAAACCCGTGATACGGCAATTGAAGAAGCATGCAACTGCCCGTCAGGCCGGCTCGTTGTCCGGGACAGGAAGAGCGGCCAGGCTATCGAACCGGATCTGGAAAAGTCCATTGTGGTCATCGAATATCCAGCCCGGTCCGAGCACGGTCCTCTCTGGGTGCGTGGCGGTATTCCTATTGAATCTGCTGACGGGAAACCGTATACCATCAGGAACCGGGTCACCCTCTGCCGGTGCGGGAAATCCGGAAACAAGCCATTCTGCGATGGCAGTCATGTTGAACACAAGAACGGGCGCTGATTCCCGAGTTATTGCCTCATAGCGTGAGTGAACACGACCAGGCACCTTCGAGCCGTTCCCCGTGGAGTGCCTGGCGAATGGGTGAGGTGGTGCATGGTTAATGGGAAAAATCCCCTGTTTTTGGGGATTGGTTATTCCGGCCCGGGACGGTAAGAGACCCACCCTCCACTCAATTCACTTCTCCGTCGGAGATGTCGGTCTCTTGATGCGATCTTGAAGATCATTTTCTTGAATGACCTGCAAAAAACATCGAATTCCGGCACACGTTTTGAAACCGGCTAAAATTCTCCGTTTTTAAGCCGAAATTCGCATTTTACAGGCAGAAATATGTACCCTAATGGACGCTATTGGGAGGCAAAACCCGAAGGGGCTGGATAGGTAACACGGTCAAAGGGAAATGAAGGCCTGTTTTGGGGTGCCGGGTGTCCAGGCCATCACGGCATGATCTCTTTGAGGACAGATCCTGCGTACCCTCTATCCGGGCCCGGAATGACCCCGGATTGCATCATTTACGGCTCCCGACCGGCCAGTTACGGGGATTTTCCGGCCAGTTCTTTTGAGGAAACTGCAATATAACTCTTCATTGGGAAACGAAGCGTTTTTCGAAGAGGGAAACCGGCCAGTACTGTGCAGTTTGGATTGAGGATCTCTGATAATCCTTGAGTGCAGGTGACTTCGAGAGAAGACGGCCAAAAGAACTCCTGTTTTTGCGCATCCTTCCGTTCCCCCTGTTCATGCAAAATATCCAGGAGTTTTCGATCGAACAGGGGGTGATCTTCACCATAATGGGGGAAGGTTTGGGCTTTGTTTGGGAATTTTCATCAGAATGAGGGCGTAACGTGCCCGGATAGATGGGGTTGCAAACTCTGAAAAAATGGGTGGTTTTTGGGGGAGCTGGGATCGTGCCAGATTATTGTTGCCCGAACCTGCCTGTACCGGATAAAGCAGGCGGGGTTGAGAGTGGATTTGGCAGGAGTGATCCTGTCAGGCAATTCTTCAGCTCTTCTGCCGGGAGAGAGTGAGGATAATGGCTTTTGTGTCATTACCTTCCTCGATATAATTGAGCTCCATGGAATTGGGACCGGTCAGTTTTCCAATAGAAAAACCGCCCATACTATCGGCTTCGTAGATTTCGCCGTTCATGGTTACTATTCCCGCGAAGTTCTCGTAATAGGTTTTTCCATCCGTTCTCGGGTACTCCTTCCTGCCGGTAAATACTTGTCCCTTCTGCTTCGAGATGTTGTATATCGTCATCGGGAAGTCGGTGAAATCATCGAGCGTGGTGAACCCGGTCCCGGTTCCTTTCCACAGACCCGTCATATCGGGAATTGCAGTATTTGCAGATACGGACTGCGGTGTTGGAGATGCGACCGGGGGAGTCGCTGCCGGTGCCTGGGACGTGCATCCGGAGGCGATAACGGCAAGAATAACCAGAAGGATCGTAAGTACTGTCTTCATATACAGGACAGTACAGTCAAGAACATGATATAGATAACGGAAGTGTGCGGGTAGGTGTCAACCAACATGAATTTCACGCAATCTTCCGGACCCCCTGTTCATGCGAAATATCCAGGAGTTATCGATCTGATATCGGGGATCTTCACCGGACCGATGGGGGGTTTGGGCTTTGTTTTGGGATTTTGAAGGAACGGAGGCCGCACCGTGGCCGGAAGGAGGGGGTTGTAAAGTATTTTGAGAAAGGGGGGTTTGAGAAAGTAAATTCAGCATCAAATGTTCAAGAAACTGCGTTGATAGTGACAGTTATTTAGAAATCACCTAAAAATATTAATACTTCATTATTGAAAAAAATGAATGACACAAACAAGATTTTTTGTTTTAATCCGAAATTGCATTATTTGTTATTACGTAATTGCGAATCTACAAGTCTTTTAAAATCATTATCGCGCTGATGGTACCCCATCTTTGTGATTAGTTGTTTTGCTTCGTGTAAATTTTTTTTAGATTGAATAGAATCACCTAATGCGAGATATAGGGATGCATATCCAAGATAGCAATCAACCTCATACAAATGCATGCCACTATGCTTTACAAAAGTAAATGCCTCATTGATATCTTTCAGACTCTTTGGATATTCTTCCAAAACTTGATACAAATTCCCTCGAGCCAACAATGCCTGAAGATGAAACTCTCGAGCACCGCTTAATCGTAACCATTTTACTGCTAATTCGAAATATGGAATGACCTTTGAATAATCACCGGTTTTTTCTTCAGTAATTTGTTGAAAAATTGCTCGACCTAATGATAGATGAATAAATGCAATAGTCTGAGGGTGAGAAACAGAATCTTGTTTAAACCACTCAAGTATTTTATATGATCTATCCTTTACTTCTAAATATTTTCCTTGACTGAGCAAAAGAGAACAATAATCAAATCCATGTGATGAAAATAACAAGGGTCTCAAAGGTTGTTGCTTTTTTTGGAACATTTCTGCGTTGCGAAATTGAGTTTCAGCCAATTCAAAACGACCGGCACGGTGTAATACTGCTGCGAATGCAGCCCTAGATCCTGATTTTACATAACCATCTGTTGATCGATTAGAGAAAACAACCCCTTGTTTAGCATAATCTAATGCCGTTTTTATATCCCCAAGTGCAAGCAATTGAGTACTAATATTACTGGATTCAACAGATGCATTTCTCCAATTTTTAGTTTCATAATTTAGTTCTAATGCAATTTTTGCTGGAGTAATTGCTTCTTTTAATCGACCTAAATACATCAACGCATTACTAGCATTGTTTAAGATGGATCCTTTATCTGAAATTTTTAGTCCAGAGATTGGTCTATCCCAGTAAGATTCAAAAAAATTTGATAACAATGTTAATTCTGCACTGGGCGATCCTAGAACTTTTGTAATACTACCTTGTTCGTGTTTATTTATCTGGCCAAAATAAATTTCGTCATACGCTTCTTGAAATCTACCTGCATGACAACCATGTGAAACTGCTGAAAAATGTGGAACCATTTCATCAAGTGCCTTCGGAATGGATTTGATTTTAGATTTGTAGTAATCATATAGTCTACTATGAGCTTCTTGCCAACCTTTTGGATTATTAATAATCAATTTATTACTAAAATATTCTCGAAGAAGAGGATGGAAATCTAATAATTCAGATGTTGTGATATTTCGAATTGAGATAAGTCGCACAGATCGAAGGCTATCAATAGCATATTGCCAATCGACTATTGGTATTTTGAAGATATTTTCAGTCAATCCAGGGATAATCGATTGGCTTTTGAGGGTTGTAAGGACTTCTTCCTCTATTGGCCGATCAAATAAACTTAATAAATATAAAATATCCAATTCCGGGTTTCCTTTAAACCATTTTTCATAGGAGGCCATTATTCGCTGAACATGAGATCCTCTTCGTTTTTCTTCTGTTAGACGAGTGATTTTATTTCTTTGATAAATGTCTCCGTCATAAACAACTTTTAAATAACTACCTAAAAGTGTCAATGCTAATGCGTGGCCATCATATTCAGATGAGGCAAGTTTTAGCTCATCTTCTGGCCCTTTGATACCAAATGAAGAAAGATATTTTGCACCCGCTTCAGAACTAAGATTTTCAAGATCTATTTGTTGAACGGAATTGTCAAGAAAATCCTTTAAATCATCTACTGGGAGTCGAGATGTAACCACAACTAGCCCCTGATTATGGTAAGCTAATTCTCGGAGAAGGGAACACAGTGCAGGATCTTTTATCCGTCCAGTATCTATAGGTGGGGGATATTGTAATGGTTCTAATCCGTCAAGAATGAGGATTGTTGGTTTTTGTTTTATCAAATCTGCTAAGCGCTCTCCTTTTTCCCAAGGAGTGCCGTTTGTGGGATGGGGATCCCCAAACCAACTTAATGCGTTAGTGATGAAAAGATCTGAAGATATTTGTCTCCCATCAGCAGATCCTTGACTATAAAAAGACCATCCAAAAACTCGTTTTGCTCCACGATAGGAATCTCGTTCCACTTGTGATAGCCATTTATTGACAAGGGCTGTTTTTCCGACACCGGCCCATGCAACTAATGTGATTATTTTTGTTTTTTCACTTTTCAACCCATCATCAATACTTTTCAATTCTAAATCTCGACCAAAAAGAATGGGGCTTGTCGAAGGAAGTTTTGCAAGAGAAACCTTAACCTCATTATGTGTTGTTTTTCCTTCAATCAACGACACAGTTTTTATTTGTCCAAGGGGGGGTTTACAAACACGTGCCGGTTGGTTAGTAAGCCGGCGATAGAGATCATCATAGTCCTGTTGGACTTCAATATGATAATGAGTCACACCTTGTAACGGTGTAGGAATGTTTGCAAAGGCTGCATCATTAAAAAGGATCGGAATAAAGCGTGTATTCATTGATTCGGAGTTGTAGATATGCTGATAAGTGAGATAACTTTCCCATTTCGCTCCTAAACCTTCCCCTGCAGCCACTTTTTGTCCCGTTGCTCTTTGTAAATATATTTCTGAACAAACTACCAAGACAAAGTCGTCTTCAAGAATGTGGCGATCCATCCATCGCGGCCATCCTTCAGGGGGGGAATCTACGTACTGATCCAACGCAACATCAATGCCATCAGCCCTTAACCGATTAGCCATATCTAATACACGTGCACGATGTTCCGGCGAATCGTGGGTATAACTTATAAAAATGGTAGGGGGTGAAGTCATTTTACCTTCAATATTCGTGGATATTACATATTTTAAATTTTTAATTGATATAGATGATTCGGTATTAAAATAACATTAATTTATAACGGGACCTGATATTGTGTCAGAGTAATAGAAAAATGAATAAAGGGAAAAACCCGGTCGCCCCCATCCACGCGACCGACCTCTTTTAATGTCGTCATGCCAAAGACCCGGGCCTGAACACCAGTGCCTGGACCGCTCCTCCCTCACCCCCGCCTCTGCATCACAATCACTCCCTCCGGACAAACAAGCGAACACAAACTGCACCCGTCACACCGTCCCGCATCGATCACGAGCTGCCTGTCCAAAAGTGAAATCGCATGGTACCCCCCGTCGCGGCAGGCCACAACACAGCGACCGCAGGATGTGCACCGCTCGGGAAAACCTGGGGTGGCAAAACAGGATTCGCTCCGGGAGAGGGAGGCATGCGTCTCGATGCGGGGAAGAGCACGGCCTTTGAGTGCGCCGACACCCGTTAAGTTCTTTTTGGCAAGATAATCCGACAGGCCCGCATTCATATCGCGGATGATACCGGCCCCTTCCCACATGACCGCAGTACAAACCTGGACTGCCGATGCACCGGCCGCGATATATTCGGCAGCATCCTGCCAGCGGGAGATCCCACCGATTCCCATGAGGGGGACCGGGAGATCCCCGGCAATCTGCGAGATCACCCGGAGCCCGATGGGTTTTACCGCGGGGCCCGAGTATCCCCCGTACGTGCTTGCACCCGCAACCGAAGGAAGGGGTTCGAGCGTTTCAAGGTCAATGCCCATGAGGCACTGGACGGTGTTGATCGCTGCAAGGATATCGGCCCCGGCGTCAACCGCAGCCTTTGCAACCGGTACGATGTCCGTCACGTTGGGGGTGAGCTTCACGATTAGGGGGACGGTTACGACCTTCCGCACCGCCCGGGTCACTTTGCTCACGAGATCGGGATGCTGCCCCATGGCTGCACCGACTCCCCGCTCCGGCATCCCGTGGGGACACGAGACGTTCAGCTCGATC
>Ga0265296_1003947_pt1 | contig 13275 bp, 11 predicted proteins | sample MunlanPumphouse1_FD_189073 | JGI IMG/M metagenome (GOLD analysis project Ga0265296, IMG submission 189073) | Groundwater microbial communities from a municipal landfill in Southern Ontario, Canada - Pumphouse #1 | ecosystem: Environmental > Aquatic > Deep subsurface > Groundwater | place... | reverse complement strand
GGCCGGGGGCCAGGATCCGGGAACGTCCGCCAGCCCGGCGCGGACCAACGCCGCGGCGTGCGCGCGCTGCTCGTCGAACGGGCGATCCTGGGGCAGCAGCACCAACGGCCGGCGGGCGGCCGCGACCTCGGCGATCGCGTTCGCCCCGGCGGTCGCGACGACCACGCCGCAGCGGTGGAGCAGCGCCCAGACGTCGGCGGCGGGCCCGTGATCGATCACCCCCGGGCGGCCGGGGACCCGCAGCGCTCCCGCCACGTGCCAGGTGCGCTGCGGATCGCTCGCCGCCGCGTCCGCGACGTCGTCGGCCCGCAGCGCGTGCCCACCGGCCCCGACCAGCAGCAGCACGTCGCGGCAGGCGGAAGCGGGGCGGGCGTCGTCGGGCGTCGGCGCGTCGTCGAAGCGCGAGACGGCGCCGCAGAAGGTCAGGCGATCGTCCGGCGGACCACCGCCGCCCGGGTGCGTCGCGCGGGTCCACGGCACGAGCACGCGCGACGCGCCAGCGTAGCCCAGCGCGTGAGCGGGGTCGCCACGGTCTCCGCGCTGGCCGACCAGCACGGTCGGCAGCGAGAGCAGCCGGCCGAGCAGCGCGACCTCGACCGAGACGTCGACCACCAGCACGGACGGCTTCGCGGCGGCCGCCCACGCGGCGATCAGCGCCGTGCGCTCGCGCAGGCCGTCGACCCCGCGCGGCACCCAATGCAGGGTCCCGCCGGCGGTCGGATCGTCGGGGGTCCCGTCGATCGCGTCGTCCGGAAGCGCGATCCAACCGTCCGCGGGGATCCCGGCCGGGCGCGGCAGCGTGCTGAGCCCGACCACGTCGTCGCCCAGCCACGGCCGGGTCGCGAGGAAGCGGTGCAGGTGGCCGGCGCCCTGGTGGTGGACGTACCAGCCGATCGTCACGACGCGGCCGACAGCGGTACGGGCGCGCGGCGGAGACGCCGCCGGGACGCGGTGGGGGTCGGGGTGGGCGCCTCCCGTCGGTCCGCGCTGGTGAGCGTGCGGTAGAGCCGTTCGTAGCCGCGGCCCATCGCGTCGATCCCGACGGTCCGCACGGCATGCTCGCGGACGCCGGCGCGGTCGAGGTCCCACGCGTCGCCGATCGCCGTCAGCAGCGCGTCGGCGTCGCGTCCGGCGGTCAGCCGTCCGCCCGCGTCGCCGACGAGGTCGGGCAGGCCGCCGCGCGCGAACCCGGCGATCGGCGTGCCGCAGGCCATCGCCTCGGCCGCCACCAACCCGAACGGCTCGTCCCACACGGGGGTCACGAGCGCGACCCGCGAGCTACCGATCAGCGTGCGGAGCTCGTCGTGGTCGAGGTGCCCGACGTACTCGATCCCCCCGCCGAGTCGCGGGGCGACCTGCGCGGCCCAGTACTCGCGATCGATGATCGGGCCGGCGATCCGCAGGGGGATGCCCCCGCGGCGGCAGGCGTCGATCGCCAGGTGCGGCGCCTTCTCGGGGACCAGGCGTCCGGTCCAGACCGCGCCCGTGCCGCCGGGACCGCGGCGCCAGCGCCGGGTGTCGATGCCGTTAGGCACGACCGCGATCTGCGGAGCGACGTCCGACCACGCGTCGCGGGTCGCGGTCGACACGGCCGAGAGCGGCGGCAGCTGGTGGCGGGACGCTTGGCGCAGCGCGCTCTCCAGCCACGGGGTGGGCGGCGTGTGCAGCGTCGTCAGCAGCGGGACGGACAGCAGCGGCGCCATGCCGATCGGCAGGTAGTGCAGCGTGTTGGAGTGGATGAGGTCGTAGCGGTGGTGCTCGGACGCCAGCTCGAGCATCGCCTGCATGTACGCGTGGTGCGCCGCCATGAACGCCTCCGGCGGCATCGACACGTCGCTGCGCGCGGTCTCGCTGACCGTCGCGTGCAGCTCGAGCGGACGCAGTTCGACGCCCGGGACGTCGGATCCCGGCGGCGCGTACATCACGACGTCGTGGCCGCGGCGGGCGAGCCACCGTCCCAGGTACCAGGTGAAGGACTCGACGCCGCCGCCGAACGGCGCGCGGATCGGAGCGACGTGATGGGCGATCAGGCCGATGCGCACTCGGGCGTCCTCCCGGGCATCACCCGCCGCGCGCCCGCTCGACGTCTGGGAGGCGAGGCGATGGCGGGGGGCTCGTTCTGCACGGCTGGGGCTTACCCGCGAACGGTCGTCGGTAATCGCGTTTTCCGGCCGTGTGCGTACCGCGTTCGGGGGTACCGGATTCGTCCCGTCCCCGAACCAGATCGGAGCGTCTGCGAAGTGACGTCCACGTCCCGTCCGTCGAACCTGCGACCGCTGCGGTTGCCGCCGCGCAACCCCGTCCCGTCGCGATCGCCGACCGTGCGCGTGGCGTCCGTTCCGGCGTCCCACGTCTACGTTCGCCACCTGGCCGACCCGGACGGCGACGACGGGGTGCTGCGGCTGGACGACGTGCCGCCGGCGGACGGCCTGAAGGTCCCGGGCGGCTGGTGGCCGCCCGTGATGCTCGACGCCGCGTGGATCCGCGAGCACCACCGGACGTTCGACGCCTTCCACGTCCACTTCGGCTTCGACGCGAAGGCTCCCGACGAGCTGCGCGAGGTCGTCGCCGCCCTGGACGAGGTCGGTGTGCCGCTGGTCGTCACCGTCCACGATCTGCGCAACCCGCACCACGTCGACCGGTCGCTGCACGACGAGCAGCTGGGCGTGCTCGTGCGCGGCGCCGACGAGGTACTCACGCTGACGCCGGGAGCGGCGCGCGAGATCGAGCGGCGGTGGGGACGGCACGCCACGGTGGTCCCGCACCCGCACGTCGTGGAAATCGACCGCATGCGGCGGGCCCGGCGGGACGGTCCGCGCGAGCGGTTCGTGATCGGCATGCACGCCAAGAGCGTGCGGGCGAACATGGACCCGATCGGCGTCGCGCGGGCGCTGGCGGACGCGGTGGACGAGCTGCCCGACGCGACGCTGCGGATCGACGTCCACGACGAGCTGCTGGATCCCGGTAATCACTGGCACGCGCCGGAGGTGGTGGACGCCCTGCGCGAGATCGGCGACCACCGGGCCGACGTCGAGCTGCGCGTCCATCCGTACTTCTCGGACGACGAGCTGTGGGACTACCTGGAGCGCCTCGACGTCTCGGTGCTGCCGTACCGCTTCGGCACGCACTCGGGCTGGCTCGAGGCCTGCCACGACCTGGGGACGGCGGTGATCGCGCCGGACTGCGGCTTCTACGCAGAGCAGTCCGGCTGCCTCTCCTACCACCACGCCGACGACGGCCTGGACGTCGCGAGCCTGCGTGCGGCCGTGCGGCGTGCGTACGAGCAGTGGAGCGTCGGAGGAGCTCGCTCGGACGACGGGGGTCGACCCGGTCCGGCGTCGCACGTCGAGCAGCAAGACCGGCGGATCGCCGAACGTCTGCGACAGCGACGGAGGATCGCCGCCGCGCACCGCGCCGTGTACGAGGCGGTGCTGCGCGCCCGGGACACGCCGTAGCGGGCGGCCGCGGTCGCCCTCTACGGGGCCGACCGACTGCGAGGATGGACGCGTGCGTACGCCGAACCCATCGACGTTTCCCCTTCGCTCGCGCCTGCGAATAGCGGTCGCCGCGCTCGTGGTGCTGTTGGTCGCGGCGCCGGCCGCGACCGCGCGGTCGGTCAGCGACCCCGACATCGGCTGGCCTTCGGCGCTGCGCAAGGAGCTGCGGCTGCCGAAGGTGGCCTCGGCGAAGCCGTGCAACCGCGAGCTCTCGCGGGCGGGGATTCGGGTGCAGAACCGGATCGATCGACGGGCGCCCGGCGCCGACCGCGTGCTCTACCGGATCTTCCACAACCGGCCGACGAACATCTGGGGCAACGTCTGGTTCACGCCCTGCGACGGCGGACTGATGCAGGTCGGCGTGGCATGGGGTGGTTCGGCTCGCGACACCCGGGTGGCGGTTCGGGAGGCGCGAAGCTACTTGCGGAAGAAGAAGCTGACGCGCTCCGTGCGGCTGGTCGCCGTCCGCTCGACGTACCGGGAGCTGTCGGATCAGGTGGTGGCGCTGAGCACGGTGGAGGACGGGGGCGCGTTCGCGGCCCCGGACGAGATCACCTGGGGCATCGAACCGCAGCGCAATGCCGTGGTGATCGAGGCCGAGTACCGCGTGCCGGAGTCCGACCGAGCGCTGTTGCGGGAGCTCGCCCGTACGTCGCCGGTCAACGTGATCGTCCGGATCGACCCGGCCCCGGATCCGAACGCGCCGATCCGCACCTATGCGGTGCCGTTCACGCTCGATCGAGCGACGGTCGATCGCAGCGCTGCGACCGTCACGGTGAAGGTCGAGGACCCGAGCTGCGGCGCGACCGGTGCGGAGGACGTTGCTCAACGGTTCGCGGGGGTCCGGATCCGTAGGCTGGAGTACGCCTACGTCCTGACCGCGCGGCTGCGGGTGAACCCCGAGTGGGGTCGCTTGGTCTGCGCCGACGGCCCGCCGGACGGCTCCTCGATCACCACCGCGGTGACGCTGCCGGAGAAGCTCGGCCGTCGCGGTCTCGTCGACGGAGCCGAGGGTCCCAGCGGCTTCCACATCGTCGCCCTCCCGCCGCGAGGCGCCTCGGCGATCCGCTCCCTGTCACCGAAGTTCATGTACATGAACGACGACTGCGACGCCCAGGACGTGCGACGGGCGTTCAAGGGCCGCAAGAAGACAGAGTGGTGCTTCTTCTGATCTAGGGGCGGCGGTCTGACGCCCGGAAGGGGCGGCCCGGCCGCAGAACGACGTTCAGCCCCGCCAGCGCCTCGACGCCGGCCGCGATCCGCTCGACGCCGAAGCGGAAGCCGAGATCCGGGTCGGTTGCCCGTCCCTGGGCCTCGCCCACGGCCGTGCCGACCCGCGAAGCGTGAGGAAAGTCCTCGGCGCGAACCCGCTGCGCGAGGGCCGGACCGGCCTGCGCCCACCAAGCGCCCTCGTCCTCGGTCCGCGCGGCAGCCAGCGACTGGCTCGCGTGGGCGCGGACGAAGCTCGTGATCAGGCCCAGGGTCAGATCCGCGTCGAGGTCACCGAGACCGGCGCCGGTCAGCGACGCGAGCTCGCGCTCGTACTTGCGCAGCTGGGCCGGGCCGAGCGGGGGACGATCCTGGGCGACGTCGGCCAGCCACGGGTGCGCTCGGTAGACGGCCAGGTTGGCCTCGGCGATCCCGGCGATCCGCGGAGGAAGCGGTACTCCCTCGGCCGGCGTATCGAGGACGAACTCGGCCAGGCAACGGTCGACGACCATGTCGATCAGCTCGGCCTTGGACGGGACGTAGGTGTAGAGCGCGTTGGGGGACGCCAGGCCGAGCTCAGCCGCGAGCGCGCGCATCGTCAGTGCCGCGAGACCTCGCGCGTCGGCGAGAGCGACGGCGGCGTCCGCGATCTCCCGGGTGTCCAGTCGCGCGCGGGGGCCACGGTTGGCCCGGCCCTCTGTGGGGTTGTCGCCCCAGAGCAGGGCGACCGTGCGGGCGGGGTCGCCGTGGCCGGTGCGCTCGATCGCCATCGGCGTAGTCTTGCATCGAAACGTTGAACGTTGTACTCTGAACAACGTTCAACGAAAGGTGGCAGTATGAGGATCACGTCGTCCGGCTTGTCTCTGACCGTGGCGGACCCCGAGGCGTCGGCGGGGTTCCTGGAGCACGCGTTCGGCTTCGAGCGCGAGATGGCGGCGGACGGCTTCGTCTCGCTGGCTCGGTCCGATGCCGGCTTCAGCCTGATCTTCCTGCGAGCCGGGCTGGAGACCTTCAAGCCGCGTGATCGCGCCGATCGGACGGCGAGCGGTCTGCTGGTCGTCTTCGTCGTCGACGAGATCGACATCGAGTACGAGCGCCTGGTCTCTGCGGGTGTCCCGATTCTGACCCCGATCGAGACCGAGCCGTGGGGCGAGCGCTACTTCCAGGTCGAGGACCCCAACGGCGTGATCGTCCAACTGGTCCAATGGGTCGCGGCGCCGCCGGAGGGCGTGGTGGCGTAGCCCGTGTGCTCGTCGCATGCCTAACGCCGTTCCTACTGGGCGTCGCGTCCCTTGCATCCCGACGCTCCGGACGAGAGGCTGACCGCATGAGCACCCCGGACCTGCCGCCGAGCTTCTACCAATTCGAGATCTACGGAAAGGGCCTCGGCGGCGAGAAGCCGCTGCTGCCGACCACGTACGAGGGGCTGCGGGCGCGGGCCGAGGCCGAGCTGTCCGACGCGGCGTACGGGTACGTCGCGGGCGGCGCGGGAGACGAGCGGACGATGGGCGCCAATCGCGAGGCGTTCGATCGCGTCCGGCTGGTGCCGCGGATGCTCGGTGAGGTCGGCGTCCGGGATCTCTCGACCACGATCCTCGGCACGACGCTGAACGCGCCGATCCTGCTCGGACCGGTCGGCGTGCTGTCGATCGTCCACCCCGACGGCGAGCTGGCCGTCGCTCGCGCTGCGAACGCGATGGGGGTGACCCACGTGTTGAGCAACGCTGCGTCGTCGACGATCGAGGGCGTCGCCGCAGCCACGCCCGACGCGCCCCGCTGGTTCCAGCTCTACCCGCCGAACGACCCCGAGGTCCGGCGCAGCCTGGTCCGGCGCGCCGAGGCCGCGGGCAACGAGGCGATCGTCGTCACGCTCGACACGCTGACGATGCCGTGGCGCCCGCGGGATCTGCAGAACGCCTACCTGCCGTTCCTGCTCGGCGAGGGCATCGCCAACTACACGTCCGATCCGGCGTTCCGCGCCAAGCTCGAGAAGACGCCCGAGGAGGACCCGCAGGGCGCGGTCGGCATGTGGGCGGCGACCTTCCCCAACCCGGGGATGACCTGGGACGACCTGGCCGCGCTGCGCTCCGAGACCACGCTGCCGCTGCTGGTCAAGGGCATCCTGCACCCCGACGATGCCCGCCGCGCGGTCGACCTGGGGATCGACGGGATCATCGTCTCCAACCACGGCGGCCGTCAGGTCGACGGCTCGGTCGGCGCGCTCGACCAACTGCCGGCGGTCGTCGATGCCGTGCCCGACACGGTGCCCGTCCTGGTCGACTCCGGGGTCCGCACGGGCTCGGACGTCTTGAAGGCGCTGGCCTTGGGCGCGAAGGCCGTCCTCGTCGCCCGTCCGTGGGTCTGGGGCCTGGCGCTCGAAGGTCAGGCCGGCGTCGAGCAGGTCGTCAAGTCGCTGCTCGCCGACCTGGACCTGTCGCTGGCGATGTGCGGGCTGGCAAGCGTCGCGGACGTGGGGCCGGAGGCAATCGTGGCGCGGCCGTCGTGAGCGGTCGACCACGGGCGGGTCGGCGACGAGCGTGTCGACTTGTCCGGAACAGGGCGGGAGAACTCGACACGCCCGCCTTGGCGACACGCCCGCCCTGAGGGACACGCTCGCCCCGGCCACCGTTGCTACCACCGGTCGCAAAACTCGGCTACGGTTCAGTAGCCATGATCGAGATCACCCGAACCCGCGACGTCCCCGGAACGCCGGAGGAGGTCGCCGCCACCGTCGCCGACCTCGAGCGCTGGCCCGAGTGGTTCGCGCTGCACAAGGGGTGGGCGGGGCCGGTCCCGAGCTCCGCCGCGGTCGGCGTCCAGTTCAAGCACAAGGTCCGGGTCCTCGGAATGCCCGGCGACGTGGCCTGGAAGGTCGCCCGGCTCGACCCGCCGCAGCGCTTCGTCCTGGAAGGCAAGGGGCCGAGCCGCTCGAAGATGGGGGTCGACTTCCGGATCTCCCCGCGCGACGGCGGAAGCACCGTCGCGTTCACGGCGACGATCGGCGGCCTCGCGCTCAAGCCGATCGAGGGTCGGCTGAAGACGTGGATCGAGGCCCGCGCCGACCGCACCCTCGACGGTCTCGAGCGGACGCTCGCCGAACGGTAGAGCGCGGCGTCTATCGAGCTCCCGGGGACGCCCGCGTGAAGCCGCAGCGTGATGGGTACTCGTCCCGCATCGGATCTCGACTCGCCCGTACCCATCGCCCGCGGCTGGCTCTGGCCCTCGGGATACTGCTGCTCGTCGCCGCCGGCGTTCTGCTGCTCGTCAGCCGTGGTGGCGACGACGAGGTGCAGATCGTCAACGGGGCTCCGGAGACCGGCTTCCCGTTGCGCGGCGACGGCGCGCGCGACGAGGCGATGATCCGCAGCGCCGCCGACGCGTGGGTCCGGGCCGCGCGCCGCGACGACGAGCGGTGGGCCGAGGGGGACGGTCCCGAAGTGACCGTGCTCTGGGCCGGACGGGTCGCCGACGACCGCGACGGCGTCGTGCTCGCCGCCAACCAGCGCGCGACGTTCCTGCACCGCCTGCGGGGACGCGACTACTGGCAGCGCAGCGCGGCGGTCGTCGAGGACGACGACGATCCGATGATCGTCGCGTCGAGCGAGGCCGTGCTGGTCCGCGCCGGCGCCGAGTCGAGCTTCCGGCCCGCCACCCCCGGGGGCGGCGGGGCGCCCGAGGTGCGCGAGGACGACGGCCTGTGGCACCGCGGCGGTATCGCGTTGTCGATGGGAACCGTTCTGGTTCCCGACGGCCTGCAGCGGCGCTATGACGATCGGCAGACCGAGCGACCCCCGGTCGCCGTCTTCACCGGTGCGGAAGCCGGGGGTAGCGGGAGGATTCCCGCCCTGCGCGAGCTGTCGCCCACGTTGTTCCGGCGGCTCTCGTCCGGACCCGATGCGGCGGTTTCCGAGGGTGCCCAGCGGCTGAACGCCGCCGCGAGCTTCCCGTTCGATCAGGACTCGGACGACGATCGGGAGCCGCAGCGGCCCGATGCGCTTCCGACGCTGGACGTCGTGGCCGACCAGCAGCTGCCTCCGCTCGGACCGGTCGTCGTGCTCTCCTCGACGAACTCGTCGCTCGGCTCGGGTCGGTCGCGGCGCGCTCGGCTGGTAGCCGCGGCGGGCGGGACGATGGTCGCCGGCGGCGACGCGGTGGCGGTGGCGATTCCGCTGGACGGGGCGCAGAGCGCGTGGCGCGGGGCCGCCGGTCCGGCGCTCGGGGCGGCGTACGTGCGTCGCGACACCTATCCGCGCGACGACACCCGCGGGGCCGACGAGGAACCGACGCGGGTCGACGGGCCGTTCCTGCTGGTCGCGGGGGACGGCCGGGTGGCGCGGGTCGAGGTGCGCGCGGGACGCCGCTCGGTCGACATCGACGGCGCCGTCGGGCTGGTTCCGGCGCCGTGGGCCAAGGAGCCCGGCACCCGGAAGGCGTCCGACACCGACGTGGCGGTGCTCGGCGAGGAGGCCAACGGCACGCTCGTGGTCCCGTCGGCCCCCGCGTCGACCGCGGTCGTGGTGCGGTTCGAGGAGTGAGCTAGGGCCGCTCGGTCGGCTTGGGGGGCCGGGCGGCCTCCAGCGCCGTCTTCAGCTTGGCGGCGTCGACGCCGAGCTCCTTCGCCAGCGCGGCCACGTGGGCGTTCTCGCGCTCCGCGCGCACGGAGTCGAGCGCCTTGGTGACGGTCTCCTCGGACTTGCCGGTCTTCTTCGCCAGCGCGGTCACCAGAGCCGAGTCCTCGCCGCCGGGGCCGCCGGGGCCACCCGGGCCGCCGGGTCCGGGACCGCCGTGGCCGGGACCGCGACGGTCGCCACCGCGCTGCGCGTCGAGCACGGACTGGACATCGGCGGTCGTCGCGCCGAGGGCCTTGGCGATCGAGGCGGCGCGATCGGCCTTGTCGCCCTTCGGTCCGCGGGTCGCCTCGAAGGCGGCCTGCAGCTTCGCCTCGGTCACGCCGAGGGTCTTGGCGAGCGCGGCCGTGTCGACCCCGGGGCCGAACCCGCCCCGGCCCGGACCGCCGGGGCCACCGGGACCACCGGGTCCGCCCGGACCCTCGGGAGGACCGGCGTGCGTATCGGTCACCTTGAAGTCCTTGTCGAGCTCGACGTGGACCGTGGTGCCGTCGGTCTTGCGGACCTCGGCCGTGAAGCTGCCGTCCGCCTTGCTGCGAATCCCCACGAGCGTGGCGCCCGGGTAGTTCGCCAACGCGGCGGTCGAGGCCTGGTCGGTGACGCTGCCGGTCAGCGGCGTGGGCGCGTTGGACGAGGTGGTGGCCGCAACAGCGACGCCGGCCCCGCCGAGGCCGAGCACGCCGATCGTGGCGATGACGGCCGTCTTGGTCTTGAGCGATCTGGTCATGCGACGACTCTGGTGCGCGCGGATGGGAGGGCCCTCGGAGTTCCCTGAGAATCCGCTGAGAGTGCGGGCTCGGGCGGTACCCCGTTGAGAGGCCGCCGTCGCTCGCCACCGCGGTCGAGGTCCGTGATCCGCCGAGTCCGCTCCGAACGGCCGGGCGACGGGTTGTTATCGGTGTAAGCTCCCGCCGTCGCCGAGCTCCATCGGCGGCCCGATAGACCCGAGGCCCCTCGCATGTCCACCGATCTCGTCCGCCTCGCCGCGTGGCGCAGTCCGATCCGAGCGGCATCGTTCGCCGTCGCGACCCTCACCGCGTCGCTCGCTTTCGCGAGCCCAGCCCTGGCCGGCCCGGCCCCGGCCAACGACCAGCTCGCCGGCGCCCAGGAGATCTCCGCGCTGCCCGCCGAGGTCGTGGGCACGACGGTCGACGCGACCGTCGGCGTCGATGAGCCCTCGCCGTTCGTCGTGCAGACGGGCGACCAGCTCGTCGGGCTCGACCGATCCGTGTGGTTCCGGTACGTGGCGACGTTCGACGGCAACGTCCTGCTCGACGCCTGCGACTCGAACTTCGACAACTTCGTCAACGTCTTCCGCGGGCCCGCCGGGGCGCTGAGGACCGTCGCTACGAAGAGCAACGCGTACCGCGCCTGCCGCGGCGATCGGCAGCTGTTCTCGGTCAGCAAGGGCGAGACCTACTCGATCCGGGTGGCGACCGAGCGGTCCGGATCGTTCGCGCCCCAGGGCGGCATCTTCCGACTGCGGCTGCAGGCACAGACCGCCCCGGCCAACGACGCGTTCGCGCGGGCGACCCCGCTCACGGGTTCCGGAACCGGGGCCTTCGACGTGCCGCTGGCGTTCTCCACCCTCGAGTTCGGAGAGTCCAACGCGTCCCGGGAGCGCGGGTCGGTCTGGTACCGGATCACCCCGACCGCGAGTCGTCCCTACCGGGTCCAGGCGCCCGCTTCGTCGGCCGTCTCGACGCTGCAGGTCTACGAGGCGCGGGGACGGACGATCAACGGCCTGCGGCGGGTCGGCATCGGGCGCGCCAGTGACTACGACGCCGCGCGCGTCGACTTCAACGCGATCAAGGGACGTTCGTACCTGGTGCGCGTGGCGACCCGCCAGCAGGTGCCCACGCCGGTGAAGATCGTGATCGCGACGAACTCCGCGTCGGGCGTCGGCCTGCTGATCACGCCCGAGCGCAACACGCTCTCCGGCCTGCGACGGTCTGGGTTCAAGGCCGCAGCGTCGTGCAACACCCGCTGCCGGGTCAGCATCGCGCTCTACGTCTCGGCGAAGGACGCGATCCGGCGGAAGCTCGTGACCGGCAAGCCGACCCGGCGCGTCCGGATCGGTCGCCTGTCCGGCACGCTGGATGCCGGGGGCTCGACCCGCGTGACGGTGCCGCTGACGTCGGAGATCGCCCGCCGGCTGCGCGGCTCGGCGCCGCTGAAGCTCGCGGTCGAGGCCCGGGTCGTCGGCGCGAAGAAGGGCGGAAGCGTTCGGGTGACCGAGACGGTGCGCTGAGGGCGGCACCACGACGCGTCACCTCGATCGCCCATGGAAGACGAACAGATCGCCTACGACACGTTGGTCGGGCCGAGCCCGTTCGATCCGGAGTCGTGGGCAAGCGCCGTGCAAACCGCGCTGGTCCCGCATTGGATGGATGCCTACCGTGCCGTGACGCCGTGGACGCCGGAGGTGATGGAGATTCGGCAAGGTGCTCTGACCTACCTCTTCGACGGAGCGCCGACGTTCGACGGTGAGACCACCAGCGGATTCGATGATCGAGTGGTTGCGGTGTGGGGTTCGTCCTGCCGCCCGGTGCACCGTCGGGACCGAGGTCGGTTGGCGGGGTTCATTCCGAACCCACGATCCTGGTCGGTGCGTCAACGCGATCGCGGTCACTTCGTTTCGCACGCGGCGGGCGGTGGCCTAGACCTGAATCTCTTCCCCCAGCACGCGGCGCTCAACCGGGGACGGTCCGAAGACGGTCGGCGCTGGCGCCGCATGGAACGTCTGATCGCGTCGCGACCGGGAACCCCGCTGTTCGTGCGCCCGATCTACCGCGACCCGACGTGGACTCCGGCATTGCTTGAGATCGGGTTCTGGAGGGACGGCGCGCTGCGATGGGAGCGGGTTCTGAATTCGTCCTAGGTGGCCGGCACGGATCCACCCCAGGCACCGACCTTGGCCTGGACCATCGTCGCTGCGGATCTTGGCGCCGCCCTCCGCTGCCGACAGTCGGGTGCTTTGGTGGGGCCGTTCGTCGTGGACGGTGTCGCGCTCAAAGGGCCGCCGGACCTACCGTGTTGGGTCGCTGTGACGGAGACAGCGGTGGCGTAGCGCGAGCCACGGGGAGCGGGCCGTCCCGGCCTGACAGGCCGGGACGAGCGCCCCGATCAGTGCGCCATGACCGGCTCGGCCGAGGGGTCCATCGCCGGGGCGGCGCCGGGGCGCAGCAGCAGCCCGGTGACGACGGCGCCGAAGGCGAGGATCCCGGAGGCGATCCAGAACGCGGTGACGTAGCCGTGCATCGTGGACTCGAGCGCCAACTGCGCGCCCTGGAAGCGGTCGGCGTTGTTGGTCGAGTAGCTGGTCACCGCGCTCGCGAAGAGCGTCGAGAGCAGTGCCGTCCCGATCGAGCCGCCGACCTGCTGCGTGGTGTTGACCATCGCCGAGGCGACGCCCGCGTCGTGCGGATCGACGCCGAGCGTGGCCGACGCCATCGCCGCGGAGAAGACGCCGCCCATGCCGATGCCCATTACCAGCAGCCCGGGCAGGACGCCCGTGACGTAGCCGGACGTGGTCTCGAGCTGGGCGAAGATGATCATCGCGACCGCCGCCAGCGCCATCCCGCCGGAGATCAACGGACGCGGACCGAAGCGCGGGAGCAGCAGCTGGCTGCAGACGCCGATCGACGCCATGATCGCGAAGTTCATCGCCAGGAACGCCAGGCCGGTCTGCACCGGCGAGAAGTCGAGCGTGCGCTGCATGTAGTAGGTCAGGAACAGGAAGACCCCGAACATGCCGATGCTGACGATGCCGAACGCCAGGTACGAGCCGCCGCGGTTACGGTCCAGGACTACCCGCATCGGCAACAGCGGGTGCGCGACCCGCCGCTGGATCACTACGAACGCCGCGATCAGGACGGCCGAGACCACGAGCATCACGATCGTCAGCGGGTCGCTCCAGCCGTTGGTCTCGGAGTTCGAGA
>Ga0265296_1003946_pt1 | contig 13277 bp, 12 predicted proteins | sample MunlanPumphouse1_FD_189073 | JGI IMG/M metagenome (GOLD analysis project Ga0265296, IMG submission 189073) | Groundwater microbial communities from a municipal landfill in Southern Ontario, Canada - Pumphouse #1 | ecosystem: Environmental > Aquatic > Deep subsurface > Groundwater | place... | reverse complement strand
GGAAATGCCGACGAGGGTGGCGCGCAGCACCCGGGTGCCGCGCGCGGAAAGATCGGTCTTCACTGTTCGGGCAGGAAGTCCGGAACCGACAGATAGCGCTCGCCGGTGTCGTAGTTGAACCCGAGAACGCGAACGTTGTCCGGTAGATCCGGCAGCTTCTGGAGAATCGCTGCCAGCGTCGCGCCCGAGCTGATGCCGACCAGCATGCCCTCTTCGGTAGCCGAGCGACGCGCCATGTCCTTCGCGACCGCGGCATCGACCTCGATCACGCCGTCGAGCGCCTGGGTATGCAGGTTCACCGGGATGAAGCCCGCGCCGATCCCCTGGATCGGGTGAGGCCCCGGCTGGCCACCGGCGATCACCGGCGATGCGGCTGGCTCCACCGCGTAGACCTTGAGCGATGGCCATTCCCTCTTCAGCGCCTCGGCGACGCCGGTGATGTGGCCGCCCGTGCCAACGCCGGTAATGATCACGTCGATCGGTGTATCGCGGAAGTCGGCGAGGATTTCCTTTGCGGTCGTCGCGACATGCACGGCGATGTTCGCAGGGTTCTCGAACTGCTGCGGCATCCATGAGCCCGGCGTCTGCTCGACCAGTTCCTTGGCGCGCTCGATCGCGCCCTTCATGCCCTTCTCGCGCGGAGTCAGGTCGAAGGTCGCACCGTAGGCGAGCATCAGGCGGCGGCGTTCGATCGACATGCTCTCGGGCATGACGAGGACGATCTTGTACCCCTTCACGGCAGCGACCAGCGCGAGGCCGATGCCGGTGTTGCCGCTGGTCGGCTCGATGATCGTACCGCCGGGCTGGAGGTGGCCGTCCTTCTCCGCGGCCTCGACCATCGCGAGCGCGATGCGGTCCTTGATCGACCCGCCGGGGTTCGACCGCTCGGACTTCACCCAGACTTCGGAGTCGGGGAACAGCTTCGACAGGCGGACGTGCGGCGTGTTGCCGATCGTGTCGAGAATCGAGTTGGCCTTCATGGCTTGGCTTCTCCGTGCTGAGGTTCGGTCTCTAGGATCTCTGGGGGATCAAAGGTTTTCGCGCGGCCTAGTTCCGGGAACAGTCGCGCCCAGCCGATCGTGATCGCAATAGCACCGACACCGCCGAACACCACTGCCCCGACCGGACCGAGCAGCGACGCCATCACCCCGCTCTCGAATTCGCCGAGTTCGTTCGAGGCCGAGATGGTGAGCTGCGACACCGCGCTCACGCGGCCGCGCATCGCATCCGGCGTATGGAGTTGGATCAGCGACTGGCGGACATAGACCGAGATCATGTCCGCGCCGCCCGCGACGATGAGCGCGATCAGGCTGAGGACGAAGGCCGGGTGGATGGGGAAGCCCGCGATCGTGCCGGGCGCGATGCCGAGCAGGTCGACGATCGGGGTGGCGACGCCGAAGGTGAGGATCGCTAGGCCGAATACGACGACCGCGATCAGCATCTTCACGCCGACATTGGTGCTCATCGGGCGCACCGAGAACCACACGGCCGTGATCGCCGCGCCGATGCCCATGCCGGCCGCGAGCACCCCCAGCCCCTGGGATCCGACGTGCAGGATGTCGCGCGAATAGACCGGCAACAGCGACGTCGCGCCGGCGAGCAGCACCGCGAACAGGTCCAGCGTGATGGTCGCGAGGACGAGGCGGTTGCGGCGGACATAGGTGAAGCCCTCGATGATCCGGGCGAGCGGGCGGTGATCGGTCTGCGTCGCGGGCTGCGGTACCGGGCCGATCATGAACATGAAGACGAGCGCGACGAGGAAGAGCAGCGTGGCGACGCCGTACGCGACCTCCGGATGGATCGCATACAGCAGCCCGCCGACGCTGGGCCCGGCGATCGTGCCGACCTGCCACGCGATCGAGCTGATCGCGATCGCGGTCGGGAGCACGGCGCGGGGGACGAGGTTCGGGGCCAATGCGGAATACGCCGGGCCGGAGAAGGCACGGGCGACGCCGAACGCGACCGCGGCGACGAACAGCACGCCGAGCGTCAGGTGGCCGGTCCACGTCAGCAACCACAATGTCGCGGCCGTGAGCACCAGCAACGTCGTCGTGCCCCGGACGATCCAGCGGCGGTCGAAGCTGTCTGCGATGAGGCCGGTGATCGGGGTGAGCAGGAACAACGGCACGAACTGCGCGAACCCGATCATGCCGAGCATGAAGGCCGCCTGGCGGATGTCCATCGTCTCGCGGGCGATATTGTAGACCTGCCACCCGATCACGATCGACATCGCGCTGACGGCTATGGTGCCGGTGAAGCGGGACAGCCAATAGGCGCGGAAATTGGCGATCCGTAAGGGATGCTGGTGCGGGTCTGTCGTGGGAGCCATTGCGGTGGGCTTTAGGCGCGGGCGCGAGGAGGGGGCAACCGGAGCTTTGCTTGGGGTGGGGATAGTGGCTCGCTCGTCCCCCCTGTCCTCCCGCTTTCGCGGGAGAACAGGGAAACGGCAGCTGTCTTGCCAAACACACTCCGTCACCCCGGACTTGTTCCGGGGCCCACCGTTCCGCACACTCATCGGCCTAAGAGAACGCGGAACCGTGGATGCCGGAACAAGTCCGGCATGACGGAGAAGCCTCCATCCCAAGCCCCCAAAACCAACATACCCCAGACGGGAATTGATGTTCCGCCCCGTCCGCGCCTATAGGCTCCCTCAACTCCCCTACGGAAAACGAGGTTTCCCACATCGTGGCCAAGACCCCCCCACCAGCACGCGCAATCGCCGAACCGCCGATTACGAACCGCGAACGACCGGCCGAACCCAAGCCGTACGAGGCGTCGAAAGACGAACTGCTCGAAATGTATCGGCAGATGCTGCTGATCCGCCGTTTCGAGGAAAAAGCGGGCCAGCTCTATGGCTTGGGCCTGATCGGTGGCTTCTGCCATCTCTACATCGGCCAGGAAGCCGTCGCTGTCGGCCTTCAGTCCGCGCTCAACGGCGAGACCGATTCGGTGATCACCGGCTACCGCGATCACGGCCACATGCTCGCCTACGGGATCGACCCGAAGGTGATCATGGCCGAGCTGACCGGGCGCAATTCGGGGATCTCGAAGGGCAAGGGCGGGTCGATGCACATGTTCTCGACCGAGCATAAATTCTACGGCGGCCACGGCATCGTCGGTGCGCAGGTGTCGCTCGGCACCGGCCTCGCGTTCAAGCACAAATATTCGAACGACGGCGGCATCTGCATGGCCTATTTCGGCGACGGCGCCGCGAACCAGGGCCAGGTGTACGAGAGCTTCAACATGGCCGAGCTCTGGAAGCTCCCGATCATCTTCGTGATCGAGAACAACCAGTACGCGATGGGCACCAGCGTCAACCGCGCCTCGGCCGAGGACCAGCTGTATCGCCGCGGCGAGAGCTTCCGCATTCCCGGTATCCAGGTCGACGGCATGGACGTGCTCGCCTGCCGCGGTGCTGCCGAGGAAGCGCTGGCGTGGGTCCGCGCGGGCAAGGGTCCCGTCATCCTCGAGATGAAGACCTATCGTTACCGCGGCCACTCGATGTCCGATCCCGCCAAGTACCGCACGCGCGACGAGGTCCAGGCGGTCCGCGACAAGTCCGATCCGATCGATCACATGAAGAAGCTGCTCGACGCGCAGGGCGTGACCGAGGCGGACCTCAAGTCCCTTGAACAGGAAATCAGGAAAATCGTGAACGAAGCCGCCGATTTCGCCGAGCAGACCCCGGAGCCGGATGCTGCCGAGCTCTACACCGACGTTCTGGTGGAGAAGTACTGATGGCGATCGAGATCAAGATGCCCGCGCTCTCCCCGACGATGGAAGAGGGCACGCTCGCCAAGTGGCTGGTCAAGGAAGGCGACAGCGTCAAGTCGGGCGACATCCTCGCCGAGATCGAGACCGACAAGGCGACGATGGAGTTCGAGGCGATCGACGAAGGCACGATCGGCTCGATCGCCGTGCCCGAGGGTACCGACAACGTGAAGGTCGGCACAGTCATCGCGACGATCCTCGAAGAGGGTGAGAGCGCCAGCGACGCCAAGGCTGCGAAGCCGGCCGAGGCACGCTCGGGCGATGCGGCCAACGCCGCGCCGAAGGAGACGCCCTCCGACGACAAGGCACCGCCGGTTCCCGAAGGCGCGTCGCCTGCCAAGGCCGAGAGCGGCACGCAGCAGCTCGTCGCGTCCGCCGAGAAGGTCGGCATCTCCGACCCCGCGATCCCCGAGGGCACCGAGATGGTCAAGACGACCGTCCGCGAGGCGCTTCGCGACGCGATGGCCGAGGAAATGCGCGAGGACGACCGCGTCTTCGTGATGGGCGAGGAAGTCGCGCAGTATCAGGGCGCGTACAAGGTCACGCAGGGGCTGCTCGACGAGTTCGGCGACCGTCGCGTCATCGACACGCCGATCACCGAATACGGCTTTGCCGGCATCGGCGCAGGCGCGGCGATGGGCGGTTTGCGCCCGATCGTCGAGTTCATGACCTTCAACTTCGCGTTGCAGGCGATCGATCACATCATCAACTCGGCCGCCAAGACCAACTACATGTCGGGCGGCCAGATGCGCTGCCCGATCGTGTTCCGTGGTCCGAACGGCGCTGCGTCGCGCGTGGGTGCCCAGCATTCGCACAACTTCGCGGCATGGTATGCGAGCGTCCCCGGCCTGATCGTGATTGCGCCGTATGATGCGGCGGACGCGAAGGGCCTGCTCAAGGCCGCGATCCGCACCGAGGATCCGGTCGTGTTCCTCGAGAACGAGCTGATGTACGGTCGCAGCTTCGATGTCCCCAAGCTCGACAACCACGTCCTGCCGATCGGCAAGGCGCGGATCGTCCGCGAGGGCAAGGACGTCACGATCGTCAGCTACTCGATCGGCGTCGGCATCTCCTTGGAAGCCGCCGAGAAGCTCGCCGAGGAAGGCATCGACGCGGAGGTGATCGACCTGCGCACGCTGCGCCCGCTCGACACCGAGACGGTCCTGAAGAGCCTCGCCAAGACCAACCGCATGATCATCGTCGAAGAAAATTGGGCAACCTGCTCGATCGCCTCGGAGATCGTGTCGGTGGTGATGGAGCACGGCTTCGACGACCTCGACGCCCCTGTGCTTCGCGTGACCAACGAAGACGTCCCGATGCCCTACGCGGCGAACCTCGAAAAGCTGATGCTGGTCGACGTCGCCAAGGTCGTGACGGCGGCGAAGAAGGTTACGTACAAGTAATAACGCTTATCGTGTCCACCGCTCACTGCGTGATGCGGGCGGTGGACACGGCTTGCGAGAAGAGACGATTGAGCGCCGTCGAAATGTCATCGTCGGTGGTGACCTTGTAGTACAAGCCATCCGAAGAGCAGGTTTGGAGCGCAGGCTCGATCTGACCAAGATAGGGCACGACGTTGCTTTGCGACCACGAATCGCCGTCCATCGAACTTTTCAGATATTCGGTATAGAGGATAGCGATCCGGATCCCCCGTGCCTTGACCGTAGCACACCACGAGGTATCGATCGCGATCTCAGGCCGGCCGGACGAACGCTGCTCATCGCGCATGCCGTCGGTAATGACGAACATGATTGATTGAGGCTTGTCACCGGTGACGTTAGTTCCGTTGCCCGGTGCAGGCATCAACGCGTTCATTTTATTGAATGCGTCACTTGTCGCAGTATCGGTATCGTTGTTGCAGAACTTGTTCGTCGGACATCCGTTGTTGTAGTAAAGCGAGGTCTGCGCAGCGGAGGCCTTGTTGGATACGCTCTGAAGGTCAGATGTTATCGTCGCGAGCATCTTGAAACTATTGTTTGCACGGGAATCCGCAGCAGCAAACGTGTACATTGCTGCTCGATAGTCCGCGTTGTTGTTGTTGGACGTTTGCGTCGCTTGCGTCATCATTGACTGCACCGCTTTGCGTGCCTCGTCGACCCTAAGTGGGATGCCATAAGACAGGGCAACGCCGTAATAATCCGTATAAGATCCGTTTTTCGCGCGGGCGGTCTTGTCATTGGTCGAATGGCAGGCAAATGCACATCCGCCGGTCAGCGAACGAAACTGCGTAATCCCTGCCGAAGTGGCGGGGAACGCCATCGATCCCGACGTATCCAGCAAAACATAAAAATCGATGTTCGGCGCGACCTTCGCGTTGGTCGTTGAAGATCCGCTAATCGGTAGGGTTGCGATGCCCAGCACGCTGGCAAAGCTGTTCTGCGAACGCGCTTTGTAACTGACGACGGCGGTACGATTGATTCCCGTCGAGTTGGTCTGTGTGATAACGATCTTGAACGCGCCATAGTCATAAGACGCGACGGTTGCGGTCGAGGTGAACACCGGCCCCGTTAGCGTGTAGTCCAACCCCTTGATGTTGGCGGCCTGAGACGTGAACATGGTGTAAGCAGCGAGGGCGCTCGCTTCTCTCGTCTGGCTCATCATCGGCGTCGTGACGGCCGCAAGCGCGGCGGCGTCGGCAACTGCGTTGAGCTTGGTCCGAAGTCGCGCGGCATTCGAATAGTCGATCGCCATACCTGCCGAGAAAACCATGGGGACGGTGGCGAATGCCATGATCATCAGCACGTTACCGCGCCGATCTCGAACGAACCGCCCCATGAGGGAATGCAACGACGTTGCCATGGTTTTACACCGGTCTGCAGGATGTGAGGGTAAAATGATCGTCATGAGTGGTTGATTGTCGACGATCCACGCGGGCTCATGATGATAGTTTCGGCGAGTGGAATCGTGCCGATATAGGCCATGCCGAACGTCGGTTTGTATGCGTATACGACTTGAGCGACGATCAACGATGTGCCTGGTTGCTTAATCGCGACCGGCAGATTGAACGCCGTCCCGGGCCTGAGGCCGCTCGTATTCTTCCCTTCACTCCAGTCTACCGTCGATCGATACAATAAGTCGGTTTTCACAAGAGTAACCGTCATGGTCGCATCTTTGACGGCATACGGCGCCATGACCTGCTGGCTCGCATTCAGGATCGTATCGAGATCTGAGTCGGAAACGACGGTATATTGCGAGGTGAGATCGGCGATCGTGCGCGCTGCCATAGTCACCTTGCGGTTGGCAGCAACGGCGTCACTGAGCTGAAAACTGCCGGTGAATAACAGGATCAGGAAGGGCAGCGAGATCGCGAATTCGATAAGCGATACACCGCGCGAGTCCTGCGCCAGAGCGGTCAGGGCGAGCTTGGCAGTCTGTCCGCGGCTCATGCGTATTGCTCCGTCTTGAACACGGAGGTGGCAATCAGCAGCCGTCGGTTGTTCGACATGTTCGATATGTTGAAACCAAGTGGACCGCCCGCGACATCCCAGACGTACATTGTCTTGACGACGACGATGCTACCTGCACCACCCGGAGCAAACCGCAAGTTGGTTGGCTTGCCTCCGGCATCGTAGATGATCGTCGGAGAGCCGGTGTCGACGTCGGAGAATGACGTTGCAACGCGGACGTCTATCATCAAGTTTGCGCATTTCATGAACGCCGGAAGATCGGCGCAGACCGCGTTCTTGAACTGAGCTTGCGTCATGTTGGCTTGCTGCGCGTTGCCGGTCATCAGTTTGCGGACGGAGTTCTCCGCGACGGTCTCCAGATTCTGCTGCGCGAAGAACAGGAGCGTAATCTGAACGATAGCGAGCAGGAGTCCGATAAATATGGGCGCGATGATAGCGAACTCGATCGCCGGCGAACCACGGGTATCGTGGACGATTGCGCCCCATGCCCGCCGCGATAGCTGGCGCCGTACCGGCATATCGTCGTAAAGCATCGTCATAGCTGATCTGAACCCACCCGAAATCGATATCGCACGCGCGACTTAAGGAATGTTTACGCCGTGGCGGAGACTGCTGGCGCCAGGAACGGCGTAAAGCGTAGGAAGTCCTGATGACGACAAACCCGGAATTTTTGCTCGCCTTGGGATATGCCAATCTCGCTTCACGCCCCGCGCTCGACGCCCTGTTCGCGCTCGACGATACGCTCGGCGCGATCCTGCGGACGACGCGGGAGCCGTTGGTTGGCCAGATGCGGCTGACGTGGTGGTATGAGGCGCTGGGCCGGCTGGATGTCGCCCCAGCGCCCGCCGAGCCCGTGCTGACCGCGCTCCAGGCGTCCGTGCTGCCGGCCGGGATATCGGGGACGATGCTGGGCGCGATGACCGATGGGTGGGAGGCTTTGCTCGAGCCGGTGCTCGATGCCGCGGCGGTGGAACGGTTCGCGCGCGATCGGGGGCGGCGGGTGTTCGAACTGGCCGGCATGATCCTCTCGGTGAGCGACGCGCGGATCGGTTTGGCAGGCGAGGGCTGGGCAATGGCCGATCTGTCACAGCGGCTGACCGACGCGCCCAGCCGTGCGTTGGCGCGCGCACGGGCAGTCGAGGCGCTCGACGCGGCATTGCGGGGTCGCTGGCCGGGCAGGGCACGGGCGCTCGGGGCGATGGCGTTGTCGGCGCGGTTCGACGTGTCGGATTCGCCGCCACCACTTGGCAGCCCGAAGCGGGTCGGGCGGTTGGCGTGGCACAGACTGACCGGATACTGACCAATCGGCTGGGGATCGTCGCATCCGGGGCCTAGCGTGCAGGCTTGGGCAATGGGGGTGGCGGCGATGTGGCGGTATCTGGCGGGCGGTACGGCGGTGATCGCGTTGATCGTCGCGGGGTTCATGCTGTTCAGCGGGAACGCGCGGCCGAGGCCGCTGCTGCCCGCACAACCGGTATCGCAAGCGGGCGGCACCGTGGTCCCAACCGATCCGCTACCTGATGCCGCGCCCGAGGCGACCGACAAGACGCGCGAGCAGAAGCGCTTCGATCGCTACGACAAGGATCGCGATGCGACGATCACGCGCGAGGAATATCTCGTTCAGCGGCGCAAGGCTTACGCGCGGCTCGACGTGGACGGTGACGGCAAACTGTCGTTCGACGAATGGGCGGTCAAGGCGACGACCAAGTTTGCGGATGCGGACCATGACAAATCGGGCACGATGACCGCGCCCGAATTTGCCACGACCGCGGTCAAGCGGAAGGGGCCAGCTCGGGTGAATTGCCCACCCGTTCAGGCTGTTGCCGAGGAGAGTTGAGCCACTCCGCGAGCGCCGCGCGACCCCGGTCGGTGTACATCCGCTTGCGATCGGTCTTCTTCGTCCGGCCCGGGATCGGCGGGAACAGGCCGAAGTTCACGTTCATCGGCTGATACGTCTCGGCCTCCGCGCCGCCGGTGATGTGGCCGAGCAAGGCGCCCAGTGCGGTCGCATACGGTGGCGGCGTCAGCGTCTTGCCGGTCAGTTCGGCCGCCGCGAACAGCCCCGCGAGCATGCCGATCCCGCAGCTCTCGATATACCCCTCGCACCCGGTGATCTGTCCGGCGAAACGGATGTTCGGGCGCGACTTCAGCCGCAGCGTCTCGTCGAGCAGTTCGGGCGAGCGGATGAAGGTATTGCGGTGCAGCCCGCCCAGGCGCGCGAACTCCGCATTCTCCAGGCCGGGAATGGTACGGAACAGCCGCACCTGATCGGCGTGCTTCAGCTTGGTTTGGAAGCCGACGATGTTCCACAGCGTGCCCTGCGCATTGTCCTGGCGGAGCTGGACGACTGCGTGCGGCCAACGCCCGGTCTTGGGATTGTCGAGGCCCACGGGCTTCATCGGACCATAGCGCAGCGTGTCGACGCCGCGCTCGGCCATCACTTCGATCGGCATGCAGCCGTCGAAATAGGGCGTGTCCTTCTCCCAGTCCTTGAACGGCGTCTTCTCGCCATCGACCAGCCCCTGATGGAAGGCTAGATACTGATTCTTGTCCATCGGGCAGTTGATGTAGTCCTTGCCCTCACCCTTGTCCCAGCGCGACGCGAACCATGCGGTGTCCATGTCGATCGAGTCGCGGTGCACGATCGGCGCGAGCGCATCGAAGAAGGCGAGCGCCTCGCGGCCGGTCTCCGCCCCGATCCCGGCGGCGAGCGACGCGGCGGTGAGCGGGCCGGTAGCGATGATCGTCGGACCATCGGGCAGCGCGTCGATGCGCTCGCGGACCAGCGTGATGTTCGGATGCTGGTCGATCGCCTCCGTCACGCTGTTCGAGAAATTGTCACGGTCGACCGCGAGCGCGGAACCGGCGGGGACGCGGTGGATGTCCGCCTGCCGCATGATCAGCGAGCCCAGCGTGCGCAGTTCCTGGTGGAGCAGCCCGACCGCGTTGCTCTCCGCATCGTCCGAGCGGAAGCTGTTCGAGCAGACGAGTTCGGCGAGGCCGTCGGTCTGGTGCGCGGGCGTGCCTTCGCCGCTGCCGCGCATTTCGGAGAGGCGCACCTTGAGGCCCGCTTCGGCGAGTTGCCAGGCGGCTTCGGAACCGGCGAGGCCGCCGCCGATGACGTGAATATCGTGGGTCATTTCGGTCAGATAGCGCGGGACGCCCCTGCTGTCAGCGGTTGTCGTGCCAGTGGCGCAATCCCACTTCGGTCTCGTGACCCACCCCGCGAAAATCTTCACGATCGGCTACGAAGCCACGACGATGGCCGATTTCCTCAGCGCGCTGAAGGTGGCGGGGGTGGAGCGGGTGATCGACGTCCGCGCGCTCCCGTTGTCGCGGCGGCCTGGGTTTTCGAAGACGTCGCTGGCCGCATCGTTGCGCGAGGCGGGGTTTGATTACGTCCATCTGAAGGCGCTCGGAACGCCAAAGCGCGGGCGGGATGCGGCGAAGAAGGGCGACGTGGCGACTCTGACCGCGGTGTATGACGAGCAACTCGAACTGCCCGAGGCTCAGGCACAGGCCGCGATCATGCTCGGGCTCGCCGCGGAGAAGCCCAGCGCGCTGCTCTGCTACGAGCGCGACCCGTGTCATTGCCATCGGACCTTACTGTTGCGGGCGGTGGGCGAGGGGGCCGAGGTCGTGGATTTGTTTACCTGAGGACGGTACTGCGTTCATCGCCGTCTCGTTCGTCGCGGAACACGCCCCCAAGTCCGTTACCCCAGCGAAAGCTGGGGTATTCCTGTTTGGCGCGCGGCATCTGCCCCGAGAGATACCCCAGCTTTCGCTGGGGTGACGGGAAGTGGGCGGATGCTAAGGGTTGCGGTCTAGATTGCGGTCTAGGGTTATGCCGACGGCACGATACAGGGCAATGTTGCATTGCAGCACCTCCTCCGCTAACGCATCTCCACTCGCTTGGACCCGGTGCAATTCCGGGTGGCTATTCCGGCCGCCGATCCGCCGGACAACGCAACGACGCCTTTATACCGAACCGCCCGCGCAATTGCCGCGGTTCTCGCGTCCTATGCGGATTTACACATGACATCACTTTCTCGTTACCGGGCCGAATGGTTCAGCGGCCCGACGGCTGCGCGCCGTGACGTTCTCGCCGGCATGGTCGGCACCTTCGCGCTGATCCCCGAGGTCATCGCCTTCTCGTTCGTCGCCGGCATCGATCCCGAAGTCGGCCTGTTCGCATCCTTCGTGATCGGCATCGTCATCGCGTTCGCCGGCGGACGCCCCGCGATGATATCCGGCGCGGCAGGCTCCGTCGCGCTCGTCGCCGCCGCGCTCGTCCACGCCTATGGTCTGCAATATCTGCTGGTCGCGACGATCCTCGCCGGCGCGCTCCAGATCGCCTTCGGGCTCGCCAAGCTCGACATCCTGATGCGGTTCGTCTCGAAATCGGTCCATGCCGGCTTCGTCAACGCGCTCGCGATCCTGATCTTCTCGGCGCAGGTGCCGCAGATGGTCGGCGTCAGCTGGCAGGCCTATGCGATGATCGCCGGCGGCCTCGCGATCATCTATCTCATGCCGCGCATCTCCAGCGCGATCCCGTCGCCGCTGATCTGCATCGTCGTGCTCACGGGAATCGCGATGTGGTTTCCGATGCCGCTCAAGACCGTCGGCGATCTCGGCCGCTTGCCGGATTCGCTGCCGTCGTTCGGGTTGCCCGACGCGCCCCTGACCTGGGACACACTGCGGATCGTCGTGCCCTATGCGTTCGCGATGGCCGCCGTGGGCCTGCTCGAATCGATGATGACCGCCAGCGTGGTCGACGAACTCACCGAGACCACCAGCTCGAAGGCGCGCGAATGCACCGGGCTCGGCCTCGCCAACATCGCGGCGGGCGCGTTCGGCGGCATCGCCGGCTGCGGGATGATCGGCCAGACGGTCGGCAACGTCCGCTATGGCGGCACCGGGCGGCTCTCGACGATGGTCGCGGGCGTGTTCCTGCTGATCGTCATGGTGCCGCTGCGGCCATGGGTCGCGCAGGTGCCGGTCGCGGCGCTGGTCGCGATCATGATCATGGTGTCGATCAGCACCTTCTCCTGGGGTTCGCTCCGCGACCTCGCGCGGCACCCCAAGATGTCGAGCGTGGTGATGGTCGCGACCGTCGTCGTCACCGTCGCGACGCACGATCTGTCGCTCGGCGTCGGCGTCGGCGTGCTGCTCAGCGGCGTGTTCTTCGCCTGGAAGGTCACGCGCCTGATGGACGTCGCGATCGATCATGACGTGGCAAGCGACACGCGTATCTACCGGGTAAGCGGGCAGATATTTTTCGCCAGCGCCGACATTTTCGCCGATCGCTTCTACCTGCGCGAGACGGCCCGCGCCGTCCGCATCGACCTGACCGCCGCGCATCTATGGGACGTCACGGCGGTCGCCGCGCTCGAAGATGTCGTCGGCAAATTGCGCCGCCACGGCCGCGAGGTCGAGGTCATCGGCCTCAACGTGGCGAGTGCCACGCTGGTCGATCGCCATGCCCCGCTGATGATGGATCCGATCGGGGGCTAGTGCTCGATCTTTGGGGCGGGCGAGAAATACGATGCTGTATGCGCCGCCCCGACGCCCTACTTCGAGGGGGATGACGAACCTTCCAGATACCGGCGCCGTGTCGCTCACGCATCTCCAGCGGCTCGAGGCCGAGAGCATCCATATTTTGCGCGAGGTGGTGGCCGAGTGCGAGCGCCCGGTGATGCTCTACAGCGTAGGCAAGGATTCCGCGGTGATGCTGCATCTCGCGCGGAAGGCCTTCTATCCGTCGCCACCGCCTTTCCCGCTGCTGCATGTCGATACGACGTGGAAGTTCAAGGCGATGTACGACCTGCGCAACCGGATGGCGGCGGAGAGCGGCATGGAGTTGCTCGTCTACAAGAACCCCGAGGCCGAGGCGCGCGGGATCAACCCGTTCGACCACGGCGCGCTTCACACCGATATGTGGAAGACCGAGGGGCTCAAGCAGGCGCTCGATCTCCACGGCTTCGATGCGGCGTTCGGCGGCGCCCGGCGCGACGAGGAGAAGAGCCGCGCGAAGGAACGCGTCTTCTCGTTCCGTGCCGCGCATCACCGCTGGGATCCGAAGAAGCAGCGCCCCGAGCT
>Ga0265296_1003945_pt1 | contig 13277 bp, 11 predicted proteins | sample MunlanPumphouse1_FD_189073 | JGI IMG/M metagenome (GOLD analysis project Ga0265296, IMG submission 189073) | Groundwater microbial communities from a municipal landfill in Southern Ontario, Canada - Pumphouse #1 | ecosystem: Environmental > Aquatic > Deep subsurface > Groundwater | place... | reverse complement strand
ACTGGTAATAGAGGTGGATGGCTGGCAACACGCAGACAATAAGAAGGACGAAGAAAGAGACGCATGGCTCAAGTCAGAGGGCTTTAAGGTCTTAAGGTTCTGGAATAATGAGGTGCTGACTAACATGGAAGGCGTATTGGAAGTGATAAGTGAAAATTGTTTAAATCACCCTCCCCTAACCCCTCCCCTCAAGGGAGGGGGAAATTGATGGCTACCCACACAAAAGCCAGAAGAGCCTAAAAGGTTTTGTGCATGAAGGCACTTCAGGAGCAGAATAAAGCTCATCAAGGTCGGTCTTCTTCATATCCCTAAGAAAATTTACTGCGCACGCCAGTGGCGCGTGGGTATTTTTGCAGCAAGACTACAGGGAATAGCAAGTTTAAGTATTTTGTATGCAGGTAATTTTAACACAAAATAAAAAGGCGGGTCTTGCGACCCGCCTTGAAAACCAAATTCAGGTATTACAATTAGAAGCTGAGTGTAAGTCCGTGCATAAGCTGTGTGATAGGCTTGTCATTGGATACTGCAGGCATACCTGCATAGGTATTGGCTGCCAACTGACTGTTAGTTGACCACCATCCGCCTGTATCAAGATAACCGCCCATGACAAAGTAGGTAAGATTTTTGTCAAGCTTATAGCTGACCTTCACATCATACTCTGTACCTATCTTCCTTGAGTTAGGAGCTCTTTCTCCTATCGCTGTAGTGCCGGCTCCGTATGCTTTAGTTGCGCTGAGAACAAAGACGTCCATAGATGCTGACAGGTCTTTTGTCGGATTAAGGTCAGCTCCGACCCTGTAATATGTTACGCCATTTAGACCTGTTGAACGGGCGCCACCCGGTGTGGTTGTTGTATACTCAAAAATCTGGGTATAGTGGATATCATTACCGAGTGTGGTCTGGAATGCCTCGTTATCGCCATCAGGGCCGACATTGTCGCCGGAACCGAATGCATACTCACCCCTTATTGTCACAACAGGGGCAGGTGTAACGCCAACGCCTAACAAATAAGCATATCCTTTGTATCTGTCAGAATAACCGCCGTCCGGGTCAGTGCCATCAGGAGCATCACCGAACTGTTTGTCAAACTCTGCCTTATAAGAAACGATTCCTGCCTTGCCGTTTGCATGAAGGCCAAGGTTCTGCAGTTGTGCATAGGTTGCGCCGGTCTGGTCATCAATATATGTGTAGTTAACGCCGAATGTGTTGGCGCCTACCTTGTATGTGGCAAGAGCTACATAGCCGTTAATATCATTCCACACTCCGGATGCCTGGGATGCTACAGACGCTTCGCTAAACTTTGTTGTGAGGAGCCCGACATGAAGCTGTTTTGTCGGATCCATAAAGAACACTATTGCATCATCGCCATACCTTGTGTGATCCAGGAACTGCTTTTCACCAAGGGCCAAAGGCATATGGCCGATCTTGAGTCCTGCTGGAATTCCAAGGCCTGTGCCTTTATACAGAATCCACGCCTCAAGGAACTTGAGGTTTGCTGATGACATGCTGTTATTACTACCATTAAGCCCCCACGTAGAAGTATCACTTGAGTTAGCAGCACCAAAAGTTGCATCTGTTCCACTCTCAAGCACTATCATCCCGCTTGTGTTTTTGCTGGCCTCAATGGCGAGGCTAAGTTTTACTCTCTGGTCATACCATGACTGGCTGTTTGAATCACTTGGGGTTGACGTCGCCCTTCTATCCCCGGAGGCATTCTTTAAATACCAGCCTCTTACCCTTAACTCACCGCCCATTGTTACCTGGGTTGTGCCCTTTGCTACTGTTGCCTGAGTCTCTGAAGGTATCTCAGCATTCATGGCAAAGGCGCCGGCTGTAAAACCGAGTACGAACAACATGCCTAAGACTAATACTAGATATTTTTTCACTTCCTAACCTCCTTATGGTTAGTTCAGTATTTTATCCCGCAAGGCGGGACTTGCTTACTTCCGTTCTCCCTCTTACTTATCCTTACCTCCCGCTATCACCACCACCTTCGTTATTTAGTGTTATGCTTCCAAAGGGAAGCGGCTTAACATAAATTATAAATATTTTGCAATTTTAAGCTTGTCAACCCATTTTTGTCAAGGTAAATATTCCTGCAAAAATGTGTCAGACCGTATTTGTACATTTCAAAGAACAAACTATCGGGTAATAAAAAGCAACAAATATGCCAAACTGGAGATATTGAAAATAAAGGATTTAATCTGCAGAGACATGTGTCTCTTATGCAACGGGGTGTGAATCGTTGCAACAGTTGCCTGATAACTAAGTATTTTAGACTTGATAGGTTATAGGTATTCCTTACATTAATTCCGGAGCTTTCTCATTTCAAGTGGGTATCTTAACTCCCCTCCTTGGTTAAGGAGGGGTAGGGGTGGTTTGATTAGAATGAATTTCCTTTTCCCACTTACCACCCTGTCCTTCGGACACCCCTCCTAAAATAGGAGGGGAGCTATAAGAAGCTTTTACTTTACCTGCTTACTTTGAGAAAGAACCATTCCGGAGCCGTCATGACCGAAAGAAGAGGAAAGGTGGAATAGAGGTTGAATATATGCTATTTATAATTTGACAGCCTAATCCTGTAAAATGTAACATTCATTCATAGAAGATATCCATTATGAAAAAAATATGGAAATATGATTTCAATATTGCCAGGTTCAGCAGAGCCATAGAGGCAAACCCGAAAGATTATCTGGCATATAAAGACCGCGGCAACGCCTATTACAAAAAAAAACAGTATGACCTTGCAATTGCCGATTACATAAAGGCCCTCGAACTAAACCCTGAATTCATTGTGGCATATAACAACAGGGGGAATGTATATCAGGAAATGGGCCTGTACGAACTCGCAATCGCTGATTACCACAGGGCAATTGAGTTAAATCCGAGGAATGGCATGCCCTATAACAACAGGGGGTTTACCTTTCTCCTGATGGGCAAACTCGATGAGGCCGAAAGGGACTTAAGAAAATCACTTGAGCTGAATCCGAATAACATATATGCGCTGAACAGCATGGCAGAGCTTTATTCAGTAAAGAATGAACCTTTGGAGGCATGCAGGTGGTTAAAAATGGCAATAGACAAGGGATATAACAACTGGGATTATGTCAGGACGTCAAAGACATATGATAATATCCGAAATGCCCCCTGCTACAAAGAAACAGTATTTAAAAAGAGCAGCCGCCAATCTGCAAGATAGATTGGATTCACAGTTCATAATTTAGACCTTGACTTGACTAAAATTTACTCAAAATTTACGATTCGTGATATAATCAAATAGTTTTTTTACTGACAAATAAAAACTATTCACCCCGTTAGATGTTACCTATCTAACGGGGTTCACTTAAAATTTGCTCTGCAAATTTTATCGGGGCTGTAGCTCAGTTGGGAGAGCGCTTGAATGGCATTCAAGAGGTCGTCGGTTCGATCCCGATCAGCTCCACCATAAAAATCTACTCATCAATATCAATCCTGGAAGAACGCAGCCTTTTCTTTTCAGATACGATTCTTTTTTCAGCGAGCATCTTTTCCTTTGCCCTTTTCGAACGTTTCCTCTTCTGACGCCTTATTTTCTCTACCCTCTGCATCTCTTCGCTTTCCTTCCCTTTTATCAGCTGCCCTAGCTTTTTTACAAGGATCACCCTGGCGTGATACCGGTTCAGGGACTGTGAGCGCTCCTTCTGGCATTTAACCTCGATACCTGTCGGAATGTGCCGGAGATAAACACATGTAGAGGTCTTGTTCACATTCTGCCCGCCTTTGCCCCCTGAACGAATAAAGGATTCTTCTATATCATTTTCACGGATATTAAGGCTGAGCATCTTTTCTTTGAGTGCGTTTTCTTTTGCCGGGCTTACAGAAAATATTCCCATGATATAAATAGTATAACATCACTGAGGACAGGTCGCCCCGCTGAATTGACAGAACTCTTTAGAAAGGTCAATAATTAAGCATGACACGAAGATACAATTCATTCGGCCCGTTTATGAAAAAACAGTTTGGCACAAGTGTTTATAAGGTTAATATTGATGCCGGTTTTACATGTCCAAACAGAGACGGGACCTTGGGTGTGACAGGATGTATCTACTGCAACAACGACAGCTTCAGGCCGAGTTCCTGCAAACCTGCTCTTTCAGTAAGTGAGCAGATAAATAATGGGATTGCCTATCTCAGCCAACGGTACAAGGCCGGGAAATTCCTCGCATATTTTCAGCCGTATTCAAATACATACGCACCTGTTCAAGAACTGGAAAAACTTTATAAAGAGGCATTAAGTGTGCCGTCAGTCATCGGCATTGCCATAGGCACAAGACCTGATTGCATAGACAGAGAAAAACTCGACCTCCTTGAATCTTTAGCAGCGAGACATTTTGTCCTTGTGGAATATGGCCTTCAGTCTATTTATGATAAGACCCTTGAATTCATAAACAGAGGGCATGACTATAAGACTTTTCTGGATGCGGTTTCATTAACACACAACAGGGGTATTTCCATCGGTGCGCATCTGATTGTCGGATTTCCAACAGAAACAAGAGATGAGATGCTTGCCATGGCAGATGAGATTTCAGGAATAAAACCCGATTTTTTAAAGATACATCAGCTTCAGGTTATAAAGGATACGCCGTTGGCAGAAATGTATAAAGAAAAAACCTTTCATACATTTGAATACGAAGAATATCTGGATTTTGTCGTTGCTTTTATTGAAAGGCTTTCCCCTGATATTGTCCTTCAGAGGCTCTTTGCAACAGCGCCTGATGACATACTCATTGCCCCGAGGTGGGATAAGAGCCGTTATGAGGTTACAAGGGACATAGAAAAGAGATTTGTTCAGAGAGACACTTTTCAGGGCAAGAAATTCAAAGCCTTACATACACGCTACTCCCTACACCCTACCCGCTAATTCTTTCACCTTCTCCCGTAATTCATCAGCAAAAAACTGATACGCTTCTTTTTTCCCCGGTTTTTTAAGTTTGTCCAGGTCTGCCGGATAAAAAGGCTTCCCGAATCTGACAGTGATCTTTTTAAACCTCAGTTTGTATGAGCCTTTAGGCAATGCCTCAAAACTGCCTTTTATCAAAGCAGGGACAACAGGCACATCCATCTCCAGTGCAAGAATGCCTATGCCTTTTTTAAATTCCATCAGGTTCCCGTCATAAGACCTCCCGCCTTCAGGGAAAATGCAGAGGTTTTTATTATTCCTTAATACATATCCTGAAAGCTGAAGCGCCTTGCCAAGATATGCATCCGGGTCTATGGGTATCACATGTGCAAGTCTTGCAAGAAACGCAGTCGGCCTGCTTGCAAAATATTGCTGAAACCCGTGGAAATAAAGATTCCTGAGCATTTTCATTGGCAGGCCTGAAGCAATGACGAACGCATCCAGATAACTGCAGTGATTGGGAGTGATTATGAATGGGCTGTCGGGAATATTTTCCTTTCCTTTAACTTCGAGCCTGAAGAATATTTTAAAGAACAGCTTAAGAACTCCCATTAGAAATGCTGCAAAAAGCCATCCTACTATCCCCTGTTTGAGACCAACCGCTTTTTTTTCTTTATCGGATGGTTCCCGCAAAAAGAAGATAGAAGAAAGGCCTTCACCCCCTCCCTTACCCTCCCCCCTCGAGGGGGAGGGGTGGGTGGGGGGCGCTGATAGCTGACAGCTAACAGCTAACTCCTTTATCCTTTCAACAAGTTCCCCTACTGTCTGAATATCTGATGCAAATGTTTCCGGGAGCGTTATAGAAAATTCCTTCCCGATGCCGACAACAAGCTCTATTCGGTTCAATGAATCAAGGCCAAGGTCCAGTTCAAGATTGTCCGTTGACTGTATTGGGAAATCAGCGGGTAGCGGGTAGCGTATAGCGTGTATGCATTTAACTGCCCTTCTGCCTGTCTCATCTGCCATCAGACTTTCATCTTCACCCTTCACTTTTAACTTTTCACTCTTAACTTGTATCAGATCCTTAATCATGAACCTTCTTAATTTTCCCAGAGGTGTTCGGGGCAATGGCTCCGGATAAAGGTCAAATCCTTTAATCCTCATATACGGAGGAAGCTTGCTTGAAATTCTGCTTATATCCCATTTTAAGGTCTCGTGAATGTTGCTGATTCTCAGCTGTTTTGCATTTTCAAGGTCAGGGAAAATGATTGCATGCAGTGACTCAGCCTTTCCTTTTTCCTCAAGGCCGAAGACACATATCTCTTTAATCAAGGGAATCTTCAGATATTCTTTTTCTATCTCTTCCGGATAGATGTTTTTGCCTGAGCTTAGAACTATGACCTCTTTTATTCTGCCTGTTATGAAAACATATCCGTCTTTATCAATGTATCCAAGGTCACCGCTGAAAAACCAGCCGTCCTTTATAACCTTTGCCGTTGCCTCAGGATTTTTATAATATTCCTTCATTACCATAGGCCCTTTGATTGTAATCTCGCCCTCTTCCCCTATGCCGGATTCCCTGCCATCATCCGGGTTTATTATTTTTATTTCCGCTGATGGAAACGGTATACCAACAGAACCTGCCTTGTGCCTTTTCATGGGGTTGAACGCGACAACAGGCGATGTTTCAGTCAGGCCGTATCCTTCGAGCACTGTAAAACCTATTGCCTCAAGTCCGTTCATTACCTCCGGGTCAAGCCTTGCGCCTCCGCTCGCGAAAAATCTGAACTGTTTGCCGAGGGCCTTGTGTGCAGACCTGAATATTATCTTCCCCATGTTTACATCAGTGCTTCTCCTTACGCTGCCGCAGACGGTCAGGATGTTTTTCATTATCCAGGATAAAGGGAAAGGAAGCTGTTTTATCTTGTTTATGATTCCATTCCGGATAAGCTCAAGCAATTGAGGCACGCCTACAAGTATTGTAACGCCCTTGTCTTTTATTGAAGAAATGATATCAGTGCCCTTGAGGCTCGGGGAATATGTTGTGGTTGCACCTAAAAACACAGGGACAAGGAATGTGCACATGAAAGGGTATGTGTGGTGCAGCGGAAGGATGGAAAGCACGCTGTCTGTTTGTGAGATAACATCCGCCTCTATCACAGCCTTTGCATCAGAAATAAAATTTTTGTGTGTGAGCATCACTCCTTTTGGAATCCCAGTTGTGCCTGAGGTATAAATAATAGAGGCGATGTCTTCCGGGTCTGTTTCGGGGAATTTTGCTGTCTGATTGAAGCCAATAATTTTTTTAAAATCAGGTGAGTCGAAGTCTATTTTTTTTATTTCAAGCCTCTCTATTGCCTCGTTTGTAGTCAGGTCTGTTTTTGAGCTGCAAAAAACAAGCTTTGCTTCTGAGTCAGTCAAAAAGTTTCTTACAGCTTCAGAATTAAGCTGTGCATCAATAGGAACTGCTATTGCGCCTGCAAGCATAATGCCCATATACGCGATGCACCATTCCGGTCTGTTCTCCGAAACTATCGCAATGCGGTCTCCTTTATTTACGCCTGTTTTTATCAGATACGATGCGATTGCTTTTGAATCTGAGCTGAACCTGCCGTAAGTTACAGACTTCCATATCTGGTCATAGTAGTTGAACGCGACTTTGTCCCTGCATCTTTCCGCGGTTTTTAGAAGTGCGCTCTGAATAGTATTATTGCCCATTTTTATCCATTATCCGAAAAGCGGCATAAAATAGCAATATGGACAAGAATACTATCCCATATCTTCTTAAATGTCCCCTGCTTTTCTGTTTTATGCTAAAATTTTAAAGCTGCAAGTATTATTAAAACGGAGGTGCCATGATACCCGAATTGAAATTTAATGAAAAAGGATTAATCCCTGCGATTATACAGGATGCCGAGACCAATGAAGTCCTGATGATGGCCTGGATGGACAAAGTTGCCATTGGAAAGACTATCACAACGGGTTTTACGCACTTCTGGTCACGCTCAAGGCAGAAGTACTGGATGAAGGGAGAGACATCAGGCCATGTCCAGGAAGTCAGGGGAATCCTTTATGACTGTGATGAAGATACGCTGCTTGTAAAAGTGAAACAGCATGGTTCAGGCGCGTGCCACACAGGGAACAGGACCTGTTTCTTCAGGAGCATTACAAAAACATGATTTTACCTAAATTGAGCGACTTATACTCTTAAATGTAGCCGCAACCTTTAGGTTTCGTGGTTTATTTAATTTTCTATTTTACTTATTGGATGATTTTCAAACGCCCCGATATATCGGGGCGGCTACAAAGAATTCATAAAAGAATCGTTCAGATTAGGTAAAAGAAAATTAGGATTGGCTTGAATATCCAGTTACTTCGGTATCCAGACTTTCCCTTTATCTATTATATGTTCTACCTGCCAGCCTCTTCTGTGAAGCTCTCTTGCTATCCATTTTCTGTGGCATTTCCAGGGAAATTTTTCCGCACAGATGATTACTGCATTGCCGTCGCCTGCAATATTCTCAAGCTCGTCAATCCCTATTTTAAAATCTTCTGTTAAAGTGTATGCCTCATAGCCGCCTTTTCTGAAACCGCCGAGTTCTTTGCCGAGGAAGACATAGGCGATATTTTCTTTCTTTAAGAGATTCTCAAGATTCTCCCGCGTAAATATCTGAATTTTGCTTTTTGGATAACTTCTGACATCAATCAGGGTTCTGATGTCATAATTGAGAAGGATCTCAATAAAATCTTCTTCAGTTCTTCTGCTTGTGCCGAGGGTATAAATTTTTTTCATCTGATTTTAGTGTAGCACTTTAAAGGGTTTGATGTTACATGTTTAACTCTGATATTATGCCTAAAGCATAACAAAGTTTCTGGCAGGAAAGAGGGAGAGGTTTAAGCTGTGAAGGATTTGATAACGCAGGAAGCTATTTAGACAATTAAACGTGAGTATTACTCTGATTCTATCACCAATTTTCTGAAATCTACGACTGAGGAGATACTCGGCAAACTGGCATTAAAGAGTGATTTAGTTCCCCACCTGCGTACTAAACCCATCTAACAACTAAATACATGTATATTACTCTATTCGGTCTCTTTTGGCCAGATTATGTCTTGCACAAAGAATCTGAATATTTTCCGAAACAAGCGACGAGCCACCTTTTGAGTAGGGAATTACATGGTCAAAATGAAGGTTGTTTTGACTGCCGCATTGAACACACTTACCTTTGTCTCTCTTCCAAACCTCTAGTTTAACTGCTGTTGGAATAATGCGATTATGGTCAATATCTTGGGAAGCCACGTCAGTTGCAAAGATAGCATCACCCACTAATTCAAGTTTAAACTTAAAAACATTACGTGCATTACTTATCTCTTGCCATGAATCAATGAGCTTGAATAAACCATTATAAACCCAAATCCCTGCTCTAATCTTTTCATAGACCTTTACGAGTTCAGTCTCGCTTTTACCTTTTTGGGATTTCTCAGCTGCTTCAAAAAAAAGGCCATTCTGAGTAAGACTGCCACCTGCTGGATTATATGCAACCTGGTCAACACTTTTTGGGTTCGGCCCATTTTTTATTGTGGAGATATCATGACCTTCATAAATTAAAACTCTGCCTTCATCTTCAATTCGGTCAGCATAAGGAGCACCTGTGCGTATACTCATGAGGATTACGCTAAAACCACCTTTTAAACGGAAATTCATTCCCCTCTGAAGGTTGACTCCTTCTTCGCGACACATATCAAGATAAGAAATTACATCTCCTTGATTGACCATGAATTCCCCAATAACTTATCCCAAGAGCACCCTAAAGCTTTTTGAATTCTCTTTGCAGTAGTGATAAGAATATTTGTCTGTCCAGCTTCAATTTTTTGAATAGTCCTCACATTCAAATCCGAGAGTTCCGCAAGTTTCTCTTGGGTCATTCTGAGAGCAGTTCTCTGACGCCGAAGATTGCTGCCGAATCGCTTTAATTCAATTCTTATTTGTTTGTCTAAATTCACGCCCTATTATGTCGTAAAAAATAAATTGGCAACACGGCACAATGGGGCGCATAATAAAATCAAACAAGACGAAGAAGAGCTTGATAACGTGCTTGATTATTATTTGCAAAGAACCTATTGGAGTATTTACAGCAGAGAAACTAAAGATGCCGTGATAGTTGTAGAGTTGGTCAAACAGTATATCGAAGAAATGGAAAGCCCGGCTTTGTAAGGAGCAGGAAATATGATAGCGAAAAACACCGACATCTTAACTAACCTCTCCTCCCTCAAATCCGCCCTTGACGGCTATCGGCCGTTTTCGGATTCTCTTTGCTTTTGCCATTAGGGATTGAGTAAAATTAAAGATATCTTAGCTTTCAAAACAGGAGTTTGAAATGAATGCAATCGAGATTTTGAAAAAGCATGAAAGTACAATCAAGGCAAAGTTTCATGTCCGAAAGATAGGCATATTCGGTTCTTTCGCAAGAGGCGAAGAAAAGGAAGGCAGTGATATTGATGTTCTTGTAGATTTTGAGGAAGGCGCTAAGACCTTTGATAATTTCATGGAGCTTAAGTTCTTCCTTGAAGATGTGTTTGTAAGAAAAGTAGACCTGGTTACGGTCAGCGCATTACGCCCCCAACTCAAAGAGAATATTCTTAGAGACGTAACTTATGCGTAGAGGTTGCCTGCTTTATCTTGAGGACATCCTTGCTTCAGCAGTAAAAATCCTGAGATATGCAAAAGATACATCATACGAAAATCTACTTAATGACGAAATGAGGCTTGAAGCAATAGCGAGAAACTTTGAGATAATAGGCGAAGCGTCAAGTAAGGTGCCACAGGATACAAAAGATAAATATCCATTCATTGAGTGGCGTAAGATATCCGATTTCAGAAATATTCTGGCCCATGAAAAATATTCTGGCCCATGAATATTTTGGAATAGATTATGAAATAATGTGGGAGATAATTAAGGACAAACTGCCTGCTCTCGAAACACAGATAAAAACTATAATTGCTGAGGAACAAAAACAATCCTAATAATAAAAATGCCGAATTTAACAAATAAAGACATCCTCAACAAATTCTCCTCCCTCAAATCCGCCCTTGACGGCTATCGGCCGTTTTCGGAGCATGTTGTCAGGCATAAAGCAATAATAGAATTTTTCTGCCCCTATGTGATAAATTAATAAATTCAATTAATCAAGGGAAAGGATTTGGAGAGATGGTTAAGAAGAAGAAAAAATATGTTGTTGCTGTTGTGGGTGCAACAGGGGCAGTCGGGAACGAGATGATTGCAACGCTTGAGCAGAGGGATTTCCCTGTTGAAAAACTGAGGCTCTTTGCCTCTGAACGCTCGGAGGGCAAGACCCTTGAATTTCAGGGAAACCAGATTCCTGTTGAGACCTTAAACGAAGATTCGTTTAAAGGTATAGATATCGCCCTTTTTTCTGCAGGCGCAGAGAGGTCAAAGATATGGGCTCCGATTGCAGCAAAGTCAGGATGTGTTGTTGTTGACAATTCAAGCCAGTGGAGGATGGATCCCGAGGTGCCGTTGGTAGTGCCTGAGGTAAACAGCCATGACCTCAAGTGGCATAAGGGGATTATTGCAAATCCGAATTGTTCCACCATCCAGATGGTTGTGGTCTTAAAACCCATACACGATGCAGCGAAGATAAAGAGGGTTGTCGTAACTACATTTCAGTCCGTTTCAGGCACAGGCAAAAAGGCAATGGACGAACTCCTTCAGCAGACGACAGACCTTCTGAATTTCAAGGAGGTAAAATGCAATGTCTATCCGCACCAGATTGCATTTAATGTGCTTCCTCATATAGACAAGTTTCTTGAAAACGGCTATACAAAGGAAGAGATGAAGATGGTGAATGAGACAAAGAAGATAATGGGGGATGACTCAATCAGGCTCACCGCAACAACTGTGCGCGTGCCTGTTTTCAGGTGTCATTCAGAAGCCCTGAATATTGTGACAGAGAAAAAGCTCACTCCGAATGATGTGAGGGCATTGCTTTCAAAGGCCCCCGGCATTGTTGTGTTTGATGCTCCTGAAAAGAATGTTTATCCATTGGCTGTGAGTGTAGCAGGTAAGGACGAGACCTATGTCGGCAGGATAAGAGAGGATGAATCCATAGAGAACGGGATAAATATGTGGATTGTTGCTGATAATCTGAGGAAAGGCGCAGCCCTTAATGCTGTCCAGATAGCAGAAAAGCTTGTGGAAATGGCGAGTTAAAGAAAGGGGTCAAGGGGCAAAGGATTCGAGTGGTCGAGTGATAGAAACATCATTTTTACTTGAACCCTGGAACCCTTTTAAGATATGAATATCAAACTGGCAACAGGAGAAGAGATTTCAATTGCAGAGGGAGAAAATATCCTCTCTGCCCTCAAGCGACACGGGAAATATCTTATCTCTTCCTGCGGCGGTAAGGGCACATGCGGCAAATGCCGTGTAAAGGTACGTTCCGGCAAATACAGGACAGCAAAGGCAGGGAAGATTTCCAGGGGCGACAGAGACAAGGGAATTGTTCTTGCCTGCCAAACATTCCCTGAAGAGAATCTCAGCATCGAAATACTGGAAGGGTCAAAGCTTGTTGTGGGGGACAAGATCGCCCTTTCAAAATCAAAAGATCTGTTTGAACTCTTCAAGTCACTCGATGGAGAAATATCTCCGATAGTCAAAAGGCTTGAACTCGAGCTGCCGCCGCCGACTATTGAAGACCATATAAGCGACCTGGAAAGATTAAAAAGAGAATTAAATATCAAAGGCATGACAGGGATGAGGTTTTCTCATGGTTTTGTCTTATCTATGGCAGATTCTATGAGAAGCTCAGGCTGGGACATAGATCTTGCCCATGTCGACGGTGCAGAGGCTATTTTTATAACAGACAGGAGAGATACCTCAAGGTACGGGCTCGCGGTTGATATAGGAACCACAACAATTGTTGTTTACCTGATTGACTTCTCTGATGGAAGGCTTGTTGATGTCGGAATGACATATAACTCTCAGATACGGCATGGAGACGATGTTATCACAAGAATAATCTATGCAACAGAACGCGGAGGGCTTAATGAACTCAGGGATGTTGTTGCAGAGGATATTAATAACCTTATAGGTACCATTATAGAGAAGCATAAAATTAAACCGGAACGCATTGAGTCAGCTGTTGTGTCCGGCAATACGACCATGTCTCATATATTCTGGGGCATTGACCCGCGTTACATAAGGGAAGAGCCGTATATACCTGCGGTAAACTTTTTCCCATTATGGAAGGCAGGCACAGCAAGACTTAATATTAACAAACAGGCGCCTGTCTATACGCTTCCATGCGTTGCCAGCTATGTTGGAGGGGATATTGTCTCCGGCGTTCTTGCCTCCAGGATGCATAGAAGCAATGAGAT
>Ga0265296_1003944_pt1 | contig 13280 bp, 9 predicted proteins | sample MunlanPumphouse1_FD_189073 | JGI IMG/M metagenome (GOLD analysis project Ga0265296, IMG submission 189073) | Groundwater microbial communities from a municipal landfill in Southern Ontario, Canada - Pumphouse #1 | ecosystem: Environmental > Aquatic > Deep subsurface > Groundwater | place: Canada... | reverse complement strand
CGATCTGGCTGGTTGCCGCCGCATTCATCCCCACCGGCATCATCGGCCTGCTCGCTCATCGGTTCGTAAAAATGTACCTGATCGGCAACGTGACGCTGGTGCTCTGGACCCTCTCCATCGGCGGCGTTGTTCTCATCCTCTTCGAACTTTTTCAGCGACAGCGCAAACCGCAGGTGCTGGAGATCAAACAGTATTCCTTCCCGCTCGCGGTTCTCATCGGCATGTTCCAGTCACTGGCGATCGTTCCCGGAGTATCCCGGTCAGCGGCAACAGTGATCGGCGGCATGCTCCTGGGCGCCGATCGGCGGTCCATCGTCGAATTTTCGTTCCTGCTTGCCATTCCCACGATGGCGGCCGCGACGGGATACGATCTCCTGAAGTCCGCCTCGGCCTTCTCGCCGCAGGATATGGCAGTGATCGGCGTGGGATTCGTATTCTCGTTTCTCACCGCCCTCATTGCGATTCAGTGGCTCCTCCGGTTCATCCAGACACATACCTTCATTGTCTTCGGCATCGAACGGATCGCGGTTGCCGCACTCGTCTGGATGCTCATCATGAAGAAACCGTAGCGGTTGCCACGGCTTCTTGAACGCTCTTTTCCGATGTGAGGGTTACTGATAAATGATGATCGTCGTGATGCTCGGGTCCATGAGCGTGACCCCGTTCGTGGGACTACTAAGCGTCAGAGTGAACGTGAGCTCCCCGGAGAGCGTCGTGCTCGGGTTGAGAATCGGAACGGTGAATGTCTTGCTCGTTTCGCCGACAGCATACGTCAGCGTGCCGCTCGTATCCGTGTAATCGCGCCCCGCCTGAGCGGAGCCGTTGCTCGTCGCATAGGTCACCGCTGCGGCGCCGACGCCCAGAACATGGTTCACCGTGATCGTCGCGGTCCCCTGCGACCGCGTCACGGAATACTGCTGTGCATTGAACTTCAGCGATCCGCTGGCAACCGGGACAATCTCTTCGTCATTGATCGTCACTGGTGCGGACGCGACCCCGAGCGCAGCCCCTCCCGCGGGACTGCTGAGTGTCACGGTGAAGATCCGATTTCCGTCGACAGTGTTATTGTCCGCAACCGCAACAGTGAAGGTCTTGCTGGTCTCGCCGGCAGCGAAGCTCAGCGTCCCGTTCACGGACGTGTAATCGCCGCCCGATGACGCCGTCCCGTTGCCGGTTGCATAGCCTACACTCATCGCCGCCGTGACGACGCCCGTGCGGTTCACCGTGATGGTCACGGTCCCGCCGTTCTCAGCGGTGCCGTAGGCGGAAGCGCTCAGGGAAATCGTCGTGGCCGCCGAGGAGGCCGATGAGGATGAGGAGACATTCGGATCGTCGATCGTCAGCACTGCGCTGTTCGGCGTTCCAAGCGCGAGCACTCCCGTGGGATTTTTGATGGTGAGCGTCACAGTTTTATCGCCAGTGGAGGATGTGTTATTGAGAATCTGGATATCGAGTTTCTTGCTCGTTTCACGACTGTTGAACGTGAGCGTTCCGCTGAGCGGCTGGTAATCCTTCCCCGCGATGGCCGTCCCGCCGCTGAACACATAGTCAATAGTGCCACCGCCCTGGTTTCCATTCGTACGAACGATGATGACCTGCACTTTCCCGGTGCTGATGTTCTTCTCCACGGCATACCCGGTTGAATCAAAACGGACTACGCCGCCGTCACCCGCGACACTGGATGAGGAACTCGAAGAGGAACTGCTGCTCGTCGAGGCGGAGGAGCTCGAGACGCTTCTGGACGACGAAGAACTCGCGATGCCCTTGATCTCGTCACGTAGACGCTTGAAGAGCACCGCAGCCTGCGCCCGCGTGAGCGGCTGATCGGGTCCGAAGTGTGCGCTGTCGAGCCCCTTGATGATGCCAAGCTGGTACATCTCGCCGATGGCTTCATCGGCGAAGTTATCACTGGGCACATCCTGGAAGACCGTAGAGCCCTTGAAAGCGGCTCCGATGGAGCTGACCGCGACGCCAAACAGAACCCCTGCAAGGAACGTGGCGGGAAGAACACGCAGAAATGAAGAGCGGATACGCATACGGAAAAGAGAGGGAAGAAAAAGAACAACCCCATTGTGTGAGTCGTTGACAAATGATGCAATCGCGAAATTGCCAAATTGTTCGCTTACCGCTTACCGCTTCGCCTGTGCTTCCAGCATCGCCTTGCTCGGCGGGGGGACGCCGCCGGATTTCTCCAGCTTCTGCTCGAGATCCTTCATCTTCGACTGCTCGTCCGCCTGGAGCGGCTCTGAGAGGGCTTTCTTCCGGAGCGCATTGAAGTCGTTGATCCACATCTCGCGGTCCCGCCAGGCGCGGTACTGCTCGAGCGTCAGCCCCTTCTTCCTCGCCTTCTCGCGTTCTTCCTGCTCCTTCTCCTTCGCCTTCCCGGCTTTCACAGCCGTCCTGCGCCCTTCCTTGGCGCTCTCGAACCACCGGCCAATCTTGTCCTCGACGACACCGCGCTGCTCGCAGTACCGCTCGCGCGAGGTACGGCGGATGATCGTCACGCGCTTCTCCTCCTTCTCGGACGCCGGAGGCGGGAGCGTGGAAACGGAAAAAGATTTGCTGGGCATGCCATTCACCATGAGCCGCACGTACGCGTGGTACTTGGGCAGACTGAGGATGTCCTTCGGCAGCACCGCCTCCTCGAACTGCAGGCTCAGCTCTTCCGCATCGTCGGATCCCACCTGGAAGCAAACCAGGGATCCCACATTGCCGAAGACGGCATCGCGGAGCGCGGTGTTCTTGTCCCCGATGAGGAGCTGCCCGATGTACTGGTTGGCGAGGGTGAGATTGAGCTTGTACTTCCGCGCTTCGGAGAGGATGGTCGCGAAGGATTCCGTCGCGAAATTCTGGAACTCGTCGACGTACAGGTAGAAATCCTTCCGCTCGCTCTCCGGGATGTCCGCGCGGCTCATGGCATCGAGTTGGAACTTCGTCACGAGCATGGATCCGAGGAATGCGGAATTATCCTCGCCGAGATTCCCCTTGCTCAGGTTCACCAGAATGATCTTCCCCGTATCCATCGCTTCCCGGACGGACAACTTGCTCGTGACCTGCCCGACGATGTTGCGGATCATCGGAACGGAGAGCAGCTGCCCGATCTTGTTCTGGATGGCGGCGACGGCCTCCGTGCGGTACTTCTCGGACCAACCGGCATACTCGTCCTCCCAGAAGCTGCGGACGAGGTGGTCGTGGAGGTGGGAGACGATCTTGGCGCGGAAGAGATCATCGGCGAACATCCGCAGGATCCCGAGCATGGAGTTGCCCTGCGTCTCGATGAGCGCAAGGAGCGTGTTGCGGAGAATGTGCTCCATGCGGCCGCTCCACATGTCCGGCCACATCTTCGTGAAAACACTCATGAGACCGGAGACGACGAGCGAATACTGATCGGGGTGCGGGGCGTTGAGCATATTGAACGACAGCGGATACTCCCGGTCGGCCGGATCGAAGAGGATGACGTCATTCGTCCTGCCGGCGGGGATGAAACGCAGGACGGCATCCACGAGATCCCCGTGCGGATCAATGACCGCCACTCCCTTCCCGGCATGCACATCCGAGAAGATCATGTTCTCCAGGAGCGTCGATTTTCCCATGCCGGTTTTTCCGATGATGTAGGTGTGCCGCCGGCGATCGTCGGGGCGAATGCCGAATTTCATCCGGCGTCCGCGGAAGACGGCTTCTCCAAGCACCGTGAGATCCGCTTCCCCTTCCCCACCCGAAGAAACGGGGACGAGTGGCAAATCCACGGGCGGTTCCAGCTTGCGGCTCAGGACCCAATCGATATTGGGCGTTTTCACGAGGAGATTCGGAAAATGCCAGACAGATGCAAGCTCCTCCACCGAGAGCGTGTACGGCACGCGCGTAAATCCTGTCGGTATCGCGCGGCTGATGCGGAGGCGTCCGGGCATGAAGCCGTTGCAGTGCGGAAGCGTAAATTGCTTGAAGCTGCCGGCAATCTCCTCCAGTTTCTGTTCCGCCAGTTCGCGCTTCTCGTTCTTCGTCACCACGTTCACACGGACATTGCAGATGAACAGAAGCCGATTCGCCTTGTCGGCGATCGCGGCGAGCGGATCTTCGTTCTCATGGCTTCGCCGCCCCATCTTCACCGCGTGTTCATCGTACCGTTGATCGTCCGATACCTCTTCGGAGAGAAGGGCGATTTCGTCCATGGAGGGAACGAACGAGAACCACGCGCGGAACCCTCCCATGAGGATGTTGAGCGGGAGGTACGCCCACCACCGCCACCCGCGAGCCAGATGGACCCGCGCGAAGAGGTGCGCATACCACTCGAAACGGCTCGGGAAACCGTGCTTGAGGAGCGGCAGAAATTTGAGCACGCGCTTGCGGAAACGGCTGCCAAGCGGCCGGAAGACGATCTGCACGTGCCCGCGCATCTTAGGATCGCTGTAGCGGACGAGTGCGGAGGTGATCCCCGCGATCGTATCCACGGTCTGCCGGGAGAGGAGATCATCGAATTGCGGATGCCGCTTGATGGGGAATGCTTCGGGATTCGTGAGCTTCAGATCCATGCTCACCACCGACTCGCCTGCCTGCGGTTCGAGGAGACCGGGATCCATTTCCTCGATGTCAATATCCGGGTACTGCGCGTAGAGCTGGCTCTCGACCAGCGCGACAGCACGGCGATGCGCGCGAACGAAGAAGCAGATCTTCCCCTGGAACGAACCGATCTCGAAACTGACCATGGCGCCGCGACCTCGGAGAGAGTGCATGGCGGAGATGGCGGGCTCCATGAGGAGCGGCCCGCGGTTGCTCTGTGTATCCTCCGGATCCGGCAGGGCGGGCCGGACCTTGAGCAGAACGATGGTGGACTGAGTGGAAGCTATCGGAGACTCGAGAAAATGTAGAATGTTACAAAATGTAAAATGTAAAATGTACAATTTACAATGTACAATGGGTTTGGTTATACAGATTATATGGCCGGCGGCAGTGAAACCTTATCATTTTAAATTTTACATTGTACATTTTGTCAGTCTCTCAGTAAGCCAGCGACCATGTCCAACGCCACCGTGTTGTATCCATAGTCCATCCGCATGGGCCCGAGGACGCCGATGGCTCCCGTGTGGTCGCGAATGCGGTACTTCATCACGAGCATGCCGCAGCTATGAAACTGCGGACAGAGATCCTTCTCCCCAATGAAATACTGCACGTCATCCTTGAGCTCAATCTTCTCGAGCAAACGTGCGAGCCGCTGCTCCAGTACCTCGATGACACCGCTCACGAAACGGCTGTCCGTCTGGAACTCCGGCTGGCGCATCGCATTCGCGAGGCCGAAGTAATAGACCCGGTCGCGGTGCGGGACAGTCGCGAAACCGACGTTCATGATCATGTTGGCGAGCAGCGCCACCGCCTCGTACACGCGCTCGCGGTCCTTGTGCTGGAAGTACTGCTCACGGAGGGTGGCGAACCGCGCGCGCACGGCACGCTCATGGATGGTGGGGTTCATGAACTGCTGGACGTATACCCGATATCCCTTGACGGTCGGGATGCGCCCGGAGGAGATGTGTGGCTGTTCCAAAAAACCCAAATCCTCGAGCTCGGCCATTTCCGAACGGATGGTCGCCGAAGAAACGGAGAATTCCTTGGACTCAAGAAGCCGCTTGCTCCCGACCGGAATAGCCGTTTCGATGAACTGATCAATGATGGCCTGCAGCAATCTCGCATGGCGGATATCCATAACGGGGAAAGTATAGCACTCTTGGCTTGCGAGTGCCACGAGAGAAGCTTCGACAAAGCTTCAAGCGACAAGTATCAAGCGGCTTAAGGCTTACTTCTTCACTTTCTTCTTCGCCTTCGTCGGCTTCATCTTGCGTTTCTCCTGGATGGCCTTCACCTCGGCCTGCTTCTTCTTCGAAGCCTCGGTGACCTTGCGGAACCGGTCGACTCTCCCGGAGGAGATCAGGCCGCGGTACTCGCCGGTGTAGACGGGATGGCAGTGGCTGCAGACTTCCACCTGTTGCTTCTGTACCGTCGCCGGAATCTTGTAGACGGCCCCGCAGGAGACGCAGGTAGTCACCGCATCGCGGAAAATCTTTGGATGAATTCCTTCTTTCATAAGCCGCAGGATTGTAAGTGCTTCCTTCTGCAAGGGCAAGTTCATTACCATTGATCTGGCGGAGGCATACGGCTCACGGACGACGCTTCTTCGCAGGCTTCTTCGCTGCCGCCCCGGGTTCCGGGAAATGTGCCTCTTCCACAGCACTCTCATCCTCCTCCACTGCCAACGCGGCCTGCGCCTCCGCCGCCGGATCGTAAAGTATCACACTCACGGATGCGACTTTGTCGCCTTTGTCGAGCCGCATAACGATCACGCCCTGCGTCGCACGACCGCGCGACGGGATGTCGCTGAGTTTCATCCGGATCGCCTGTCCCTGCTTGCTGATGCAGATCAGATCGCCCTGATCGTCCTTGGCGAGAACGCAACCGCCGACTATCGCTCCGGTTTTTGGCGTCAGCTGTGCCGCCTTTACGCCGCTCCCGCCGCGTCCCTGCAAACGATAAAGGGTTACCGGCGAAGCCTTGCCGAGTCCGTTTTCCATCACTACCAAAAGTCCGCTCTCGGCTGGATTGGAAACTGCCGCGGCTTCCACTACATGGTCACCGGACTGAATGCGTATGCCACGGACACCGGCGGCGGCGCGGCCCATGGAACGGACATCGGCTTCCGGGAAGCGGATGGCCTTGCCCTGCCGGGTCAGTATGAAGATCTCGTCCTTGCCGGATGTCGCCACGACCCACCTGAGTTCGTCGCCCTGCGGGACTTTCTGGACGATAAGTCCGGAGCGACGGATGTTCTCAAATTCCTTGAGTTCCGTGCGCTTGACGGTCCCCTTCACCGTCGTCATGAAAAGGTGTGTCTTGCCTTCGAGCTTGGACTTCATGATCGCTGCGACTTTTTCGTTCGGTTGCAGCTGCAGCATGTTGACTATCGCCTGGCCCTTGGCCACACGGCTGGCTTGCGGAAGCTCATAAACCGGCAGCTTGAAGACCCGGCCGTTGTTGGTGAAGTACAGAAGATCGTCATGGTTGTTGGCATACAGCACACAGAGGATTTCGTCTTCCTCCTTGGTCGTCATGCCCTTCACGCCCTTGCCGCCGCGGTTCTGCGCCCTAAACTGCGCGGGGCTCAGGCGCTTCACGTAACCATGGGAGGTGAGCGCCACGATCATCGGAGCATTGGGAATCGTGTCCTTGGCCGAAAACTCGCCGACGGGATGCGCAACGATCTTTGTCCGGCGTTCATCGCCGTATTTCCTGACGATTTCCTGAAGCTCGGTCTTCATGATGCCATCCACTTTCTTCGGATCTTTCAGGATCGCCTCGCATTCCTTGACGAATGCGAGTGTCGCTTTGAGCTCGTCCTGGATCTTCTTGCGCTCGAGCCCCGCAAGCCGCTGCAGCTGCATCTCGAGAATGGCCGACGCCTGAATCTCCGAGAGCTTGAACTTCTTCACGAGGTTCACCTTCGCCTCCTCTCTGGTCTCGCTCTTCTTGATGGTCTCGATCACGGCATCGATATGATTGAGGGCGATGGTCAATCCCTCCAGGATATGCGCCCGCTCCTTCGCGCGGTCGCGGTCGAACGTCACTCTCCGCGTAATGATCGTGCGGCGGTGATCGACGAAGATCTCCAGAAACTCCCCGAGGTTCAGAAGCTTCGGCTGAATGCCGTCAGCGAGCGCGATGCAGTTGTAGCCGAACGACGTCTGCAGATTGGTGTGCTTGTACAGCTGGTTCAGGACTTTCTGCGGGTAGCTGTCCTTCTTGAGCTCGATGATTACCCTGATCCCTTCGCGGTCCGACTCGTCTCTGATGTCAGAGATGCCCTGGATCACCTTGTCGGTTACCAGTTCCGCAACGCGTTCGATCAGCACCGATTTGTTGACCTGATACGGCAGCTCGCTGATGCGGATGATGTGGCGGTTCCCCGCTTCTTCGATTTCCGCCTTGCCGCGGATGACCACCGACCCCCGGCCCGTGAGGTACGCCTGCTTCAGCGCCTCCTTGTTGTAGACGAAACCTGCCGTCGGGAAATCGGGGCCCTCAATGAATTTCAGCAGATCTTCGACCGTTGCATTCGGATGATCGACCAGATGGATGACCGCGTCCACCACTTCCCGCAAGTTGTGCGGCGGGATGTTGGTGGCCATGCCCACGGCGATACCGACCGTCCCGTTGAGGAGGAGATTCGGGATCTTCGAGGGAATGACCGCCGGCTCCTTCCTGGTGCCATCGTAACTGGGACGGAATTCCACGGTATTCTTCTCGATGTCCTGGAGCATCTCATCCGTCACCGTGTGCATTTTCGCTTCCGTGTACCGCATGGCGGCAGCAGGGTCGCCATCGATGGATCCGAAGTTTCCCTGCCCGAACACCAGCGGGTAGCGCATGGAGAAATTCTGAGCCATCCGGACCAATGCTTCATAAATCGGCGCATCGCCATGCGGATGGTACTTGGCCATCACCTCACCGACGACGGCCGCGGATTTCCGGAATTTGGCATTGGATCTGAGGCCCAGTTCATGCATCGCGTAAAGAATCCGGCGATGAACCGGCTTCAGCCCGTCACGGGCATCCGGCAGCGCGCGCGAGACTATCACGCTCATCGCATAACTCAAGTAGCTCTCTTCCATCTCAGTCACGATCGGCCTCGGCTGGATATTTCCGGCAGGATTGAGGGGGGTCTGCGCTTCCTTCTGCGGTTCTTTCGGCATAGTGAAAATGAGTAAATCGGTAGCCCTGAGAGACTACCAGAAAGAAGGGAAAATGGAAGACGCACAGGACCGTCCCCGCTAAAAAACCGACTTTTCCGCTCAGGAAGAGCCTGAAAGAGAATTGGGGCATGAAGAAATTGCGCCGATATCCTACCGGGCGTACGGTTTCGCCAATGGAAAGACCTGAAGCACCTCCTGCTCCTGAGTCCGCAACAAAAGTTCCACATGAAAGCCGTATCCTCCGATTTCTCCACACGAAAAAATTCTATACGTTGGTTGCACTCGCGGCGCTCATCGGTGACACGATGCGGGTGTCGCACCCGGTCGATCCTCCTCCGGTGATCACACAAAACTCCGGAACCCCCGTCTCCCATCCACCACCGTCGCAGGAAATGGACATCGAGACACTCATGGAATCGATCGATACCGTGGAGGATTGGACAGAGTTCCTTGATCAACACGTAAAAATTATTAGTCCCGGTAATTTCTGGGAATTCTTGCGGACTTTTCGGCAGGACCCGGAAGGAATGCAGGAAAACGACTGGACTGGTCCGTGCAACAACGTCGTCGAGTTTCATGGCCGCTTCGCGCTTCAGCATGGCGGGAAGCCATACCTCGTGACGATTTACCCGGTCGGATTTCGGCCAAAATTCAGAAAAAGCTGGCATCAGATGATCGTCTGCAAAACCGCACCGGACCATCTCGTCATCTTCGACAACCATTCGGCGATCGACTACGACGGGACGTTCGAGCAGTTCCTGCAGGAACACAATGCGGGCATGACCGTTCTGCCGGTTGGAGGAGTGATCCCCTGGACGGGGACGGTCCCGGACGCCGCGCGGGCGAAGATACTCGATCTTTTCCAATGGAACGTGCCGGAAGAGGAATTTGAGTTCCGGCCGCTGCCGCGGCGAAATCAGGCGGAGCCGCCGCGAGGACCGTTCGCTTCGCTGGAAACAGGAACGAATGTAGAAGAAAATCGCCCTGTCTGACAAAACACTATCCGCAGCACGTACGTGTTACGCTATGCCCATGCTGTCCATCGTCTCTCTGCCCATCGGCCCGTTCGATACACTCAGGGCCTATTGCAAAATTTAGCTTGTTTTAAGCACTGATGCTATCCATTGTTTCAACTCCCATCGGCAACCTCGGCGACATCACCCTCCGGGCGATGGAGACGCTGAAGAATTGTGATGCGATCGTCTGCGAGGACACGCGCGTCGCAGGCAAGCTTCTGTCTCTCCTCGGTCTGCCGAAGAAGGAACTCATCTCGTTCCACGGATACTCCGACCCACGAAAGGTTGATGCGATTCTCGCGCGTCTCAGGCGGAGCGAACGCCTCTGTCTCGTCTCGGACGCCGGCACACCGTGCATTTCCGATCCGGGGTACGCGCTCGTCGCGGCGGCAAGGAAAGCGGACGTGAAGATCGAAGTCGTCCCCGGTCCTTCCGCGTTTCTCGCGGCGCTGAGCGCGAGCGGGCTCCCCATCAACCGGTTCACATACTTCGGGTTTCTCCCGCTCAAGAAGGGACGTGCAACGCTCCTTCAGTCCCTGCGGAAAGAGGAACGCACGGTGGTGTTCTATGAATCGCCACACCGCATCGAGCGGACGCTCATCGATCTCACCGTCGCCCTCGGTAACCAACCTGACCGCCGCATCGTCGTCGCGCGGGAGCTCACGAAGCTGCACGAGGAAACGCTGACGTTCGCCGTGCGGGACATCGGGACGGCATTGATGAAGCTCACGATCAAAGGGGAATTTGTGGTTGTGGTGGAAGGATTGTAGGCGTTGCTCGTTACGGGTTGCTCGTTACTCGTTACGGGTTGCGCGTTAACGCGGAACGCGGAACGTTATCTCTACTTCTGCAACACCGTCAGCGGATTGATCTGTTTCCCGTCCTTCATCATCTCGAGATGGAGATGTGAACCCGTGGTCATGGGGCCGGCCCCGCGGGTGCCCGGACGCCCGCCGGAAAGCGCGATCGTCTGACCGTAGCGGACTCTGTCCCCCACCTTGACCAGCGCGAGGGACACATGCCCGTAGAGGGACGCAAAACCGTTCCGATGGCCGATGAGGATGTAGCTGTAGCCGGTCGCGCCGCCGTCCTTCACGGCGAAGACGATACCCTCGGCGATTGCCTTCACGGGTGACCCCTGCGGAACCGCGATATCAAGCGCCAGGTGCGGGATGCCGAACACGCGCTCATAATCCGGATCGAGGTACGTGGCGGTGAGAGGACCCGTCACCGGCCACGAGAAGAGCGGCGGCAGTCCCTCAAGCCCCGTCTGCTGCTCGGTCGTTTCGATCTCGCTCAACCTCACGCCGATCGAATCGGTGAGCTCGTTGATCCGCTTCGTGAGATCCTGAATCTTGGTCGCGATCCCGCCGAGTTCCGGCGCCACTCCCTCCGCCTCGTACTTGGCCTGGACATACTCCTTCGCCGGCTCCGCGGGAATCCCGTCGCGCATCAACGCAATCGCCTCCTTGAGGAGCGCGACTTCCTGCGTGAGCGCGACGATTCGCTGACCCGTCCCCGACCCCGTGAGTGCTCCGAGTGCGGCTTTCTTTTCTTTGAGAGACAGCTCCTCCTGTTCCAGCCGCTTGTAGAGCTTCTTGTCGGTATTCCGCTGCTGCATGGCCGTCTGAAGCATGCGCATCGCCGTCTCCTGCAGCAGACGGATCGCCGTATCCTTGCGCTGCAACGCCTGACGCTGTGCATCGAGACCGGCCCTGTCCGCCTCCAGCGAGGCGAGCGCACTGCGCATCTCCTTCAGGCGCTCCTCCTTCAGTTTCGCATGGATGGCGAGGAGGCTCGTCTGCATTGACGCAATGCGCGATTGCGCCTCCTGCGCCTCCTGCGCCACGTTCCGGAGCTCCTCCTCCGTGAGCTTCCGCTGCCGCCAGCTGTCATCGATGAACGCCGCTTTCTTGTCCATCGCGTTCTCGAGAACCCTGCTCTTGCCCTCAAGTTCCTCCAGTTCGTTCGTCAGCTGACCGGCGATGTTCTGGAGACGCTCCTGCGCCCGCCCGGATTCCGCCACCAGAACACCGGCCTGGCGGATGAAACTGCTCCGCGCTTTGAGGAGCGCCGCATGCGCGAGCTCATCGTCAATACGCTCCCCGAGAGACCCCCGGAGGATGCGCCGGAGCACCGGTCCTCCCGCGCTGGGCCCGGCCTCCTGCAGAGCGATCTCCTTGCTGGCGACATACCGGACGAAGGCGATGTAATCGTCACGCTGGCGGTCGGCGATACCGCGGTAGAACGCCTCGGTCTCCCCCGCCGCGCGGATCTGCTGCTGCAGGACATCGATGAGTTCCCGGCGGTCCCTGACCCTCTCCCGAAGATCCTTTCGTAGCCGCACCGCTTCCTCCAGATTCTGTTTGGCCTGCTGTACCTTCACGTCGAATTGCTGCAGACTCTCCTCCAGATCGGCGCGCCGTCTCGTCGTTTCCGCCGCAGAATGCCAGAGCTGATCAAACGCATCTTTCGTCTCGAGAAACTCCTGCTCGCTCGGGACGGCGAGCACCGTGAGCGGCATGAGCAGCACTGCTGCCACAATGACCACGACCCTGGTATGGATGTGGGCGCCCGAAGGCATCGAGACAGTATAGCAGAAAGAGACACAGGGGAAAAGCAGCCAAGTGTGAGGTGTTAGGTGTTAGGTTTTAGCTGTTAGGAATAGGAAAATGAGATCCCCTAACACCTAAAACCTGAAAGCTAAGGATCATCTTTGTACTCCTTTGATTCGGACGGGAATAAAGCCCCGGAAAAGTAAAGCGGGATCAGCGGCGCTCATGGCCAGTATCTGCTACGATCAAGCTCCATGCTGTACGCGCTCACGGGTACCGTCCGGAAGCTCTCCATCCCGCAGATCGTGGTCGATCTCGGCGGCGCCGCATACCTGGTGTCCGTTCCCCATCCCCTGTGGGATTCTGTCCGGACCGGAACGGAGGCGACCGTCATCGTCTACACGTTCGTCCGGGAGGACCGCCTGGAACTCTACGGATTCCGCAGCGACGCGGAGAGAGCGTTCTTCGCGGAGCTCCTGAATATTTCCGGCGTTGGTCCGAAGATGGCGCTCGAGTTCTGTTCCATTTCGAAAGCATTGCTTCTGCAAGCGGTGCACACGGATGACACGGGCATCCTCACAAACATCAAAGGTGTCGGGAGGAAGACCGCGGAGAAGCTCCTGGTGGATCTGAAATCTTTGTCCGAGAAACATCCGGAATGGCTTGTCGAGTCCGCCGGGCTCACCCGTGGGAGCATCGCCGCTCTCGATACGGACGCAATCGCGGCACTCACTTCCCTGGGATACGGCCAGCCGGACATAGTGGCCGCGCTCTTAAAGCTCCCGCCGAAGATCAGGAAAACCGAGGAACGCGTCGCCGCCGTCCTCCGCTCCATCTGATACGGCTTCGCGATGAAAACGCTACGAATGTTTTTCGAAGGCTATACTAATAGCGGCGTAGCGATATCGCTACGCCGCTATGAAGAAAAGTCCAGATGAACAATCGTATCATATCTATCGTGAAGACGTATGATACTC
>Ga0265296_1003942_pt1 | contig 13283 bp, 10 predicted proteins | sample MunlanPumphouse1_FD_189073 | JGI IMG/M metagenome (GOLD analysis project Ga0265296, IMG submission 189073) | Groundwater microbial communities from a municipal landfill in Southern Ontario, Canada - Pumphouse #1 | ecosystem: Environmental > Aquatic > Deep subsurface > Groundwater | place... | reverse complement strand
CGCGGCCGATGCCGGCCTTCTCCAGCACCCAGATCTCGGTGCCGTCGCCGAAGACGAGGGCGTCGTCACCGAGCTCCGCGGCGACGTAGTCATAACGGGTCCTGCGCTGCTCCACGAGCACGGTCTCGTGCCCGAGCCGATGGAGCAGCCGGGCGGTATTGAGGCCGACCTTGCCGCCGCCGACGATGAGCACGAACACCGCTCAGCCCTCCCGGGGAGTGATCTGGCAGGCGCGCACGGCGTCGAAGAGCGAGACGCGCACGTCCTTGGTCGGGCACACCGTACGGATACCCGCCTGGGCGAACAGCTCGGCGCGGAGAGGGTCGTAGACCCTGGCCACCGCACAGTGGACGCCGAACTTCTTCTGGGCGATCTGCGCCACGACGATATTGGTGTTGTCGCCGTCCGTGCAGGCGACGAAGGCCACGGCCTCCTCGATGCCCGCCCGGCGGAGCACGTCCCAGTCGAGCGCTCTGCCGACGACGAACTCGCCGGGGAAGTCGTCGCCCAGCAGATGGAAGGCGTCGGGGCTCTCGTCGATGATCGTGACGTCGAACCCCTGGGTCACGAGGTCACGGGCGAGACCCGAGCCCACACGGCCGCAGCCGGCGATCAGAACGTGCATACGTCACCTCTCAGGTGGTGGAGTGGGGGCCGCCGCGGTCGTCGTGGCCGACGGCCGGCGGGGCGGCAGCGGGGCTCACGCCGCCGGTCAGGGCATCGAGCCCCGAGCCCGCGGTCGGGTAGTCCTTGGGGACGAGGTTGAGGAGCACCTCGCAGGGAGCGTGGTCGAGCACGTAGTCGGCGGTGCGCCCGAAGACCCGGTCGGCGATGCGCCGCTTGCGCACCATGCCGAGGATGATCACCTCGGAGCGCTGACGCCCGGCCTCCTCGCAGATGGCGCGCCCTGCCTGGCGGGCGGTCACGACGTGCGGCGTGAACCTGACCTTGAACTGGCTGGCGATGAGAGCCGCCTCCCGGAGCACCCTGTCGGCCTTGGCGCGTTCGTTCGTCAGGCGCGCATCGAGCGGCAGGTTGAGCGGCACCTCGATGACGTAGAGGCCGTGGATGGCGGACTTCTTCTCGGTGGCGAGCTGGCAGGCGAGCACCATCATCTCGTCGCTGACGCGTGAGCCCACGATGGGCACCAGGATCTGGTGATAATCGATGTCGGCCTGCATGGAGACCGGCATCATGGTCTTCGCCACCGTCTGCGTCAGTGAGTAGCCTTTGAGGCGCCGGTAGGCCACGTACATCAGGAGCCCCGCGACGATCCAGGCCAGCCCGATGAGGCGGCTGACGCCCTGGAAGGCGACGATGACCAGCCACACGCTGAACGTGCCGGCGGCGCCGAACACGGCCGTGAGCGGCACGAGCTTCCCTCGCCACGACACGTTGAACGGCGTCCGCCAGGGGCGCTCGAGCTCCGGCTCCTTGAAGCGCAGCACGATGAGCGACAGGTGAGCGGCGGTGAACGAGATCATCGAGCCGAAGACGTAGAGGTCCGCCAGAAGCCCGATCCGCCCCGGAAGGACGAGCAGGCAGGCGATGAAGCCGAAGACGATGATCGACACGTACGGCGTCAGGCGCTTGGCGTGCATGCGCCCCAGCATCGGCGGCAGCTGGCGGTGCTGGCCCAGGGAATAGGTGAGCCGCGACACCCCGATCAGGCCGGCGTTGGTGGCGATGAGCAGGATCGTCGCCGCCAGGATGGCGACCCAGGGCGCCAAGATGGCCTTGAGCCACCCCACGCTCTCGGGCATGAAGCGCACCATCCCCACCACCGGGTCCTCGGCGTAGTTGCTGCCCAGTTGCGTGCCGTAGAGACGCGTGACGCGCTGCCCGCCCACCACCGTGACCTCTCCCACCGGATCCTGAGCCGGGATGACGGTGGTGTCGCCCTTCGTCTCCACCGGGACGTAGACCGTGGTCTTGCCGTCGGAGGCGAGCACCCAGGTCCCCTCGGGATCTCCCGGCACCACCTTCACCGGCACCGTGAGGCCGCTGGCGGCGTCGACGGGCACCGTGTTGGCGCCCACGCGCATCACCGAGAGGCCGGCCAGCGGCATGCCCACGTAGACGATGAGGACGACCACGATGACCATGTTGATCGCCCGCGGGACGTCGCGCCCCGGGTGCGCGGCCTCCTCGGCCATGTTGGAGACGGTCTCGATGCCCGTGTAGGCGACGGTGCCGATCGCCAGCCCGTAGAGGAACTGCCGCCACGTGGGCGCGACGCCCCAGTCGATCTGCTGGATGAGCACGGTGGGCTCGAGCAGGAGCACGAGGGCGATCACCATGATCAGCACCTGCGTAGCCAGGTCGAGGGCGGCGAGCACGATGTTGAGGCTGGCCGCCTCCTTGATCCCGATGACGTTGATGACCACCAGCAGCACGGCTGCGACGACGCCGCCGATGGAGCTGTACGGCCACTCCCTGAGGATCGGCCAGAACACCGCGAGGTAGTAGGGCACGAAGAGGGCGGAGATGGCGATCGTCGCCACGTAGACCAGCATCTGGCCCCAGCCGATCCCGAAGCTCGCCATCTCGTTGAAGGCCCGGCGCGCGAAGCTGGAGGCGCCGCCGGCCTCGGGCATGGCCGCCGTAGCCTCCGCATAGGTCCAGGCCGTGCAAACGAAGAGCAGGCCGGTGGCGAGGAAGACGAGCGGCGTGGCGCCCATGGCCGACGCCGCCACGACCCCGAGCGCGTAGTAGATGGAGGAGCCCACGTTGCCGTACGCGGTGCTGAACAGCGCCGGCACCCCCAGCACGCGGTGAAGCTCTTCGCCTTCTCTGTGTTTGCGTCTCGCCATCGCCGCCAGTCAGCCCTTATCCGTCCCGGACACCCCCGCGCCCGAGTACGACGGACGCCGCCCTCAGGCCGAGAGCCGCCCGGGGCTCCACACGGGATATGGGGCGGATGATATCAGGACGGGGAGCGGCCCGATGGAGGCCCGAGCGCTCCGGAACCCGGCGTCGGGTAATCCTTGGGCACCAGGTCGATGAGCACCTCGCACGGGGCGTTCTGGAGCACGTACTGCATCGTGCGCCCGAAGACCACCTCGCCGACGCGGCGCTTGTGTACCGCGCCCAGGATGATGACCTCCGAGCGCTGGCTCTCGGCCGCTTCGACGATCGCCCGGCCGGCGCTCCGCGCCGTCACCACGATGGGCGTGAGCTTGACGTTGAACTGGCCGGCGATGGCCGCGGCCGCCGCCAGCACGCCGTCGGCCCGCTCCCGCTCTCGGGTGAGCTGTGCCTCGAGCGGCAGGTTGATCGGCACCTCGATCACGTAGAGCGCGTGGATGGCCGCCTCCTTCTCCGCCGCCAGCTGGCAGGCGAGGACCATCATCTCGTCGCTGACCCGCGAGCCGACGATGGGCACCAGGATCTGGTCGTAGTCGATGTCGGCCTGCATCGTCTCGGGCACGAGGACCCGCTTGACGGTACGCGTGAGCGAGTACCCTTTCGCCCTGCGATACACGACGTAGACGACCAGGCCCACCGCCATCCAGAGAAAGCCGATGAACCGACCTTCGGCGTGGGTCGCCACGACGACGCACCAGACGGTGAAGGTCCCCAGGCCGCCGAGGACCGAGAGCAACGGCAGGGAACCGCCGCGGAAGCTGAGGTTCAGGGGCGTCCGGAAGGGGCGCTCGATCTCCGGTTCACGATACCGCAGCGCGATGACCGAGATGTGCGCGGTGGTGAACGAGATCATGGCGCCGAAGGCGTAGAGGTCGGCGAGGAACGCCGTGCTGCCGGGCAGGATCAGCAGGCAGGCGACGCAGCCGAAGACGATGATCGAGACGTACGGCGTCATGCGTTTGGGGTGCACCCGGCCGAGGAACGGCGGCACCTGCCGATGCTGCCCCAGCGAGTAGGCGAGCCGCGACACGCCGATGAGGCCGGCGTTGGTGGCGATCACGAGGATCGTCGCGGCCAGGATGCCCACCCACGGTTTGAGGATGCTCCGCACCCAGGCGAGCGAGTCGGGGATGAAGGTGACGACGCCTTGCACTGGGTCTTCGAGGAAGGCGCTGCCGAGCTGGGTGCCGTACACCTTGGTCAACCAGCGGCCGTCCTTCTGGTAGACGTCGCCCGTGGGATCCTGCTTGGGGATGATGAAGTCCGAGCCGCGCTTCTCGACCGGCAGGTAGACGGGCTGGGAGGGGTCTGCGGCAAGCGCGAAGGTCCCCTCCGGAGCGCTGGGCACCGCCGCCACGGCCAGGGTGCGATGCGTCGCCGGGTCGACCGGCAGTTCGTTGTACTTCACGGGCATGGCCGAAAGAGCGACCAACGACATCCCGATGTAGATCACGAGGACGGTCACCAGCACCATGTTGATGGCCCGGGGCACGTCGCGCGTCGGGTTCGAGGCTTCCTCGGCCATGTTGGACACGGTCTCGATGCCCGTGTAGGCGATCGTCCCGATGGAGATCCCGTAGACGAACTGCTGCCACGTGGGGACGACCCCCCACTCGATCTGGCCGGCCAGCAGGCGAGGCTGGAGCAGCAGCACGAGGCCGATGACCATGACCAGCACCTGGGTGGCGAGGTCGAGCACCGCGAGGAAGATGTTGAGCCGCGCCGCCTCCTTGATCCCCACCACGTTGACGACCACGAGGGCCAGGATGACCACGATGCCGCCGATGGTGTTGTAAGGGAACGTCTTGAGGATGGGCCAGAAGACGGCCAGGTAGTGGGGCACGAAGAACGCCGAGATGGCGATGGTGACGATGTAGTCGAGCATCAGCGCCCAGCCGGCGCCGAAGCTCACGAACTCGTTAAAGGCGCGGCGCGCGAAGCTCGAGGACCCCCCCGCCTCGGGGACGATGGCCGTCGCCTCGGCGTAGGACCACGCCGTGGTGACGAACAGCAGGCCGGTGAGCGCGAAGACGATCGGTGTCGCCCCGAGAGCATAAAGCGCCACGACGCCGAGGGCGTAGTAGATGGAGGAGCCGACGTTGCCGTACGCGGTGCTGAACAGCGCCGGCACGCCCAGGACCTTCTTGAGGCCCTGTCCCTCCCTGTGCTTGCGTCGTGCCATGTTCTACCTCAGCAGGAGCGGCCGGCCGCTCGGGCCGGGCGCCGGTCAGACGGACCGTCGGTCACAAGCCGCGCCAGCGGAGGACGGCCATCACCACGAGCAGGACGCCCGCGATGAGCTGGATCGACAGCGGCCAGAGCTGGCCGCCGGCGACGGAGCGCGCGATGAGGAGCGCCCCGATGGCACCCGTGAGGATGGCGAGTATCTGTTGAGTCTTCCGCATGTCGGCACCAAGAAAGGCCGGCCCGAATCCGAGCCGGCTCTGGAAGTCAAGGTACCACCGCGCATACAGCGGGACAAGCGACTTGATAGATTCTTGATACCGGCGCGGCGGGCGGCCCTTCCGGCCGCCCGCCGCGCTCCCCGGGGCGGAGTCTCCCCCGCGCCGCCTCCCGCCCTCCGCTACTTGACGAGGAACGGGATCACGAGCAGCGCCACGATGTTGATGACCTTGATCATCGGGTTGATGGCAGGGCCGGCGGTGTCCTTGTAGGGGTCGCCGACGGTGTCGCCGGTGACGGCGGCCGCGTGGGCTTCCGAGCCCTTGCCGCCGTACTCGCCGTCCTCGATGAGCTTCTTGGCGTTGTCCCAGGCGCCGCCGCCCGAGGTCATCGAGATGGCCAGGAAGATGCCGGTGATGATCGTGCCCATGAGCACGCCGCCGAGCACCAGGTAGGCCTTGTTCCAGAAGACGAGGGCGACGATGACCGGTGTGAGCACCGGGATGGCCGCCGGGAGCATCATCTCGCGGATCGCCGACTTGGTGACGATGTCGACGGCCTTCGCGTAGTCCGGCTTGCCGGTGCCGTCCATGATGCCCTTGATCTCGCGGAACTGGCGCCGCACCTCCTCGACCACCTGCCCGCCGGCCTTGCCGACAGCCTTCATGCAGAGCGAGGCGAAGACGTAGGGCAGCAGGCCGCCGAGCAGCAGGCCGATGAGCACCCACGGGTCGTTCACGCGGAACGAGTCGACCACGCCGGCGCCGAAGCCCTCCTTGAGGTCGTTGGTGTACGAAACGAACAGGATCAGCGCGGCGAAGCCGGCCGAGCCGATCGCGTAGCCCTTGGTGATGGCCTTCGTGGTGTTGCCGACCGCGTCGAGCGGGTCGGTGGTGTTGCGCACCGCTTCCGGTAGATCGGCCATCTCGGCGATGCCGCCGGCGTTGTCGGTGATCGGGCCGTAGGCGTCGATGGCGACGATGATGCCGGTCATCGAGAGCATGGCCATGACGGCCACGGCGATGCCGTAGAGCCCGGCCTGGCCGCCGCCGGCGACCTCGTAGCTCACGAGGATGCCGGCCCCGATGGCGATGACGGGCAGGGCGGTCGACTGCAGCGACACGGCGAGACCCTGGATGATGTTGGTGGCGTGGCCGGTGACGCTGGCCTTGGCGATGCTTTTGACGGGGCCATAACGCGTGGCCGTGAAGTACTCGGTGATCACGACGATGAGGGCCGTGACGACGATGCCGCTCACGGCGCACCAGAACATGCGCGACACGCTCGGCATGCCGGCCGCCTTGACCTCGTCGTTGTTGAGCATCCAGTAGGTGACCGGGTAGAAGAGGGCGATGGCGATGACGGCGGCCGCGGCGAGGCCCTTGTAGAGGGCGTTCATGATGTCCTTGCCGCCGCCGAGGCGCACGAAGAAGGTCCCGATGATGCTGGCGATGATGGAGACGCCGCCGATGACGAGTGGGTACGTGACGGCGGCGCCGACCTGCGGCCAGAAGAGGAATGCCAGCAGCATCGCGGCCACGGCCGTGACCGCGTAGGTCTCGAAGAGGTCGGCGGCCATGCCCGCGCAGTCGCCGACGTTGTCGCCGACGTTATCGGCGATGACGCCCGGGTTGCGCGGGTCGTCCTCGGGGATGCCGGCCTCGATCTTGCCGACCAGGTCGGCGCCGACGTCGGCGGCCTTGGTGAAGATGCCGCCGCCGACCCGCGCGAAGACGCTGATGAGGCTGCCTCCGAAGCCCAGGCCGACGAGCGCGTAGACCGCGTAGTCGCCCCAGAACTTCGTCCCGAGCCAGTAGTAGACGGCGACTCCGAACAGCGCCAGGCCGACGACGAACAGGCCGGTGACCGAGCCGCCGCGGAAGGCGACCTTGAGCGCCGGGCCGAGGCCCTGCTTGGCCGACTCGGCGGTGCGTACGTTGACGCGCACGCTGACCATCATGCCGATGTAGCCGGCGGCCGCCGAGAGGCAGGCGCCGACCGCGAATCCGACGGCGGTCACGGTGCCGTAGGTCCAGCCGCGGTCGGTGAGCCCGAGGGCCACGAGCAGGATGACGAACACGACCGCGCCGACCATGGCGATGGTCCTGTACTGCCGGTTCAGGTAGGCCTTGGCGCCTTCCTGCACGGCGCCGGCGACCTCGCGCATCTTCGCGTCGCCGGCCGGCTGGCTCATCAGCCACCTGATGAGCACCGCGCCGTACACGACCGCGAGAATGGCGCAGATCACGGCGATGAGCACCGCATTCTGTGAGACGAACGACTGCACTGCTTGGCTCCTTTCAACAACCCCTCACCACGCGGGCCCCGAGGGCGCCCGCGCGGTACCGGCCTTTTCGAATGAAGAGCTCCCGGCGCGGCGCGCCTCAGCCCAGGTACTTGCCGATCAGAAGGTCGAGCTTGCCTTTGGTGGCCGCCGGGATGAGATCGGCCGGCGTGTTGATGGCGTGCTCCACGGCGTGGCGGCAGGCGCAGTCGCGCTCCCCGTCCAGGGCCGTGACCACACGCCGCACGATGGCCTGCGCCGTCTCCACGTTACGGCGCACGTTGCCGAGCACCTGCTCGAGCGTGACGTCGTCTTCCCCCTCGTACCACACGTCGTAGTCGGTGACCAGGGCCATGGTCGCGTAGCAGAGCTCCGCCTCACGCGCCAGCTTGGCCTCCTGCAGGTTGGTCATGCCGATCACATCGAAGCCGAGCTGGCGGTAGACCCTGCTCTCGGCGCGGGTGGAGAACTGCGGCCCCTCGATGCAGACGTAGGTGCCGCCCTCGTGCACGGTGGCGCCCGAGGCGCGCCCGTGCTCGACGAACAGCCTGCTCACGTACGGGCAGAAGGGGTCGGCGAAGCCCATGTGCACGACGACGCCCTCGCCGAAGAAGGTACTGGGCCGCGCCTTGGTACGGTCGTAGAGCTGGTCCGGGACGACCACGTCGAGCGGCTTGAGCTCCTCGCGCAGGCTGCCGACCGCACTCGCCGAGAGCAGATGCCGCACTCCGAGCTTCTTCATGCCCCAGATGTTGGCCCTGTAGTTGACCTCTCCCGGCAAGATCTGGTGGCCGCGCGCGTGGCGGGGCAGGAACGCCACCGCGACGTCACCGATCTCGCCCAGGAAGTACGAATCGCTCGGCGCTCCGAAGGGCGTCTCGAGGGCCACTTCACGAGCGTTCTCGAGCAGCTCGTAGAAGCCCGACCCACCGATGACACCAACGCTCGCAGAACCCGTCACGTCTGCCACTCGACCCTCCCATTCGCTACTGCGCCGGGAAGTATACAGGCAGCGTCGCCGGCGTTGCACGAGGGCCGCCGCCCGCTTCCGCGATGCGGATGGAGCGACCGCCTGCCGAAACGGCCAGCCGGGCCCCCGCCTCCCGTCCGCGCGGGCGCCCGGCCACGCGTGCCACTCGCGGGCGGGGTGATACGCTTGCCGCGGAAGCGTGCCCCGCGGCAGCCCCAGGCGGCCGCCGCGGCCGCCCGCGAGGCGTCTCTCCCGCGCAGAAGGAGTGCCACAGTGCCCAAGAACAAGGTCGTGCCCATCGAGGAGGCGATGTCCCACATCCGCAGCGGCATGAGCATCGCCGTCGGCGGCTTCATCGGCCAGGGCGACCCCCTGACCCTCATCGACTACCTCAAGACGATGGACGTCGAGGACCTCACGATCTACGAGAACGACGCCGGCTACCGCGAGCGCGGCACCGTCGAGCTCGTCCAGCAGGGAAAGGTCAACAAGGTCGTCGCCAGCCATGTGGGCACGACCCCCGCGATCGGCAAGGCCATGAACGAGGGTCGCCTCGAAGTCGAGGCGACGCCCCAAGGCACGCTCGCCGAGCGGATGCGCTGCGGCGGCGCCGGCCTCGGTGGCTTTCTCACCCCGACAGGGGTCGGCACGGTCGCCGAGGAGGGCAAGGCGCTGATCGAGCTCGACGGGCAGACCTACATCGTCGTCCCCGCCCTCAAGGTCGACGTGGCCATCATCCGCGCCCACATGGGCGATACGTGGGGCAACCTCGTCTACCGCGGCACCTCCCGGAACTTCAACGTCCCGGCCGCGATGTGCGCCGACTACGTGATCGCCGAGGTCGAGAACCTGTACGGCCTCGGCGAGCTCGACCCCAACCACGTCCACACGCCCGGCATCTTCGTCCACGCCGTGGTCCGCTCCGAGCTGCTCTACAGCGCCGGCGAGGGCCACAGCCTCTGGTGAGACGGCGCGAAGGAGAACCGCATGGCTGACGACCTCAAGCAGATCATCGCCGCCCGCGCCGCCCGGGAGCTCAAGGACGGGCAGATCATCAACCTCGGCATCGGGCTCCCGACCCTGGTCGCGAACTACGTACCCGAGGGCGTCGACGTGGTCATCCAGACGGAGAACGGCGCCATCGGCGTCGGCCCCCGCCCGCAGCACGGCTGCGAGGACACCGACCGCCGCAACGCCGGCAACCAGCCGATCACCCTGCTGCCCGGCGGCAGCTACTTCGACTCGGCGACGTCATTCGCGATGATCCGCGGCGGCCACATCGACGCGACCTTCCTCGGCACGCTGCAGGTCGACGAAGAGGGCAACATCGCCAACTGGATCGTGCCCGGCAAGATGCTCGCCGGGATGGGCGGCGCCATGGACCTCGTGACCGGCGCCAAGACCGTGTACATCGTCACCGAGCACTGCTCCCGGGACGGCGCCTCCAAGCTCCTGAAGAGGTGCACCTTCCCGCTCACCGGGGCCAAGGAAGCCGACGTGATCATCACCGAGCGGGCCCTCTTCCGCCGCGCCCCGGCGGCGGGCTGGGTCCTCGAGGAGGTGGCGGCCGGCTACAGCCTCAGCGACATCGTCGCCTGCACCGAGTTCGCCTACGCGGTCGCCGACGACGTCCGCCTGGACGCCTACGGCCTGCCGGCCGAGGAGTCGCCGCAGCCCGGAGCCGCCTGCGTCTGAGAGGGCGTCCGGGAGCGGAAAGCCGCGACGGGCGGCGGCGCCGAGGCGCCGCCGCCCGTCGCGTTTCCGCCGGCGGACGGTGCGGTATCAGACGGGCACGCACGAGCCGACCAGCGAAGGGAGCCCTCGTGGCCGACCTCAAGGAGAAGTTCAGCCGCAAGCAATGGAAGCACTGCTGTGGCAAGGGCTGCAAGAACTGCGAGATCGCCCAGACCTACACCGCCGAGCACGGCCGCAAGAAGGGCCTCGAGAAGCTCAATGACGACCGCGCCGAGATGACGAAGCGCAAGAAGAAGGCCGCGGCGGGCGGCAAGAAGGCGGGCGGCAAGAAGGCCGGCGGCAAGAAGGCCGGCGGCAAGAAGAAGGCGACGGTCAAGAAGTAGAGCGCCACGCCGAGATGGAGACCCTGCCCGTGGACGGGAGCGCGAAGCCGCCGCCGCAGACGTCGGCGTTCATCGACATCGGCACCAACTCGGTGCGCCTCACGGTCGTCGCCCTGCACGGCGGCCGCTCCTGGAGCACCGTCACCCAGCAGAAGGAGACGGTGCGCCTCGGTGAGGGGGAGTTCGGGGAGCGCGTGGCGCTGCAGCCGGCCGCGATGGACCGGACCGTGCTGGTCTGCGCCCGGTTCGCGGAGCTGGCCCGGGCGCACGGAGCTTCCAGCATCGTGACGGTGGCCACGGCGGCCACGCGGGAGGCGGCGAACCGTGACGCCTTCGTGCGCCGCCTGCACGACGAGGCGGGCCTGCTGGTCCACGTGGTCTCCGGCGCCAAGGAGGCCCGGCTCATCTTCCTCGGCGTGCTGAGCCGCGTGCACGTGCAGCAGCGGCGCCTGCTCGTGGTCGATATCGGCGGCGGGAGCACCGAGCTGGCCGTCGGCACCGCCGGCGGCGCGGAGGCGGTGGAGTCGATGCGCCGCGGCGCCATCCGCCTCTCGGCGCTGCTGCCTGACGGCGACGGGCCCGTGCCCGCCGCCGCGTACCGGGAGATGCGCCGCAACATCGAGCTCGCCCTCGCCCCGATCGTCCGCCGGCTCCGGGGCCGCCCCATCGACGCCGCCTACGGCACGTCGGGGACCATCGTGAACCTGGCCGCCGTGGCGGCGCGCCTGCTTCGCGGCCAGGCGGCCGGCGCCGAGCAACCCCTGGCCCGCAAGGACCTGCGGGCCGTGATGAAGGCGCTGCGTGCCATGACGCTCGAGGAGCGCCGCCTGGCGCCCGGTTTGAACCCCGCCCGCGCCGACATCGTCGTCGCCGGCGGAGCCATCCTCGAGGTGGTCATGGACGCCCTCCGTCTCGAGGCGGTCACCGCGCTGGCCGAGTGCGGCCTGCGCGAGGGCCTCGTGATGGACCACCTGGCGCGCAGCGGGCGCGGCCCGGGCGCGGCCACGGTGCGCGAGCGGAGCGTGGTGCATCTCGCGCACGTCACCGGCGGGGACGACGCCCACGGGCGTCACGTCGCGCGCCTCGCCGCGGAGCTCTTCGACAGCGCCCGGGGCGCGGGCCTGCACACGCTCGGCGACGAGGCCCGGGAGCTCCTCGGGTATGCGGCGTTGCTGCACGACATCGGCACTCTGCTGAGCTACACCGACCACCAGCGCCACACCTACTACCTCATCCGCAACGCCGACCTGCTGGGGTTCGACCAGCAGGAGATCGCCGTGATGGCGGCCACCGCCTTCTTCCACCGCAAGGGACTGCCGCGCGCCCGGCACGAGGCGCTGCAGTCGGTCGATGCCGAGGGCCGTGACGCCGTCAAGCGGATGAGCCTGTTCCTGCGACTCGCCGAGATCCTGGACCGCGGCCACGCCGGCGTGGTGCGGCAGGCGTCGCTCTCGCGCAGCGGCCGCCGGGAGTTGACACTGACGCTGCACACCCGGGGCGATCGACGCCTCGAGGAATGGGGCCTGGAGGGCCGCCGGGAGGCGCTCGAGAGGGCGCTGCACGCCCGCCTGCGCGTGGTCGCCAAGGCAGCGCAGAGCGACGACGCCATCTGAGGGCGGCGGGCCTGGCCCGCCGCCCTCAGATGGCCGCGATCATCGTCGCCAGATCGCGGCTGAACTCCTGCCCGGCGACGCCCGGCCACACGTCCGGGAAGGCCAGGATGAGGCGCTCCATCTCCTCCTGCCTGGCGGCCAGGTACCGGGCGGCGCCCGGCGCCACGATGACCTCCACCGGCCCGGGCAGGTCGTGCCCCTGGTGCCGCCAGGTGCCCCAGGTGATGTAGTCGCGCACGATGCCGCTCGTCACGACGGCGTCCTGCAGGTCGCCGAGATGGTCCTGCAGCCCCTTCACGCGCTTGATGAGCAGTCGCGCCCCGGGCCCCAGCACGTCCTCGAAGAACTCCAGGGTGTAGCGCAGACCCTTGCACGCCTTGCGCAGAGCGTGGAAGCCGGGCAGCGGGGTCTCGAGGCCGCCGAGCCGGCCCTCGAAGGCCCATACGTCGCCCATGTCCGCATACAGCAGCCCGGGCAGCACCTGCGCCACGCGCTGGGGCCGCGGCGCCGCAGGGGCCCGCGGCGCCAGGCGCTCCGCCGGTCCGTCGAGGAGCTCGTGGGCGCGCTCCACGAAGGCGAGGTAGCGGCGCCCGTCGAGGTACGCGACCAGGCTCTCACGCTGCCGGCCGCGTTCGGCGGCCCAGGCGGCGAGGAGGCCGTCCAGCTCGGCGGCGCGGGGCGGCGGCAGCTCTTCCAGGTAGCGCCGCGTCTTGTCGGCGAACACGTCCAGGTCGCGGACCGCCCCCAGCGTGCGGCCGGTACGCCGGAGGCCCTTGAGCACCGGCCTCATCACGTCCGGGTCCAGGTAGTCGGCGAAGACGCGCAAGGCCATGCGCATGCGGCGCGTGGAGACCCGCATGTCGTGCAGCTCCTCGATGTCCTCGCCCAGGCGCGTGCCCTCCTCGTGCTCCAGCATCCTGGCGAGGTGGAAGCGCAGGCTCTTGGCCGCGGCCTCCGTCATAGAGTCGTCGCGGTCGATGTCGGGGCGCTTGCGTGCCTGCGCGGCGGGAGCGGCGGCAGGCTTCGCACCGGCGGCGGGAGGCTTGGCGCCGGCAGGCCCCTCCCCA
>Ga0265296_1003941_pt1 | contig 13287 bp, 9 predicted proteins | sample MunlanPumphouse1_FD_189073 | JGI IMG/M metagenome (GOLD analysis project Ga0265296, IMG submission 189073) | Groundwater microbial communities from a municipal landfill in Southern Ontario, Canada - Pumphouse #1 | ecosystem: Environmental > Aquatic > Deep subsurface > Groundwater | place: Canada... | reverse complement strand
CCATTATAGCCGGCTTTTCCGCTTCGTCAACACCTTTTTTCAAGGCCGCCTCACCGAAGTGGACGTTGTTGCCGATGCTGCTTCGTCGTTGGACCCGAAGGCCTTTCGTCGTTGCTAGCCGCCTATTATGCCGGACTTTTCGAGTCCGTCAACACCTTCGTTCGATCATCTCGTCCGGCGGTGGTGGCGTCGCTGTTCGCGTTGGTGGCTTCCGAAGAAGTCGCCGTGCTGCAGCAAGGGAGCGAATTCTAGAGATCCTGCAGAATTCGTCAACACATTTTTTTCAGGAGCATGACAACGCATCGGCTGCTGCATGCACAACGGGCGTGCAACGATCACTGCGGCGTTGCCCGCGCGTTGCGCGGTCAACGCCGCAGGCGCTATCTATAGTCGGATGCCTACAGGAAGGAAGACGATGGACACGACGGTACGACAGGGATGGTGGCGGGATCTTTCGATGCCGGCGATCGTCGCCGGCTTCATCACCGTGCTGGTCGGCTTCGCCAGTTCGGCGGTGATCGTGTTCCAGGCGGCGCAGGCCGTGGGTGCCGACCAGGCGCACATCGCCTCATGGATGTGGGCCCTTGGGCTGGGCATGGGCGTGACCTGCATCGGCCTGTCACTGCGCTACCGCGTCCCGGTGGTCACCGCATGGTCGACGCCGGGTGCGGCGATGCTGGTCGTCGGTGCCGGTGGCGCGTCTCTGTCTGAAGCTACCGGTGCGTTCCTGCTGGCGGCGGTGCTGGGCATGCTCGTTGGCTTCTCCGGGGTGTTCGCCCGGTTGATGAAGCGCGTGCCCATGGCCTTGGCCGCGGGCATGCTGGCCGGTGTGCTGCTGCGCTTCGGCCTGGAGGTATTCGTGGCAATGAACACCCAGCGCGTACTGGCGTTGGCCATGTTCGCTACCTGGCTGCTGGGCCGCCGCCTGTTCCCTCGTTATGCGGTGATCGCCACCCTGCTGGTCGGCATCGCCATCGCCGCCAGCCAGGGTCTGCTGCATGCACAACAGGTGCACCTGCAGCTGGCCGTACCGCAATGGGTCACTCCTTCGCTGTCGTGGACGGCGATGGTCGGTATCGCCCTGCCCCTGTTCGTGGTCACCATGGCCTCGCAGAACATCCCCGGTGTGGCGGTGATGCGCGCCTCCGGCTACGACGCACCGGTGTCGCCGGTGATCGGCTGGATCGGCGTGGTCAACACGCTGCTGGCACCCTTCGGCGCCTATGCACTGAACCTGGCGGCCATCACTGCGGCGATCTGCATGGGCCGTGATGCCCACGAGGATCCGGCACGGCGCTACACGGCGGCGATGGCGGCCGGCGCCTTCTATATCGTCATCGGCCTGTTCGGGGCCACCGTAGCGGCCCTGTTCACTGCCTTCCCCAAGGAACTGGTGGCCTGCGTGGCCGGTATCGCCCTGTTCGGCACCATCGGAAACAGCCTGGCCAGTGCATTGGCGGTGGAGCGCGACCGCGAGGCCGCGCTGGTCACCTTCCTGGTGACCGCCTCGGGGATGACACTGGCCGGTATCGGTTCTGCGTTCTGGGGCCTGGTCGCCGGGACGCTCTGCCTGTGGGTGCTGCGGCCGCGGCAGGCCAGCTGAAGGAATCAGCCGGCCAACACGGCCCCGACGATGCCCAGGGTGACGGACACGGCGATGGCGATCACAGCACCAATCACGCTGGTATCGCCACGTGCTGCCAGCGTGCTGCGCACCGCAGCCTCGTTGTCCGTACTGAGCGACTGGGCGCGTGCGATCTCCCGCTGGCAATGCTGCAGGTACCAGCTGTTGGCAAAGACACCCACGGTAACGCTCAGGCCCAGGTTGATCACCAGCGACAGGGCATCCGGCACTTCGATGAAGGCCTCGATCGCGCTGGATGCCACCAGCACGCCGACCCAGATGGCGGCCATGCGGTACATCTTCCGGTACATCATCCAGATCACGCCAAACAGGAACCCCGGCCAGTGCCAGGTGCCCGCCGCGTTCGCGGTGCCCTGGTCCAGGCGCCAACGCTTGCGATAGATCGGGAAGTTGCCGCCGACAATGGCTGCATACAGACCCAACTGGCCGGTCAGTCCGGCGCCCAGTGGAATGACATCGGGCGTTGCCGCTGCGGTCGGTGCGCGGTATGGGTCATGGCTGGACGCTGCGGCGACGGCGGTCTCACTGGCAGGCGGTGCTGCCGGGCCGTCGGCGACGCCGTCGGCACCCGACGCTGGCGCTGCAGTCGACTGCAGCGACTGCAGCGGCTGCCAGCCAGCCATGCCCTCGCACCAGAGCAGGGTGTGGCCGGTGATGACGCCGTCCTGCTGCAGCCTCTGCAGGCCAGCCAGGTCCACTGGGCCTTCACTCTTGCCGTGGCGGGCGTAGTACCACTGTGCTTCCTGCATTGAAGATCTTCCTGTGTGGGTGTTGCGCGGTTTACAGGGATGCGCTGGACAGCGTCTGCACCAGCGTGTGGCGATCGCCGGGGGCGATGGTGATCAAATCCGGCCCGGCGTTGGCGGCTTCCAGGCAGACGTAGTCGCGCCAACCGTCACCGACATCGGCCATCTTCGCGGCAGCGTCGGCGCCAGGGTTCCATGCCACCAGCGAACGGCTGCCTTCGGTGCGGATGTCGATGCGGCGCTTGAGCACCGGGTCGCGCAGCACATAGTGCCCGCCGGCCTGGGTGTAGATGCGGTCGCTGCGGCCCGGATCACGCGGATCACGCAGCGACCAGGGGCCCTGCTGGCGGCGTGACTGGGCGTAGTTCTCGAACTTGTCGAGGTAGTGCAGGCCATCGACGCCGTCGACGTCGACCTTGCTGGCGTCACCGACACGGAAGTAGTTGTGCAGCGCCTGGGTGATGGTGGCCGGGGCCTTGCCGGTGTTCTCGGTGAGCAGCTGCTGGCGCAGTTCACGGCCGATACGGACGGTCATGGTCAGGCGCAGGCCGAGGTTGTCCAACGCGGGTGGGGCCAGGGTCAGTTCGACGCTGCCATCGTCGAGACGGCGCGCCTGCTGCAGTTCCCAGGGCAAGGTGCGCACGAAGCCATGGGCCGGCACGTCATCGCCCTGCCCCTGGCGGCCGAAGTACGGCCAGCACACCGGGCTGCCACCGCGGATGGGCGTAGGCAGTGCCGCGCGCTTGGGCGAGAGCCACATCACATCGGGTTGGCCCTTGGGCACGAACGAGAGCAGTTGGCCGCCGAATACACTGATGGCGGCGGTGGCCTGCGGGGTTTCCACCAGCCAGGCATCGAGTCCCTGGAACTGGCCGCTGCTGACGCCCTTTATCTGTTGCACGCTGGATCGACTCCGGATGGCCGGCGACTGCACGGCACTGTAGTTGGTGGGAAGGCTGAAGCGGGTGGGTGTGGCCGGAACCTTCGCCTGCGGTCCGCTCTGCAGCGCGCGCAGGATGCGCTGGCCGGCGCGACCATCGGCGTCGGCCCAACCGAGCCGGCGCTGCTCGACCTGGATGGCGCGACGGCTGGCGGTACCGATCATGCCATCGGCGGCGCCGATGTCATGGCCACGCGCCAGCAGCAGGGTCTGCAGCTGGCGGCGCTCGTCGCGGCCAAGACCGGGATCATCGGTGGGCCAGGCCGTCACCAGTCCATTACCCCCGCGCAGGCGATCGGCCAGGGTGGCGATGGCCAAGGCATAGCTCTCGGCCGCGTTGTAGCTGTAGATCGCGTCGTAGTTGCGGAACACCAGCAGCGCCGGGCCCTTGTTGCCGGCCGGCAGCAGCAGCGCGGCGCGTGCATCGGCGGGCAGGCCGGCCGGCGCCAGCGCGCTGCCGTCCAGGCCGGTCACGCCCAATGCGCGCCAGTCGGCCAGTGCGCGGCGCTGGGTGCGGCCGGCCTGGCTGGCGTTGAAGCCGGTGGGGACGCGGACTTCCATGCCCCAGGGTTCGCCGGTTCGCCAGCCGGCACGCTTCAGATAGTTGGCGGTGGAAGCCAATGCATCGGGAATGCTGCCGACCAGATCGCGGCGGCCATCGCCATCACCATCAACGGCAATGCGTGCGTAGGTGCTGGGCATGAACTGGGTGTGGCCGAAGGCGCCGGCCCAGGAACCGGTCAGACCCTGCGCCTGCAGGTCACCCTTGTCGATGAGCTTGACCAGCGCCAGCAGTTCGCCGCGGAAGAAAGGTTGCCGTCGGCCGGCACAGGACAGCGTGGCCAGCGACTGCAGCAGCGGACGCTTGCCGAACACGCGCCCGTAGTCGCTCTCCACACCCCATACGGCGACGATGGTGACTGGATCGACGCCGTACTGCGCCGATACGCGCTGAAGCAGATCGCGGTGCTGCTGCAGCATGGCGCGGCCGTCGTCCACGCGCTGGCGATCGACCAGCGCGGCCAGGTAGTCCCAGATCGGTGTGGTGAACTCCGGCTGCGCGTCGAGCAGCGGCAGCACGGTGGGATCGGGCTGCAGTCCGGCGGTGATGGCCGTGAAACGGTCAGCGGCAATGCCCTGGGTGGCGGCAGTCGTCTGCAGGCCCGCCATGCAGCGGGCGAACGCGGGATCAGCGGTTGCCGCGGCTGTCGGCGGGGCCGCCGCTGGCACGGCAAGCGCGGCGGCGAGGCCGAGCGTGGTCAGAATGGGCATGGCGTACTCCGTGTTGCCGGTGCTGGAGCCATGGTAACGCGGAGGGGCGGCCAGGTTGGTCGTTGCTGCCGGCCAGCGGCCGGCACTACCGGTGGCTACGGTGCGGGGCGCAGCAGGCGCAGGCCGTACGCAGGATGGTCAGCGTTCCAGTGCGCCACCACCTCCAGCCCTGCCTGCTGCAGCAGATGGCCGAAGCTGGCGTCGGTGTACTTGTGGCTGTACTCCACGCGGATCGGTTCGCCCGCGCTGAAATGGAAGGTGCGGCCGTCGAGATGGACGTCCTGCTCGCGCTGGCTGACCAGGTCGGTTTCGATGCGCAGGCGCGCAGTGCTGTAACGGGCCTGATGACGGAAGCCGTCGAGATCGAAATCGCTGCCGACCTCGCGGTTGAGGCGCGCCAGCAGGTTCAGGGTGAAGGCGGCGGTGATGCCGTCGGCATCGTTGTAGGCGGCTTCGATCAGTGCCGGGTCCTTGTGCAGGTCGATACCGACCAGCGCCAGGCCGTCCTTGCCCATCGTCTGCCGCATTGCGCGCAGCAGCGCGATCGCGTCCTCATCAGCGAAGTTGCCCAGCGTGGAGCCCGGGAAGAACAGCAGCCGGCGCGCGGCAGGCCGGTCCGGCACGGGAACCTGCACCGGCCGGGTGAAGTCGGCACACACCGGCAGCATTTCCACGTCCGGCAGCGCCGGTGCCAGGTGGTCGATGCTGGACAACAGCGCCGCGCGCGAGATCTCGATGGGGGTATAGGCCACCGGATCCTGCAGAGCGGCCAGCAGGCGGGCGGTCTTGCGGCCGCTGCCACTACCCAGTTCCACCACATGTACGCGCGGCCCCACCGCCTGCGCGATCTGCGGCAGTACCCGATCCAGCAGGGCCAGCTCGGTGCGTGTGGGGTAGTACTCGCGGGTGTGGGTGATCTGCTCGAACAAGCGCGAGCCGCGCGCGTCGTAGAAGTACTTGGAAGGCAACTGGCGTGAGGCGTGCGACAACCCCGCCACGGCGTCGGCAAGGATCTGCTGGCGGCCGGGGGTAAGGTCGGTCAGCGCCTGCAGCGCATCCTGGACGGTACTCATGAAAGATCCCTTGCCAGGCGCATGCCTGAGAACTGCCAACGCGCCGGTGGCATGAAGAAGTTGCGGTAGCTGGCCCGCACATGGCCGCGCGGAGTGGCACAGCTGCCTCCGCGCAGCACCCATTGGCCGCACATGAATTTGCCGTTGTATTCGCCGAGGTTGCCGGCGAACGGACGGAAGCCGGGATAAGCACCATAGGCGCTGCTGGTCCATTCCCAGACATCGCCGAACAGCTGGCGGATGCCCCTGCCCTGCCCTGCATGCGGATGCAGCTGGTCGTCATCGGCGAAGTGGCCTTCGACCGGCTGCGTGGCGGCGGCCGCTTCCCATTCGAATTCGGTGGGCAGGCGGGCGCCGGTCCAGCGTGCGCAGGCATCGGCTTCGTAGTAGCTGAGATGACAGACCGGTGCGTGCGGATCGAGCTGGCGCCAGCCTCCCAGGGTGAACTCGCGCAGCAGGTCGTCATCCCAGTACAGCGGATGCTGCCACTGTTCGGCCTCACGCAGCGCCCACCCCTCGCTCAGCCACCAACGTGGATCGCGGTAGCCACCCGCGTCGATGAAGGCGCGGTATTCGGCGTTGCTGAGCGGACGTTCGGCGAGTGCATGCGCGGGCAGCAGCACGCGATGCACGGGGGACTCATTGTCATAAGCGAATGCTGCGTGCTGCGGCCAGGCGGATGCACCGATACTGACGATGCGTTCGCCCTGTTCGACCCAGCCCTGCGCGCTGGGAGCGCTGACGGCGATGGGCAGGTCATCACGATACGGCGGCTGCAGCGGATTGCACCAGAAGGCGTGCTTGATGTCGGTGAGCAGCAGCTCCTGGTGCTGCTGTTCGTGGTGCAGCCCCAGCTGCAGGTGCTGCAGGGCGTCGCTGCCCAGGTCGCCGTCGCGCAGTTGTGCCAGCACCTGTTCATCCACGTGCCGGCGGTAAGCGTGGACCTGCTGCAGCGAGGGCCGCGACAGCAGACCGCGCTGTGGCCGTGCGTGAGCGGGGCCGAGACTCTTGTAGTAACTGTTGAACAGATAGTCCCAGGCCGGATCCCAGGGTGTGTAGCCGGGCCGACTGGCGAGGACGAAGCGTTCGAAGAACCAGGTGGTATGGGCCAGGTGCCACTTGGCCGGGCTGGCATCGGCCATGCTCTGCAGCAGGGCGTCTTCGGGGCTGAGCGGTGCGGCCAGCTGCACGCTGCGCCCCCGCACATGGGTGAAGTGGCGGGCGAGGTCATGCTGCGGGGCAGCGACGGCGGCGGGTACGCTGTCCATGCAACCAGCTTCGACCGCGGCCGGTGAGCGCGATGTCATGGCCCGGTGCCATGGTGTTCACATCAGGCGCCATTCAAGAAGGGAACTGCTGCGCCGCTAACGGCAGTGCTGCGGCCGCGTCGTGACCGCGCTGGAATTCCGTGTGGCCCATCATCCGCTCCGACAGCCTGTGCACTATCTGTTCGTGCTGCCCGCCGTACTGGTCGCACTGGTGCTGTGGGTGAGCCTGGAAAGCGATGATGTCGGCCGCGCCGGGCAGCGCATCCTGCCGTGGTTGCTGGCCTGCCTGGGTGCAGGACTGGCGCTGATGTACAACCAGGTGCGCACGTTGTGCCTGTTGCTGTTGGTGGCGCTGGCCTTCGCGGTGCTGCACCAGGATCTGGGGCACTACCTGCGCGATGGGCGGGTAGCGGCGCTGACCCCACTGCGCTTCCATGCGATCTCGACCTGGCTGCCGTTGTTGTTCGCCATCCATGCGTTGTGGCCCGAACGCGGGCGCCGCCGCCAGGACCTGCTGCTGAGGGCCACGATCAGCGGTGTTGCCGTGGCGGTGTTCATCCTTTTGGCCGCACAGCAGCCACAAGGCATGCACGACCTGCTGTCGAACCGGCACTTCCCGTGGCTGCCGAGCGACTGGAACGCGTTGGCGCAGCTGCCTGCCATGCTGTTCCTGCTGGCCACCGCTGCGCTGGGATGGCAGGCGTGGCGCCAGCCGCGGCCGCTGCATACGGCGATGCTGCTGGCCCTGCTGTGCCTGTGGTGGATGCTGCCGCGGATCTTCCTGCAGCCGGTGCTGCTGCCGGCGTTGAGCGTGGCGGCGCTGCTGCTGATGCTGGCCGCGACCCTGCAGGAGTCTTTCCACATGGCATTCGGCGACGAGCTGACCGGCCTGCCCGGGCGCCGTGCGTTCAACGAGACCCTCAAGCGTGCCACCGGCACCTACAGCATCGCGATGATCGACGTGGATCATTTCAAGAAGTTCAACGACACCCACGGCCACGACACCGGCGATGACGTGCTGAAACTGGTGGCGTCACGGTTGTCGCGGGTGGGCGACGGCGGCCGCGCGTTCCGATATGGCGGCGAGGAATTCGCGGTGGTTTTCCTCGATCGCCCGGCATCGGCCTGCGTGGATGCGGTGGAGGCGCTGCGGCAGGGCATCGAGCAGAGCCGGATGCAGCTGCGCGACCGCAGCACCCGCAGCCGTGACGATACGCTCGGCCAGCAGCAGCGCGGGCGCGGCGGTGGCGGTGCGGTGGTGCAGGTGACCGTCAGCATCGGCCTAGCCGACAGCCGCGTCGATCCGCGCCCTGCCGGGGTGGTCAAGGCGGCCGACCAGGCGCTGTATGCGGCCAAGCAGGAAGGCCGCAACCGCGTGTGTGCGCATGGCGGCCAGCGCGTGCTGGCAGTGCGCGGTAGCCACGCTCAGACGGCGTCGAGGTAGTACCAGCGACCTTCGATCCGCAGGAAGCGGCTGTGCTCGGTCATTTTCACTGCGCTGCCGCCGCCGACGCGGTAGCGGGCGGTGAAGCGGACCTCAGCGCTGTCGGTGCCGGTCACCAAGTGATCCTGCACGGTCAGGCCCAGCCATTGGGTACGCTGGCCGGGGGCATCATCGAGCGACAGTTCTGCGGGACGGGTATCCGGATGCCAGGTGGCACGCAGGTAGTCCGGCAGATGGCGCACATAGGCGCTGTAACGCGAGCGCATCAGACGCTCGGCATCGGGCGCGGCGTCGCCGGCATGGAAGCGACCGCAGCAGTCGGCGTAGTCGGCGGCCAGGCCACAGGGACAGGGATCGGGGGCGGTTCGGCTCATGCGAGTATTGTCGCGTGGGCGGGGGCAATGTGACAGGCGTATGCTGTCGCGCCCTCACTTCGATCGATCGCCGTGCTGGAAATGATTCCTCCTGAGTTGTGGTGGCTGGTGGCGATCGCCTTCATTGCCGGCCTGGTCGATGCGGCCGTGGGTGGCGGCGGACTGGTGCAGCTGCCGGGCCTGTTCACGGTGCTGCCGCAGCAGACGCCGGCGATGCTGTTCGGCACCAACAAGTTCAGCTCGATGTTCGGCACCGGCGCGGCGGCGTGGCGTTATGCACGCAACGTTCGCTTCCCGTGGAAGCCGGTGTTGTTCGCCGCCGGTACGGCCTTCGTGTTCTCTTTCCTTGGCGCTACGGCGGTCAGCCTGCTGCCCAAGGACGCCGTGCGGCCACTGGTGCTGGTGCTGCTGGTGGCGATGCTGGCCTACACGCTGTGGAAGAAGGACTTCGGCGCGCTGCACCGGCCGCAGGAGATCGGCCGCCGCGAGCTGGTGATCGCGCTGGCGATCGGTGCGGCGATCGGTTTCTACGATGGCTTCTTCGGGCCCGGCACCGGCAGCTTCCTGATCTTCCTGTTCGTGCGCTTCTTCGGGCTGGACTTCCTGCGTGCGTCGGCAGCGTCGAAGGTGGTGAACCTGGCGACCAACGTGGCGGCGATCTCGTTCTTCGTGCCGACCGGCAACATCCTGTGGCTGTTCGCGCTGCCGATGGCGGCGGCCAACATCATCGGTTCGGTGGTGGGCACGCGGTTGGCGCTGAAGGGCGGCACGCCGTTCATCCGCAAGCTGTTCGTGGGCCTGGTGGTGGTGCTGATCGCGCGGATGGCGTGGGATACGTTCCGTAGTTCGTGAATGAGCGTCATGACGTGGTAGGTGCCAACCTTGGTTGGCACGCTGTTTCCGGTCGCGAAGAGCCGCCGAGCATGGCTCGGCTCTACAGGGGATTGCCGGCCAGCGGCCGGCACTACCAGGATGCCGGCTGAGGCGATCAGGCTTCGGCTTCTTCCGGTTCGTCGGCCTGCTGGCGGCTGCGTTCCGGCAGCTTCAGGCGCTTGCCTTCTTCGTCGTACTCGATGAGCAGGACGCCCGAATCGTGGCGGCCGCTGATCTCGACGAAGCAGGCGCCACCGATGAACGGCTCCAGCGTCATCACCGATTTCAGTGGGGTGGCGACCACCATCTGGAAACCGAAGTTGTCGAAGATGTTCATCGCCAGCGCGGTGAACTCGTTGTCGGCCTTGTCGAAGGCTTCGTCGAGCACGACCGCGGCATAGCTGGGCAGCTGGCTGTCGGCACCGCCGAGCTGGTAGCGCAACGCCGCCGCCAGGCAGGTGGTGGCCAGCTTCTGCCGCTGGCCACCGGACTTGCCGGCGCCACTGCGGTAGATCTCGACCTGCTGGCGCGTTTCCACATCCAGTTCCACGCCGATGAACTCCACGTGCAGGCGCACGTCGAGCACAATCTCGCGCCAACGCTTGTCTTCGCCTTCCTGCGAGCCCAGGCGGTTGACCAGCTGGCGCAGGACGGTGAACTGCGTTTCGGCAACGTCGCGCTGCTCGGTCTGCTGCTGCGACAGCACCTCGCGCAGCTGCAGGTGGAACTCCTGCACTTCCGGCAGGCGCCGGTCGTTCAGCTCGATGGTCAGCAGGGTGCCGCGGTTGAAGGGCACCTGCTCGAGGCTGGCGTTGACTTCGTCCAGGCGCTGGCCGATCGACTTGCGGGCCTCGGCACTGTGCCGCTGCAGCGCCAGCAGGTTGTTCTTGCTCTGGTTCTGCAGCAGGTCGAAGAAGCGTTCTTCGTGCTGCGGCAGGCCATCGCGTTCAAGACGTTCGAGGCGGGCGAGGAAATCCTCGGCCGAGGCCACCGACACGGTGAAGTCGCCCGATTCTTCCGGCCACTGCTGGATGAAGCGACGGAAGCAGCCCAGCAGCAGGTTCTCGACGCGGTTGACGTCCTGCTGCGATGACGACAGCTGTTCGTTCAGCGCGTTGCTGACCTGGCGCATGTGCGCTTCCAGCGTTTCCAGGCTGAGCGGGCCCTGCTCCTGCAGGCGCTCGGCCAGGCCGGCTTCCTGGTCTTCGGCCAGTGCCGGCAATACCAGTGCACGGCTCTGCTGGCGGGCCCGGTCCAGGCGGTCGCGTTCGCGCACCAGCTGGCCGCGCTCGACGCGGGTGTCTTCGTAAGTGCGGCGGGCCTGCTCGATATCGGCACGGGTGGCGTCGATCTGCTGGGCGATCCTGGCCAGATCGGCGTTGCCTTCGCGCAGGGCGTGCAGGCTGGCCTCGATGTCGGCCAGGCGCTGCTGCGGCGCGGCGACGTCGATTTCATTCCAGCTGATGCCGACCAGCTGGTGACAGGCCAGGCGACGTTCGTTGTCGCGGTCACGCTGGCTGCGCAGGCGCGCGATGTCGGTATCGCAGCTGGCGATACGGGCGGCCAGCTCCTGGGCTTCCTTCTCGAAGACGGCGAGCTTGTCGCGGTTGCTGAAACCCAGCAGCCAGCGGCGGCGATCATTCACCGCACTGCGATCGTCCTTCTCGAAGCGGTCGCCCGGATGCTTGACCTGGCCTTCGCGGGTGATGCCGCGGTCGACGTTGCGCAGCTGCTTGGCGTCCACGCATTCGTAGTCGAAGCGCTTGCCCAGCTCGCGGCGCAGCCAGCTTTCGAACACGTGGTCGCGCAGTTCCAGCTTGTGCAGCAGCGATTTCGCGGACGGTTCGCGGGCGAACGCATCGTCATTGCGACGCACGCGGTAGTAGGTGAAACGCATGCCCAGGTGGGTGCGGTTCACCCATTCGGCGACGTCGTTGTAGTGCTTGTCGTCGACCAGCAGCGATTGCGCGAAGCCACCGAGCACACGCTCGATCGCGCCCTGCCAGCTCTGCTCTTCCGAGCGGACCTGGATCAGTTCGCCGACGAACGGCAAGGCCGCTTCGGAGATACCGGTTTCTTCGGCCAGGCGCGCGCGCAGCTTCTGCATCGGCGCCGGAATGCTGGAGGGCGTGCGCTGCATCGCCTCCAGTTCGCCACGCACGTCGGAGAAGCGCCGCTCGTCGTCGCGCTTGCCGCCCAGCCGTTCGCTGATGGCGTCGTCCAGGGCGCTCGAAGCACGCTGACGGTCTTCCAGTTCGGACTGCGCCTGCTCGACCAGCGCGGCGAAGCCATGCGCGTCGTCGGGCAACGCGGCCTGCAGTTTCTGTGCGGCGTCGTGTGCCTGCGCCTGCTTGGCCAAGCGACGGTCGCGTTCGGCTTCGGCGCGGCCCTGCTCGCGTTCCAGTTCCTCGATGCGCTCACCACCCTGCTGGCGGCGCTGCAGTTCCAGCTCAGCCAGGCGTTCGGTGTGGTTGTCCAGGGCCGCACGGCGCTGCGCTTCTTCACCCAGCAGGCCACGATCGCGCGTGTCCATCTCGCGCAGGCGCGCTTCGATCAACAACTGGCGGCGGCTTTCACGGAAGCTGTCGATACCGAGCTTGAGCGCTTCGTCGTCGCCGCGACGGCGGCTCATCGCCTGCAGGTCGCGGTAATGTTCGCGCGCCGGCTGCAGGGTTTCGACCTGACGCCGCGCCGTGACCACGGCCTGGTGCGCGCCATCGAGTTCGGCGAAATCGCTGACCAGTCGTTCGGCAGCGTCGAAGGTCTTCGGCGTGTCGAGCATGAAGTCGCGCAGGAAGACGTTCAGGTCTCCGAGGTTCTTCGCGGACTGCGTCTTGTGCAGCAGCCGCAGCGCCATCTCGTTGTCGATGCCGAGCAGATGACGGAAGCGTTCGGCGTAGCCGGAGAACGTGTCGAAGTGATGGACGTCGGCCAGCTTCTGCTTGAGCTTGCGCAGATCCAGGTCGAAACCGCCGAGGTCCTTGGCGATGTCGAACGGGCGCTCGGCGATCATGTAGTGCTTGCGCACGTCACCGGCGGAGGTGCTGCTGCCGGCGATCCAAAGCAGGCGCACCAGGCTGACCACACGGCCATCACCGGCGCGGTACTCCAGCACCAGCGCGGTCCAGGTGGCGCCCTTGCGCAGGTACTGGGTGGCGATTTCACCGGTGCCACTGTCCTGCTGGTCGGCCCACGCGCCGCGCACGTAGGACACCAGGTTGCGGTCGCGGCCGCTGCGTTCGGCTTCACGCGCAGCGGCGTTGAAGTCGACGATGGCCGGCGGCGTCAGCAGTGCGGACATGGCATCGAGCAGGGTCGACTTGCCCGAGCCGGAGCGGCCGACGAACAGGAAACCGCGCTCGGCGATCGGCACTTCGGTCAGGCCGTTGAAGGTGCCCCAGTTGTGCACCTGCAGGCGGCGCATGCGGAACTGCTGCAGACGCGGGTCGGGCAGGCCGTCGTTGAACAGGGCGGGAGTGTGCTTGGAAATGGCCATGCGGTGCTCGGGTCTCTCAGGCTTCAGCGGCCGGGGTTTCACGCAGCTGGCGGTAGACCGCCGAAAGCTGGGATACGTCTTCGGCGGAGAACAGCAGCTTCAACGCCGGCGAGACTTCGTGGCGGTCTTCCTGGCCGCCGAGGCGGGTCAGGATGT
>Ga0265296_1003939_pt1 | contig 13294 bp, 12 predicted proteins | sample MunlanPumphouse1_FD_189073 | JGI IMG/M metagenome (GOLD analysis project Ga0265296, IMG submission 189073) | Groundwater microbial communities from a municipal landfill in Southern Ontario, Canada - Pumphouse #1 | ecosystem: Environmental > Aquatic > Deep subsurface > Groundwater | place... | reverse complement strand
GCGTCTCCCACGTGCCGTCGGCAAGGCAAAGGCGATGGACCTGGTGCTCACCGCGAGGACCATGAAGGCTGATGAGGCCGAGCGGTCCGGTCTGGTGTCGCGCGTGGTTCCTGCCGACAAATTGATGGAAGAAGCGATGGACGCCGCAACTGTTATTGCTTCGATGTCCCTGCCTTCGGTGCGCATAGCGAAGGAGGCGGTCAATCGCGCCTACGAATCCAGCCTGAATGAAGGGCTGCTGTTCGAACGCCGCGTCTTCCACAGTCTGTTCGCCACAGACGATCAGAAGGAAGGGATGGCTGCTTTTGCTGAAAAGCGCGCTGTGGAATTTAAGCACCGCTAACGCGCGTTACATCCGCTGTCGAGGTTGGGGGCTTCGGCAGCATTTGCTGCGCAATGGTTTCGCTTTGAAACCCGGGCCATCTACTTTGTTTCAATATGCGCGTCTATCCTATTTGTTCACGGCCTAGTTCGTTCGAGAAGCCGCTCGCAAAATGAAAAGGATGGGAACATGCGCAAACCAATGAATCGTAAGTGGCCTGCTGCCGTGCTGGCAGGGGCCCTGTCACTTTGCTTTTTGCCCGCTGGGGCGCAGACGACCGTGGCAAAAACCGGGTCGCCTTCTGGGCCTCAACCCACGTTGCGCCTGGTGTCCGAGACACCGGTCCAGGGCACGAGTGTCGCGCCGACCGTGACGGCTGAGGAATTGCAGCGCATTGCCAGTGACGCCTATATATACGCCTATCCCATGGTGCTGATGGAAGTGACGCGTCGGGCGTCCACCAATGTGGCCTCACCGATCGAGGGCAAGGCCCCGATGAATCAATTCGCTCACCGCACCACCTTGCCTGATGCCGCAGCGCGCGAAGTGACCTGGCCCAGTACTGATGTCCTGTATTCCAATCTGTGGTTCGATGTGTCGCAGCAGCCGCTGGTCGTGCGCGTGCCCGATAACGGCACCCGCTATCAGTCGATTACCTTGCTCGACATGTGGACGGACACCTTCGCCAGCCGTGGAACCCGTGTCAATGGCAATGGTCCGCAAACCTTCGCGATCGTAGGTCCGTACTGGCAAGGCAGTGTGCCGGCAGGGGTGGACATCGTGCGCAGCCCCACCTCGATGGGCTGGCTGATCGGCCGCGTGGAAACCACAGGTCAAGGTGACCTGGGCGCCGTGAATCAATATCAGGCGGGGCTTTCTGCCACGCCTTACACCGCTCCCGGCCCACGAGCGTCGTGGCCGGCCGCGCCCGCACAGGAAAACTGGCAGGTGCAGGGCACCCCGACTGACATCGTCGCGAATATGGACGCTGCGACATTCTTCGGTACCTTTGCGCAGGCCATTCAGAACAACCCGCCGCATGCCAATGACCATGCCATGCTGGACCGCCTGCGTCGCATCGGCATCGGCTCGACCAATCAGCCGTTCCAGTTTGCGCGTCTGGATCCTGCCGTGCAGCAGGCGCTCGGTTATGCTGCCCCCGAAGCTGCCACGCGCATTCGCACTGCCGTGACGTCGCTGGGTGTGTCCAAAAACAACTGGGTCACCGTGCTCTCGGGCATCGGCACCTATGGCACCGACTATCTGCGTCGCGCGGCCGTCGCCTATGCAGGCCTTGGCGCTAATCCGCCCGCCGACGTGATCTATCCTGTGGCCTTCGCCGATGCCAAGGGCAAGCCGCTGGACAGCAGAGAGGACTATGTCCTGCACTTTGACCGTGCCCAGTTGCCGCCGGTCGATGGCTTCTGGTCGATCAATCTCTACGGTCCCAACTTCACGTTTGTGGAAAATGAGGCGCGACGCTACGCGCTTCGCAGCACCGATGCGCTGAAATACAACAGTGACGGTTCGCTCGATATCTACATCTCGCGTAAGCCGCCGCGTGGCGATCGCCAGAGCAATTGGCTGCCTACCCCTGCCGAAGGCCCGTTCCTGTTGAATATGCGACTGTATTCGCCCAAGGACATTGCGCTTGACGGTAGCTGGGCACCCCCGCCCGTACGCGAGGACTGAGTCCACGCCTAGTGCCGGGTTTTGCACAAGAAAAGGCTGCGGTCGCGCAGCCTTTCTTTTTTGCGCCATTTTCGAATTACAATGCGCTGAATTTGCCGCGGTCTGGCTGCTCAATCTTGTTCAGGTTTTGGGCCGACAGTTTGCCGGGCAAATGGTTTCGCGCTATACTCAAATAGTTTGCCGCAATGCCTGGATCAGCATTAAATGCCAAGCGTTGACAGCAAATGCAGGTAAGTAGAGTGGTTTCTGAAGGTGCTTTGCATCGATGCCTTTTCCGGTGGTTAGGCGGGCTTGTCTTTCGGTGCAGCAGTTCGGGATGGTCGTTCGCTTGCCTTGGTAATTCTGAACAACCCGCTTTTTTGTAAGCAATCTTCGAGTCATCCACCCGCCATGCCAAATACCGATGTCGCGGCCGGCGCTTCTCGAGTTGATCGTCAGGTCAGTCACCCGCACAGTGCCCCGTCGAGTTGGGCACTTGGGCAGTCAGGCCAGGATGCAGCCGAGCAAACGCCGACAGACAGCGGTAGGTCGACCATCGACCGGCATGTCGGTGCGCGCAGTAGTGATCTGCACGTTGAAGAGCCGGTGCAACTGACACCCGAGGAACGGGCGGCGGTTACTGCCAGAGCATTCAAAGGGCTGGTTCGTGCGGTGGCGGCGCAAGGTGCCATGGCCTGTCTGGCCGCGGTGATTGCATGGGCGGTTGCAGGACCGGCAGCAGGGCTATCGGCGCTGGCAGGGGCAGGGATGTATCTGATTCCCAATGCCTTGTTCGCCTTTCGCCTGATGCTGGGTCTGGCAGGAGGGAGATCGGCCAGTCCGGTGACATTCCTTCTGGGTGAGATAGTCAAGTTGTCGGTGACGGTGGTGCTGTTGTGGCTGCTGTCCCGTTATGCGCAGGAATGGTTGGTGTGGCCCGCGGTGCTGTGGGGACTTGTTCTCACGCTCAAGGGGTATTTCCTGCTGTTGATGTTTCGTAAGTTTTAAGCCGCACCGAGCTATCGGGCAGAGTTGGCGCCGCAAGGCGCAGGTCTACAGCAAATAGGAATTTTTTATGGCTGCCGCCAGCGACGTATCGCCCCAGTCCGCATATATCCAGCACCATTTGGTGCATCTGAACAATTTGGGCGAAAAGCAGTCTGCGATCGCTCATTTCGAAGTCATCAATTACGACTCCCTGTTCTGGTCCATTGCCATGGGCGCGATCGTCGTGCTGGTGCTCTGGGCGGCAGCGCGCAAGGCAACCGCAGGTGTGCCGGGCCGTTTCCAGGGTTTTGTGGAAATGATTGTCGACATGGTCGACAGCCAGGCCAAAAGCATTGTCAGCAACGCCAAGAGCCGTGAGTTTGTTGCGCCCCTCGCGCTGACCGTGTTCTTGTGGATCATTCTCATGAACGCGCTCGACCTGGTTCCGGTCGATCTGTTGCCCTGGATCTTCAAGGTTACCGGCCTGGGTGCCGAGCATGGCGATCCCCTGTACTACCACCGCATTCTGCCGACTGCCGACTTGAACGTGCCGCTGGGCATGTCCATGGGTGTGCTGCTTCTGATGCTTTACTACGGTCTGAAGATCAAGACGCCGGGTGGCTTCGTCAAAGAACTTTTCACCGCTCCTTTTCACGCGCATGGTATTGGTGCCGTCTTGCTTGCACCGTTCAACTTCGCGTTGAACCTGGTCGAGTACGCCGCCAAGTCGGTGTCGCTGGGGATGCGGTTGTTCGGCAACATGTTTGCCGGCGAGCTCGTGTTCATGTTGATCGCTCTGATGGGCGGTGCCTGGACTGGTTTGAATGGCGCTAGCGTCGGTTTCGGTCTGGGACACGTCCTTGCCGGTTCGATCTGGGCCATCTTCCACATCATGATCGTGCTGTTACAAGCCTTTATCTTCATGATGCTCACGCTGGTTTATATCGGTCAGGCACACGAAGGGCACTAATGATTATCGGTGCAGGCGTGGCTGCTTGCCCGGACCCTGCTCGGGATTGCCGGCTCACCGAGTCGGTTCTCCAGGATAGGTTTATCTTCCGTTTTAATTTTTTGAATCTCGTTTTTTAACCAAGGAGTTGTCATGACCAACGTTGCTTTCGTTGCTCTCGCTTGCGCTTTCATCATCGGTCTGGGTGCCTTCGGCGCTTGCATTGGCATCGGTATCATGGGCGGTAAATACCTGGAAGCTTCGGCTCGTCAACCCGAGTTGATGAACGCTCTGCAAACCAAGATGTTCCTGTTGGCCGGTCTGATCGACGCAGCATTCCTGATCGGTGTCGGTATCGCCATGTTGTTCGCTTTCGCCAATCCGTTCGTCTGATTGTGTACATGTGCCCGCTCGCAGTCATGCGACAAGCGGGCAAGTCGGCCGGCCGAGGCATCCCGCATGCCATCGCGTTCCGGCTTAGTGTTTGCTCGGGCTCCCCTCACTATTGTGTGGCCGAGCTCAATGGTCTTATAGGGAAACGACCGTGAATTTGAACGCGACGATCTTTTTCCAGATGCTCGTGTTCTTCGTTCTGGGCTGGTTCACGATGAAATTCGTGTGGCCGCCCCTGACGAAGGCGATCGATGAGCGCCGCCAGAAAATCGCCGACGGCCTGGCCGCCGCCGACAAGGGCCGTGCCGATCTGGCGCAGGCTCAGGCGCGCGTCAGCCTGATCGAGGCATCTGCCAAGTCAGAAACACATGCTCGCATCGTGGAAGCCGAGAAACAGGCTGCGGCCTTGATCGACGAAGCACGCCGCGAGGCTGAGGCCGAACGTGCCCGTATCGTGGCGCAAGCGCGTCAGGACGCCGAGCAGGAAGGTCAGCGTGTTCGTGCGACATTGCGCGAAGACGTGGCCGCATTGGCCGTAAAGGGCGCCGAGCAGATCCTCAAGCGTGAGGTTGATGCAAAAGCGCACGCCGAGCTCCTCAACCAGCTCAAGACGCAGCTCTGATCCGGGACCGCCATGGCTGAACTTTCCACCGTTGCCCGACCCTACGCCGAAGCGCTGTACGCCGCTGCCAGTGGCGATGCATCCTTCGGTACGTCCGGCTGGCTGGAGTTGGTGAACCGACTGGCTCAGATTGCCTCCCATCCGGAGGTCGCTGCGGCCATGTCCGAGCCGGGTCTGTCCAGGGCCCGACGCGCTGACATCTTCTCGAGCCTGGCGGGCAAAGATTTGCCTGCCTCTGCCGTAAATTTGATTCAACTGCTTGCCGACAATAATCGGTTGGCGTTGCTGCCCTACATCGCCGAACAGTTCGCTACGTTGAAAAACCGTAGTGAAGGCGCTGCGGCTGCCGAAATCACCAGTGCCTTCGAACTTACTGCCGCACAGTTGCAGGAACTCGTGAGCGCGTTGGAATTGAAATTCGGTTTGAAACTCAAGCCCCACGTAACTGTCGACCCGTCGCTGATTGGCGGTGTGCGCGTCAGTGTGGGCGATCAGGTGCTAGATACGTCCGTGCAAGCCCAATTGGTTCGCATGCGCGACACGCTGGCCGCATAAGCCGGCCACTCAACAGGATTCCAGGAGTCTCCACATGCAACTCAATCCCTCCGAGATCAGCGAACTGCTCAAGAGCCGCATCGAGGGCCTGGGCGCTTCGACCGATATCCGCACGCAAGGCACCGTTGTTTCGGTGTCCGACGGTATCACCCGCATCCACGGTCTGTCCGATGTCATGCAGGGCGAAATGCTCGAGTTCCCCGGTAACCGTTTCGGTCTCGCCCTGAACCTCGAGCGCGACTCTGTCGGCGCCGTGATTCTGGGTGACTTCACCGGTATTTCCGAAGGCGACCAGGTCAAGACGACCGGCCGCATTCTCGAAGTGCCCGTGGGTCCCGAACTGCGCGGCCGTGTGGTCGACGCACTCGGTACGCCCATCGACGGCAAAGGCCCGTTGGGCAACACCCAGACCGACATCATCGAAAAAGTCGCACCTGGTGTGATCGCCCGCGAATCTGTGTCGCAGCCTCTGCAGACCGGTATCAAGGCTATCGACTCGATGGTGCCGATCGGTCGCGGTCAGCGCGAACTGATCATTGGTGACCGTCAGACCGGTAAGACTGCTGTCGCCATCGACGCGATCATCAGCCAGAAAGGCAAGGGCGTGACCTGCGTCTACGTCGCGATCGGTCAAAAGGCATCGACGATCAACAACGTCGTGCGCAAGCTCGAAGAGCACAACGCGCTTGAATACACCATCATCGTCGCCGCCACGGCTTCGGACTCGGCTGCCATGCAGTACCTGTCCGCCTACGCTGGCTGCACCATGGGTGAATACTTCCGTGATCGTGGCGAAGACGCCCTGATCATCTATGACGATCTGACCAAGCAAGCCTGGGCCTATCGTCAGGTGTCGCTGCTGCTGCGTCGTCCTCCCGGTCGCGAAGCGTACCCCGGCGACGTGTTCTATCTGCACTCGCGTCTGCTTGAGCGCGCCGCACGTGTGAACGCCGACTACGTCGAGAAATTCACCAACGGTGCCGTGAAAGGCAAGACCGGTTCGCTGACCGCGCTGCCCATCATCGAAACGCAAGCCGGTGACGTGTCCGCATTCGTGCCGACCAACGTGATTTCGATTACCGACGGCCAGATCTTCCTGGAAACCGACCTGTTCAACGCCGGTGTACGTCCTGCTATCAACGCGGGTATCTCCGTGTCGCGTGTGGGTGGTGCTGCGCAGACCAAGGTCGTCAAGAAACTCTCCGGTGGTATTCGTACCGACTTGGCCCAGTATCGCGAATTGGCTGCGTTCGCGCAGTTTGCTTCCGATCTGGACGACTCGACGCGCCGTCAGCTCGAGCGCGGCAAGCGCGTGGTCGAACTGCTCAAGCAACCTCAGTATCAGCCGTTGCAGGTCTGGGAACTGGCCGTGACCTTGTACGCCGTGAACAATGGCTACCTGGATGACGTCGCTGTCGAGCAGATCCTGTCGTTCGAGAAGTCGTTCAAGGACCATCTGAAGTCCAAGCACGCCGGTCTGATCGATCGTGTCGAAGACAAGAAAGAACTGTCCAAGGACGACGACGCCGAACTCGCCGCTGCATTGCAAGAGTTCAAGAAAAGCGGCGCGTTTTAAGTATTGCGACCGAAGGTGAGGGCCGTCTCGGCTCCTCACCCTGCTGTCATCACAGGAAAGCGCAATGGCTGGAATCAAGGAAATCCGAACCAAGATCAAGAGCGTGCAAAACACGCGCAAGATCACCAAGGCGATGGAAATGGTCGCCGCATCCAAAATGCGTAAAGCGCAGGAACGGATGCGGGCTGGCCGTCCATATGCCACCAAGGTGCGCGAAATCGCATCGCATCTGATGCAGGCGCATCCTGATTACTCACATCCCTATCTCGTCGAACGTTCGGCGATGAAGGCGGTGGGCGTCATCATGGTGACTACCGACAAGGGACTTTGCGGCGGCTTGAACACGAACATCACACGTGTGGTGCTCAGCAAGCTCAAGGAGTTTCAGGAACGCGGCATCAAGGTGCAAACCACTGCATTCGGCAACAAGGGCGTGAGTCTCTTGAGCCGTCTGAATGCGAATCTGGTATCGCAGGAAGTTCAATTGGGTGACAAGCCCAATCTCGAGCGCCTGCTGGGCGCCATCAAGGTTCAGTTGGATGACTTCCTTGCCGGCCGTATCGATGCCATTTACCTGGCAAGCACCCGCTTCGTGAATACGATGCGCCAGGAGCCTGTGTTTTTGCGTCTGTTGCCATTGCCCAATGGCTTGGGCGACCCCTACCAGCTCGGTGAGACCGTTGCCGAAGCTGAGGAAAAAGTCGAAAGCAACTACAGCTGGGATTACATCTACGAACCCAATGCAGCAGCCGTCATCGACGACCTTCTGCAACGCTACGTGGAAGGTCTGGTGTTCCAGGCCGTTGCAGAAAACATGGCTTCGGAGCAGTCTGCCCGCATGGTGGCCATGAAGGCCGCATCGGACAACGCCAAGAAAGTCATCGGTGATCTGCAACTCGTCTACAACAAGACGCGTCAGGCCGCCATTACCAAAGAAATTTCCGAAATCGTGGGGGGAGCTGCAGCGGTTTGACCTCGTCAACGCTAGCAGCCAGCCCTTAGAACGTTATCAAGCAAGGACTCGACATGAGCAACGGAACCATCGTTCAGTGTATCGGCGCCGTGGTGGACATTCAGTTCCCCCGCGATCAAATGCCCAAAATTTACGCCGCCCTTACCCTGGCGGACGACAGCTCGGCGTTTGCAGAAAAGGGTTTGACCTTCGAAGTTCAGCAACAGCTGGGTGACGGCGTCGTGCGTACCATCGCCATGGGCTCCTCCGACGGCCTGCGCCGCGGTATGGCCGTGGCCGATACGGGCGCGCCCATTTCGGTGCCTGTGGGTGAAGCCACCCTGGGCCGCATCATGGATGTGCTGGGTCGTCCCATCGACGAAGCCGGTCCCATCCCCACCGAAGAACGTCGCAGCATTCACCAGGACGCCCCCAAGTTCGACGAACTGTCGCCTTCGGTGGAACTGCTCGAAACCGGCATCAAGGTGATTGACCTGGTCTGCCCGTTCGCCAAGGGCGGTAAGGTCGGTCTGTTCGGCGGTGCCGGTGTGGGCAAGACCGTGAACATGCTCGAGCTGATCAACAACATCGCCAAGCAGCACGCCGGTCTGTCGGTGTTTGCCGGCGTGGGTGAGCGTACTCGTGAAGGTAACGACTTCTACCATGAAATGGCTGAAGCCGGCGTTATCAACCTGAAGAACATCACCGAGTCCAAAGTGGCGATGGTGTTCGGTCAGATGAACGAGCCTCCCGGAAACCGTCTGCGCGTGGCACTGTCGGGCCTGACGATGGCCGAGAAGTTCCGTGACGAAGGTCGCGACATTCTGTTCTTCGTTGACAACATCTACCGCTACACCCTGGCCGGTACGGAAGTCTCGGCACTGCTGGGTCGTATGCCTTCGGCCGTGGGCTATCAGCCTACCTTGGCTGAAGAAATGGGTAAGCTGCAAGAGCGCATCACGTCCACGAAGACCGGTTCGATCACCTCGATCCAGGCCGTGTACGTTCCCGCCGATGACTTGACCGATCCTTCGCCTGCCACGACCTTCCTGCACTTGGACTCCACGGTCGTGTTGTCCCGTGACATCGCCGCGCTGGGTATCTACCCCGCCGTCGATCCGCTGGACTCCACCAGCCGTCAGCTCGATCCGCAAGTCGTGGGTGAAGAGCACTACGGCGTGGCACGTGGCGTGCAGCAAACGCTGCAGCGCTACAAAGAACTGCGCGACATTATTGCGATTCTGGGTATGGACGAACTGTCGCCCGAAGATAAGCAAGCCGTTGCCCGTGCGCGCAAGATCCAACGCTTCCTGTCGCAGCCTTTCCACGTGGCAGAAGTGTTTACCGGCGCGCCCGGCAAGTACGTCCCGTTGGCTGAAACCATCCGTGGTTTCAAGATGATCGTTGAGGGCGAGTGCGACAGCTTGCCCGAACAGGCCTTCTACATGGTCGGTGCGATCGACGAAGCCTTCGAGAAAGCCAAGAAACTGCAATAAGGAATCGTTATGGCCAGCCTACATGTAGACGTCGTCAGTGCCGAGGAAGCTATCTTTGCTGGTGAAGCAAAGTTTGTTTCCCTGCCTGGCGAAGCGGGCGAGCTGGGCATTCTGCCCGGCCACACCCCGCTGATCTCGCGCATCCGGCCGGGCACGCTCAAGATTGTGCTGACCGACAACACGGAAGAAATCGTGTTTGTCGCCGGCGGCATTCTCGAGATTCAACCCGGCACGGTGACAGTGCTTGCCGATACGGCCATTCGTGCTGCGGATCTGGACGAGGCCAAGGCAGAAGCTGCTCGTCAGAAGGCAGAAGATGCCTTGCGCAATGCCAAGGACAAGACCGACATCGCTGCGGTGGAAGCCGAGTTGGCCATGTTGGCCGCCCAGGCGCACGCCGCACGCGTGATGAGCAAAGTGCGTCGCTGAGCGACGCATGACCCACGACGCAGCGATAAGCTGCATGTGATGAAAAAGCGGCTTCGGCCGCTTTTTCTATTGTGGTCTGCCTCACTGCGGCATTTGCGTCTAGCGGGTGTCCACGTCGATAATTATGCTCACAGCCATCGATCACTTAATGGAATGTGTGCATGTCAGTCTAAATCGAATGCGCGTTGCTCACGCCTGCTCACCGCACCCCTTGGCTGACGGCTTGGCTTTCGGCTCAGACGCATCAATTGAAACGCCAGCGCTTCGTGGTATTGCCACTCGGTCATGGCACCGATCAGCAGTCGGTGTCGCCCCTTGCACTGGAGGATATTCGGGGCGATCTGTATCGCTATCAGCTCTGCATGATGGCGGTGGACGCATCCAACCTTGCGTGGGTGCGAACGGCCATGGCGTCGCTGCATACGCCGCTGCCGGCCCCTCTGATCTGTCTGTGCCGTGAGCTTCGCGCGGAAGCGATCGGCGATCTGCTCGTGCTGGGCGCAGACGATTTCATCGTGGTACAGGCCGACGCCGAGGAAATTCGAGCACGCAGTACACGATGCATCAAAACCTACCAGCATAAGTTGCGCGAAAGCCATCTCGAGGGTACCTCAGGCAGATTCACGGTCGCGGAGCCCCATCTGCCCTATGCTGCGGGCCCGACTCGGCATGAGGCGCCCCCGCCTGATTGCACCCGGCTCGACCGGCCACCGTCCAAGGGCAAGCCTGACAGCTCGCCGCATGAGATCGAAGAGGGGTCTTTCAGCCGGTCAAAAAAAGCTGTCGTCGACCGGTTCGAGTGCGCGTTTCTTCGCAATGCACTCATGCGTCACGCCGGTAATGTGGCGGGCGCGGCGCGTGCAAGCGCCAAGCATCGGCGTGCATTCTGGGCGCTCATGCGCAAGCACGGCATCAATGCGGATGACTATCGGCAGGGACGGCGTGCACGGCGTTAGGTTGCACCCGCGGCTGGCGGTAAAATCACCGCTCGTCGCATTCAAAGGATAGTTGTGTCTGCCACTCCGCTTCAAAACGATGTCTTTCTGCGCGCCCTGATGCGTGAGCCGGTTCCCTACACACCGATCTGGCTGATGCGCCAGGCGGGTCGCTACCTTCCTGAGTACAACGTTACGCGGGCACGTGCCGGCTCGTTCATGAAGCTGGCCCAGAATCCGGACTATGCATGCGAGGTGACATTACAGCCACTCGCCCGTTACGATCTTGATGCCGCCATTCTGTTCTCAGACATTCTCACCGTGCCGCATGCGATGGGGCTTGGTCTGGACTTCGCCATTGGCGAGGGCCCGAAATTCGCGCACCCGGTTCGCGAGGAGGCTGACTTCCAACGGCTGGCCGTTCCCGACATGTCGAATTTGCAGTATGTCTTCGATGCGGTCACCACGATACGCCGGGAGCTCAACGGGCGGGTCCCGCTGATCGGTTTTGCCGGCAGCCCATGGACAATCGGCTGTTATATGGTGGAGGGGCAGGGATCTGACGACTACCGACTCATCAAGACCATGCTCTACAAGCGACCTGATCTCGTGCATCACATGCTGGAGATCAATGCTCAGGCAACCACCCAGTACCTCAACGCCCAGATCGAGGCCGGCGCACAGGCGGTCATGATTTTTGATAGCTGGGGCGGTGTGCTGTCTGATGGTGAGTTTCAGGCTTTTTCGCTGGCCTACACCCGCAAGGTGGTCGCCGGGCTCACACGCGAGCGTGACGGTCGCCGCGTTCCGGTCATTGTGTTCACCAAGGGTGGCGGCATCTGGCTTCCGGAAATCGCTCAATGCGGTGCCGATGCGCTGGGCGTCGATTGGACGGTCAACCTCGGTGGCGCACGACGCGCGGTCGGTGATGCGGTCGCCATTCAGGGCAATCTCGATCCCATGGTGTTGTTCGGCGGGGAGTCCGCCATTCGCAGTCAGGCCCGCAAGGTGATCGACGGCTTTGGTGCGGTCGGCAGCGGTGGGCATGTCTTCAACCTGGGTCATGGCATCTCTCGATTCACCCCTCCGGATGCAGTCGGCATTCTGGTCGATGAGGTGCATCAGTACAGCGCCGCGTTTCATCAGGCGTAGTGTGCTTGCCGGGCTGCCCGCGGTCGCGCCGCGGGTGCCATTCAGGCGGTCGCATCGCGCGGGCTTGGGCGTAAACGCGTGCCGTCTCGGACGCCTGCCCAGTGCGATCCGGTAGGCGGCAACCTACGCCATGCCTGCCACCGATTTGTGTGCGGTCGGGGCATTTTTCAGGATGGTTGTCAATGCTTCGAATCGAGTTGTGCACAATTCTGCAGGAATCAGGGTTTACCCAAAATTCGTACACCCGTTTATCTTTATCGGACATATCTCATTGAATAATAAAGATATTTTAAAATATATGAAGTTTTTCAGGTCAGGTGTGAGGGGATGTGCTAAGCCGATTGCCTACTTTTCCTGGAATTCTCCCCAAAGTTATCCACAGGCGGTCGGCTCTCCTTTTCCAACCGGCGTGATCTCAATCCTTTAGCTGCTATATCCAGAATTCACTTTAAGTAGCGTCACATTTTCCCACCCAGAAGCCCGCCCCCTTGACCGCTGAATCCCCTTCGCTTCCATCGTGTCCGACCGGACCTGCTGACCAGACGGCACACCCCGAAATTTGGGTCAGTGTGGCGTTGGACGTGCCGATTCCCGGTCCCTTCGACTACCGCGCCCCTGCCGGAACCAGCATTGGCCAGCGCGTCATGGTGGCGTTCGGGCGTCGCACGATGATAGGCATGGTGGTGGATACCCCGGCGGTGCCGGGTTTTGAGCCGACACAGGTCAAGCCCGTTATTCAGGTACTCGACGATCTGCCGCCCGCTACGGCCGCCTGGCTGGCGTTGGCGAGGTTCGGGGCGCGCTATTATCAACGCCCTCTAGGTGAGGTGATCCTGCCCGCCTTGCCGCCGCCCTTGCGCAAACCCTCTGCCTACAACGGCGAACGGTCTGCGGGCGGTCCGGTGGCGCGTCTGGACAAGCGGCGACGGCGCGCACGCGTGGACGTGGCGCCCGATACACCGCCCGAGCTGAATGCGGAGCAGGCGGCTGCGGTGCAAGCCATCCTGTCAATGTCAGGCTTCGCTGCTGTCCTGCTGCATGGCGTGACCGGCAGTGGCAAGACCGAGGTGTATTTGCGTGTCGCCGAGCATGTGCTGGCGCAAGGCCGGCAGGTGTTGCTGCTGGTGCCGGAAATCAACCTCACCCCACAGCTGGAAGGCTCAATACGCAAACGTCTGGAAACAACGATCGGTCCCGACGGGGTGGCGCTCATGCACAGTGCGTTGGCCGACGGCGAGCGCTTGCAGACCTGGGT
>Ga0265296_1003938_pt1 | contig 13296 bp, 16 predicted proteins | sample MunlanPumphouse1_FD_189073 | JGI IMG/M metagenome (GOLD analysis project Ga0265296, IMG submission 189073) | Groundwater microbial communities from a municipal landfill in Southern Ontario, Canada - Pumphouse #1 | ecosystem: Environmental > Aquatic > Deep subsurface > Groundwater | place... | reverse complement strand
GCAGGGCAGGTATCCCCCCTCCCTTTTGGACGAGCAGCTCACGCAGTGTCGCGCACTTTACCCCTGACAAGCGAGAAGAAGATTCCCACGATACAGAATAGGGCAAAAAAGATAAACCCGACATGCAGGCTTGTCTGGAACTGGGGATAGTAAGCCGGGGTAATTTCCACCGGGCCGATAATAATGGCAAATAGCAGCATCGCGATACCCATCGATAACATCTGCCCTAAGAGACGCATCGTGCCAACCATTCCTGATGCAACCCCGTAATATCGCTTTTCAACCGAACTCATAATGGCATTTGTATTCGGCGAGGAGAAAAGACCGAACCCGGCTCCGAGTACAACAAGACAGAACACGAGATACCACAGGGTGCTCGTTTCTGTGAAGAATATCAGGAGAATCAGACCTGCTGCGGTGAGAGCCATACCCGCCGATGCAACTATTGCCGGCTCAATACGATCCGAGAGTTTACCGGCAATCGGGGAAACTATGGCCTGCATTGCCGGCTGCACGATCAGGATCAGCCCGGCATATTCGGGAGTGAAACTTTTCGTGTACTGGAGATCGAGGCTTAAGAGGAACGTGACGGCAAACGTTGCACTGTAGTTGATCAGGGCAGCAAGGTTAGAGAAAGCAAAAGCCCGGTTCCCGGTGAACAATTTCATGTCGAGGACCGGGAACGTGATCCTCTGCTCGTAAAGGACGAATATGATCCCTGCCACTACCCCGACTAATAGAAGAGTGAATCCTGCACCCTCCGTTGCAACCGAGAGGCCGTACATGACAGCAACGATTGCGATCCCGTAGATAATCGACCCGGTCAGGTCGAAACGCTCGCCCCGGCACTCAGCCCAGTCGCCTTTCAGTTTCCAGGTGACCAGCAGAATACATATGATCCCGATAGGAACATTTACAAAAAAGATGCTCCGCCAGCCGAAATACTGGGTCAGGACTCCCCCAAGGAAAGGTCCCATCGAGAGACCGAAATACACGGATGTTATGTAGATACCAAGCGCTTTCCCCCGCTCCCCGGAAGGAAATACTGAGCTGATAATTGCCACCGTGGTCCCGAAGATCATCCCACTCCCAAGACCCTGGATGACCCGGATGACTATCATCAGGTCCGTGGATGGGACTATGGTCATTGCAAGTGAAGCTGCAGCAAAAATACCGATACCATAGAGGAAGATCTTTTTTCTCCCGTAAATATCTGCAATCTTCCCGAATGGGACAAGGAAAAGCGCTGCTGCAAGGAGATACGCAGTCGCAATCCACGAGAGAGCGATTACATCCATGTGGAACTCAGATGCAATCGTAGGGAGAGCGATGTTTACTGCTGCCCCGTCAAAGGGGGTCAGGAATCCCGCAAGAACCGCAATGAGGAGGATAATTCCTTTCTCGGTCCTAGTAAATATCTGCGGCGGGTTTTGGGAGAGATCAGGGGAATCAGGTTCCAGGCTGCCCATATCGGATTTAGCAGACCAAGGAAGGGATACCATCTTTGTGATTTTGGTTTCTTCATAGGTATTAGCATTCCGTAACCAGGTTTTAAAAAACCTATACGACCCGATATTAATGTCAAGGGGGTGTCGATTTCCCCGTTGTTGAGGGAAACCCGATTATATCCATGTTCAATAAATCGATTTGTATCGTTCTTGTTCAGAATATCCAGTAACTATGGGGAACCTTAGTAGTGATTGGGGGGATCCCGGGGACCGGGTATGAAAAAATACCCTTTTTGGTCCTGGTTACTTAACTTCAGTAATGGGATCTTTCCTTTCATCCCCCGGCTCCCCACTTTTTCCTCCCGCCATAGAACATCCTTCAGGTACGAAAAATCGTTTCCCGCCGCTCAAGGCTTTTCCGCAGAAGTCCCGGCAGGTAGCCGGGCGGGTTTCATAGATCGCACAACCCCACTTCTTTTTTCCGCTGCCATCAGGCTCCTCTTCGCGCAGGTGCCTACAGGGAGAATCGGCAAGGAAATAACCGCCTTCTTCCTTGAGCCCGCGTTCGCGGAGATAATGCAGCTGGTGGGGTTTGCACTGCCAGACAAGGATAATGGGGAGCCAGCGACAGCATTCGCCGCAGCGGTTGCAGGTACCGGTTGCCATGACAGGTTGAGGTTTCATAGTAGTAGTTCATTGTACCGGACTGATACAAAAAGAGAAGGGATCAAACAAGTTACCAGGCAGTATTTACCATATCCCCTCAGGTTTACTCATTCGTGCAGTCATAGATCTTTCTTTTATCGAGAAAGAAGGGGGAGGGGTTCCCCCTCACCACGGGCCAATGTTCCCCATCAGGGTATCTACATATAACCGGAGAGCCGGGTCCTCGTCCTCATCCGCAACGAATTCCCGGAGTCCCCGAAGTGCACCGGTACTTCGGATTGCAGAAAGGGACACTGCGGCCTGTTCGCGGGTAGCAGTCCGCTCGCTCCGATCCCTAAGTCGCCCAATAAGTCCGTCAACAGGGCGGCCGCTCTTCAGATGGCCAAGAGCGGTTGTAGCGAAAAGTCGTATCTCCGGGTCCTTGTCGCTCAATAGATCCATGAGGGGACGGACTGCACGCGGATCATCGCTCTTTCCAAGAGCTATGACTGCACGAAGCCTGCCTTCCGAATCCGCTTCGGACATAGCAGTGAACACCAGATCATAAACTTCCCCCTTTTGAGGGAGGGAATTATACCACTCATCATCCTGTTTCTCAAGGCTCAAATTCATATATCCCACCGAAATTCTCCTAATGTTCACAAAAAAATTACCAGTACCCTGCCAGATTACTAAAAATAGCAGGTTTTAAGAAAGATAGAAAAGCGTCCGCTTACCACGAGCGGCCCTGAAACGTGTCATATCGACAGTCCTAAAAGGTAAGGACAGGTACATTGGAATAATGTAATAGAATCCAATTATTAATATTTTATCCATACATCCCACAGAATTTGCCGCTAACATGGTTTCCCATTTTTGAAAAATAATTGTTCCGGCCAGTCTCTTATTGCAATCCTGTCAGATTAGTCATCGGCAGCAGTATATCCAATGACGTGGAACAGGACAAACCTGTATTTTTCTTAGGCTTATTTGACAGTACAGAAGTAATAATAGAAATGTTTTAACACTAACCGCAAGAAATCTCATGCAATGCTCCACATCCTGTATATTGATGACGAACCCGAACTTCTTGACATAGGTAAAGCATATCTTGAGCAGATCGGTGATTTTATTGTCGACATTGTTTCATCCCCTCACACAGGACTACGGGATCTGGAAACGAAAAAGTACGATGCTGTTATTTGTGACTACCAGATGCCTGAAATGAACGGTATCACTCTGTTAAAGAAACTCCGCTCCCGAGGAAGTACGATACCTTTTATTCTTTTCACAGGGCGCGGCAGGGAAGAAGTTGTGATCCTGGCTTTGAATAATGGTGCGGATTTCTATCTCCAGAAAGGGGGGGAGCCTGAAGCGCAGTTTGCAGAACTGGCCCACAAACTCAAACAGGCTATCGGCAAACAAAAAGCCGATGAACTTCTCCGTGAGACAAATGTATACCTCACCAACCTTATAACATACGCTAGTGGTCCTATCGTAACCTGGGACATCGATTCAAGAATCACTCGGTTCAACCGGGCATTCGAGAAGCTGACCGGTTTTTCTGAAGCCGAAGTAATTGGACAGGACTTTGATATCCTGTTTCCTGAAAAATCCCGTGCCGAATCTCTTGATCTCATCGTCCGGGCATTATTCGGAGAAAAATGGGAATCGGTTGAAATTCCAGTGAGGACTGCTGATGGGGGCGTACGGACGGTTATCTGGAATTCTGCAAATATTTATGCTCAGGACGGGACATCCCTCGTTGCAACTGTTGCACAGGGAACCGATATTACCGATAGGAAAAAAGCAGAAGATAATCTGAAAACCGCGTACGAAGAACTGGCGGCAACCGAAGAGGAACTCCGCCAGCAGTACGAACAGCTGGGTGGCCAGGAAAAAGAACTCCGGAAAAGTCAGGAACGGCTAAGCAGTATTATTAGTTCTATTCCAACCGGTATAGTACTGATTAAGGATAATTTCATTCTTGAAGTTAATGACCGGTTTTGCGACATGACCGGTTATTCCAGGGACGAACTTATACAAAAAAACAGCCATATTGTATTAGAAAACGACGATGAATATGAAAAATTGAATAAAAATAAAGATACCGAAAAGGAACGAAAATCCGGAACCATTACAGTAGAAACCCAGTTAAGGAAAAAGGATGGGACAGTCCTTGCGGTTATACTGAAATTGACCCCGCTTGAGCCGGAAAATCTTTCTGAGGGAATGATGTATACTGCCCTTGACATTACTGAACGAATTATTTGCAAAAGAGTTCCTGTGTTTGGCAAGCAGGAAACTTAAACTTCCTCATTATAATCACCATTCACGATATCCTGGACAAGATCCCGATTTCTTCAGGAACCTAATCATGATCCAATAGAGAGGCATGCCACCCGTGAGTGCAGCAGTCCTGGATAACATTGGAATGGCAAGTAAGGCCAGCTAATTCCAAATTAATTTCAGCCGAATTTGTCAGGATCTCAGAAGCACCGACGCTCGATAGCAGGATGGGCACCAGATACTTTTGGGGGCCCAAATTCACTAAAACATCTTGTAAAAATTTTAAAAAAATGGACCCTGAAAATCCTTACGGCGGATCATAGGATTTTTTAATGTCAGTAATAAATCCCAATCAGGAGATTGTTTTAATCTCGGTTGTAATTGTTTTTGCGAATTCGTCTCCGGCAAAAATCCTGAGTGGCTCATACAGGTCATTTGCGAGGGTCGGGACATTGTCTGCAATAATATTTTCAGGAACAATCCCGAGTTTCTTGCACTTTATCCGGAGAGCGGAGCGAGCCAGTTCGCGTCCGATCTTAGGTTCCAGAATACCCATAATCCTGTCAGAGTATTCGGTCATTTCCTTTCCACCTCAAAAAGGTGCAGAAGTTTATATCCTGCAAGGGCAAAACAGGCTGCTTCTGCAACCATCGCAAGACTCTGGAACCATTTTAATGAGTACTCTTTCGTAAACCCGAACGGTGTCCCATCGCCAAAATACCGGAATATTCCTGCAATCACTGCAAATAATGCAAACAGGAGTAGTATATCAATAAATGTCCTGATCTTTTCGGTATAATACTTACGGGTGTAGAGGTAGATCGCGAATACTAGTAAAAAAACCAACGGTATAATGACCTTAATCGCGGGGTTTAAAGGACTGGTATCATAATTTAACAGGTTATCCATCTACTTTTCCCCCGACAGTCCAAAAGCGTGTGCAATCTCTGCAAATTTGGTATAAACAAGATATGCAACCAGAACACAAATCAGGGCAAACAGAAGACCACCTGTGCTTTCCATCCACTTGTACTGAGTGCAGAAATCCCCGAGAAAACGGAAGATTGAGGCAATACATCCGGCTATGCCACCCCACATGAGAATCGTGGCTATCTGTCCCAGGTTTCCCCCGTATTTTTTTGAGGCCTGATAGAAATACCAGGCCCCTATCCCGAAAAGTCCAATAATAAAAAGTTTCATCAGCGGGTTTAAAAAGCTGATATTGTATGAAAGAATTTCTATAGGCATGACATTCCCTATCGGTATTTCAGCACGCTTGCATATAAATAGGATCGATCAAATCCTGATGCATATCAGGGTATTATCTTTCTCAAGCAACATCATTCATTTCTTCTTGTTACCTCTCGAAATTTGTACCAGTATTTTTTACCAGTATGTATTCAAGGGTTTCTTTAATGCTCCACAAGATTTGCTTTACTCCGGGCTTAATAATCATGATGTAATAAGCAGGGGTCAACTACGGATTTAAAAACAGATAGTCCCTCAAAGTCATTCATAAAAAATGGCGGGTCTATTTATGATACGGCTCGCCCCGGAGGATACGAAACGCCCGGTATATCTGTTCCACGAGAAGCAATCGGGTCATAGGGTGAGTGAACGTCATGCTGGAGAGGGAGAGGCGAAGTTCGCTCCGTGCAAGTACATGGGGGGAGAGCCCAAGATCCCCACCAATTACAAACGCCAGCTGATTCTGTCCGGATAATTCCCATTCACAAAACGACCCAGCCAGCTCCTCGCTCGACCAGCTCTGCCCCTTAACGTCGAGGGCAATAACAAAGGAACTTTCAGGTATTGCAGCCAGAATCCGCTCCCCTTCCCTCTCCTTTGCCACAGATTCAATCGCTGGTGAAGCGGTGAGAGGACGTTTTTCTTCTGATAATTCAACAATATGCAGCTTCGCGTACGGACGCAGGCGTTTCTCGTACTCTGCAATACCAACCTGCAGGTATCTTTCCTTAATTTTTCCAACAGCTATGATCCGGATCTGCATGGTTTACCCTGCAAGAAAGTTAAATATTTGACCATACGGCACGCTAAAAGAATAAAAGGAGGTTGGGTGGAAGTAAGTTACCTATGGATTACTCTTGGACTCTTTTGGGTCGATTTTCTGGCGAGATAATACTTCAATGAGCACTTCTTTCATCATATTTTTCATGAGTTCCCGGCCCTCATCTGATGACATGTAGTCTTTGAACAGCTCTTTAAACTGTCCCATATCGTGGTGATTATCGACGAAGCTTAATAAAGCTTGCGTGATGCAATCCGAGACCGTGGAGAACTTCTTTTCTTCATACACAAGTTTATTGACCTTCTCGTAGATATTAGGGGGCATTTTATAGGATATTGCAACACGTTCCCCACGAGTCGCCGGTATTTTCTCTGCCATTCCCTAAAAACTAGGGCTAAATACTATAAATAGCCTGTTAATTGCCCGCAATAATTCATAAGGATTACATATTTTTCTTTTGTGTTCCTTAAAGCATACTTATGGAATACTTTTTATAGCGCGGCAGGCAATAGGAGATCATTACGAGGTAAATACATGAACGAAATTATCCTGTTGCTCCTATCAATTGTTGGCATATTCTCGGTTGCCTGCAGTGTCGCGCTCATCGCTCTTGGCAAGATTATTGACCGGTACCCTTCAGGTGATGAAACATTACGGGAACGAAGTCTTTCAAGCCCGACCGAATCTACAAAACTCGCGGTTATTGTATTTTGGGCTCTTTTCATTCCCGGTGCCTGGGCAGTTCTTCAGGAAGGGATCATTACCCGAATTGTGGGAATTACCCTGTTTTTTTCGATCTGTTTGTTCATGTTCACCGCACTGGCTTTCTCATTCGCAGTACTTAGTACCATGAAAAGCCGGAAAAAGGAGATTGAAGATCCTGCAATACCAGCATTTCCTTCACCTGCGGTACCCAATACTATTCAAATGACGCAGAATGCCCCGGACGTGGTAACAACAAAGCGATATAAATCGCCGATATCAAATTTTATGGTCAGTGCATTACTGAAAAAAGAATAATCTAACCAAAAATCTTTTTTGATTGCTCCAAGGCATCAACCGCAGGAAGCTTTTTTCCGGTAAGGAATTCAATACACGCCCCACCACCCGTAGAGATGTGGGTGAAATCCTTCTCGATGCCGAGTTTTTCTATCACCACTGCGGTATGCCCGCCGCCAACTACAGAGAATTCAACTTTTGATGCAGCCCTGAGCAGTTCATAGGTACCAGTGGCAAAGTCCACGTCTTCAAAGACGCCAGCAGGCCCATTGAACACCACGGTTCCTGCCTTTTTTATCGCTTGGACGAGGGTTGCGACTGCGTCCATACCGAGATCTAATACGGGTACGTCATCCGGTATCCGGTCTATCGTATATTCGACACGATGGTTATCCTGTCTCACAGCAACGGATTCTGGCATTACAACCTGATCGCGATAATGGGCAAGGATCTCTTTGGCCTTTTCGATCTCCGGCTGGTATTTGAGCTGGGCGATTAGCTGCGTGGAGGGTTTACCGATATTGTAACCCGCAGCGATCAAAAAGACATTCGCCACCACACCAATGACGATAACCTGGTCAGCGATTCCATTGTCCAGTACATGTCTTGCTACATCAATGGAGTCATCCACTTTAGTGCCGCCAAGTACCATGCAGACCGGGCGGGGAGCTCCGGAGAATACTTTTGAAAGAGTGGAGACTTCTTTTTCCATGAGAAGTCCACCAGCTGAACGCATAACCATGGGAAGACCCACAACGGTAGGTTGCGAACGGTGAGCAGTACCAAACGCATCATTGACAAAGAGATCTGCCATTGCGGAGAGTTTCTTGACCAGATGCGTCTTTTTGGCCTCTTCTGGTTTTAAGGTCAGGTTCTCCTCTGCATTGAACCTCACATTTTCCAGCATCAGCACTTCGCCAACCTTCATCGCATGCACGGCTTCCCGGGCATGTCGCCCGAAGATGCTGTCCACATAGGCAACCGGTTTCCCAAGCAGACTTTCAAGCTTCTCCGCATGCGCTTCAAGGGGGGTGAAATCTTTCTTTCCCGGCCTGCTCTGGTGGGTGACAATCACGACACGGCTGCCAGAAAGAGCGCGAATGGTGGGAAGGTGTTCCCTAAAGCGCTTATCATCCAGAATAAGATTGGAGGTGGGGTCGATAGGGGAGTTGAGATCGAGCCGGAGGAGGACTGTTTTTCCGTCACACCCCAGCTCCCTGATGGTTCCAATCGACATTGTTGCCACTCTCGCAGATTTATGCAGTATTACGGGACTTGATCTTCTTCATCCGGAAGAGCTCTTCTCTTTCCATCTCATCAAGACGCATCTTGATGAAATCACGGGCCGCAGTGAGTTCTGGTATAACCTTGTACTCAAGCGCATTGACACGGCGTTTGGTCTTTTCAATCTCATCGAGCAGGCGCTTCATTGTTGTTTCAATCTCAGCACTCTCGATGATAGATTCTACGAGTTCCTCAAACGCGGATGCAGTTTCATCAATGACCGTTGATGTCCCAAGCACACCATATCCACGGTCAACCAGACTCTTTCGGACTTTAGACGACTCGATCTGCGGAACGACCACACCCATGATGTTCTTGCTTTTCAAGGTGATCTCGGGTACTTCTTTAACTGAAAATGCTGCGGATTTGACGCCAATTGCACCTTCGACCGTGTTAGCCACCGCCATCATCTCGACAGCTTTTCCATATCTTCTCAGGAGATCGCCCCGTGTGTCCTTTGCATTTGCCAGAATCTTGAAAAATTCAAGGATCAGTCCATCGCGCTTCATTTTGAGGATCTTATAGCCACGCTCCGAGAGCTGGATCTTCCGCTTTAAGTTGATCAGTTCGGAACGGGTTGGCTTGATATCGCGCAGGGCCATATACTTCTTACTCCTTCTTTGCACCAGTGCGGAACTTCGGGTGGTACTTGTTGATGGTGTCGCGGTCGATACGGGTCAGCTGTTCAACAGGTAATGTCGAGAGCAGTTCCCAGCCGAGGTTTAAGGTATCATCAATGGTCCGGTCCTCGTCATATCCCTGACGGACAAACCGGTTCTCGAAGAGATCGGCAAATTCTAAGAGCAGCCGGTCACGTTCGGAGAGTGCATCCTTACCAACGATGGCAACAAGGCCACGGAGATCGTTACCTTCTGCGTACCCGGCGTACATCTGGTCGGAGACCTTCTTGTGATCCTCACGGGTTTTTCCCTTCCCGATACCGAGATTCATCAGTCGGGAGAGCGATGGCAGCACGTTGATGGGCGGGTAGATACCCTTGCGGTGAAGATCACGGTTGACCACGATTTGGCCTTCTGTGATATATCCGGTCAGGTCGGGAATCGGGTGGGTGATATCGTCACCGGGCATGGTCAGGATTGGGATTTGGGTAACTGAACCCTTCTGGCCCTTAATCATACCTGCACGCTCGTAGATGCAGGCGAGATCCGTGTACATGTATCCCGGGTAGCCACGGCGTCCGGGCACTTCTTCACGGGCTGCACCGATCTGGCGGAGCGCTTCACAATAGTTGGTCATATCCGTGAGGATAACGAGCACGTGCATACCGAGCTCGAAGGCAAGGTATTCAGCAGTGGTCAGGGCGAGCCGCGGGGTGATAATACGTTCGACTGCCGGATCATCCGCAAGGTTGAGGAAGACGACGGCGTGTTCGAGTGCACCGGTGCGCTCGAAGTCTGCCATGAAGTAGTTGGCTTCTTCCTTGGTGATACCCATCGCAGCAAAGACCACGGCGAAACTCTCGGTTGAACCGGGCACTTTTGCCTGACGGGCAATCTGGAGGGCGACGTTGTTGTGCGGGAGACCTGCACCCGAGAAGATCGGGAGCTTCTGGCCACGGACAAGGGTGTTGGTTCCGTCAATGGTCGAGATACCGGTCTGGATGAAATCTGCCGGCATGCCCCGGGCGTACGGGTTGATGGCCGCACCGTTGATGTCGAGGCGTTTCTCCGGAACAATCTCCGGGCCGCCGTCGATAGGCTTACCGCCACCGGACAGGATACGGCCGAGCATGTCTTTGCCCACGGGCATCTTGATGGTTTCTCCCGTGAAACGGACACCGCTGTCCCTGCCAATACCGGTTGTGTTCTCGAAGATCTGGACTACGACCAGCTCATCGCTGGTGTCAAGTACCTGCCCGCGCTTGGTTGAACCGTCAGCAAGGATGATGTTGACGAGTTCCCCGTATGCGATCGGTTCGGTCTTTTCGACAAAGACGAGCGGACCGGCAATCTTGTTGATCGTTCTGTATTCCTTCATGCTGCCGACCTCAGTGCATTGAATTCCTCATCCATCTGCTTCTCGATCTTTGCAAGCTCGGACTTGTAGTCCTTGATGAATTTGATCTGGGGCAGTTCGTTCTTTGACTTGACCGTGTTGATCTGGGTGGGACTGACACCTGCAATCTGTGCCGAGTATGCAAGATCAGCAAAGAGTTTGATCGCCTTCATCAGGTCGTACTGTTTCTTCATGTCACAGAACGTGTCGACTGCGTCGTACGCATTCTGCTGGAGGAAGATCTCACGAATCATACGGGCAACTTCGATCGTCACCTGTTCTGATTCAGGGAGAGCATCGGAACCAACCAGCTGGACAATCTCCTGCAACTCAGCCTCTTTCTGTAAGACTTCCATTGCCCATGACCGGGTCTTGTTCCAGTCGGGAGACACTTCCTTGTCATAGTAGTCATGGAGAGCTTCGAGATATAAGGAGTACGAGTTCAGCCAGTTAATTGCCGGGAAGTGCCTGCGCTGGGAGAGCTTCGCATCCAGTGCCCAGAAAACCTTTACAATACGCAGGGTGTTCTGGGTGACTGGCTCAGAGAAATCTCCACCCGGCGGTGAGACTGCACCAATAACCGAGACTGAGCCACGGGCTCCATTCAGGGTCTTGACAAGTCCGGCTCGTTCGTAGAACTCAGACAGCCGTGCTGCAAGGTATGCCGGGTATCCTTCTTCACCGGGCATTTCTTCGAGACGGGATGAAATCTCACGCATCGCTTCTGCCCAGCGGGAGGTCGAGTCGGCCATTAAGGAGACATCGTATCCCATGTCACGGAAATATTCCGCGATGGTGATACCGGTATATACTGATGCTTCACGGGCTGCCACGGGCATGTTGGACGTGTTTGCAATAAGCACTGTCCGTTCCATGAGTGGTTTTCCGGATTTGGGGTCTTCGAGGTGCGGGAATTCCGTAAGAACTTCCGTCATCTCGTTGCCACGTTCTCCGCAACCGATGTAGACCACAATTTCGGCATCCGACCACTTGGCCAGCTGCTGCTGGGTAACCGTCTTGCCGCTCCCGAAAGGTCCGGGAATTGCTGCGGTACCGCCTTTTGCAATCGGGAAGAGACCATCGAGAATCCGCTGACCGGTAATCAAGGGAATCGTCGGGTTCATCTTCTCTTTCACGGGACGGGGGACACGGACCGGCCAACGTTGGATCATCGGGTACTCGCGCCCGTCTTCGAGGATGCATATGATCTCGTCAACAGTGAAGTCCCCACTCTTAATCGTCTTGACAACACCCGGCTTTGCGTTCGGGGGAAGCATAACCTTATGGACGATGTTGGTCTCCTGGACCTCGCCAAGGATTGCACCAGCCTCGATCTTATCACCGGATTTTACCAAGGGCTTGAAGGTCCATTTCTTCTCGTGGGAAAGACCGGGGGCAGACACACCACGCTCGATGAAGTTGCCCATCTTGTCAACAAGTACGGCGAGGGGACGCTGGATACCATCATAGATACTGGTTAACAGGCCCGGACCGAGTTCGACTGCGAGCGATAGTCCCGTGTTTGTGACGGGTTCGCCGGGTCTGATACCTGATGTATCTTCGTAGACCTGGATGATGACACTGTCACCCTGGATCTTGATGACCTCACCCATCAGCTGTTCTTTGCCGACCTTCACCACATCGTACATGTGGGCGTCAAGGTTGACTGCCGTCACGACAGGGCCGGCGATTCTTTTCAGAACCCCTTGTTTCTCTTCCTTTGATTGTTTGGTTTTTACTTCCACAGATCAACACCCACCGATCTCTTGATTCTCTCTCTCATGGACAGACCCCCTTCTTCCTCACCACCGATTGCAATCACGGTCGGTTTTACGGAATTTTCCAGAGTTGCGCGAAGCCTGCGGGGTACCCTCTCCATGTCGCTGCTGTTTAGTACGAGAATCCCAACTTCGCCATCCTGCAGCACACTGGTGATGTACTCATTGAGTTTTTCATCGTTATCGGCTGCATAGGTCTTACGGATACCCGCAAGTCTGAAACCGAGAATGAACTCACTGTTGCCTATAACTGCGATCTCCATTCACATCACCAGATATTCCGCGATCTTCTCAGAAGGCAGTTTTGACTCTTTTCCTCTGGCGAGCGCCCGGAGATTGAACACCTCGTACTTCTTCTTCTCGAGATAGACGAGAATCGGATGAATGGAGATGGGATGGCGCTTGGACATTCGCTCCATCTGTTCCAGTTGGACACGGGTCAACCGGACTTCAACATCACGGATCGTTTTCTCACTTCTCATTTCTTCAAGAAGTGCGATTATTGACTTCTGGCGAATTTTTCCCTTGAGTATATCAATGAATTCGTTCTGGTCTTTCACAGTATTCAGGGTGACAAAATCAGCTGCTGACAGGGTGCCCCCCTGGATATGCATTGACCGGGCGTCTTCCTCAAAGGTGTCCGCACGCAGCCGGAATAAGGTCTTGATATTCTTAATATCAATTTCGAGCCGGATGAAATCCAAGAACAGGTTTCCTCCTTTGATTCCACTCTCCGCTTCGGCTATGACTTCTGCATAGAACTGTTTGTAGAGCTCGTTTTCCAACCGTGAAAAAGACCCGATTTCCT
>Ga0265296_1003937_pt1 | contig 13299 bp, 14 predicted proteins | sample MunlanPumphouse1_FD_189073 | JGI IMG/M metagenome (GOLD analysis project Ga0265296, IMG submission 189073) | Groundwater microbial communities from a municipal landfill in Southern Ontario, Canada - Pumphouse #1 | ecosystem: Environmental > Aquatic > Deep subsurface > Groundwater | place... | reverse complement strand
AAGGGGGAAGTTTTAACGAAGGGGGAAGTTTTAACGAAGGGGGAAGTTTTAACGAAGGGGGAAGTTTTAACGAAGGGGGAAGTTTTAACGAAGGGGGAAGCCTCGGCGAAGGCGGAAGGGGGACAACAGGGGGTTATCGTCGATGTGTATCCAGAAATCCAACGCTTGCGCTCACAGCTTGAAATCATCGGCGGCATCGATCCAGAAATCATAAAGGAGTACGGGGAGACGAAAGAACGACATGAATTTCTCGCCACGCAGTTTGAGGATCTGACCAAAGCGATTTCCAGCACGGAAAAAATTATTGAGGAACTCGACGAGCAAATCGAGAAACAGTCCAAGGCGGTCTTCTCAAAAATCAACAAGGAGTTTGATCGCTACTTCAAGATCCTGTTCGGAGGAGGATCTTGTCAGCTGGTGAAAATCACTCGAGAGGAACTTGAGGAGGAAGAAAACTCGGTAGCCCCAGGCTTCCCATCCGACCGGGTCATCCGGGCGGGCAGCCTGGGTGCAGCCGATGAGGCGGAGATCGTCGAAAAGAAACTCGACCGTCACAAAGATCCAATCATCGGCGTGGACATCTTTGCCACGCCACCGGGGAAAAAACTCAAGGCGCTTAACTTGCTCTCTGGCGGCGAACGCGCGCTCACATCAATTGCTCTGTTGTCTGCGATCATGGCGGTGAACCCAGCACCGTTCGTCGTCCTTGACGAGGTCGATGCCGCGCTGGACGAAGCCAACACCGTCCGCTTCGCCGCGATCATGGACGAACTCTCGCGCACAAGCCAATTCATCATCATCACTCACAACCGCGCCACCATGGAAAAAGCCGACGTGCTCTACGGAGTGACGATGGGCACAGAGGGCGTGTCCAGCCTGTTGTCCATACACCTAGAAGAGCTCGCGCAAAACGGAACGGCGAGACGATAACAAAACACACTCGACGACGAGTGTGTTTTGATTTCAGCGATCTGCACGCGAGTAAGACTCGTGTAAAAATCGATGTGGCGGTTGTGGAGTTTCATGTCCAGAACCGCCCGTGCGTTGCTGTCAGTCCATCTTGCGCTTGAGGCCTCGTTCCCACTGCCGACGCAGGGAGTCAGCTCGATTGACGAGCTCGGCTCCAAGCACGCGCTCGAGCGCGGCGGGCTCGTCTTTGTGCTGGCGCACAAACTGCGCCGCGTTCCCGTTGAGGAGCACCATGCCTTCGTCGAAGGCGCGTTGTAGCTCCTGACGCGCCGACGCGAGCCGACGCTGTGCGCGCTCTGCCCGATCGAAGTTGAACTTCTTTGTCTGGAGCGCGCGCCAGAAGCCAGCTTGAGCGGCCGCAACTTGTGCCCGGCTCTGCTTGAGACGCTTGAACTGCTTGCGCAGATGTTCCAAAGAACGGCTCATGCATCCTCCTCAACTGAACGTCCGACTCTGGTCGGCATCTCGGTTGAGGAGCCCGGCGCGAGGACGAACTCCTCGGGTCGGGCGCGTGGGGACGATCAGCCGGGCAGCTTGTGACAGACCCAGACGATCTTCTTGCGCGTCACGGAGATGGCTCCGCCGGCGAGGGTGATCGTACCGTCGCTGCCGACCGTGAAGACCTTACCGTTCACGAAGGTGTCACAGGTCGGGTCGACCATAGAGAACTTGATCTCTCGGTTTGCGAGCATGCACTCGATGAAGAACTCCAGGTCGCGCCGCTGCTCCCAGACGCTCCAACCCGGGTCGTCAATTCCCTGGGTGAGATGCTGGCCGAAGGGAAAGCCGAGGTCGACGATGGCCGTGTAGGTCTCGATCTGGTCGTAGGGAATTTCGGTGACGCTTCCCAGGTCGTTCAAGATCATGTGGGTCTTGAAGAGTGTCCAGATGACCCCGGTGACTACCTCGCCGCTCTTGAGCGTGAGAGTGATGTCGCCGGGCTGGCGAGAAAGCATCTTGAAGAAATCGTTGCCGAAGGGCTCCGTTTCTACGATACGCATGGACGCCATTGGCGCCTCCAAAGGTTTGGGTGGATTGGATGGGAACTGTTTCATCCCTCAACTGACTCGTCGAGCGGACTCGACGGTTCGGCTGAGGTCCCAAGTCGTGCGTAGACTTGGGCCGCGTTGGTAAGTGTAGACTTACCGCGAGGTTGCCGGCCGCCGCGTCAAACAGATGACGCGACGACCAGGCCTCGAGACAGAATGGTCTGGAGTTACCCAAACCAGGATGGAAAGTTCGCCATCTCTGGCTCCTTTTTCTGTGACAGCAAACGGACGGTGCTGTCTTTCCGTTTCTCGCTTTCTTGGCGCCGCAGGACGCGTGCCTTATGTGTGCGAGGTGACCGTTTAACGTTGTCGGACAACGGGATGCGAGAAACGTCCTCGCCCAAGCAGGATCAGCGCGGCCGATCAGCGCTCTCGTTTACGCTACGAGGAGTCGAGCGAGTCATTGCCATATTCCTCCGTTTGCAACCGGCGGAAACCATGACCAAGGAGAGTTCAGATTAAGTCCGCGAACGGACAGGTCTAACTCATAAGACCTTTTGAACCTGGTTGGGAGTGCCAATCCCTCAAAGCCTTCACAGGTTCGGATGTGCTCCCATGCTTTGGCGCGACCCTTTAGGACGTTGCCGTCCACCGACGCCTCGAGTTGCCTCGAGCGGTTTGCTCCAACAGGTTTGCTCCGTACTCGGGATCGATCCCTTTCCTCACGCTCTGTTGTGAAACCGGCATAGTGCGCCGGGTCATCGGTATGATCCACGTCTGGGTGATGACTTTACCTTACGGCCCCAGACGCTTCCTTCTTCGATCCATGTTTCCTCCAAGGGTTGCATCACATCGGTGCATCGATGCACCGCGACTTGGGCTACAGCCACAGTGGCCGTGCCCCTTGTTGGCCGCTACTTGGCCGCGGCCTGACCAGGGTGTTCGAGCTCCTTGATCGCCTGCTCGAGCCGGACGACCTCGTGGCTCGCGTCGCGGACGAAGTCGAGACGGTACTCCGCCTCGGCCACGCGCGCGAGAGCCACGCGGACGTTGTCGCGCTGGGCGGGCTTGAGGCTCGCCTTCGCGAACCTGTCTCCGACGCTCGTCCGCAGCTCCTCGAGCCGCTCCGTGTTGTGTTCGAGCGAGTTGTCGGGCGACAGCCCTCCCACCTCGCGCAGAGCGCGGCGGAAGTTGCTCTCGAAGAACCGCAGCGTGCGCTGTGCGATCTCGAACTGCCGGTGCAGCTTCCCGAGTGCCTTCTCACGCGAGACCTCTCCGGCCTCGTTGATGAGCGCATTCTGGAGCTCCGCCTCCGCGGCCTCCATGCACGCCTGCGCCTTGTCGGCGCGCGCGGGGCTGAACCCCTCCTCCTTGAAGGCGCGATCGAACTCGGCCTGCGCGGCCGACACGGCGTTGCGAGCCTTGTTGAGACGGATCGACATGACGTTCTCCTTCGGCGGGGTTGCCGCCAATGACTAGGGTGAAGATGCGACGGGATGTGTTTGATCCCTCAACTGAATGTCCGAGTCTGTACTCGGCATCTCGGTTGAGGAGCCCCACACCGCTCTTGCTTGCGCTCGAGCTTTGGAGGGCAGGCCCGACGCGAGGACGGGATCCTCGTGTCGGGCCGCGGTTTACATTTGATCGCAGTGACAGTACTCCTGCCACTCCGGGCTGGGAGAACACCGACAGCCCGTGAGCTGGTTGATCTCCTCGAACCGGATGGGACGCACGGTCCGCACCGGACGAGGCGGGTCAAAAACGCTGGCAATTGCCGAGACGATACGGTGGATCATGTCCACCTTTGCGAGAGACTCCAAAGAACCTCCGTGGCGTGAAATGCCATCAAGCGCTTGCTCGATGCACGGGGAGCGTAGATCTGGAGTATTCGATCTGCACTTTCCGCGCACGGTCAAGAAAAAGCTGATTACCGGTCACCTCGTGGAGATAACCAATAATCAGCTAAGGAAGGCCAAAGCGGCTTCCTTCACTAACATTAGGTCTCTCTCCCCAATGACTGAATTGTGTTCCTAAGATATCAGTTTTTGGACGTCTCGTCAAGGCCAGAAGGCTGTATTTTGGCTAAAATGAGAAGATATTCATGGTTGACAAAAAATGTGTTATGCTTGGTTTATATGACGATTAAGGAACTCGAGCGAGAAGTTCAAGATATAAAAAAACGAGTCTCATGGCTAGAACAGGAAGCATGCAAACAACTTTGGCTTGCTCCATCAAAGGTAAAATCATTAAAGAAAAAACTGCCGAAGAATTCTCTCGCATGGCAACGATCTATCCGTTAAAAAATAGCAACGACCAAATCGACGCTCTCGTGAGCGTCGATTTTTTGTATCAGAAAACCGTCCACATAGGACGGTCAGGAAGATGCGCGAGCAAGACGTGTTTCTCGCTCTACTCGCCAGGCATCGACAATGAAGACGAGAGAGACGATCTGTTGCAAGAGGAGCCACGGGTAACCCTGGATCCACATGAGCCATCCGCAGGCCACGTGCATGAGCACGAACCAGAGATAGCCCTGCGAGCGCTCTCGGGCGAGCTGGTAGGTCCCAACGAGGTATCCGAGAACCAGAGCCGTTTCTAGCAACTGGTTGAACGTGTTGAAACCGCCGAAGTCCCATAAGCTGTACAGGAATCCCAGCGGGATGCAGGCGAGCGCCACGCGGTCGAGCCAGCGCGGCGGCTGTGTCTTCACAGTTGTCTTCATGGTGCGGATGGCGATCCAGAGCCCCAACACCATCGCGGGTGCGCCACTTGCTTCCACGGAGGCCGCGATCCAGTTGCGCCAGCCGATGAAGATGATGATCCACGGCGGGAGCCCGGCGAGGTAGACAGCCCAGGAGGCGATCCGCCAGCGTTGACCCGATTCGGCGTCGCCGGCGCGGCGCGCACGTTCACTCATCCAGAGGAATATCTTGTTGAGGAGGTAGAATCCTCCTCCCACCAGTTGGAGGATCACGTTCACGTCACGCTCCCGACATGAGCGCATCGAGCGCTCGGTAGAGTTCCTCGGGCGTGCCGTTGTTCTCGACCATGCTGTCGGCGAGCGCGAGGACGTCGGGGACGTTTGCGTTGCCGTCGAACGCTTCGATCGAGAGAAATTGTTCCCATGTGCCTGCCAGGCCGGCAGGCGGGCGAGGCTCGTTGGAAGCTCGCGGCTGATCACACCAGCGTCGAAACCGGAGAGCACGATCTGCTTCCAATCTCACGAGCTGGAAACCCTCGAGCTCGCGATAGATCTCAACCTCGGCAAGATTGCGCACGCCGGTGATCACTACGATCGAGCATGGCTCTACTTGTGAGAGTGCCTTCGTGCGATCTGTCACGATCTGTGCGATCCAACCACGACCAGCGTGTGAAGCGCGTGCCTCGAAGAGGAAGGAGAAATTGGTGGTGGAAGGCGAGCGCACTCCATGCTCATGGGCAAGCGCTCGAATGAAGTTCGAGTGGTCATGCCACACCGCACCGTAACGATCGCGAAGATACTCTGCCGCCACGTCCTTACCCGCACACGGCCAGCCAACGAATCCCAGAACCTGTCCCATCTGTCCTCCAGGCAGTGGAGGCTATCATCTAAAATCGATCCAGTCAAGAAAAAGCCCTAAATACGGGAACCAGGTTCCCGCAGAATGGGCATAAAATGAAAAGCCACCCTTCGCTGAAGCTTCGGGTGGCATGCGTTGAACTACCGAGTCGGCAGAGGGTAACGGACGACGTGGAACGTTCCTTCCGCGTAGCCCCAGCTCATGATCGCTTTGCCTCGCTCGTCCTCGATGGGAGTGAGGGAGTCGATCTGACTATAGAGTGGGAACGTGGCAGTGAGTGGACGTTTTCCAGTAACACCATCAAAGGTGCACCAGATGAATCGACCGTTGCCCATGACGATTGTCTGGTACATGAGGCCATCGTGAGCGCGACGGTATCCCGTTTTGGGACCACCGATGACCATGGTCGTCATGATGGGACCGTTTGGAATGACATCGATGATTCGATCCTGACGAAGCGTTTGCTCATCCACGAAGACGATGTGATCGCCAAAGCCATAGACGTCCGCTCCTTCCTGGATCGCCAACTGTCGCTTTCCCATCTCGGCAATCTGGACCCATTCGGCCCGGGTGGTGAACTCGTAGAGCGCAGGACTGCTCTTGTTGTAGCCGAAGATGCGATCATCACCCCACAGACAAACTTCCATGGGATCGCTGATGAGCTCATTCTTTTGGTCGTTGATTTTCACCCTATGAGCGAACAGCCGACCGAGATCCCCCGTCACGAACTGGAGTCCTCCATCCACGAAACCGATCGACTCGGGAATGATCCGCTCACCTCGCATCATGATCGCTTCCACGTTACGCCAGTGGAGCGTCTCACACTTTCCGTCAGGATCCTCGTTCACGATCCATGCGGGCGAGCCGTTTACGAGACCCAGCCAACGAGCCACGGAACCAGAAGATACGAAGTCGGACGGTGGACCTGCATTGAGGTGGGTAACGTGATGGCGCATCTTTGCATGAACCTTACCGTCACAAATGTACGCGATCCTTTGATCGTCATCAGTGGACCACAGCGTCAGATACGCCTCCTCGGGAACCGCCAGCTCCTCCTTCCACGGCAACTCGAGCGTCCAGTCTCCCCAGACGATTTTCTCTCCGCCCACGATCACCGCAGGATTCTTTGATCCAGCTGGGAACAACACGCGCACGTCAGCGTCGTCCTTCACGATGCCCAAACTCTTGAACTCCGAGTATCCGCTCGGACGCGGCCAGGTGGTGAGCAGTACCTTCGAGGACTTGTCAGGATCTTGATGCTCGCCTGCGAGAATCGCCATCTTGCCGGTCGGGGAAATCGCCACGTCCACGATCCATGCAGACTCATCCACTCCCAGATCAAACGCGTCGATGACGTGGGGCGGGTTGCTCCAGAGCTGGCCGGAGAGCGCACGCAGGGCGCGCTCGGAATTCTCGCTCTGCGGTTCGTTCTCGTAGAGCCGAGGCAAGAGGTACTTCATGAGCCGCTGTACCCCGTGTTGATTCCTTTCTTGCGATGACATGACGTTCTCCTTCTGTTGGACACGAGGGCCGTCGCCTGGTGCCGGAGCAGAATCGCTCGGACGCCTGGCATAACCTTTCAGACGGAATCGTCTGCATGTCGAACAGAAACCGCGTGGCGGTAGTGCTATTTGGCCAGAGAAACCAAGCTTTGTCAATCCCTCCTCCAATTGAAAAGAGATCCAGCAAATGGATCTCTATGGCGTAGATTCTTCTTGGTACTCGTCCTTCACAACCACGAACGCGTAGCGGTGCGGGGAGTAGGCGTAGCCGCGCATGAGGTCGCGCACGCCGCGGTACTCTTGGTCGTAGCCCAGGTTGAACGAGATGCGGTTCGCCCACCACCAGTAGTAGAACCCTTCGGTGCGGACGAACTCCTGGACGGCCTCGGGCTGGAACTGCACGAGCTTGCACGAGTAGCCGCGGCCGGCCGAAGTCATGCACACGCGCATGGGGCGCGCGTCCATTTTCGCCACGCGGATCCACGGCGGGGTGAGGTTCCATCCGGGGTGATCCAGGACGATCTCTCCGTTGAAGGTGTGGCGCATGATGCCGACGTGACCCAGCGGCGTGTGATGCAGGCACGTCAGGTAGAACATCCACGCAAGCCATGCGCCCAGGATGGCGACGATGGCGAGAGGGAAACTCTTCATCACTGCGACTGCGTCGCGTCGGGCGCGGGAAGCTGCCAGGCGGGGATGAAAGGCGTGGGCTCGGGCGGCGGAGCGAGCAGGCTCGAGGGCGCGGCGGCCGTGACCTCGAGGTCGGCGGTCTTGAGCTCGCGCAACACGGTCAGGAACGAGTAACCGCGCCCGGCGCCCTCGTAGGCGTAGGCCTCGAGGATGTCGGCGAACGCGTTGGCGGAACCTTGAGGACTGCCGCTCGTTCCCGGGCCTTCGTAGTCGCCGCGGCCGTGCCAGGCGATGAAGGTCAAGAGGCCCTCGGGGTTGAACTGCACGAGCTTGCAGTTCAAGACGCGCTGGCTGGAGGAGATGCACACCTGCATGGGGCGCAGGTCGATCACGTGTACCTTGACCAGGATGGGCGGCGTGATGAAGTAGCCCACGCGCGGCAGGACCGTGATCTCGCCGTTGCGTCGGTCGAACTTGTAGCCCATCTGGTAGTTCTCGACGTGGTTGACCCCGCCGGTCCAGAAGATGAGAACGCCCGACAGGGCGAAGACGATTACACCCAGGACGACTGAACCGATGCTTACGAGGTACTTCACGGAAATGTCCTCCTCTGGGAGGGATCTGCGGATTCCCGCAGTAGGACTCAAGCGAAAGCTCGAGGCGGACAATCTACTACGTCTGTGTCAAAATGTCAATTGAAAAGCCACCTCCACACCTTATGAGGTAAAAACTGGTAGGTTAGGGGTAACTAAGGTGAACTACACATCGTTTTGACGCACATAAAAAAACAAGTACCTTATTCATATATGGTAGCTCTGTTTGGAAATGAGGTCGTCGCGGATCCAGCGATCCTTGGCGGAAAGCCTGTCATCAAGGGAACACGCATTCCTGTTGTTTTAGTTGTCGATGAATTGTCGGCTGGAACATCACAGGAGGAAATCATGCAGGAGTACGATCTCACACGTGAACAAATCCAAGCCGCACTGCGGTACGCCTCGGCTGCATTACGAGAGGAGATCGTGATTCCTGTTTAACTTATGCTCACAGCGGTGCTTGATGAAAACATGCCGCGGTCTTTTGCTGAAGTATTGTCGAAACTTGAGTATCGCGTGTTCGACGTTCGAGATTGCGGCTTGCGGGGAAGTCCTGACAACGCCGTTTTTGATTTCGTACTGCAACAGGAGGCGATCCTTGTCACTTCAGATGTCGCTTTTGCTTAACGTATACATACAACCATGAATCATCACGGGATCATTCTCGTGCGTCTCCCAGCTTTTTTATCGCTCTCCGCGCGCCGCCGAATATTTGAAACGGCCTTTTTAAAAAGTGAGGTGCAGACATTGACAAACAAGATGGCGGTCATCTCTCCAGGCTCCATACGTATTCATGGACGATGACCCGTCGCAAGCGACGTGTCTTGACGCAATCCTGGCCATCCTTTATATTGCCGTCACGTCAGTATCGTTCACCTCCTCATCCTCCTGTTCCTCCTAACCCTCCTCACCCTCCACTCCTTATGCTCTCCATCCGTCTCTCCCGCGTTGGTAAATCCCGCGCGCCTATCTACCGAGTCGTGGTCATGCCAAAGCACCGCGACCCATGGGCCAACACAACTGAAATTCTTGGTCACTATAATCCTCGAACACAGCCTCGTGAGTTCGTCGTCAAAGCCGACCGCGTGAAGTATTGGATCGGTCAGGGCGCCGAGGTTAGCGACACACTGTGGAATCTTTTTATCGATGAAAAAATCATCGAGGGCGAGAAGAAGCGCAGTGTGAGCCATATCTCTGGTGCGCACAAAGTAAGACTTGAACTTAAAGCCGTAGAGGCCGTAAAAGCCGTAGAGGATGCAAAGGTTAAAAAGGAAGCCGCTACTGAAAAAGCAAAGGCTGATGCGCAAGCGGCAAAGGAAGCTGCCGAGGCTGACAAGGAAGCGGCAAAGGCAGAAGCCGAAGCCGCGAAAGCCACGGCCGAAGCTCCAGTCGAGACACCAGCGGAAGCTCCAGCAGAAATACCAGCCGAAGCTCCACAAGCAGAAACTCCAGCTGAAGCTCCAACAGAAACACCAGAACAACCAGTTACAGGATAACCAGAGGGCGAGAGCAGAGGCTCTCGCCTATTTGTTTGTATGACAACCACACGCCACGACCAATTTCAAACGTTGTTCCCTCACGAGCCAGCATTCCGCTGGAACCAAATCGAGGCAGGATTTTTTTCGTCTGCGAAAAACTGGAATGAGGTGACAACGATTCCTTCAGCCATGCGCGAGAGCCTCACGTCGATCCCGTGGATGAGCGTTGAGCTTGTGCAGATGCAAGTGAGTGGCAACGGCGACACACACAAGGCGCTCCTCAAAGTCGCTGGTGACAAACAAATCGAAACCGTCCTCATGAAAAATCCACGCGGAGCCTGGACGATTTGTGTCTCCTCGCAAGTCGGCTGTGCCATGCGCTGTGGGTTTTGTGCGACCGGCAAGATGGGACTCACGCGTTCTCTGACCGCAGACGAGATTGTGGATCAATATCGTTTTTGGAAATTGTATATCTCGGGTGGTCAGGTGGGTAGGTGGGTAGGTGGTCCGAAATCCGAAACCACCTTACCACCTAACCCCCTATCCACCTCCTCCCGCATCAGCAACATCGTCTTCATGGGCATGGGAGAGCCACTCGCGAATTACGAAGCCGTCAAAGAATCACTCAACACACTGCTCGCACACACCGACCTCGGCAAAACACGCATCACGGTTTCCACGGTCGGCGTGCTGCCGCGGCTTGAGCAAATCCTGACGGACAAAGCCTGGCCGCATGTACGCCTCGCCGTCTCACTCCATTCCGCGATTGCGCAGACACGCAAGCAAATCGTTCCCACGTCTTACGACGACTTTCTTCCCAAGCTCGAAGACTGGGCGAAGCGATACCTGGAGATTTTTGGGAACCGCCGTCATCACCTCACCTTCGAGTACGTGATGTTGAAGAACGTGAATGACACACCGGCGCATGCCAAGGCTCTCGCTCTATTTGTAAACCGCATCGGCCACGTCCGTGTGAACCTGATCCCCTACAACCTCACTGGCGTAGAGTTTGAGTGCAGTGAGGACAACGTCATCACACAATTCCTCGCCGCTCTCTACGATCGAAACGTCACGACCACGCGCCGCCGCACCATGGGCTCGGACATCGCCGCCGCGTGCGGACAGCTGATCGTGCTCGCGAACAAGACGCCAAAATAAAATCCGCTGTGCGTCAGCGGATGGGGCGGGGCGTCAGCGGATGGGGCGTCTGATACCGGTTCCGATGCGATGGATGCTCGTGGACTCACACGTTCCCTCGGGAAGCGGTTGCTCGGGGATGGTGATCTTGCCCGCACAGACCTGATCGACCATGGTCTGAGCCACAGCCTGGTAGCGTGCGAATTCGACCTCGGCTTCTTCGTCCAGACGGCGAATCTCACCAAGGCGTTGCGTGATCCAAGTGATCCGCGAGTTGGTTTCGGCAAGCTCGTCGAGGTCTGACGTGATCTCGGTCACTCCTGCTCGATCCAGTTGCTCGGTCGTCCACGGATCGTACATGGAAGGCGCACTGGCAACCAGACGCGAAAGCGATGGAGTCTTCTTGATGATCCGGGCCTGCAGTTCTTCGCGTCGAGTCTGCGCGTCCTCGAGAATCTGCTCGGACATCCGACGAGCCTCGTCCAGAACTTGCCTGCAGGCGAGAACGTCATCGGACGCTTCGTGTAGACGAGCCAGAGTCACCACACCGGACTGGAAGTCGGCGCGTACTTCATCGGCACAGTCCTTGAAGTCCTGTCGCGCAAATGCGTCAGGCCCCACCGGCCAGTACTCCATGGCCAAGGCGGAAGAAATGAAGATCAAGAAAATCATTTGCCAACTCCTACGTTGCAACGCAACACTAGTGGAGCACCGAGCAACTGTCAATGCATTCAATGGACATTTTCTTTTTGAGCACCGATTTATCAACAAGAAATTCTTGACGTAAGTACAAAAGCATGATGTACTGTCTCCAGACGGATGAGGCGTCTGCCTTCATTCCGGTGTCAAAATAAACTCCTCCAACACATAGGCCATTTGGTCTTTGACATTGGGGGATTTTATTTATCCCGGATCGCACGGGCCCGTGGAGGTAGCGGTAACCTCATCCGTTTTGACACCGGAGATCACGGGTTCCCCGCCCGACCGAACGACTTGAATATACGTTCGGTCGTTCGGGCGGGGAATCCCGTCGGGTCCACCAGCCTTCGCTAAAGCTACGGCTGGCTTGCCAGCCTTCGCTTCCGCCGTCGCCAAAGGCTATGGCGGACAAGAAAGCTACGGCTGGCTTGCCAGCCTTCGCTTCCGCCGTCGCCAAAGGCTATGGCGGACAAGAAAGCTACGGCTGGCTTGCCAGCCGATCCGGGTCCAGACAAATCCGTCCCACAAGGACGGATTTGTTATGGTAGACTTTTCAAATCATCATTTTGAACTCTCATGAACCTTCCTGACGCTCTCACCACGCGCCTCACAAAACAATTCGGTTCCGTCGCCACGCGGACGATGCTTTTGGCGATGCGCGAAAAAAGACTCCCGACGTTTCGTGTGAACACGATCAAGACGACGGACGAGAACGTCATGGCCGTACTGCGCGAGGACGCGATTCAATTTGAACGGGTTCGCGATATTCCCCACGCCTTCCTCATAAAAAACAAAACAGACAAAGAACTGCTCGCGCACAGACTCACTGCTTCAGGACAAATCTACTTGCAAGGTTTGACATCCATGCTCCCACCGCTTGTACTGGAGCCACAGCCAGGCGAGTGCATCCTTGATCTGTGCGCCGCGCCAGGAAGCAAGACCTCCCAAATCGCCGCGCTCATGGGAAACAATGGACGGCTCGTGGCGTGCGAAATCGATGAAATCCGTTTTGAAAAACTCAAGCACACCCTTGCTCTACAAGGCGCAAACGCCGAGGCTCTCCACGTCGACGCCACGCTCCTCCATCACACACACAGCGAAGTCTTTGATCGCGTCCTCGCCGATGTTCCCTGTTCTGCTGAAGGACGCATCAATCTAAACGACCGGCGCAGCTTTTCTTTTTGGTCACAAAAAAATATCGTTGAGCACGCAAAGCTCCAGCGTCGCCTCCTGCGTTCGGCTGTCGCCTGTTTGAAACCTGGCGGCACACTTGTCTACTCCACCTGCACACTCGCGCCTGAGGAGAACGAAGGACAAATCGCGTGGCTCCTCGACGAGTTTCCCTTCATGAAACCTCATGTCATCACTATTCCATTTCCTTCCTATGCCGGCCATCACAAAACCATCACACTGTTGCCCACGCTGAAGTACGAAGGATTCTTTGTGGCAAAGCTCGTGAAGGCACATCATTGACATTCCAATTGGATCGCTTATACTCGTTTCTGCCAACTCTGGAGTTCCCATGTCCTGGATAGATGACATGACTTCCCTCATGCGCAAAGGGCTCGAGCGTCAGCCTTCTGCCACCGAGGCTCTGGTCTTGTTCGCGCGCACGCACAGCGCCCACAACATCACCCTCGAGCAAGCCGTCGAAAGGCTCACGCCGAGCTGTCGCGGCCAGGCTCGCCGCATCCTGCGCGACGCGCGCGACACAAGGGCATCCGATATCAAAATCTGCCAGG
>Ga0265296_1003936_pt1 | contig 13303 bp, 20 predicted proteins | sample MunlanPumphouse1_FD_189073 | JGI IMG/M metagenome (GOLD analysis project Ga0265296, IMG submission 189073) | Groundwater microbial communities from a municipal landfill in Southern Ontario, Canada - Pumphouse #1 | ecosystem: Environmental > Aquatic > Deep subsurface > Groundwater | place... | reverse complement strand
GGCAATGGCCGGCGAGAGCCCTTCGATGTGGTCCACGTCGGGCTTCTGCATCATGCCCAGGAACTGCCGGGCATAGGAGGAGAGCGATTCCATGTACCGGCGCTGGCCTTCCGCATAGAGTGTATCGAACGCGAGCGTGGATTTGCCGGAGCCGGAGACGCCGGTGATGACGACCAGCTGATCCCGGGGGATCGTGACGCTGATATTTTTGAGGTTGTGCTGGCGGGCACCTTTGATGATGATATCTTTCATGGCTGTGTGCTCAATGAATCATCGTTGTTATTTAAAGGAGTTCACTTTGGGGCATGAAAGTGAAAGATACCAGAAGTCCCATTTTGATATCATGTATCCAAAAAGATTCCCCATCAGGGGCGTCAGCGTTCCCGACGGCCCGCTCTTTCAAGCTCGGGAGGAATGGGAGATGGTGGCAGGAAATTTTGTGTATCACAAAACCAGAAAAACGGTACACAACACCATTTTGTGTATCACCGGTGAGACACAAAATCATGTTGTGTCTCATGCCGGTACGATTGTGGTGCACAGCGGTTCCTGACGATTAAAAATTACCAGCTGCTTGTCTCGGTGATAGCGATCAACCGGGAGAAGCGGTAAATCGTCGGACTATGTCCTTTCCCTTCACGGCTTACCGTGAGGATATTCCCTTCGGCCAATCCCTTCAGGAGCCGGTGGGCGGCCCGGAGGATAATCACCCGTTCGCACGAAAGCGCATGACACACCGATACATGATATTTAAAGGGAGTGAACAGTGAGAATTGCGGGGAAACGCCTCACAACGTATCCCCTTCGTTCCGGATCTGTTCTTCAATGAACTGGCGGATCTCCTCTTTCCCCGGAAGTGCGACCTGGTATTTCGAGACAAACAACTTGTTATCCATTCCCGCAAGTGCATACTCAACGAGGGCCTCATTCTTCTTAGTACAGAGCAGGATCCCAATCGGGGGATTATCGTTGCCGGTCATTTCATGGAGCCGGAACCAGTTCACGTACGTATTCAGCTGGCCAAGATATTCGTGGGAGAAGCTACCGACCTTCAGCTCGATCAGGACATGGCATTTCAGAATCCGGTGATAAAAGACCAGGTCCACAAAGAAATGCTCCCCTCCGATGAGGATACGTTTCTGCCGGGCCTCGAAGCAGAATCCCCGGCCGAGCTCCAGAAGGAACTCCTGCAACCGGTCGATCAGCTGCCCTTCGAGATTTGCTTCACTGAGTGCTTCGTGAGGGTGCAGCCCGAGAAACTCGAAGATATACGGATCCCGGATGACCTGTGAGGGATTCATGAGCTCGGCTTTTCCAGCAACCGTCCTTGCGAGACGTTTTTTGTCCTTTGACAGAGCAGTCCGTTCATAGTACAGGCTGCCGATCTGGCGCTGTAACTCCCGGACGGACCAGTTCCCCCGGACGCATTCCTCTTCGTAGAACGATCGTTTCAGCGGATCTTCGATTGCAACGAGTTCTTCAAAATGCGTGTACGATAAGTTGTGCAGGAGATCCGGGGAACCTTCACCGGATTGTGGGTGCAGTGAACCCACAATTGCCGGAGCGGGAACTTCCGGGAGGGAAAGCAGGTCCTGTAATTGTGGGGGCAACGAACCCACAATGTGAGGATAGGCAAGGTAAAAATCCCGGTAACGGTACAACTGGCGCCGGCTGCAATTTGAAACGCCCCGTGACGTAAGATCCCCGGCAAGCTTTGAGAATAACCGGTCTCCGTACGTGGCACGGTCTTTCCCTTCGAGTTCGTAGTTCTGGATCGAGAGACCGATGAGCCAGTTGCGCAGGGTCAGACTCACATTCACGGCTTTTGTCGCACGTTCAACCAGGTGATTGTGGATCTCCGCAATCCTCCGGACCAGTGAGGGCAGATCCAAATCTTCCGGCTCTTTGGAGATCGCAAGGTCCGCCTTTTTCTTACTCACAAGGGATTCCCCCGGCGCATTCTGCCGTGTTACTGGTGAGATTCGACCGGGCGAGAAATATAGTTAATGAACTATCCGGGCAATGGTTTCAGGTCCGGATGAACACACCACAAACCCGCAACAAACTCTTCATAATCCGTCAATCCCGACATTTGCCCGACCCGGCCCCCACGTCACCTCGTGCAATCCCGACATCGGCACGGTCCCGACCGTTGACCGGGGATTCCTGGAGGCGGTCTTTGCCCGAGGGCAATGGCCGGCGAGAGCTCCTCGATGTGGTCCACGTCGGGTTTCTGCATCAGCATGAGGAACTGCCGGCCAATTGGAGGAGAGCGATTCCCTGTACCGGCGCTGGCCTTTTCGCATAGAAGCGTATCGAGTCGCGAGCGTGGATTTGCCGGAGCCGGAGACGCCGGTGATGATGACCAGCTGATCCCGGGGGATGGTGACGCTGATATTTTTGAGGTTGTGCTGGCGGGCACCTTTGATGATGATATCTTTCATGGCTGTGTGCTCAATCTGTTTGGCGCTGGGGGTTAAAGGAGTAAGGTTCGGGGCATGAAAGTGAAAGAGTGAGATTCTGGGGAGGTGGTTAATCGCCCGGAATGTAACCAATTAATCATCATCACTTTTTTCTCCAAAATTTTAATTTTATTTCCGAAGATTATTCATCATGGGACAAGATAAATTAAGATAATTATACAATGTCAGCCCTCCACGGATATCTAAAAGATATTAAGATTAAATCTTACAATATAAATCTTTACGATAGGGTATCGAAAATTAAACTGAGTGCTGATACATGGTTGAAAGGTTTGGATAAAAACGGAATTAGCCATTCTGGACGGTTAGAAACGCATTTGGATTCGTTGACTACGCATCTTCGTGATAAACATTCAATTACGCCAGAAGAGGCATTCGTCCTTCTCTGTGCAACATATATGCATGATATTGGGTACTGCCATAATGGCCGCAAAAACTCAGAAGGCCATGCCAAGCGAAGTCAGGAAATGATCCTTAAAAATCCAGAATATTATCATTTTAATGATTTTCCTCGTTTTAATGAAGAATCTTATCCAAGAATCGCGGAAGCTGTTGGTTTGGTGTGCTATGGCCATGACTCAAGAGTCTCCCTTGAAGAGATCCCACATGAATTTCCAGATCAATGCTTTGATTGCGAAATTCTAAATTTGCGTAAGCTTACAGCACTTCTTCGTTTAGCCGATGAAGCTGATGATTCATACATAAGGCAAAATCCATCCATACCGAGTTCAAAACGTCAAAAGATCCCTCTCGTGCATATCGGTGAAGAAACAATTGTATTACATCGTGATCCAATGAAAAAGATCGATCCTCGCGAATATCAGGAGCTTGTTGATGAAAAAATGCAAATCCTGATGCCTGCGAATAATTATTTGAAATCTATTCATATCGGTTATTGGTACGTTGTTCTTTACCCGCCTGTACAAAGAGCCAGTTCATTGTTTGGATATCAATCCAAAACACTCTGTGTTGGGGAACCTGAGATATTTAAAGAGGGAAAAACTGCTCCGTTCATGGCAGAAATACCCGTGGATAATTTTGTTGGGAGATTAAATGATCTAGAGAATCTTCATAAATTGATTAAAGAAAACCATATTGTAGGCATTGTAGGGATCGAGGAAATTGACAAGACTGCTTTGGCCCGAATATATGCACAGCGATATCGGGCAGAATATCCAGGGGGAGTATATTGGGCATCGTTAAAAGACAGTACTTGGGAGGAAGAGGCAGAAAAAATCTTAGCAATTGCACCAATTGGAAGTCCAGTCTCTTTTTCTGATAAACAGAAATTAGTTCAATACGTATCTGATACAGTATTGGCTCGACAAGACGCCCTTCTTATTATCGACAACGTTGACAGGGCCAATGATATTTTAAAACCTGGCTGTTTTGTTGTGGTAACGACACGGGACATAAAAAATTTTGGTGATATGCCGAGTCATGCAATTTTCAACTTGCCTTCACTTACAGAAACGGATGCCCAAATACTCGTTACAACAGGACTCGGTGAGCTTCGCGTAATTAGTGATCCTCAAGGTGCAACTCGACTTTTGGAGGTATTGGATAGAGTCCCTCTAGCAGTCGAAATCGCAATCAATTATCTTAAGGATGTTCCAAATTTAAGTTTTTCAACGTATATTGATAAAATACAGAAAACCGTTGAGAAAATGAATATTAATGAAAATGAACCTACTACACATGCACCGAAGAAAATTTTAGCATCCATGGAACTTTATCTGGACCAATTAAAGTGCTTGCCGAATGGAGACCAATTGGTGTCTTTACTTGAAGGTGCAACTTTATGCTCTACTTCTGGATTCACCATCTCAACACTTGTGGCGGTGGTAGGTTTAGATGGACAAAAAACATCCGAGGTTAATGATCTTGTTGAGAATCTTCAGCGACGTTCTTTGTTAGAGTATAGTAATGAACTAAATCGATACAATATCCATCCTCTGCTAAAACGAGTGGCAGAAAAAAGGTTGAATAAGAACCCTGAAAGAAAAATAACATTTACTAACAATCTTTGCACATATTTCCTTCACTTTGCAAAGAAGCATCGCGACGATCCTGAAGCACTCATTCGTGAAAAAGATGAGATCTGGCATGCGTTGGTCCAATCTGGTACCTTGAGGGATGTAAATGAGTCGTAATTGTATTTCATTGCGCAGGCAGTTGATAGATCAAGTAAGCAGCCACTATTTTGATCTTATTACCAAAGGCGATTTTAAAAAGGCATTTGAGTATCTTACAAATACGAATTTAATTAATATTGATGATATTGGTGAATCGAAAGTTTTACTTAATCTTCTTGATCCTTTGGTTCAGAATCTTTCTGTTCTCGATCAAAATTCTCAATCTTTAGTGTTGACAGTAACTGGTTCTACATACGCAGCTCTTAGTGAATACCGGAAAGCGCTTGATCTCTATGAAAAAGCCTTGGAAATATCTCGCCAGATTGGAGATAAACAAGGGGAAGGTAATACTCTACGAAAAATGGGTTCAGTATACACGGCTCTTGGTATTTATCGAAAAGCGCTTGACCTCAATGAAAAATCTCTTGAAATATCTCGCCAGATTGAGGATAAGCGGGGAGAGGGCAATACTCTCCGCAATATGGGTGTTGCGTATGATTCCCTCGGTGAATACCGGAAAGCGCTAGACATCTATGAAAAAGCTCTTGAAATATCTCGCCAGATTGAGGATAAGCGGGGAGAGGGCAATTCTCTCCGCAACATGGGCAAGGCATACTCAGCACTCGGTGAAAACCAGAAAGCGCTTGATCTCTATGAAAAAAGCCTCAAAATCGCTCAACAAATTGGGGATATAGGAGGAGAATGTCATACTCTCCGCAACATCGGCAATGTCTATTACGATCGTGGTGAATTCCGAAAAGCGCTTGATCTCTATGAAAAAGTCCTCAAAATCGCTCAACAAATTGGGGATATTAACTGTGAAGGTATGGCGCTTATCGGTATGGGTAATTCATACACATCACTTGATGAATACCAAAAGGCGATTGATCTCTATGAAAAAACCCTTAAAATAGTTCAACAGATTGGGGATATTCGCAGTGAGGGTGTGGCACTTGTCGATATGGGTACTGCATATCATCAACTTGGCGATTACAAAAAGGCGATTGATCTCTATGAAAAAGGACTCAAAATAGTTCAACAGATTGGGGATATTCGCAGTGAGGGTATGGCACTTATCGATATGGGTTTAGCATACGATCAACTTGACGATTACAAAAAGGCGATTGATCTCTATGAAAAAGGACTCAAAATCGCTCAACAAATTGGGGATATTTATTGTGAGGGGATAACTCGACGTAATTTGGGCTTTACATATCGCAGAATTGGAAAAATGAACATATCTCGAAAATACTTGAACGAAGCAAAGCAGATTTTCAAGAATCTTGACCTTCCCGATATGATTGATTCCTTTGAGTAATCGAGAAAATTTTATAAACCCATTTTGAAGTGAAAAGTTCTGGTGTAATTCTGATTATTCAAACACGTCCGATACCAGTCCGTGCTCAGTCCCTCGTTACTAGAAAAGAGACGATGGGTCTGGTACTAAACCGGTCCCGTGTCCACCTAACCACGACAAGGCCAGGAGTTCATATCAAGTCGCGTTGGCGTTTGGAAAAAAAATCCCGCCAGAACCGGTTCGTAAAAAAAAATTTCCGGGCCGGTCACGTTCGCACCAAAATTTTTCCGGAAAAAATCCAGCACAATCAAAAATATTTTTTACCGGGCCCGGTCTGCAATAATTTTTTTTGTCCGGGCCTTGTTCGCAAATCCCCGCCCCCCTCCTATATTTCCCCTGGCACTGCCCTCCCGTTATACACTCCCGGATGGGGAAGAGAGTAAGTCCCCTGCACCCCCTCCCTCGTCGGAGAGATCCCGGGGCCAAATCCCAAAAAAATTCGGCAGTGGAAATGGTGCCAACGCCGCCGGAGATTCTTTGTTTAAACCGGTGTTTCCTGAAAATACCCGTTTTAATCGCGAAAAAACCGTGCATTATAGAAGCGTGAGAAAATGCGCAAAAACCGGACAACCTGTACTCTGTCCCAACGTCAGGTGCCCACCGGCGGCTGCTATGGCCCGAAATAAAGGGGGTCCTTCCGGCACCGGAAAACCGATGTTTTTTCCCTGGAAAACGGGGCGATCCGGGTGCCGGTGCTGCTGGTTTGGCGCCGGGAGGCAGCCGGGTGTGGGGACCATCATCCGTATGGCCCTATGGATGCCGTCGGATGACAACGGAGACTTCCAGATATGGTCCGGGGTCAGTCCAATCGGTACAAACCTGACCCCACCGTACGAAGCGATGATGATCCAGGAACCACAAAGGAAGTATATCCGACTGAACAATAGGGAGAATAAAGAAGGAGGAGGTGACCAGATGCCAAGCAATCAGCGTGCTGATTCAAAGAATTCGAACAATCCCTCTCATAAATCTGCGGTGGACAATCGTTCTAATCAAATTAATCCAAATCACGCACCATCAAAATCCGGTGGAAAGAAAAAATAAAAAAATCTATTTTACTTTTTTAGTGCCCTCTGTATCAGCGATTGACGACGGTCCCCTCCCATCCGGCTTCAGGTCAGCCCAATCAGTACGAGCCAGACCCCACACGCACGCGGCCGACATGAAACAGATCCGGGAATGAACACACGTGCCGGATTATCTCATGCAAGTGAAGTAACCGGCACAACAATTCCTTTCCGGATTGTGCCGGCAATAAGCGATGCCGGATCCTGGTATTCTTCCGGCGTCAGGGTGAGCACATCGAGGGCAATCTTAAATTTCCTGACCGTCTTGATCTCGGCATCTTTCGTCAAAAGAGCCCGTTCAAAAATGTCCTTTCCGGTAAAATCACCAGAGACGATTGCAATATCGATGTCACTGTGGGGAGATGCTGTTCCAGGAACCGACGACCCGAACACAATAAGGTCGTGGATATGGATCCCGTTTTCCCTCACGACAGCGCTGAAAAAAATTTACCGCTTCAAGGACTTTTGCATCAACCATGTAAGAATCTCCTTGGTCTCGCGAACAATTCTCTCGGTCTTTTCCCGGGTATATTGTTCAAGAACCTCATCAAGGTTATGGGGATATCTGCCGGTAATCCCGATACGGTTGATAACGGATAGGGATTCCATGTACTCTTGAGGTACTTCCAGTTCGAGGATTTCTACCAGAAAGATCAGGCTGTGAGTCTTATCCGGAGTATCGGCAAATTTCTCCACGTACAACGCTTTCAGGGCTTTTTAAAAGAGTAAGATGACAGTAGAATATCGCCGGAGGATATCGCTCTGCGGAGACGAGAGATTCCGCAGTACCAAGATCGTACTGCGCCTGTCGGTGGTACCAATTGAATTTACAGCCATCGAACTTTCACGCCCTGTGCCGGGCGCTCACAAGCAAAGCGAACTACGCGAATACTCTACGACATGGATAAAAGAAGGGGCGGAATTTGTGCATTGGTATCCGGATTATGAAAACATAAAAGAAATTTAGGCTCATATAGAATAAGTGGTGAAAAAAGAGGAGCATTCCTGATGACGAAAATTAATTTGTCAATCGGAGCCTAAGGAACAAGATTCCCGTTCGTCCCGTAATTCTCTCTCTGGATGTCCGTCAGGATTACGGTAACTGCCTCTTTGGGCACACCCTCTTTCACAAAAACATCGGTAATACCGGCAACAATCCTCTGTTTCATGTCTCTGGTCCTGCCTTCATACAATTCCACATGAACAACGGGCATATAAGGAAATTCTTTATCCGTTGACATTATAAATCTGTTTTACTGACATGGCACCTGAACTCCTCCGGTTTTTGCCAAGACTGTAGATTGCCTTCAAAACATAACTGCAAAAATCTAAAAAAAATGGGAGAATCCAAAACCTGCAAAAAGGCATGATTGAACGTAATTTTAACCAATTCATTTTTTTTAGATTTTTAACAATTAATTGTGTGTTATCAAAAATTATTGCTGATACAATATCTTTTAGACGTTGGCACAAAAATACAAAGTTTTAAGTCTTTTACTTTGAGTTTCTTTAAAAAACCCGCATAAAGTCAAAGACTTCGCACCAATGCAATGAAAATTTTGCACTCAAACTCAATTTCCATTCGTCTGATCTTTCGTCGAAAGTTTTCAAAATTTTCATGACAAAATTACCGTTTATCCGGCCACTACTCAGTGCCCTCGTTTCCGGCAATAGACGACGGGTCCGGTACTACCCGGTCCCGGGTCCACCCCATCAGTACAAGCCCGGCCCCACCACACGCAGAAAACCCGCCAAAAATATTCATACTTACAATGCTTACAATCTGATCATGTCTGCGGTAAAACGGATACCCGTCACCGAACCGGTATGGAAGGACCTTGCGGAGATGCGAGCGGCCGGCCAGACCTATACAGATCTTCTTTCAGAGATGATCGAGGACCGGAAGAAGCGCCGGTTAGAAGAAGATGTCAAAATGTGGAGTGGGCGTAAGAAAAAGGGGTACGTTTCACTTTCGGAGATTAAGGATTGACATTTTCCCTTGTGCTCTGGCACGAGTTAGCTGATGAGATCAATCGCCTGCCGGAGAAGTCACGAAGGATCATCAAGACTGCCCTGAAACGGCTCGAAGAAGATCCATTCCCGGGAAGCCCGGGAGATAAAGAAAAACTGGTATTACGAGGCGGGGTTGTAATCTATCGGCTTCACATTTCCCGCAGTTACACCGCATTTTACGATATCGATAAAGAAGAAAAACTGGTGATTGTCCAGGAGATCCTACCCATCGAGCAGGCTCATAAAAAATACGGATACTATTGATTTATTTTCTCACCGGTTTTGTGGGTATCTGACTTTTTGAGGGAGTCCGAACCTTTCCGTACCTGCTCATTTCAGTATCCCCGGGTCCAGCACTTGAGGGCGGCGCCCTCCCCCCCCCGGTCCCGGGTCCGCCCCATCACCACAAGCCCGGCCCCGCCCCACCTCACGCAGCCAGCTTGAGTGATCGCATCGGGTTGCTACGGCTAAAAAAATTCCCGGTAGAACCGGTTCGTGCAAAAAAAATTTCCGGGCCGGTCACGCTCGCACCAAAATTTTTCACGGCCAGAACCGGCACAATCAAAAATATTTTTGCCGGGCCCGGTCCACAATATTTTTTTTGCCGGGCCTTGTTCGCAAATTCCCGCCCCCCTTTCCCACATTCCCTGGCACTGCCCTCAGGGTACCAGCGACTGACGATGGACACCTCCCTCCCTGGTGACCTTGCCAGACCCTCCGCCGGTGACCCCTCTCACCGAAGGCGGGGAAGCACCCGTGGGAATTCTGGTACAACGGAGCCTTCTGCGAGCCCGGTTGTACCTCTTTTTCCCCGGGTCGCCCGGACCAGAGGTTATAATTCGCAAAAACGCGGAACCGGGCCCGGAACTGGCAGAGGTTTATTGACGGGAATAAGTGAGGTCGTATTTAGCAACGTTACTATGGCATAAGTCAGGGCCGGATGGTGGAGTCTTGATTTACTACGTCCGGAGAAGATACTGGTTGCGTTACTTGCACTGCCTTCTCTTCATTTGGAGAATATGTTGGCTGCACGCCTTTCACAACACTCTTGATTATAGAAGAATCCTGAGTGTCAAGCGTGAAAGTAAGGAGCGAGCCGTCTTTTCTGGATTGTTCCATTAACCCGATATAGGACTTGTAGTCCGGAATATTTTTTGCAAGTGTGTAAATGCGTGCAGATGGAGTAAGCCATACCGTAGCATATTCAGCTTGTGTATTTTCGTCCACCATGACAACCTGCATCGTTACCTGATTTGCCTGATTTACTACATCCGGAGAAGAGACCGGAGTCGCCGGAACGGTATTCTGTATGCCAGAAAATGCACCGGTACATCCGGCACTCAGCAGTACAACAAAGAGTATCCCCATGCAAAGGAGAATTCCGGATCGTATACAGGATTGTGATTGATTTTTATCGGACATTATCTACCTCCGGAACCATCATGGAATATTCCATCAAATCCCCTGATAATTCCGTAGCAGTTCTTTCACCGCAATAGTGAGGGATGAAAGATCATTCTGGATCGTTTCCCATAGGATCACGGGGCTTATTGAGAAATACCCGTGAACCATCTTGTCCCGCAATCCCGCAAATTCTTTCCAGGGCACGTGAGGGAACGGTTCAATAATTTCCGGGGGAATTTTCTTAAATGTGTCGAACCCCGGAGGGGTGAGACTTAAGAAGAACAGCATATGTTCTTCGTTCCTTCCCCGATCACCACAAAATTCAGGATGATCGCTTCGCGGGTTCTCCGGTCCCCAAGAAGTTGCTCGTACGTCATTCCCTCTGTGTACGACCGGATTGCCGAGATCGCATCATCGATATCCGTGAGGTAGAGTTTCACATCACGCTTAGACATAGATGACCTCAGCAAGCACATCGTGCCGGATCACCGGTTTTAAAGAGTCTGATGTCACCAGATCAACCCGTGCCCCTAATCGATCGGAAAGAAAATTTTCAAGCCGCATGAACGTTACAAAACCTACTGGCTTTGAGAACTCAACCAGGAGATCGATATCGCTCTCTTCAGTCTCTTCGCTCCGGGCGACAGAGCCGAACACGCCAATCGTCTTGACAGAATATTCCCGTGTTACTTCCCCTTTGAGTTTTTTCAGTGAGGAGAGGATATCCTGGCGGGTGAATCTCATAGTTGTACCTATGGTAAAATGGGTGACGAACTATTAATAAATATTTTAGACGGGAATGTTTCCGAATTACCTTTTGGAAATCTGAATTTTCCTGCACCCCCGAGCATCCGATTCATTTCTCCAGACCCATCATGGCAGGAGTTATTTGTCCACAGTACCAGCGCTGGACGACGGGTCCGGTACTAAACCGGCCCGGGGTCCGCCCAACCGCCACAAACCCGGCTCGCTCGCGGCCGTCACGGAAGGAGCACCGGACCGTTGATCCCAGCGGAAAAATTGTATACTCTTTCGTGAATAATGTGTACCTATGAAATATACGGTGGTGCTCGAACCCCAGGAAGAAGGCGGTTTCACGGTCCAGTGCGTGGAGATCCCCGGCGCGATCAGCCAGGGTGAGACCCGGGAAGAAGCCCTCGCCAATATCAAAGAAGCAATAGAGTTAGTTCTCGAAGTTCAGCGGGAGGAACTTCACCGGAAATCTCCTGCACACCACTGCGAAATTTCCAAAGTTGAAGTGGCGGATGTCGCATAAACTCCCAATCGTATCTGGGGAAGATCTGGTCAAGTACCTTGCGAAGCAGGGATTTGAAGCAAAGCGGCAGACATCAAGTCATGTTGTCGTGCAGAAAGAATGGCGTGTCTTTTCTGTTCCTCTTCACCGCGAACTGAAGAAGGGAACCTTGATGGGTATTCTCAAACAGGCCGGGATCGAGGTTGAAGATTTCAAACAGGGATTCCGGTAAAAAACGAAAACCCATTCAATCTTATTTTTAGATCCGATCCCGCACGCATGCGTCCCGACCCGTCAGTACCGGCCACAGCTTCGTGCCCTTCGGTTCCGGAGATTGACGACGGGTCCGGTACCAACTCAGTCCCGGGTTCGCCCGCTCACCGCAAGCCCGGCCCCGCCCCATCGCATGCATCCCGGTCATTTCACCGGATATAACCGATGCCCACGTCCGGGTTCACGGCAATGCCGGGCTTTGCCAGTTGCTCAATAAACCTGAACCCTCGTTCCGGATGGAAAATGTTTGCTGACGCAGAACTCCTGACAAGCCATGCTGTATCAAGGCCGCGTTCAGTACCAGCACAGCAGATCACCGGCACACCTTCGGGAATTTTCCCGGCATCCGTTGCCATAAGAACGCATTCCATGCCGACCAGCGTACCGGGGGAAAACAGTTCGAGGGTCTTTGCCATGATGTCAAGAGAGGAAATATGGCCGAGATGGATCCGCATGGAGAAACTCGGACCGAAGAATGGAATGGTCCCTCGTATCACCGGGATACCTGCCTTATCGAGCAGGGTTTTATTCAACGGAGTGATCTCCATCGGCACTTCTTTATGACCCTCAGCATGCCACGTATCCCGGATAGCCTTGAGTTCCTGGATGTCTGCAAACACACCGCTCTTCATTCCGTCGATATCCCAGACCATTCCCTGAGGGCATGTGACACAGATGACCGGTGTTTTACCTGCAGCACGGGCAATTTTCAGGGCACTGTCTCCGGTGATGGAGGCGACAACGATCGCCTTTGCCCGCAGTGCATTTTCCTTTACGGCTTTCACAACGTTTTCCGTGTTTACCGGCCCGGGACGATCGAAGGTCTGCATGTGTTCACCTGTATCAGATAATCCGGATGCCTGAGGAGAAAAAAATTACCTGACCGTTCCGTACCGGCGCTTCTCAGTGCCCTCATTCGCACCAATTGACGACGGGTCCGGAACTAACCGGCCCCGCCCCGCTGCACGCGGCTGGTTTGAGTGATCGCATCGGGTTGCTCTGGCTTTTGAAAAAAACCCGACAGAACCGGCTCGTGCAAAAAAATTTCGGGCCGGTCACGTTCGCACCAAAATTTTTTCCGGCCAGAACCGACACGGGCAACAATATTTTTTGCCGGGCCCGCGGTCCGCAATAAATTTTTTGTCCGGGCCTTGTTCGCAAACTCCCTCCCCCCTCCCCTCATCACCCCTGGCACGGTCCCCTTTTTATATACTCCCGGCTGGGGAAGACTGTAAGTCCCCTGCACTCCCTCTCACGTCGGAGAGATCCCGGGGCCGGATCCCAAAAAAATTCGGCAGTGGAAATGGTGCCAACGC
>Ga0265296_1003935_pt1 | contig 13305 bp, 11 predicted proteins | sample MunlanPumphouse1_FD_189073 | JGI IMG/M metagenome (GOLD analysis project Ga0265296, IMG submission 189073) | Groundwater microbial communities from a municipal landfill in Southern Ontario, Canada - Pumphouse #1 | ecosystem: Environmental > Aquatic > Deep subsurface > Groundwater | place... | reverse complement strand
CTGCCGTTTTCCCAGGGGTATCTCCTCCATCTCTTCAACGTCGGAATGCTTTTTTTCCTCATGGTGGCGGTCTTCATGATCGTCGCACTCGCGTTTCCCGGATTCTACCGCGAGCTTTCGCGGATCATCGTACGCATCGTGTCGCGGGTGCGGAAGAAGGACTACCTGCGGGTGGGGAGCCGGGCGCACGGTGCGATCGACGCGATCGACCGGTGCCACCGGCAGCTCATCCACTACGCGCGGCGGCATTTTCATATCTTTCTCGCCGGGATCCTTTTAAGCGCGGTATGCTTCATTTCGAAATTCGCCGTCGCGTACGTGATCGTGCGGAGCCTCGGTATGCGGGCCTCGTTCATGGACGTGGCGCTCCTCCAGATGGTGATCATTCTCATCAATTATTTCTTTCCGACCCCCGGGGCAAGCGGCGCCGCGGAGCTGAGCTCCGCTGCCCTCATGTCCTCGATCGTTTCGAAAGGGCTCATCGGCTTTTACGTTATTCTGTGGCGCTTGCTCACGACGTACGTGTCGGTGGCGGTGGGGGGCGGAGTCGTGCTCCACGAGCTCGGCAAGAGGGAAAAGGTAGATATCGATAATACGATAGCGGATGACGTTCCCGAGCCGGAGGCGGTCGTCGCGAAGTGAAGCTCGGCGAAGCGATCGAACGAAGGAAACGATGGAAGCAGGTATTGCAGATAATACCGGTGTAGTGTGCAAGACACGGGCAAAGGAAGGTTGGAGATGCGAAGAATCGTGCCATTTCTGCTCATAATCGCCGTGAGCGCACTCGCTTCGACCGAGGCGCACAGCGGGGAGAACGTATGGTATTCGACCCTGGTGCCGGGGTGGGGGCAGGTACGCGTGGGGCATTACGGCCGCGGGGCGCTTTTCCTGAGCGGCGAGCTCGTCGCGCTCACAACGCTCGCGGTCGCCGACATCCAGTACAACCGCGCCGTGGAACAATACGACCGCGCAAAGGCTTCGTACTTGCACGCGACCTACATCGGAGACGCGGTCGGCGAGTATACGCTCATGCACGAACGATGGAATAGCGCGAACGATCTGTACGGAATCCGGCAAACGGCGCTCTACACGGCGATCGGGATCTGGGCCGTGAGCGTCGTGGACATGATTTTATTCGATCCGGAAGAGGAGCCGCCCCTCTCGATCTCGGCGCGGCCGGACGGTTTCCTCGTGACCGGCTCTTTTTCATTCTGAAAAAAGGAGATTACCATGAGGTCTTTCGCATGGTGCGTGCTTGGAGGGATCGCCGCGCTGTGTATTTCATGCGGCAAGGATCATCGGGATCTTCCGACCGGCTTCGCGTACGATCCGCCCCCGGCGCCGACGAATCTCGTCGTGACCGGCGGTGAGGAGCTGAGCACGATCAGGTGGAGCTATCCGGTTCCCGACCGCGCGTCGATCCGCGAGTTCAGAGTATACGAATACTTCGAGGCGTATGACATGATCGAGCTCATCAGCACGACGACCGATACCGTTTTCGTCGATTCGCTGCTCATCGGAAACCTCGGTTACTGCTACAAGGTTTCAGCGGTCGATACGTCGGGTTTCGAGGGATGGCGAACGGGAAGCGTGTGCGCCTTTGTGCGGAGCGCGCGCTGACTTTCCCGAAGCGCTTCCGGGGCCGAAATCCGGGCGCACATCTCGAGTTCGCTGCAAGCGGGTAGGCGGCTTTGTCCGTTCCCATTGCATCGTTGGCACGGAAGGTGCAACACTTCCGCATGGTTTTTCCCGAGGTGTTGAGATGCCTTCCGGCGCAGATGCGGAAAAAACGGCTACGCAGGGTCCGGTGTATCCCCGGGAGACGCTCGACGGGCAGAAGTCGTATCGCGTCATTATCGAGGATATCACCTCCGGCATCGAAACGACCGATTCCTTCGCGATAAAACTCTCGCTTCTCACAAAAACACCGATATCGAAAATGAAGCACGTCGTGCGTTGTTTGCCCGCGCCGATCTGGTCCGGCCAGGGGCGTTCGGGGGCGGAGCACATCCTCGCTCTCATCGAGGAAGCGGGCGGCAGGGGGAGCATCGTCGAGACAGGAGGCGCCCCGCCCGCATCCCCCGCGGGGCCCGGAGCGCCCAGGGAACCCGTGGGGCCCGGGGGGCCGGCCAAGCCCGCCAAAAGCAAGTCGACGTGCCGCTGGTGCGGCTTTCCCATGAAAGAGGAGGAGACGCGCTGCGGATTCTGCATGATGTCGGTTAGGGACGTTGAGAGGCGCGAGCATAAGCCGGAGCCCAGGAAGCGCGCGAAGGTCATATCCCGGAAGCGTCTCATCTGCTGGGCCGCCGTTATCATCGTCGTGATCATGGTAATCATCAAAATCATCATGGGGTAGTGTTCACAGGACATCGCCGGTGGGCCTAGAAAAAGGCTCCTTGCTCCGGCGGCTCGATCGCGATGCTTCGGAGCGACGGATACGCCTTGACGAGCGCGTCGGGCATTCGCTGCCTCTCACGCGAGAGAAGGTATTTCATCTGGAAAGCGTTCACGAGCGCCTGGGCGCGAAAGTGGTTGTTCGTGATGATATAGAGCGCATCCGATTTCGCGGCAATCCGCTCGGCCCGCTGCCTCCATTCCTCCAGTTCATCCTCGCGGTAAAGATAGTCATAGCGTTCGTCGCGTCCCGCGCCGCTGCGCGCCCAGTCCTGGCGGTTCCGGCCGTGAAGCCGGATATACGCGAATCGCCGATCGGTGACGATTTCCGTCGGCGGCATGGATGCACCGACGGCCGGCTGGTCGATATTGCAGAAGGCAAGACCGCATTCCGAGATGAGCGCCTCGGTTGACGGCGCATTCCATGAGCCGTGGCGAAGCTCGACCGCCGTGGGGAGATCCTTGAACCAGCGACCGAGGTCGGCGAGCAGGCTTCGATTCTCGGGAGAATCCCGGAACGACCACGGGAACTGAAGGAGAAAGCCCCCGATCGCGTTCCGCGCGAGGAGCGTATCGAACGACCGGATGAATCGCCGCGCTTCGTCCGCCGTGCCGGCCCGTTCGTGGGTGAACCGCCGGAGAACCTTGACGGTGAAAGTGAATCCGCTCACGTCGGCGGTGCGTTCGGCCCAGCTCCGCACGAGATGCGGCGAGGGCGTGCGATAGAATGGGCTGTTGAGCTCGATGCAGTCGAAGGAGCGCGCAATCGTGAGCAGACCGTCGATTTTTCTGCCCGGCGGGTATACGGGACCGACCCAGTCCGCGTATGACCATCCCGCGGGGCCGACGTGAATCGCTGCGCCTGTTGGACCTATTTCCATCGTGCAAACCTCGGGCTCAGCATAGCGTCCGCCGTGCGGTTTCTCAAATCATTTTTCCCCCCGGCGCGCCTCGGGAGACAGGAACCGGGGAGGCGTTTTTACTGCTGGCAAATGCCGCGCCTATCGCGTATAAGGTCGATATGCGTGCGTTTGAGCTCCAGAGATCCGAGCGGATCGCGCTCTGTGCGATCATCGCAACCGCTCTGTCTCTCCGATTCTTTCGCCTCGCGCACCAATCGCTCTGGGTCGATGAGATTCTCTCATACAGGGCGTTTGTATCGGCGGCGGGCGTTCCATACTGGAAGAAATTTCTCTACGATGTGCACGGGCCGCTCTATTCGCTCTTTATGCATTTCTGGAGCGCCGTGTCGAAATCCGATTTCTGGCTCAGGACGCCGAGCGCGGTAGCGGGGGCGCTCGCCGTATACGCGCTGTTCCGTTGGTTCGTGGAAATCGGGAGGAGGGATCTCGCGATTCCCGCCGCGCTTTTTATGGCGCTGAGCCCCTTTCATATCTACTATTCCCAGGAGCTCAGGTTCTACGCGTTCCTTTCGTTATTCGCCGTGCTCGCGCTCATCGCCTTTGAGCGGTTTCGCGCCGCTCCAACCGCGCGGAGCGGCGCCTTTTTCGGCGTCGCGTTCGCTTGTGCGTGCCTTTCGCATTTCTCGGCGATCTTTCTCGGCGCGGCGTTTCTCGTCTACCTCATCTGCAGCGGGCGGTTCAGGGGAGCTCATCTCCGTTTCGGCGCGCTCGCCGCTGCGATTGCGCTCGTCATGATTTCCCCCTGGATTTACCGCGAGATTTGGTTTCTGCGGCAGATAGACGTCGTCGACATCTCGACGCTCGCCGTCGAGGAGCGGCTGAGGGGGGAACTCACCTTGAGCCGCTGGTCGTACCCCTATGCGCTCTTTGCTTTCTCATCGGGATATTCCCTCGGTCCGGGCCTCCGCGAGCTTCATCTCGTGACTACCGCGACCGGTCTCTTCGGGAAGCACGCGATTGCGATCGGCGCCACCGGCATCATTTTCGGCGGTCTCCTGGTGTCGGGGATCATCCGTTCGGCGCGACGGGGCCATCTCGGCCTTTTCCTCGCGGTGATTCTCGTCACGGTCGCCTCCGCCACCGTCGTTACCGCTTTCAATATCAAGGTATTCAACGTGCGGTATCTGATGTGCGCGTTCCCGCTGTACCTGGCGCTTGTCGCATACGGGCTGCCGTCGGGGAAACGAGTGCGTCTCATCGCCGCCGCGGCCGTTTGCGTGGTGATGCTCGTTTCGGACGGCAACTACTATTTTAACCCGATGTATGCGCGGGAAAACGTGCGGGACGCCGCTGCTGTGATCATGAGGAGCGAGGAGAAGGGGGATCTCATTTATGCGCCGGCCGTCGAGGAGGTATTTGCCCATTATTACAGGGGGCCGAACACGATCAGGTTCATCGATCCGTCCGGCCTCGGAGAGGCGCGCATCGACGAGGAGGTAACCCGCAGCTTCGCCTCGTATCCGCGAATATGGTACCTGCGAAGCCGAAGCTGGGACAGGGATCCCGACGATTTCCTCCTGCGAGCCTTGCCGGCACATGGGGAAAACGCGCTGAAGTGGACCGCTCCCGGAGTTGACTTGAACTTGTACGTTAAACGAACGCGATAATCCCTTATATAAATTGCTGCTTCTCGTGCTTGCGCGGTACGCTCCGCAGGTCCCATTGACGAAATCCGGAATCGGGCTATACTGAATAGTGAGGGTCGGTATCATCAGGGGGGGAGCCCGTGATGAGCGAAAGCCCGAGATGGACAAGTTATTCACGAAAAGCCATTGGCGATAGCTCTTCTATGGCATTTTTTATGCTTGGGAGAATCTGCCTTTCAAGAACGGGTCGCTGCCGTTCATGATGGCAAGGAGGCTCGTCGCAATGAAGATGGTCATGATTCTCTGCGCCTGCGCTGTACTGGCCGCTTCCATCGGATGCTCGTGCGTTTCAACCGTTGAAAGGGTGAATCGGACCCCGGTCGCCGCCCGCGAGGATTACGTCAAGCTCCATCCGGAGTGCGCCTATGGCGAAACCATCGTAAACGGGGAGATCGTACGCGGGATGAAGTCGCACGAGGTTCTCGCCTCGTGGGGGTTTCCGAACGTCTACATCGTCACCAGAACGTCCCCGTCGGAGCTGTGGATCTACTACCTCAAGGATCGCGACTCGCTCACGATGCTCATCTATACGTTGACGTTCGCCGATGATACGCTGCAGGTATGGGATATCGATCAAAAGCGTTTCGTAGGGCAGGGCATTGTCTCGACCGCCGACAAGAAGCACGCTGTGCCTATCGCGACGGTTCAGGATATGCGAAGGCGGTAGCGCGGACTCGCCCGCAAGCGCCGCGGCGCGCGCTTCGCCGCATCCGCGGAGTAGAGATGATCGCGGCGTCCGTGGCGCGTCCGGATGCCCCTTTTTCAAATTGACATTAACCTCCCCTCCAAACTATCCTCAGTTGTGATTGTTCGGAACGCGCGAATGCTTTTCGAGAAAGGATTCTGCCCCATGATCGCAAAGCATCTTCGGCTCGCCGAAGAAGATGAACGGGATCCGCTGCATGACATGTTCGGCTTGTTCACGAACGAGCGCTTCGGGCGCGGCACGGTGAGGATCCATTCCGATCTTACCTGGGAACCGCCGACCGATATCGCTGAAACCGAAAGCGAGATCGTCGTTACCGTGGACATCGCCGGCATGACCGGGAAGGACATCAGTGTCGTGACCGACGGGAAGACCCTTCGAATCAACGGCACGAGACGGAGTCCAACCGCGCCGGGTGCCAAGCAATTTCATATGCTCGAGATACAGTGCGGGCCCTTCGAGCGCGCTGTCGAGCTTCCGGGCCGTGTCGATCCGGCGAAGGTATCCGCCCACTATTCAAAGGGGATGCTCCAGATCCGGATCCGCAAGCTCGACCTTGCGGAGTACGTAAAAAAAGTGGAGATCGATTGAAACCGTCGCGCCGAAGCCATCGAAAGGGTTCAGAAGTCGACGCCATAGCCGAAGGCAGCGAACTTCTTCGCGAGATTCCGGAGGAGCTCGCGATCATTCCGATCAACGACGCCGTGGTATTTCCATACATGCTCATCCCGCTCATCCTCACCGACACGAATCTCATCAGGCTCGTCGACGAAGCGCTCGCCGGAAGCAAAATCATAGGCGTTTTCACGCAAGTCAACAAGGACGTGCAGACGCCCGGCCCGGACGATGTGTACCGGACCGGCTGCGCGCTCCTCATCCAGAAAATGGCGCGGTTCCCCGACGGGCACGTTCGAATCATCGGGCAGGGGCTCGCGAGGATCTCGATCCGGCAGTTTACCGACGAGCTTCCGTTTATGCGAGCGCGGATCACGGTTCTCTCCGAGGAAGATCCGAAAGACGACCGAACGAAGGCGCTCATGCGGAACGTCGTCTCCGCTTTCTTCATGATCGTCGATTCCTCTGGGAGCTACCCCGAAGAGACCAAGGGGATCGTGTCGAGCATCAGGAGCGCGGGGAGACTCGCCGATATGCTCACGGCGAACCTCGCCATGGAGATCGCCGATAAGCAGAAGGTTCTCGAGATCCTCGATCCGGTGAAGCGATTGGGCTTCATCTATGAATTCATCACGGGCGAGCTCGAGATCGTGAAGATCGGAGAGAAGATCAAGCGGGATGTCCGCAAGGAAATGGACAAGGAGCAGCGCGAATATTTCCTGCGCCAGCAGATCAGGGCGATCCAGAAGGAGCTCGGCGAGGAGGACGTCGGCCTCGAGATGGACGAGTTGAAGGAGAGGATCGACGGGGCGGCGATGCCGGCGACCGCTCGGGAAGCGGCGCTCAAGGAATGGGGGCGCCTCAGGAAGATGTCGGCGAATTCCGCCGAATACATCGTCGTGCGGACGTATCTTGACTGGTTTCTCGAGCTCCCCTGGGAGCGATCGACCCTGGATATCCTCGATATCGAACGGGCTCGCCGCGTTCTCGACGCGGACCACTACGACCTCGATCAGGTGAAGGAGCGCATCATCGAGTTCCTTTCGGTCAAGAAGCTCAAGAAGAGCCTCAAGGGATCCATCCTGTGCTTCGTCGGCCCCCCGGGTGTCGGGAAGACCTCGCTCGGCAAGAGCATCGCGAGCGCTCTTGGCCGCAACTTTGTGCGGATGTCGCTCGGCGGCATCAAGGATGAAGCCGAGATCCGGGGCCACCGGCGCACTTACATCGGTGCGCTGCCCGGCAAGATTATCCAGGGAATCCGCACCGCGGGGAGCAACAATCCCGTTTTCATGCTCGACGAGATCGACAAGCTCGGGAACGATTATCGGGGCGATCCCGCTTCGGCGCTTCTCGAGGTGCTCGATCCGGAGCAGAACAATTCATTCGAGGATCATTACATCAATATCCCGTTCGATCTTTCGCGCGTCATGTTCATCACGACGGCGAACGTGCGGGACACGATTCCCGCGCCTCTTCTCGACCGGATGGAGATGCTCGAGCTTCCCGGTTACATCACCTATGAAAAAACGAGAATTGCGAAGCGATTCCTCATCCCGCGCCAGCTTTCGGAAACCGGAGTTCCGGCACGGAAGCTCCTCTTCACGAACGAAGCGATCGTTCGGATCGTCGAACGCTATACGCGGGAGGCGGGGGTGCGCAATCTCGAACGGCGCATCGCGGCAATCGCGCGGAAGAGCGCCCGAAAGATCGTTGAGCGCCGGAAGGGTCCCTTCCGCATAACCGGTGGCAATCTGAAAAAATGGCTCGGCCCCGAGGAATATCCCGAAGAGGAGATGCGCCCTGTTCCGGCCGTCGGGGTATCGACCGGCATGGCACGATCGGCCGCGGGGGGAACGATTCTTTTCATCGAGGCGATCACCGTCAAGGGAAGCGGGAAGCTCAAGCTCACGGGGAGTCTCGGGGAGGTCATGAAGGAGTCTGCGGAGGCGGCGCTCAGCTTCGTCAAGTCCCGGTACGCGGTCGAGGGGGCCGAGAGCCCATTCTTCGACGTGTACGACATTCACCTCCACGTGCCGTCCGGCGCGGTGCCGAAAGACGGCCCGAGCGCGGGAGTAGCCATCGCGGCGGCGCTCGCGTCGCTCGCCCTGAACCGAAAGGTCCGCAACGAGGTCGCCATGACGGGAGAAGTGACGTTGACGGGAAAGGTGCTTCCGGTCGGCGCGATCAAGGAAAAGGTCATCGCGGCGAACCGTGCCGGTATCCGGGAAATCATTCTGCCGCGTCTGAACGAGAAGGACCTCGAAGAGATCCCCGAGCGGATCATGAAGGGCATGCGCTTCCGCTTCATCGACCGGGTTGACGAGGGAATATCACTGGCGCTCGTCGCCGCAAATGCGCGGCGCGCATCGAGGCAAAGGCGGCGGTATGGGCGAACGTGAGGACGGACGATATCTCATTCCCCGGCTGTTTTCCTATTTCGCGCGGAGCGTCGGCACGTCGCGTGCGTTCCATCTTCCCGCAGATATCGCCAACGCCTCGTCGCTGATTTTCATCGACTCGGGAGATCTCGTCGATCTCCTCTTCGCCGCGCCCGTCATCAATTTCTTCGCGGCGCATTTCCCGCTGATAAAGACGACATTCCTCGTGCGGAGCGCCGACGCCGAGCTCGTAAAAGGGCTCATGCGCGTGAATGCGATCATCTCCTACGAACCCCGGCAGCTCAAGCTCTATTCGGCCGATTATCTCGCGCTCACGCGGAAGCTCAGGAAGAAGAAAATCGACGTCGCCATTCTCTTCGATCGCCGTTTCTCCCTCGACCGGCACCTCCTTGCATTCGCGATCGGCGCGCCGATACGGATCGGGTTCGCGCATCCCCTCGCATTTCCCTTTCTCAATTGCGAAGTCCGTCTCTCCGAGGGGGGATATGAGGGAAAAAAGATGCCGCGAATTCTCCAGGCAATCGGAATCAAGCTCGACGAAGGATGGGATACGGTCTCGCTCGTGCCGCGCGAGGTCCAACACGCCCGTCAGCTCAAGCATTTCTGGAAGCCGGAGAAGGATCTCCTCATGGTAGGGCTCGATCCGAGCAGCAGCAAGACGAGGCATCACGTCATTCCGGAGATCATCGCATACCTCGCGAACAATCTTGCGAGCCGCCGACGCGCGAAATTCCTCCTTTTCGCCAACCCCTGGGACGAGAAGCTCGTCAGGGAGCTTACCGCGGAGCTCAAGGGTGTCGTGATCGACCTCAAACCGGAGAGTCTGAGCGAAACGGTCGCCCTCCTTTCGCAGTGCGACCTGTTTCTCTCCGGCAATACGAACCTGTTCCATTTTGCGGCCGCGCTCAATGTGCCGACGATCGGGCTGTTTACCAAGTTCGATCGATCGGGATGGATTCCGGAGCGCGCTCCGAACGTCAGGATTTTCCAGGGGACGCGCGGGGAGAAGCTCTCGCTCAAGGACTTTTTCGGCATCGTCGAAGAGGTGCTCGCCGCGAGGGACGCGGTTTCAACGGAGCTTTAGCGCGCACAAGGGGGAAATGACGCCGTGCCCTGGCCCCGCGCCAACCGTACCTACGTGAGACTGCTGCGGTATCTGGTGCCGCTCCGGCGGCGGGTGGCATTGCTTTTCGTCGTCACCGCGCTTTTCGCCGCGCTGAGCGGGGTCTCGCTCGGGCTCATTCCGCCGTTCCTGCATATTCTGTTCGGTGAGGGAACGGCGCTGCCCATCGCCGACCCGATTTCGACCGAGCGCGGAATCCCGCTCCCCGGATCATGGGAACGAGCGAAAACGACCGTCATCGAATCGGCGAGCGGTTTCATTTACGACGGTTCCCCGATCGAACGCCTCGCCCGCTTCTGCCTCGTGTTTTTCGGTCTTATGATTCTCAAGAATATATTCGGGTATCTGAGCATGTATATGACGATCAGTCTCGAGCAATCGGTGCTCTTCCGGGTTCGGAACGACCTGTACGGCAAAACGCAGATGCTTCCGCTCTCCTTCTTCGATCGTGAAAAAACGGGGCATCTCATTTCGCGGATCACGAACGACGTGACGAACCTGCGCGGCGTCGTGGTGGGTTCGCTCACGAGCATCGTCCAGAACGGTCTCATGGCGGTCATCGCGATCGCGATCGTATTTCTCACGTCCTGGAAACTGTCCCTCCTCACGCTCATTCTCCTTCCCACCAACGTCCTCCTCATCGGCATCATCAGCCGCAAGCTCCGCAAGAAGAGCATGCGCGCGCAGGAACGAATGGCCGATATGACCTCGGTGCTCCAGGAAACGATCTCGGGCGTGCGCGTCGTGAAGGCGTTCGGGATGGAGGAATTCGAGAAAAAGAAATTCAACGCATTCAACAGAAGGTATTTCAAGGAATATCTCAGAATGCGCCGCCTCGCGGAATTCGCCTCGCCGACGAGCGAGACCCTCGGTACGCTCGCGGCCGTCGTTCTCATTTGGTACGGCGGCAAGCTCGTGCTCAGCGAGAACCTCGATCCGGCGAACCTTATGCTTTTTATCGGGGCGATGCTGTGGGTCATTTCGCCGGTCAAGAATCTGAGCAAGCTCAACAGCGTCATCAATGAAGGGCTCGCGTCGGGGGATCGTGTGTTTCAGGTCCTCGACATCGCGTCCGAGCAGGAGGAGTCGGGTACCGCGGAGCTGGACGATTTTCGCGACGAGATCGTGTACGAGAACGTGACGTTCAGCTACGGGAACAATATCGACGTGCTGCGCGACGTGAGCTTTCGCATCAAGCGCGGGGAGGTGGTCGCCGTCGTGGGGCCCAGCGGCGCCGGCAAGTCGACCGTCGCGGATCTGCTGCCCCGTTTCTACCGCCCGACGGCTGGGAGGATTCTCATCGACGGGATGGACATCGCCGGCGTATCGATAACCTCGCTTCGTTCCCTGATGGGGATCGTCACGCAGGAAACCATTCTCTTCAACGATACGATCTTCAATAACATCGCCTACGGCATGGAAGACTGCCCCGAAGAAACGGTTGTGCGCGCGGCGAAGGCCGCCAACGCCCACGAGTTTATTCTCGCCGCTCCGCAGGGCTATCAGACGGTCATCGGCGACCGAGGCGTCCAGCTCTCGGGCGGGCAGCGCCAGCGAATTGCCATTGCGCGCGCCCTTCTCAAGAATCCGAAGATCCTCATACTCGACGAAGCGACGAGCTCCCTTGATGTCGAAAGCGAGACGCTCGTGCAGGAAGCGATCGACCGGCTCATGAAGGGAAGGACGAACTTTGTCATCGCCCACCGTCTTTCCACGATACGGAACGCCGATCGGATCATCGTCATCGAGGACGGGAAGATCAGGCAGATCGGCACCCACGAGGAGTTGATCGGTGAGGAAGGGATCTACCGGAAGCTGTACCACCTGTACGCCAGGTCGTGAAGAAATCATCGTCCTCGCTCCGAGCTGGTTGGGGGATGCCGTGATGGCGACCCCCTTTCTCCTCGCCCTGCGCCGGCGGCTGCCGGCCGCCCGGATTGTCCTCGTGTGCCGCGAGTACGTGTCCGAAGTCTTCAAGCGGAGTCCGGCGATCGATTCGATCATCGAGTACCGGGGGAGGAGTATGCGGGCGCGTATCGCAGCGGCACGGGAAACGGGCGCGAACGGTTTCGACGCGTGCTTCGTTTTGTCCCCTTCGTTTTCGGCGGCTCTCGTTGCATGCAGCTCGCGGTCGCGGCGCAGGATCGGATATGCGGGCCAATGGAGGAGGATCCTTCTCACCGACGCGCTCGATGAAACGGGCTATCGCACCGGGCATCTTTCGGCGGCATACCTGAGACTCCTCGAGCGGTACTCGGGGGAGGCGGAACCCGGGCTCCCGCTCCCCGCCGTTATTCCGCCCATTTCGTGGCGTGAGACGGCGCGCGAGTTCGCGGGAGGGGATAGCTATTTCGTTCTTGCGCCCGGGGCAACGTACGGCTCGGCGAAGGTGTGGCCGCATGAGCGGTACGTCGCGCTCGCCAGGCTGCTTTTGGATCGAAGGGGCGGAACGGCGGTCATCGTCGGAAGGAACGAGGAACGGGAAGGGGCCGCCGTCCTCGCGGGAAACATCGGAGCGGGAGCACGGAATATCGCCGGGACGCTCTCCCTGGAAAGGCTCTTCGCAGTTCTCCGGGGAGCGAGGATCACGATCGGGAACGACAGCGGACCCGTGCATGTCTCGGCGGCGCTCGGCGTGCCGACCGTGGCCGTGTTCGGGCCGACGAGCGTCGATTGGACGGCTCCGCGCGGTTCCGCGGTTCGAATCGTGCGGGAGGATATCGGCTGTGCCCCTTGCTTCAAGCGGGAGTGTCCGTTCGGTTCCCCTCGATGCCTCGCGCAGATAGGGGTCGATCGGGTCTTCGAGGCCGCGCTGTCTCTCATCGATACGGGCTCGGATTGAAAGAGAGCGATGGATCTTAACGAGGAAGCTCGGCGAAGGGGGATGAAGCTCAGAATCCTCGTGACGAGGCTCCGCTACCTCGGCGACGTGATTCTCACGACCCCTGCCGTGGCGGCGCTCAAGGAACGTTATCCCGAAGCTGAAATTCATTACGCGACCGAGCGTCCGTATGCTGATATTCTCGAACAGAATCCCGATCTCACCGGCATAATACGCCTCTCTCGGGACGCGCGGGGAGCGCTCGGGGAGATCGCAAAGATCCGGAGTTTCCGTTATACCGCATGCATCGATCTCTTCTATAACCCGCGAAGCGCGTTTCTTCTCTCTCTCTCGGGGATTCCGATACGGGTCGGAGGATCGAGGAAGCTCCGCCGAAGGCTTTACACGCACCGATACGCGGTTCCGCCGGACACGCGGAGCGCGATAATGCATCATGTCTCGGCGATGGGTGTCTTCGACGCCGGAAAACGGGATTCCCTTCCGCGCGTGTATCTCGCGCGGGATGAAACCGATGCCGGGCGCGAGCTCCTCGATCGGATCGTCGGGAGGAGGGAGGCCGGACGCAGGATCATTGCGATGCATCCCGGCGGGACGTGGCAGTCAAAGCGATGGCCCATCGGGTCGTTCGCGAAACTTGCGCTTCTTGCTCGCGATATG
>Ga0265296_1003934_pt1 | contig 13305 bp, 16 predicted proteins | sample MunlanPumphouse1_FD_189073 | JGI IMG/M metagenome (GOLD analysis project Ga0265296, IMG submission 189073) | Groundwater microbial communities from a municipal landfill in Southern Ontario, Canada - Pumphouse #1 | ecosystem: Environmental > Aquatic > Deep subsurface > Groundwater | place... | reverse complement strand
ACTCATCTCGATTATGTCCTTTCCTGCCATCTCGCCTCCTTTTTAAAAAAGAGGCAGTATAGCACTTGTTGGAATAGGACATTTCTATTGTGGCAAAACCGGACATTTCTATTTTGGTATTACAGTGAAATTATTTGCTGATTATGTTTTATTTAAGGGAACTTTCAAATCATCTTTAATGTCAAACATCAACAGCCACATAAGCTTGGAATATTCATCTAAAACCCTTGCCCTGTCTCTTTTTCTCTTCCACCATTCATCAAATTTAAACCAGCTTTCTTCTGAAGGCGCACTTATTATCTTTATTTCAGCGCCCATAATCTTTGTGAAAATCTTAAATGCCCTTCTGCTGTGATAAGGAGAGGTGACAAGTATGCATGATTTATAACCATGCTTGTTCATAATCTCTTTTGTAAACCTTGCGTCTTCTTCCGTAGTCCTTGATTTGTCCTCGAGCAAAATCTCATTTTTCGGAATCCCAAGATATACTGCATGTTCCTGCATCAGTGACGCCCATGAGTATCTCCATACCAACGGCCCGCCGGCCAGTATTATCCTGTCTTTTCTTGCCCATCCCTCTTTGAAAAGTTTAGCGCCGTACTCCACCCTCTCGGTTTCTTCACCTGCAAGTATAACTATGGCATCTGCCGGTTTCAGTTCATCCTTGTAGTATAAATACCCGCCTGCCTTTTCCAAAATAAAGCCGTGACCGGCATACAGAAGGCCTGATATTACAACAAAAGCTATTAATACCTTGAGACATCTGAACATAATTCCTCCTACCTGTTGTTATAAAAAAATATATTACTAACAATTAAGGACATATAGCTTGTCATTTCCGTCTTTTGTCACTCCTGCTTGTCAGGAGTCCTTCTGAAAAGAAAGATTCTGGACAAGCCAGAATGACAAACAAGAGGCCGGAGCGCAGCGAGAATGAGAGAAAGAGATGTATCGTGCCTCTGTATCTCAACCATTTCCCCTGCTCATATACCATTTCATTACTTTAAGTCCTGCCCTTGCCTTGTCAAGCAACTCTTTCAGACTCCTGACCTCCCTGAACCTTTCCCATATATACCATGGACTAAGATAAAATCTTCTGTGCGCCTCTTTTAAAATCCTGTTCAATTTTTCTTCATTCCAGTTCTCGTTTATTATGGCCGGTCTCCTGAGGTCCTTGTCCATTGGATTCTGTGCATCTACTTCCCGGTACCATCCCAGCTTAATCGCATCCTCATAAAGTTTTGTTCCCGGAGTGGGTGACAGGACACTGAACTGTGCATATGCAGGTTTTATCTCTTTGGCAAACGCTATCGTCCTAAGTTCATCCTGATATGTCTCAACCGGGACACCAAGAACAAAATAGGCCATTGGTTTTATGCCCGCCCTTCTTGTAAGCTCAAACGCCCTTCTTATCTGCTCTACCTTGGTCCCTTTATTCAGATAATCAAGGCCTTTCTGATTTCCGCTTTCAACACCATAGGCTATCATTGAACAGCCTGCTTTTTTCATCCACCTAAGGGTTTCTTCCTCAACAATGTTCACCCTGCCTTCGCATTTCCATTCTATCTTTAATCCTCTTTCAAGGATGCCCCGGCATATTTCCATAACCCTTTCTTTCTTAACTGTGAAGAGGTCATCGTAAATAATTATGGAATTAATCCTGAATTCCTTATTCACAAATTCTATCTCATCAAGAACATTTGAAGCGCTCCTCGATCTCCATCTGGAGCCGAAAACAGCCTTGTCGCAGAATATACAATGATATGGACACCCCCGGGATGTAAACATGGTCGTCACCTTTCCTGATGACAATATGTACCTGTATCTGGCATTCGGCAACAGGTGCCTTGCAGGAAAAGGAAGATTATCAAGATTATCTACAAATGGCGCAGGCGGATTACTGAAATCCTTTGTAATCAACCCGGGGACTTTACTGATATCATTGCCTGATTCCAAGGCACCCAGAAGCAGCGGCAGGCTCACCTCGCCTTCACCCTGTATCGCATAGTCTATGTCAGAACACTGTTCGAATATCTTCTTGCCCGCAACAGAGACATGCGGCCCGCCCATAATTATATGTTTTGCATATTTTCTTGCTGCCTTTACGACCCTGAATGCATTGTCTATCACCGGAGTCATTCCTGTAATGCCAATAACATCGGAAGCTGTTGCCTTAATCCTCTCTTCAAGTGAGTGCATATCCAGCCCCTCTGCAAAGGCGTCTATAATAGAAACCTTGTGCCCTTTAGCCTCCAGGACAGCGGCAAGATATGCTATTCCCAATGGCGGCACAACAATGTCCTCCCTGACAATCTGCCTTGGCGGCGGCTGTATAAAAAGAACCTTCACATGTAACTCTTTTTCGTGCTGAATATAATTTCTGAAACCTTAAATACACCCATGGCAAAAATTACAAAGTATCCTAACGAAGGAAGATACATCCTGTGTTCAAAAATAACATCAGGCAGAACCGCTACTGAAGATGTAGGCGCAAGAATAAGGAAAAACCACAGGATGAAAAAAGATATAACCTTCTGCCTCTTAAACAAAAACACTGCGAGTCCGAAAAATGCAATTATGCCGATACCTCCAAATAATGTTGTAAGAGGGGTTAAAAGGCCTCTGGAAAGCCCATAGTTATAATCTAAATTCTGATTTATGGGAAGTATCAGGAGCTTGATATATGTCCATATCACCCTGAACTGCGTAAGAAAATATTCATGTCTTGATATTGAGCTTGTTTCAGCGTCTATGATTGCAGTAGGAGGAAGCTGGACAGCATCAGTTGCTACAAAACTGCTGAACTGTGATACCCCCATAAAATACATCAAAGGGAGAAGCGTCAGAAAAAATAGAAGGTAGATAGCCCACCGCTTTGATAGAGTTTTGACATTTCCATCTGATATGAAGAAAAAATCATAAAAGAGAATAGTTACAGGCAGTGTTACAGCTATCTCCTTTGAGCCCATGGCAAGAATGGCAGAAATAAACGAAATAGCGTATAGCGTGTAGCGTGTAGGTTTTAACCTTTGCGTTCGGAGTCCGGAGCTATCCCCCCCACCCACCCCTCCCCCTCGAGGGGGGAGGGTTTCCGCCTCAGGCGGATTCGCCGAAGGAGAAAGGGAGGGGGTGTTCTGTATTCTGTATTCTGTGTTCTGGCTTAAAAGTCTTGCCTTTATAAACATGACAAGCGACAGCAGATAAAAAAATGACGAAAGTATTTCAGCCCTCTGGACTATATATGTGACTGCCTGTGTCTGAATCGGGTGGACTGCAAACATAAGTGCAATAAAAAGCGAAATATTTACGTATCCATTAACTCTGTTTTTCAAGGTTAACACTAATAAGATATAAACCAGGGTTGCATTTGCAAGATGTATAAAAAAATTCAAGATGTGGTAGCTGAAAGGGTCCAACCCTCCTATAGCGAAATTTATGGCAAAAGTTGCCATTGTGACAGGCCTGCCAATCAAAGGTGAACCGTTATAATAAAAAAAATACGGTATGTTATAAACAGACTTTATATATGGATGGGTTATAATTGAAGACCAGTCATCAAAATGGAATGCTGAATTAAACGAGTTTGAATATGCAATGAAGGCAATAAATGCAATAACTATTACCCTTATAAGATGCGCAGATTTATTTTTCATAACCCTTTTTTACAATATCCTCTAATAGTTTATTCGTAAAAGGCACAAATGGCCCTGTAGGGTCAAGTTCAATGTATTTTTTCAAAACAGGATAAGCCTCTTCATATCTCTGCTTCGAATACAGGAGAAAACCATAATTATAATAGATATCAGCCAGGCCGGGATAAAAATCTATTGCCTTTTTATAATAAAATTCTGCCTCAGGATTCATATCGAGCCTGCCGTATGAGACCGCCATGTTCATATAAGCGAGGGCATAACTCGGCAAAATATTTGTCGCTTTTTTAAACTCCAGTATAGCCTCAAGGTCGCGGCCGTTAACGCCGTAGGCCCTGCCGAGGTTATTATGCGCCCTGGGATTATCAGGCGCTTTAGCGACCACGTCTTCCCACAGCGCTACATCATCCTGCCAAACCTTGTTCCGCTCGTAAGTAAGATAAGTGAGAGGCAAAACTATGATAATGATAATCAAAATGTTAAAAATTTTCCGTTTCATCTCAACCTGTAAAACATTATTATTCCCTCAGCGCTATATCAATTGCGCTAATTCTGTACTTTCTTAACCATAAAGAAAAATCTCCGGTAGTTACACGCTTATTTTTTTTCATTACAGCTCGCTTTGTTATCATTCCGGGTAAACCTTTTATCGCATCTATATAGGCACGCAGAAATACTCCTGCAAGTTTTAACAAAGAAAATTCTTCTGCAAACTTTCCTGCTGACCCCTTGCCTGTTACAGCGCCATATAGTTGAAAAATCCATCTTAAAATAGTGTAGAACGGGCTTAATAATATGTATCTAAGGGGGAAATACTTCACTAAAATCCATACCCTGTTCCTTTCCACAAGATATGCCTTAAAAGGAGAATACCTGCCGGCAGTCGCGGAAGAGCGATGATATACAACTGCTGTCGGAACATAGAGGCACCTCCAGCCTGCGAGTCTTGCCTTAAGTCCCACATCTGTATCATCTCCATACGCAAAAAAATCCGGGTCAAAAAACCCTATTTCATCAAGCATTTTTTTGCGGTATACCGCTGCACACCCGCTCGGGTAAAATACCTCTTCTTCTTTATTGTATTGGCCGGTGTCAATCTCTCCTTTCCCGCGCCCCCTGTTCAGTCCGTCAGGATATATCAAATGCCCTAAAGTATCTATCATCTTATGGTTATCATAAAAAAGTATCTTTGAGGCCCACATCCCGAATGAGGGGTCACACCTGTTAACTGCAGAAATAAATTTGTACAACCATTCATTGTCTGCAACAGCATCATTATTAAGGAGCGCAATAAACTCTCCATTTGCCTTTTTATATGCAACATTATTGCCTTCAGCAAATCCAAGGTTTTTATCATTTTCGATAAGCATTATTTTTGACATGTATTTATCTCTTAAAATTTCCAGGGAGCCGTCTTTAGAGGCATTATCAACAACAATAACTTCCATATTCTTATATGTCTGGTTGAGAACCGAATCAAGACATTCTTCTACATAATCCTTCCCATTGTAATTGAGAATTATTATTGAAACAAGGGGCAATATCATTTCGGATTTTTCAGAAACCACTCAACGGTATTTTTGATGCCTCCGGCTACAGAAACTGCCGGCTCCCATCCAAAGACACTTTTGGCTTTTTCATATGAAAGACAGGACCTCTGCTGTTCGCCTTTTTTAGCTGGTACGTGCAATGCCGTAATATTTTTACCCGATACCCTGCTAATATTGCTGAACAATTCGTTGACTGATGTCTCTACTCCTGTGGCTATATTAAGCTCTCCTGTAAATTCAGTCCCTAACGCCTTTATATTCGCCTTCACAACATCTCCAACATAAACATAATCCCTCGTCTGCAATCCATCTCCGTTTATCACAGGCTGCTCGCCCTTGATAAGCTTATGGGTAAATATGGCAATAACTCCTGCTTCGCCAAAAGGATTCTGTCTTGGGCCATATACATTAGAATACCTCAGAGCAATATAATCGAGTCCGAAATTATGTTTGTAATAGTAAAGATATTTTTCACACGCCAGCTTTGCAACGCCATACGGGCTCAAAGGCCTTGTGGGATGTATTTCATCTGCAGGGAAATAATCCTGTTCACCGTAAATCGCTCCGCCGGTAGAAGCAAATATAAACTTTTTAAGCCTGTTTTTGACTCCTGCCTCTATAACATTAAGCGTGCCTATAATATTGGCACCGGCATCAAAAGCAGGATTTGAGACAGATACCCTGACATCAATCTGGGCTGCGTGATGATTAATGACTTCCGGATTTATCTCTTTTATCAGAGCAGATACGTCTTCTCTGATATCAGCCTGATAAAATTTTGCCTTAGGGTTCAGGTTACTTTTATTCCCTGTTGAAAGGTTATCAATAACCGAAACTTCGTGGCCTGATTTTATGTAAGCATCAACTATATGAGAGCCGATAAAACCTGCCGCGCCTGTAACAAGTATTCGCATGGTTTATAATAACGAAAAAAGTCTTCTTAATTCAAATGATATACCCTGCTGGTTCTTTCTCAAAGTAAGCGGGTAAAGTAAAAGCTACTTATAGCTCCCCTCCTATTTTAGGAGGGGTGTCCGAAGGACAGGGTGGTAAGTAGGAAAAGAAAATTCATTCTAATCAAACCACCCCTACCCCTCCTTAACCAAGGAGGGGAGTTAGGATACCCACTTGAAATGAGAAAGAACCATCCCTGCTTTGATACAACAATGTTAAAATAATCCATGAATCCTATAAGCATCATCAAGAAATATTACACACCTGAGACTGTGGCATATAAATTCCTGGTTCAGCATAGTAAGATGGTAACAAGGAAAGCCCTTGAAGTAGCAGAAAGGGTCAAACACCTGAACCCTGATATTGAATTTATCAGGGAAGCTGCAATGCTCCATGATATAGGGATATTCCTTACAAATGCGCCGCAACTTGGCTGCCACGGGAACAAACCATATATCTGCCATGGTTATCTCGGAAGAGAGATACTGGAAAAAGAAGGATATCCAAAACATGCAATAGTATGCGAGACACATGTGGGCGTGGGGCTTTCTATAAAGGATATAGAGAAAAACAATTTTCCTATACCCAAAAGGGATATGATGCCAACTACTATAGAAGAAAAGATTATATGCTTTGCCGACAAATTTTTTTCAAAGGACAATGACCCGTTGAAGGAAAAGCCGCTTCAGAAAATCAGGGAGTTCATAGGAAAATTTGGAGAAGATAAACTCAGGCAGTTTGATGAGTGGGTAAGACTTTTTTAAAGAGCCTCAATAGTTTACTTTTTCCTCAAGGCCCTCTCAACTGTCCTTATTGCGCAGAACTCTCCGCACATGCTGCATACCTCTGTTTCTGCAGGAGGGACTTCCGCCCTCCATGCCTTCACCTTTTCAGGATTAAGGCTTAAAGCAATCTGCCCGTTCCAGTCGAGCGCCTTCCTGCACTTTGCCATCTTGATATCTTTATCAATAGCGCCCTTAATGCCTTTTGCAATATCAGCGGCATGGGCAGCAAGCTTTGATACTATGACTCCCTCTTTTACATCATCTATGGACGGAAGCCTTATATGCTCCGATGGCGTTACATAACAGAGGAAATCTGCTCCTGCTGCACCTGCTACAGCTCCGCCTATTGCAGCAGTTATATGGTCATAGCCCATGCCAATATCCGTAACCAATGGGCCAAGCACATAAAATGGCGCACCCTTGCATATCTCCTTTTCGAGCTTTACATTCAACTCGACCTGATTTAAAGGAACATGCCCAGGCCCTTCAATAATGACCTGAACATTTTTCTCAACAGCCACATCCCTTAATTCTCCGAGTGTCAGGAGTTCTTCAAGCTGTGTGCGGTCAGTTGCATCTGCAAGGCATCCCGGACGCATCCCGTCTCCGAGGCTTAAGGTCATATCATATTTAAGCGCAATTTCCAACAGCCTGTCATATTGCTCATACAATGGATTGTCTTTTTCATTGTATATCATCCACTCAAGAAGAAAAGAGCCTCCCCTGCTTACGATATCGAGTATACGTCCTTCTTTTTTCAGCCTCTCAACAGCCCTCATCGTAAGGCCTGAATGAACAGTAACGAAATCAACACCTTCTTCAGCGTGTTCTTCTATAACTTTAAAGAGGTCATCGGGGGTCATTTTTGCTATCGAGCCTTTTTGCTCCGCAGTCCTGACAGCAGCCTCATAAATCGGCACTGTTCCAACAGCAATCGTAGATTTTTTCAGCATCATCTTCCTGAGTTCTTTTATAGGTCCGCCTGTTGAAAGATCCATCACAGCATCAGCGCCATATTTGACAAGGACTTCGAGCTTCTCCATCTCCTCATCAAGCGAGATTTTGTCTTTAGAAGTGCCGATATTGGCATTTATCTTTGTGCGCATGTTTCTTCCGATACCGATAGGCTTTATCTTGTGGTTTATGTTTATCGGGATAACACTCACGCCTGATGCGATATCTTCTGAAAGCTGCTCAGGCGTTAATCCCTCATCAGCAGCAACAAGCCTCACTTCATCAGTAATAATTCCTTTTTTTGCCAGTTCTATTCTTGTCATTTTGTCTCCTTTAGCCGTCATTCCCGCAAGCGAAGCGCGTCGGGAATCCTTCTTGAAGAAAGATTCCGGACAAGCCGGAATGACAGAAATATGGACACTATTTATCCTAACAACTTCAAAAAATATTCTGTTTTTCCTTTAATATCTTCAGCCCCAAGTATCCCTGATATCAGTGCAATCCCGTCAGCACCTGCATCCATCACCTCTTTAACCATGTCAGTCTTAATTCCTCCGATTGCAAATACTGGAATCGAAACTTTAGACTTCACTTTTCTAAGAACATCAATCCCTGGCGGTTTCCCATATTTCAGCTTTGAAGGAGTTTTATAAATAGGGCCGAATGTTATAAAATCAGCGCCACTTTTCTCCGTCTCTAAAGCCTCCTTAATTCCGTGTGTTGATGCACCAATAATGAGTTTATTCCCTGCAACCTTTCTTGCAGCAGATGGAGGAATGCTGCTCTGACCGAGATGCACACCATCAGCATCAACAGCAAGCGCGATATCAACCCTGTCGTTGATAAAAAGTTTAGCCTTATACTTTTTTGTAATCTCTCTCATTTTATAAGCCATCTGAAGCAATTCCCTTATCTCTAAATCCTTCTCTCTCAGTTGTACCGCCTTTAACCCACCATCCAAAGCCTCTTCAACAGCAGTGAATAGTGAATAGTAATCAGTGAACAGTCTCCTGTCAGTTATTAGATAAAGTTTAAAATCTATTGCAGCGCGGAAGTTCGGAAGTTCGGAAGTTCGGAAGTTCGAGATAGGTCTGTCCTTCTGCACTTCTGCACTTCTGCACTTCTGCACTATCAAAGCATTCCCTCTATCGGGCTGCTTGCCGTTGCGTAAAGCTTCTTTGGAATCCTTCCTGCCTTATACGCAAGCCTTCCTGCAATAACGCCATGCTTCATCGCAGCAGCCATTGCAAGCGGGTCTTTTGCTCCTGCTATTGCCGTGTTGAGCAATACCCCGTCGCATCCAAGTTCCATTGCTATAGCAACATCAGAGGCAGTTCCTACCCCTGCATCAACAATTATGGGCACCTTTGCCTGCTCAAGTATGATTTTTATATTGTAGGGGTTTCTTATTCCAAGACCCGAACCAATAGGCGCAGCCAATGGCATAACAGCAGCAGCACCTGCATCAACAAGTCTCAGAGCCATAACAGGGTCATCAGTTGTATAAGGCAGAACAATAAAACCTTCCTTTGCCAATATCTCAGTTGCCTTTAAAAGACCACATACATCAGGGAAAAGGGTTTTTTCATCCCCGATCACCTCAAGCTTTATAAGGTCTGAGATGCCTGCCTCTCTGGCCAATCTCGAATATCTCAAAGCATCTTCAACTGAATAACACCCTGCGGTATTTGGCAGTATCTTATATTTTTTAGGGTCAATGTAATCAAGCAGGTTTTCTGTTTTTTTATCTATTATATTCACCCTTCTTACTGCAACAGTCACAACATCAGCTCCTGATGCCTCAATAGCCTTCCTCGTCTCCTCAAAATCCTTGTATTTCCCTGTTCCAACCCAGAGCCGTGATTGGAATTCAATGCCTCTGATTATCAATTTATCTTCCATAGATTCTCCTTCTCCTCCGCAGACAAAATTCACAACCTCTATCTTATCCCCATCATTAAGTATGCAGCTCTCATAATCAGCCTTCTTGATTATCGAAAGGTTCACCTCAACAGCAACGCGCCCGGAAACTATCTTGAGTTCGTCAAGAAGCTCCTTGACTGTGCCCGCATTCGAATCAATATTATCTCCGTTTATTATCAGCCTCATAAAAATAAAAAACCGCATCCCTGTCAGATTCCTCTGATCCGCCGAGGCGGAATGGATACGGCCTGCCTTCCCAATCCCTACGCCGGCATTATCCGTATCAGGTTCAAGGGGTCTCCCGGAATCAGAATTCAGATATAGCTGACAGACTCTTTCTCAATTCTCTATCTGACTTCTGTCCATGGGACTCTCAGGCTCTCGCCTCCCCCAAGGGTTGATTTAAGTATAGAGGAGATTTTGAAGGAAAGTCAAACTGAAGCGTATTTTTCAAACCAGCTTACTGCATCGTTAAATGAGGCTTTCCCTGTTGCCATATCCAAAGTGAAACGTTCCAGTTCCTTCTGAGACGTCTCAAGAGTATAACTGTTCATTTGAAGAAAAATTCCTGCTGATGTTATAGCAGTCCTTTTATTTCCGTCAATAAAAGGATGATTTTTAATAAGTGATTCCATCAAAGCAGCAACTTTATGGAATATGTCAGGATAAAGATCCTCGCCTCCGAATGTTGCCTCCGGCCGCCCAGCAGCAGACTGAAGCAGGCCGATGTCCCTTATGCCATGCGTTCCTCCGGTAGAATCAATAAGCCTGCTGTGGATAAAGAGAATCTGTTCCGATGTGAGATATTTCACTTCTTCGCAAGCTCTTTAAGCGCAGGCTCATACTTGGCAATAAACTCATTGACCTGCGAAACAAACTCTTTGTCTATGCCTTTAGGGTATTTCTTTTTCTTTAACGGCTCAATAACAATCCTTGCCTTTGCCTCATCAAGCTTCACATCAACTTCAGTGCCGACATCAAGATTAAGAGCATCCAGCACATCAACAGGAATTGATACGCCCCTGCTGTTGCCTATCGAACATATCTTCCTACGCATCTTTTCCTCCTTTTGGTGTTATAACATAATTATAACATAAAATTTAATGCAAATAGTCCTGCATTAGAAACCACAAATATCATTCCCGCTTGCCGGGAATCCTTCTTTGGTCTTGAAGAAAGATGCCGGACAAGTCGGTACGACTCGCAACCGAGCCGGCATGACACGAAAAAGGAACGGCTGCCAATCCTAAAGCGATTTCCTGATTGACAGAGTCAAGACCTGATTGATATACTTGGCCTTGAGAGAGGGTTTTCTGGCATCTCAGCCAGAATCGGGATATACGAAACAGGTTCGTCTACAACCCCATTTTCGGGGGGATAAACGAACCTATTACGCTTATAAACAAGTTATCGTAAATTGTGCGCATAAGAAAGGAAAATAGACATGGAATTTAAAGGGCTACAAATATTTTGGCCACCTATATTTGATGTTGTTACTGCAAGAAAAGCGGCCAAGCAGGGATTTGTTGCTGCTATTTTTATATCTGGCATAACAGCTTTGCTTCTTATCTATCGCATCGTAAGCTCACAGTCATATGATGCAACTGAAATTTTTTCTAGTATTTTAGGTAATATCGTTCCAATGGCATTGATAGCATTTTGGATAAATAGAATGTCAAGGATTGCATCAATATCAGCATTAGTTCTTAGTTGTGGTGAGATGCTATATAAAATAAGTGTTCACAATACAGCAGGCATGTACCCGTTGTTTATAATATTCTTTATTAATTCAATTCGAGGGACATTCATTTATCATAAATTACTTAAAAATATGCCCACAACTTCCGATAACACAGCACAAACGGATAAGTCATAAACCTAATGGCTTCGTTTGTGCTTGAACGTTATCGGTCAATTCTTTGCGAGAGAAAAAGAACTATAAAGTAGAGTATAATAAAACATGGTTGACTGGAATCGTTTTAGTCCAGCAGACTTCGAGTATGATTTCGACAGCGACAAACTTAGTGCTCACCGAGTTACTTTTGAAGAAGCTGTTGAATGCTTTTTCTCGGATTTCGAGGTACGCAGGAACAAAACATTCAAAGATCGTTATCAACTTCTTGGTAAAACAATTGGAGGGCGTAAGCTCAAAATAATTTTTCAACTCAAACCGGGCAATGTTGTCCGAATTATAACAGGATGGGAACTATGAAAACAAAACGAAAAGTTATGACCGAAGAAGAAATTGATCGTCTTGTGATTGCTCAAGCAAAAGACAAAACTGCATGGGAAAAACCTATCAAGGTCTGCAGATTAAAGAAGACCGCTGTATCACTTCCTGCAACATTAGCGGCGCGAGCAGTATTTTTTGCTCGTTTACATCGAGAGGCAAAATTAGAAAATTGGCTTAACCGTATCATTCAGGAAAGATTAGATATTGAAGAGGCAGCTTTTGCTGGTTTTAAAAAGGATTTGCTCACAAAGAACAGCCGATAACAGAGCGGAAACGCTTATTATCAAACCTTATGGCTTCGTTTGTGCCGCACAACGTTAGCTGCTCATCGTAGTTAAAAAATAAATTTTTAATTCCCCATCAGATTTATTTTATGCGCTAAACACCCGGCGCCAAAGCCATTGTCAATATTCATCACAGCTATTCCCGGCACGCATGAGTTGAGCATCGCAAAAAGCGCAGTCAATCCACCGAGGCTTGTGCCGTAGCCTACTGATGTAGGAACAGCGATAATCGGCTTGTCTATTAAGCCGCCTACGACAGAAGGAAGCGCGCCTTCCATCCCGGCAACAACAATTATCACCTTTGCAGAAGAGAGAGATTTCTTGTTATCCAGCAGCCTGTGAAGCCCTGCAACACCGACATCATAAACAGTTTCAACCTTGCTCCCAAGAAATGAGGCTGTGACAGATGCTTCCTCTGCAACAGGGATATCAGAAGTGCCGGCTGTAAGGACAAGCACATTGCCCTTTTTCTTTTTATCTTCGCCAATTGAAATCATTCCTGAAGCCGAATGAAACACAGCGCCTTTAATCTTGAGTGCGCTATAAATTTTCTTTGTTGCCTTGGTAATCAAAAAGCTTTTACTATTTTTGTACATTGCCCTTGCAATGCCTGTTACCTGTGCCTCAGTTTTTCCTGAAGCATATATCACTTCCGGCACACCCTGTCTGATGTGCCTGTGATGGTCAACCTTAGCAAAAGAAATGTCTTCATAGGGGAGGTGTTTTAGTTGCCTGATTGCATTCTCGACAGAAATCTTGCCATCTCTGACTGAATCCAGAATACTTTTTATCTTTTCCTTGTCCATAATTATTAATGTTTCATAATAGCATTGATTACAGGCAATTTCATTATTAAAATTAGCTCATCCGGGTTTTGTGTGGAGCCTTGAAGTGATAAAAATAGTTCCCTCCCCCTTGAGGGGGGAGGGTTAGGGTAGGGGTGTATAGGATTGACTAATAAGCTGGTCAATA
>Ga0265296_1003933_pt1 | contig 13309 bp, 9 predicted proteins | sample MunlanPumphouse1_FD_189073 | JGI IMG/M metagenome (GOLD analysis project Ga0265296, IMG submission 189073) | Groundwater microbial communities from a municipal landfill in Southern Ontario, Canada - Pumphouse #1 | ecosystem: Environmental > Aquatic > Deep subsurface > Groundwater | place: Canada... | reverse complement strand
TAACAATCAGAAAAACAACAGAAACGCTGAGGGGGGGAATTGAACCCCCGAGGCACTTTCGCACCACAGGCTTTCCAGGCCTGCGCCCTACCGCTAGACTACCTCAGCAAAAAGTGTATCCTATCTGTTTGCCGGGGCATTTTTTAATGGTATCCCTTATTACGGGACCGGTCAGCGGGCCTTTGCCCGGGCCGTCCGGAGGGTTTCCGGTACGGGCCCCCCCCCCGGTCTCCCCCCGGGCGCATACTTTTTGGCGGTGCCGGTTTCTTCACACCCTTCTTCTTCTCGGGCCAGACCGTGTCTGATTTCTTCCAGGTGCGGGGATAGGTGCCCGGCTGCATGAAGACCGAGGTTGGTTTTATGACGAGACCCGGTGCCCCGGGCGTAACGGACGCGGAGGGTACCAGCGCCTCGCCCAGACAGACGAACTCTTTCTTCTCCGACAGGACGGCAACGGTCTGGCCTTTGGCAAACTCCATGCAACTAATGACGCCGACCCCGGCGAGTACGGCGCCGTGGCAGACCGCGTCGATCGCTGCCTCGCGGATGACCACGATCGGCAGTTCCGGGACTGCGGCATCGACCGACACAACCATCGCTTCCAGTGCGGAACGGTCGCCGGCCCGGGCTGCAACCGCTGCGTCCTGCACATCGAACAGGGTATACATCGTGTTCTCCGTAAAGGAGCCCGATCGCGAGCGGCGCAGTTCCTGCATGTGCGCCCCGACACCGAGTGCCATCCCCATATGGTGGCAGAGGGAGCGGATGTAGGTGCCGGCATCGCAGTGCACCCGGAAGAGGACGAGCCGGCCGTCCACATCAAGGATCTCGAGCGCGTGGATCTCCCGGATGCGGAGGTTACGCTTGACGGCGCTCTTCCGGGGCGGGCGCTGGTAGAGCCGCCCGGTAAATTCCTCTGCGATCTTGTTGATCCGTTCGCGGTCAACGTCCGCATGGAGCCGCATCAGGCAGATGTACTCCTTGTCGTGCTGGAGCAGGAGCGGGGCGAGCCGCACGGCGTTCCCGAGCATGATGAGGAGCACACCCGAGACCGCCGGGTCGAGCGTGCCCGAATGACCAATCTGGCAGCCGAGCATCTTTCCCACCCATGCGGCAACCTGGTGGCTGGAGGGGCCCGGTGGTTTGTCGACCACGATGATCCCGGCCCGGTCCCAGAGGTGGACCGGCTCGCTGCCGGCTTCCGGTATTATGGCATCGTGAGGTTCCATCTATGCCGCCTCCTTGTTTGCAAGGTATGTATTCAGGGCCCGGAGGGTTCCTTCAAGTGACCCGTCGCCAACGACCCGGGGCTCCGTGCCTCCGTTTCGCAGGGCCTCTGCGGTGATGTCGCCGATAGCCATCACCAGCAGGTTATCGCGGGGAGTCCAGCGGGCTTTTTTGTACGACATTGCGCTCGTGAAGAGGATGGCACCCGCCTGCTCCAGATCGAGGGATTCGCCGGTTGGTTCGAGCCCGTAGCACCGGTACTCGTGGACGATGCCCCCGGCATCCGTTATTGCCTCCATCAGTTTTTTGTTTGGGACATCTGCCCGGGGAATGCCGATCTTCTTTCCCCGGATCCAGTCCCCGAGGTATGGGACGAAGTCGTGCGAATAGAAACTTGGCAGCACTTCGCATTCCACATTGTGGTTTCGGAGTTCTTCTGCCGTCTTCGGGCCGATGGCGATCACCCGGGGATAGGTGGTGAGTTTGGGGGTGATGATCTTTGCCGGCAGGGCGCTTGTGAAGAAGATGCAGTCGAACGCCTTGTCTGCCACGGCAGCGATGAATGTCGCGATCTCCTGTTCGCGGAGTTCGGAGCGGAGCGGGTGGACGCTGTAACACGTATGGCCGAAGCTGCTGCACCGGGCGGCATCGCTCTTCTCTTTTCCTTTCAGGCGGGTGATGGCAATCTTCATGGCACTATTGTCTCGTGATAGTATTCGCGGGTTGATGATAGTATGCATTTCGGTTACTTTATATTCGCTATACCGTATATTCAGATAATGATAGATATCCTGCTGGGTACCCTTGTCGGCATCATCCTTGGTACCGTCAGCGGGATCATCCCGGGCGTGCATGCCAATACCCTCGCCGGTGTGCTCATCAGTCTTCAGGCAATACTTCTTGCGATCTTTGGCCCGGCAGCCCTTGCCTGCATGCTCTTTGCTGCCCTTATTACGCATACGTTCGTCGATGCAATTCCCTCGACCTTCCTTGGTGTCCCGGATGCCGATACGTCCCTTGCGGTGCTGCCGGCCCATGCCCTCTGCCTTGAGGGTAATGGCGAGGAGGCGGTCCGGATCGCTGCGCTCGGCAGTGCCTGTGCGATGATCATTGCGGTGCCACTCTCGCTCCTCTGTTTCTTTCTTCTTCCTGCCCTTCAGCCCTATTTTGACTGGTGGATCGGGATCCTGCTCATCGCAGTGGTCGGGTACATGGTTGTTACGGGAGAGGCACCCGGCTGGGGGCTGGCAGTCTTCATTGTCGCCGGTCTCCTCGGGCTGTTTGCCATCCGGTATGCGTTTCTCGGGTGGCACACGTTTGGCGGTGAGGGGGCGATCCTCATGCCGCTCCTCTCTGGTCTCTTTGGTATCTCTGTACTCCTGACGGCGTCCCGGGGCACGATCCCGGCCCAGCAGTTCCGGGGAATCCGGATCGATGACCGGAGTGTTGTAAAATCTTCGCTGCTTGGGACGGGGGCCGGGATCGCGGTCGGCTGGCTGCCTGGTCTATCGACTGCCTCAGCGAACGGTGTGCTGGCATCGGTGATCGGGTACGAGAAGGACAAACGGGCCTATATCCTTGCCACGAATGCTGCCAACACGGCGAATGCGTTCATCGGGCTTGCGGCACTCTTTGCGTTGGGGCGGATGCGCAACGGGGTGATGGCAGCGATTGAGGGTCTCGCGTTACCCTCCATGGGCGAACTGATGGTTGCGGGTGTTCTTGCGGCCTGTGCTGCGTATGCGATCACGGTCGGGTTCTCCCGCTTCGCCCACTATCTTGGTGCGGTTGACAGCCATGCGCTGAACCGGGGTGTGATCCTCTTCGTCATCATGCTCACCGGTATCCTCACAGGCCCATTCGGTCTCTTTATCCTTGTCCTTGCAACGGCGCTCGGGCTGGTGCCCCATTTCATAAACCTGCCGAGGGTTTATTGCATGGGTGCAATCATGGTTCCCGTCATCCTGTGGTCGTTTGGGATCGCATGGACCTGATGGCAGGCAGAGGTCCGGCATATCCCGGAATATGCGATCTTTATTGCCGCCGGCGTCCTTACAATCCGGTATGCGATCCTACTGGTTCGGGGATGTTGGCGACGGGAAGTGCCACCCGGAGGAAGGCGATACCGGGTCACGGGTGCAGCGCCTGCAGTCCCTCCGAATCACGATGGATGATTTTATCCCGCTGGCGTGGGAGGATGCGGTGGCCTGCGGGATATGCAGCGACCGGGCCGGGTATCTTGCAGCGCTTCGCGAGCTCTGTTTTGCAGCAGCCGAGCAGCAGGTCCGCGAGCAGTATGCGGGAAAGGATACTGAACTCCTCCAGATGGTACGGACCCTCGATGAGATGGATGAGGCAATTAACCTGCTATCAGAGAGGGTGACGGAGTGGCACCAGGTCAGACACCCGACCTTCTCCCGTAAATACCGGAGGACACCGGCCCACATTCATGTAAAAAATATTGCAATGAAAGGCCGGGGTGCACTGGGGATGGTGGCGACGCAGGTGGAGCAGCTTGCCGCAGCCCGGACGGATCTGGCAAAGGAAGTATCGGCACGGGCGGGTCGGGTACTGCCCAATACGAGTGCGCTGATCGGCGGGCTGGTTGCTGCCCGCCTGATGTCCCAGGCGGGGGGTCTTCTCCAGCTCTCGCGTCTCCCGGGAAGTGCCATACAGGTGCTTGGGGCCCGGACCGCACTCTTTGCCCACCTGCGCACGAAATCGCCATCGCCCAAACACGGGGTCATCTTCCAGCACCGGCGGGTGCACAATGCCCCGAAGGAACGACGGGGAAAGGTGGCCCGGGCGCTTGCAGCAAAACTGGCGATTGCAGCCCGGCTGGATTATTTCCGGGGCGTGGCGGTGCCGGAGTTCCTGGACGATGCACAGGCCCGGATCGACCGGATCGGGACGGGTGATTCCTCATGATCTATATCGGTGACGTGCTGGTGTCCCGGGGCGAAGGCGGGGTATACAGCGAGCGGATGCTTGCCGGTGCCCGGGTCTGGGACCCGTTCCGGAGCAAACTTGCTGCGCTCTACTATGCGGGTACGGGTGTTGAACTGACGCCGGAGATGCGGGTGCTGTACCTTGGTGCGGCGAACGGTACAACGGTCTCGCATGTGGCCGATTACACGGAGGTCGTGTACGCGGTAGAATTTGCCCCGCGGCCGATGCAGGACCTGCTGGAAGTTGCCCGCCGGAGACCCAACATTGTGCCGATCATGGCAGATGCCTCGCGCCCGGAACTGTATGCGCCGCTCATAGAGGCGGTTGACCTGCTTTACCAGGATGTGGCACAGCCCGACCAGGCAGCAATCCTTATCCGGAACTGTGTCTTCCTCCGGCCCGGGGGAATGGCGATCCTGATGCTCAAGACCCGAAGTGTGGATATCCGGAAATCGCCGGAAGAGGTCTTCCGCGATACGATAACCGAGCTTGCAGATGCCGGCCTGACGGTTGTGGAAAGCGTCTGGCTCTCCCCGTATCACAAGGACCATGCAGCCATCGTCTGTAGCAAATCCCCCGGGAACTAAGGAAAGGAGAATATCATGCCTGCCGATCTCCGTTATTATTCTGCCGGACCCCTGACCATCCTTGCCCTGGTTGTCATAATCGGGCTCCTCCTCCTCCTCATACCGTTGCTGTTCCTCGGCCTTGTTGGCAACGCATTCACAAATCTCGTGGGGCTCTCATGGCTTTCGGCAACGGCTCTCGTTATCCTGATCCTGCTGTGCAGCCTCGTTAATATCCCGGTCTGGAAGATCCGGCGGGAGACAATTCGGATGCCCCACCCTGTGGATGGGGAGTTTCTGGATACATTCCCCGGGCGAGATGATCGGGGACTCTGGGAGACCACGATTGCGATCAATCTTGGCGGGGCGGTCATATTCGCTATGGCCTTTTATCTCCTGTATCGTGCAGCTCTCGTCATGAGCGGAGAGACCCTGTTTCCCCGGGTGCTTGCTGCTACCCTGATTGTTGCGGCCATTGCCTATGTGACAGCCCGGCCGCTGGTTGGTGTCGGGATCCGGACTCCGCTCTTTGTCCCGGGCCTGGCCGCGCTGCTCTGCGGTATTCTTTTTGCCGGTGGGCTCGGGTCATCAGCTGGTGTGATTGCTTGTGTCAGCGTAACGCTGGGAACCCTGCTTGGCGCAAACCTCATGCACCTTCCCCGCGCGGGAGATCTTGAAGTGCCGCAGTTCAGTATCGGCGGTACCGGTACATTTGGTACTATTTTTATCGGATGTATCCTGTCAGCCCTTATCGCAGCATAGGTTAGGAAATATCCTTTTTTAATTCAGGCTGCGCGAACGTGGTAATCCCTGCGGTCTGACGTTTGAATTGTGCGATTTAATGCAAGGTCGTTTGCACAAAAATCATCCGTAAAAGAAGTAGCCCGGAGCAGATTCGAACTGCTGTCGGGGGATCCAGAGTCCCCCATGATTGACCGCTACACTACCGGGCTGTTTGACCCATATTTTTTGCCGCTGTTGCTTAATTAAGGTGACGGACAGATCGGCCTGTTTTGGTCATACGGTCCTTGCCCGGTCGCACTTCTGGCAGGCGCGACAGACTTCGGCAACCGGCTTGATGAGTGTCCCTTTGCCGCAGAATGGCTCGATGTCGTGCACATCGCGGATATAGTAGATGTGGGGGATGAGCGAGATATGGGTATAGGTGCCGCAGGGAACGCCGAGCCGGTCAGCAATCGACTTCTGGAGCTGGACAAGGGCGTACATATTTGCCCCGGCTGCGGTGAGCATATCGTTCGAACGGAAGATCACCCGCATACAGAGTTTCCCGTCCCGGAGCAGGCACTGGACGAGCTGGAGGCAGGGGCAGTCATCGAGTTTTTCATCGATGACAGGGTTCCATGTGATGGCAATCGCTCGCCGGGAGACCGGAGACGACCGGAGTTTTTCCACAATATACTCGATCTGATCCACATGAATGGGCGTCCCCTCTGAATCCAGCCGCTCACCCCAGTCGAAGAGTCGGCCATGGTAGTCGTATTCGAACGATGCTTTTGATCCGTGCAACAGGTCCTTTGCGTACTGCTCCACGAACCTCTGCTGAAACCGTGAGTGAGCACTCACCAGCGGTTCTGCCAGCGGGGTGTCGACCTGTAGGGTAACTTCCTCAAATTCAACCGTTGCTTCGGCATCTTCCGTTGTCAGCACCCGACCCTTCTCAAGGATCATCTGGATGACCTGCTCGTGGGCCCTCCCAATGCTCGGCGCCCGGATAATTCTCATACCCCATTGTTTATCCCAGCAAGGTTGTTATAATTGTTGAATTTGTACAGGATTTCCACGTGGTGGAAGAATCTCTGAGAGAACAAAACACTTAGAATGGCGTGTTTATGGTATCACAACACTATTGGATATGTACAGATGTTAATTCATCAGAGCACGTTGCATCCGGAAAATGGTAATGCAGACACAACAGGCAATGGAAAAATGGATGATTACAAATGTACATTATAGTATAGTACCGTAACATCGTATTGTATAACCCAATGCGCGTGATATATACCCATTCGATTCATCGAATGAACTTGCCCAGATCCACATGGGGGGCACAATGTGTGCTAAAAAAACCTGCTATTGAGTCTAGAATTCGAAATCCGTGGCAATTCGTGCGCCAATAGAGCCGTAAAATCAACCACAAAGGATATATTAGCACTTTTACAAATACTGTTCCATATTCCGTCTAAACGGAGTATGGGGCTCGTAGAATCGTTATTCGGCATTTGTCGAACGCGGTTCTCGGCTTGCAATGTATGATGTAAACTTTGGAGGAATTGAACACATGACTAAGCGATTATCAATTGCACTCATCGCAGTCGCTCTGTTTGTTGTCCTTGCAGTACTGCCGGTATCGGCATCTACTGTCAACCCGAACAACTACAACGGAACGGTAATTGATGCAGGTGCAACCGTATTTATCGGTGAGCAGGGACTCAACCTGACTCATGCAATGAACCAAGCACACGTATCCGGTGGTGGAGCTATCGTTAATTACGATAACGCGCCATTAAACCAGACTATTTCCTGGTGGGCATCAGGAAGTACTTCAACGAACCCTGACTTTAGCGCGAATATCGCCGCTAGGTACATGACGTTCACTGTTGACCAGGATACATTCGTTGGCCGCACCGGAAACTGGTACCTTACGTCTACCTCAGGTGGCGTGGTAACAAAGTGGGGCGTTGTTATGAATGTACAGGACCCGCAGCTTTCCGTTGCAGCATGGGATTATGCACAGGGGAAGGATGTAACCGGTCTGAACGTTGTTCAGGGTGCACACCTTGGTATCAAGGTTACTACCAACATGTATGCAGCGACCTACACCAACAGGAACAACACGGTAACTACCACATATAATGCCGGTACTTTTGCCAGTCAGGGAGTTTTGCCCGATGGCACCAACAGTGCATGGAACCTTAACTATACCGGTAACGCGACAATCATTGACAAGACCAATGCCAATGTATGGGTAGTCTCAAACTATTCTGCCGTGTACAAGATGACCTACGGAGATGTTGGTGCACTTGCTAATGGTTGGACGATATACTGGAATACCTCCACCGCAATTCCCGCAAGTACTGCCGGCGATCTGTGGACTGCCAGAAACTATACCACGGACGCAGCAGGTCTGGTGCCAGCCCGAGCAGCTTGGACAACAGCCAGTACCGCTGTTACACCTGTGTTTACACCCACCGCGGCCACTGATGGTTTCATAAACCTCAAGGTCAAGGACGAGTCTGGAGCAACCCTCACCAGACTGTATGTTGGAACCACTCAGGCTAACGCAGCACTAGCGTCAATCTCCTATGTGTTCGTTAACACCCAGCCCTTCATTTCACCTGTCACTGACGGTTCACAATGGTGGGTTACTGACGCGCTCAATAACGGTCAGTATGCATACCCTGTAGGAACCTACTCTGTCTGGGCCGAATCCGCGCTCAACAACATGAAGGACAACTACAAGAATGCAGGTGCAGACTACACCGGAAAGACCATCTCGGGCGTCGGTACAGTCACACTTGTCTCTGACTCCGTCAAGATTGAGGCAAACAAGGACTCAGTCGTCCGTTCCAAGACCTTCTCTGTGTCGATCACCGGTAAGGCAAGCCAGACCTACTATGTCTGGGTCAAGAACTCCAACACAATGAACGGTGGAATCGATGACCAGCCCCCGTCAGTTGTTCTCGGTCAGGAAAAGGTCTATGTAGAAGGTGGAAATGATGCTACCTACGCTACGTACGCCACAAACCACCCAATTGGTAACTACCTGTATGAGAATGGTGGCGGCGTTGCAGGAACCGGCGATATCTGGTCTAATACTGCAAACGGAACCGTTGCCGGATCTGTCCAGAAGAACAGATACTATGCACTGATCAACACCTCGACTTCAGGTACCAGGACCGTTGAGTTCACAACCACCAACTGGACCAAGGCACAGAAGTACACAATCCGTGTTGAACAGCACATGCCGTCAACCACCTCTGGTTACGGTGCAGACTACACCAACGCTGGCGCGTTCAAGAGCGACGAAGTTGACATCAACGTCGAGAAGGGCGCAGTCACCATCGTTGCAGCAGGCGACCAGTCCTACTACCTCGGCGAAGAGATCAAGTTCTCCGGTACCAACACCGAGACCTACAAGACCTACCTGCTCCTGATTGGACCCAACCTTCCCCAGTATGGTGCACAGATTGCAAGCCAGGACCCGCGGAACAACGCAGTCACCAACAACGACGCAACTACCTTCAAGGTAGTCGATGTTAACGGCGACAACACCTGGTCATGGAAGTGGGGAACAGCCAGCTATGCACTTGATGCAGGCACCTACACGATCTATGCAATCAGCCAGCCCAGCGACACGCAGTCCAGCCACCTTACCAATGCAGCATACGGCACGGTTTCAGTCATCATCAAGAAGCCGTTCGTCTCTGCAACAGCATCCCAGTCAACGGTTGCAAAGGGTGACAAGGTATTCATTACCGGTACTGCCGAAGGCGACCCGTCCAGTGTCTCAATCTGGATTATGGGTAAGAACTACGCTGCAGTGAACACTGAATCGGTGAACTCTGACTCCTCGTTCAGCTACGAGATCAAGCAGGAAACCACAAAGGGACTGTCCAGCGGCCAGTACTTCGTTGTTGTCCAGCACCCGATGCAGAACAAACAGTTCGATGTCTACCTCTCTTCAACAGCAAGTGGAACAGCAGACTACGGCTACGTGCTCAACCGTCTGCTTGTAGCTTCTGGCTCCACTAGCACTGCAGGTTCACACATCTTCAAGCTCCTCGGGTCCAACAGCTTACAGGGCTCCGATGCAGCTGAAGCACTCGCAGAAGGCATCAACGACGCAAACGTCGACGATACCTACACCAAGCTCCAGTTCCTCGTCGAGGAACCCACCATCCGCATTGATGCGATTGGCGACAAGCACGTTGGTGACAAGTTCACCATCACTGCCCAGACCAACCTCGCTGTAGATGATGAAATCCTCGTTCAGGTCTACTCATCATCATTCAAGCCGACTCAGAAGAGCCAGAGCGGCGAATTCAGCGGCGCAACCGGTACTGTCAAGGTCACCAAGGGTGACAGCGGCATGAACAAGATCTCGTTCGATGTTGACTCCTCAACATTCAAGCCGGACGAGTACATTGTTACTGAAGATGCTGTCCTCCAGACCGCGACCGGCACTGCACTGTTCAACGTGCTCGAGACCTCTGCAAAGACAGTGGCCCCGACCGCAGTTGTAACTGCAGCCCCGACCGCAGTCCAGACTGCAGTTCAGACTGTAGCCCCGACCGCAGCACCTGTTACAACAACCAAGGCATCACCCGGTTTCGGTGCACTCATTGCACTGATTGGCCTCGGTGCAGTTGCATTCGTTGTTGTGCGCAGGCACTGAACTAAAATCTAAATTTTTTTTTCGTGCCCTTTGAGGGTTTTTTGTTAAAATCGCATTTAATCGACGTTTTTACACATCATCCCCTTTTACTGTCGGTCCAACCGCTCTGAATTACCTGATGTACCATCTTTTTAAACCCGTGGTTATCAACGTAGATCAGGTAATGCCGATTTAAAAGAACCAGATCGGCGGGGGTGTAATGTGAAGCTGGCGGCAAAAATTCTTGATATCGCTACCCGGGGAGTCCTCCTCAACCGGCTGGATGCACGAAATATCGGTGTAATGAATGGCGATCGTGTCCAATTGATCAATCCGAAAGATGGGATGTCAGTCACGGCATTTGTTGAGACTACATCAACGATCGCACAACAGGGAACCCTTGGTGTGTATCGCATCACCAATGAACGCCTTCATGTTGAAGAAGGGGCGGAGATCGAGATCCGTGAAGCCGGGCGGCCCGCGTCGCTGGATTTTATCAAGAAGAAGATGGATGGGATCAAACTCTCCAAAGAAGAGACCCTGACGATTGTTAAGGATATTGTGCGGGATGAGATCTCCGCCGCGGAACTGACTGCCTACATCACAGCTTCGTATATCAATCCGCTCGATATGGATGAGATTGAATATCTTACCCGGGCAATGGTCGAGACCGGGGAACAGATCCAGTTTGCTTCGCGTCCCATTGTTGATAAACATTCTATTGGTGGAGTGCCCGGGAATAAGATCACGTTCCTTGTGGTTCCGATCATTGCTGCAAGTGGCCTCAAGATCCCAAAGACCAGTTCGCGGGCAATCACCGGTGCCGGGGGTACGGCGGATCTGATGGAGGTACTGTCATTTGTTGAGTTTACCTCCAGTGAAGTCCAGAAGATGACTGATAAAGTCGGGGGATGCATTGTCTGGGGAGGAGCCACGAATATTGCCCCGGCCGACGACCGGATCATCATCCAGGAGTACCCGTTTAAGATCGATGCCCGGGGCCAGATGCTCGCCAGTGTCATGGCTAAAAAATTTGCCGTCGGTGCAAACCTTGTCGTTATCGATATCCCGGTAGGCCAGAATACGAAAGTCCCGAATATCCAGGAAGGCAGAAAGCTCGCCCGGGAGTTCATCGAGCTTGGAGAACGGCTTGGTATGAAAGTCGAGTGCGCCCTGACCTACGGGGATACACCGGTGGGTCACAGCATCGGTCCGAAACTGGAAGTGATGGAAGCGCTGATGGTTCTGGAAGGATCGCCGGAGCCCAACTCATTTGTCCAGAAAAGTCTCTCGATTGCCGGCATCGCTCTTGAGATGGCCGGCAAAGCCCCCCGGGGAGGGGGAGTCGCTATGGCACAGGAAATCCTCACCAGTGGGAAGGCGCTTGAAAAAATGCGGCAGATCATTGAGATCCAAGGTGGGGATCCGAATGTCAAATCTACGGATATCGTTCCGGGCGAGCACCAGTTTGTGGTCCGAGCTCCCGCATCCGGCTACGTGATTGAGATGAACAATCGCTCCCTGATTACCCTTGCCCGGACCGCCGGAGCACCGCAGGATCGGGGTGCGGGTATCCTGCTCCACGCCAAGAAGGGCAAACTTGTCAAAGTGGGCGATCCGCTCTTCACGATCTTTGCGGACCGGAACTGGCGGTTGCAGAATGCAATTGAGGAGGGTAGACGCCTCATGCCCGTGCTTGTTGAAGGCATGCTCCTTGACCGGATCCCCTCGGTACCCGAGATGTAGACCGATGTGCTGATATATGAGCAGTTGCGATAAATTATCATGTATCGTCATAGAATTCGTTTCCTTTTTGCCGCCCTTCTGGTTCTCCTCCTTCTCCTGACACCGGCACAGGCAACGACCACCCTGCTGATTACCGTGCAGGACAGCATTGATCACTCTCCCCTTACTCATGCAACGGTCTTTGTCAATGGCGCAAACTATGCGCGGACCAATGCCCTTGGACAGGCATACCTCACTCACTCCGGCCTGAACGATCCGTCGGTTATGGTCTCGATGGCCGGGTATGATGACTGGAGTCAGGTCGTCAATAAGAATACCACAACCCTGATGGTGAATCTCAGCCGCAAGACCTTACGATTCACAGTCAACCTCTTTGATTCTGATACCTTATCCCCGATATCGGGTGCAACGGTTAACATATCTGCTGAAAATTTGCCCCAGACGAAACAGACCGACGCCACCGGTTCCGCGATATTTGCGGTGAATGCCACAACCATATATTCAGTTGACATCACCGCCCCGAACTACCAGTCCCGGAGTGAACTCGTTGATATGGGCACGGAGAATCAGGATGTGCAGTACAAACTGCTTTCCGGGAACAGTTTTTCGTTTGTAGTCAAAGACAAGGACTCCGGAACGGCAATCCCCGGTGCTGAAATCCGCCTTAATGCCATACTTGCCGGAAAAACCGATGAACGCGGTATCCTGATCACCCCGGTTACCCGGAGTAAATCCTATAATATTGAGATCAGGAAGGATGGATACCTGACCTCTACGGAAACCCGGACAATCAGTTCATCGGATGCAATTTTTTATGCGACGCTCTCCAAGGCACCGGTGGGGGCGTTTGTCTATGTCTCCGATGAAACCAAGAAACCTCTCGCCAGTGTCGATGTCTATGTAAATGGGACCCTTTCAGGAACCACCAACGAATATGGACGTATGAATCTCCAGAGCATCGTCTCCGGTGATTATCTCATTGAAGTCAGGAAATCCGGGTACGTGACAAAGAACCGTGCAATCAGTATCTCCGGCCAGAACTCGGATTATTCGTTCACCCTGCCTTATGAAAGTGCTGCACTCACCGTTACGGTTCAGGATAAAGATAACAAAGTGGTTTCTGGTGCTTCAATAACCGTTGATGGATCCAATGCCGGTACTACCAATGATAACGGGCAATTGGTTACGAATATCCCCTTCAATACCGATCTGAATCTCACGGTGACAAAAGAGGGCTATGCACCGGTATCCGTCAAGAAGCTGGTGTTCCCGGGAAATGCAACTGCCACCACAACGATCATCCTGGAAAAGAATATCGACTGGGGACTTATCACCATGATTGGTCTTGGTGCACTCGGGATTCTTGTCCTGTTTGGCATCATCAGGATCATCGGAAGCCGGACCCGGCATCATGTCATGCGGAGAA
>Ga0265296_1003932_pt1 | contig 13310 bp, 24 predicted proteins | sample MunlanPumphouse1_FD_189073 | JGI IMG/M metagenome (GOLD analysis project Ga0265296, IMG submission 189073) | Groundwater microbial communities from a municipal landfill in Southern Ontario, Canada - Pumphouse #1 | ecosystem: Environmental > Aquatic > Deep subsurface > Groundwater | place... | reverse complement strand
GGTCAATATGGAGACGTATGGCTCGAAATGGAGCCACTTGAGCGGGGGAAAGGGTTTGAATTTGTAAATAAGACTGTTGGCGGTTCTATCCCCAAGGAGTATATATCTCCGATACAGGCTGGAGTGAAGCAGGCTCTGGAAGAAGGGGTCGTGTCAGGCTATCCGGTGGTTGATGTACGAGTTATCGTTGTGGATGGCAGCTATCATGAGGTGGATTCCTCCGAGCCAGCCTTTAAGATGGCCGGAGCCATAGCGGCAAGAGCTTGTGTGCAGAGGGCTGCGCCGGTTATCCTTGAGCCGATTATGAAGGTGGAAGTGACAACGCCGGAGGAGTTTCTCGGCGATGTAATAGGTAGTCTCAATGCAAAGCGGAGCAGCATTGACGGCATTGAACCCCATGATGGGATCAGCGTGATTCAGTGCTATCTTCCACTGGCGGAGAGTTTCGGTTATGCTACCGAACTTAGGTCCATAAGCAAGGGGCGAGCCAGCTTTTTCATGGGATTTGACCGTTACCAGGCAGTCCCAAGGGATCAGGCTGAAAAGATCATAGCAAAATATAAGATCGGGAGATAGCGTTCGAAATGCCAAAGCAAAAAATCAGGATCAAGCTGAAATCTTATGATCATCGGATACTGGACCAGTCAGCCGCTCATATCGTTGAGTCAGCGGAAAACACTGGTGCCGCGGTAGTTGGACCTGTCCCTCTGCCGACGCATATCAAGAAATTCTGTGTCAACCGTTCGACGGTTATCGATAAGGACTCACGCGAAGAGTTTGAGATCCGTACACACAAACGCCTGATTGATATTGTGGATCCGACGCCCAAGACAGTTGATGCCCTTACACGGCTCAATTTGCCGGCTGGCGTGAGCATCGAGATAAAGATTTAGCGAGAACCTACATAAAGGAATAAAAAATGGTTTCTGGAATTCTAGGTAAGAAGATAGGCATGACTCAAATATTTGCCGAGGATGGCGCAGTGGTGCAGGTTACCGCTATCGAGGCAGGCCCTTGTGTTGTAACCCAGGTCAAGAGCAGAGGCAAGGAGGGCTACAATGCCGTTCAGATCGGCTTTGGTGAGTCCAAGCATCTGAATAAACCGGAGAAGGGGCACCTTCAAAATACCGGGGCGTTCAGGCATCTGCGTGAAATCAGGACGGAGGACGTCTCAGGGGTTGAACCGGGGCAGAAAGTAAGTGTGGATATATTCCAGCCGGGTGACATCGTTGACGTCATCGGCACTTCAAAGGGAAGGGGTTTTGCTGGTGGAGTTAAGCGCCATCATTTTAGAGGCGGTCCTAAAACTCACGGCCAGTCGGATCGGCATCGTGCTCCCGGCTCTGTCGGCGGCGGCACTACGCTGGGCAAGGTTTTCAAAGGGCAGCGCATGGCGGGACACATGGGCAATGCGCGGGTCACGGCGAAGAACCTGAAAGTAGTAAGAGCCGACCCTGATCGGAATCTGATTCTCGTCAGGGGTGCTGTTCCTGGTTCCAGAAATGGGCTAGTGATCATAAAAAAAGTTTAGTTTTTTTGCGGTGTGATTTTTCAAGATCTTAATAGGGTCTTCTGGAGGCCCTATTTTTATGAGTTAAAATGTTAAATGTTAGAGGTAGAGGCAAGTATTCATGGCTTATGGGTTAGCAATCGTAGCAATGAGCGGATTTCTTGCTTTACCCTCTTGACTTTGCTGGTAATTCCTGTAAGCTATAGGAGTCAGTTTTTTAGAGTGCGAGGCCGCACCTAGCGTGGAAAATCTGGTTAGCTACAGCCTGCAGCCTACGGCCACCAGTAAAGATGATATGCTGTAAGCTGTTGGCTGTTTTTGTGGGCCAGACATACAAGGGGATATGATGCAAGTTTCAGTTTATAATGCTGAAGGGACAGTCGTAGGGCAGATCGATCTCGATGAGAGCGTCTTTGGCGTGCCGATGAACGAGAGCCTTGTTCATCAAGCAATGGTGAGGCAGCAGGCCAACGCAAGGGTAGGCTTGGCCAACACCAAGACGCGTAGCGAGGTGTCCGGCAGCACTCGGAAGCTTTACAAGCAGAAACATACCGGCAGAGCGAGGTCGGGTGACCTGAGATCGCCGTTACGTCGTCATGGCGGAATAACGTTTGGCCCTCGCCCCAGAAGTTACCGGCAAGGGATGCCCAAAAAGATGCGACGCCTGGCAATAAGGTGCTTGCTCTCAGGGAAAATAACCGATGGTGAGTTGAAGATAATAGACAGTTTGCAAATGAGCGGGCCTAAAACCAAAGAAATGGTCAATATATTAAAAGTGTTGGGTGTTGATCGTTCAGCTCTTATAGCCATATCTTCACCGGACGCGAACGTAGTTAGATCGGCAGACAATATCAATCGAACCAAGGTAGTTCAGGCGCAACTGCTAAATGTGGTTGACCTGCTTTCTCATAAGAATTTGATAATGACAGCCGATGCTGTGCGCGTGGTTGAAAAGCTTTGGGGAACAGGGCAAGTTGCTGTTGTATAAGGATAAGTTATCAAGATGCATACCTACGAAGTACTCCGTCGCCCAATAGTTACTGAAAAGAATACGGACTTGATGGCCCAGAGTAAGTATGTTTTCGAAGTCATGAAAGAGGCCAATAAAGATCAGATCAAAGCAGCAGTTGAGAAAGCTTTCAAAGTCACTGTTATTTCGATAAATGTGATCGTGGTTCCCAGCAAGCCCAGAGGTTACGGAAGGCTTAAAGGTCGCAGGCCGTCTTGGAAGAAGGCCATAGTCAGCCTCAGAGCTGGCGACAAGATTGAGATATTTGAAGGGGTCTAGGAAGAACGATGCCAATCAAGTCATATAAACCAACCTCACCGGGTCGCCGCAATATGAGCGGGCAGGACTTCAGTGAAATAACCAAAGCGAAGCCGGAGAAAACTCTGGTAGTGGCCCTGCGAAAGAAAGCGGGCAGGAACAATCAGGGAAGGCTGACAGTAAGGCACCGTGGGGGAGGGGTGAAGCGGAATTATCGGATCATCGACTTTAAACGCGGCAAGCATGGTATCCCTGCAAAAGTAGTTGCCATAGAGTATGATCCAAACCGCTCTGCGCGCATTGCGCTCCTTCAGTATGCTGATGGCGAGAAGAGATATATCTTGGCGCCGGTTGGTCTCAAGGTTGGAGCCGATGTTATGTCCGGTGATACTGCTGAGTTCAAGGTGGGGAATGCCCTACCACTCAGGCACATTCCCGCCGGTACCCCCATTCACAACATTGAGCTTAATCCGGGGCGGGGTGGGCAACTGGTGCGAAGTGCCGGAACCGCGGCACAGCTCATGAGTAAAGAGGATCAGTACGCTTTGGTGCGGCTTCCTTCAAAGGAAATTCATCGTATTCGGCTGGAATGCCTGGCAACTGTTGGGCAGGTCGGAAATGTTGACCATAGTGGAGTCGTTCTTGGCAAGGCGGGGAGAAAGCGTTTGATGGGGCGGCGACCAGAGGTGCGAGGAACAGCCATGTCGCCGCGTGACCATCCGCATGGTGGTGGTGAAGGGAGATGTCCTGTAGGGTTCGCTGGTCCTAAAACTCCTTGGGGCAAACCTGCACGTGGAGTCAAAACTCGAAGGAACAAGCGTACCAACAATATGATCATTAAAAGGCGTAAGTAATCGGAGGTTTAGGTGGGAAGATCCACAAAGAAAGGCCCATATGTTGATGCAAAGTTAATGAAGAAGGTGAATGCCCTCAGAGAGAGTGGGCAGAAAGCGGTCATTAAGACGTGGGCTCGCAGTTCAACAGTAATACCGGAAATGCTTGGCATTACGATGGCGGTTCATGATGGCAGAAGGCATGTTCCTATCTTTATCACGGAGAATATGGTTGGGCATAAACTCGGAGAGTTCGTTCCTACGAGGACTTATCGCGGACATTCTGCCAAATCGGACAAGTAGCTTGTAAGGTTAGTTCATAACAATAGTTTTGAGAAAATAGAATCCCATAGCTGGTAAGAGATAAAATGGAAGTAAAAGCAACAGCAAAAGGCATAAGACTGTCTCCATATAAGGCGCGGCGAATTGTCGACGGCGTGCGAGGCAAAAAGGTCGACGAAGCTTTAGCTATTTTGAAGTTCATGCCAAGCCCGAACGCTCGAACCGTCTCAAGGGTGGTGAAATCTGCTGCTGCCAATGCAGAGAACAACTTTCAGATGTCGCCATCGGACCTGAGGATCGTCAGGGCATTTGTCGGCGAAGGGTTGACGATGAAGAGGATTCGTTTTAAGGGCCGTGGGCGGGTTAGTCCAGTCCTCAAACGCATGTGCCATATTACGATCGTGGTCGAGGAGACATAAATGGGACAAAAGGTTCACCCTGTAGGTTTTAGGCTTGGTAGCTTCAAAGATTGGCAATCCAAGTGGCATGATGATAATAACTATGCGGAGCTCCTGCATGAGGATTTGGCTATTCGGAGTGCTGTCCGTTCCAACTATGGTGGTGCGGGCATTTCAAAGCTGGAGATTGAACGCGGCACTGGAGAAGTGACCGTTACCATAAATACGGCGAGACCTGGGGTAGTCATCGGGCGGGGCGGTCAGCGGGTTGATGAAATGAGGGGTCTCCTTGAAAAAGTGACGGGGGGAAAAAAGGTTCGGCTGAATATTCACGAGATTCGCGAGCCTGAACTAGATGCCTACCTTGTAGCCAGGAATATTGCGGATCAGCTTGAGCGAAGGATTTCGTATCGTCGGGCTATGAAGAGGGCTATTCAACAGACTATTGATGCCGGAGCCAAGGGGATCAAGATCAGCATCAGTGGAAGACTTGACGGACATGAAATAGCTCGACGCACAACGGAACATCAGGGAAGCGTTCCGCTGCATACATTGTGCGCGGACATAGATTACGGCCTTGCCGAGGCTCTTACTATCACAGGCAAGATCGGGGTAAAGGCTTGGATTTACAAGGGCAATATTGTTCCTGAGCAGCGTCATGTAGTTGATAGGGAGACGCCTGCTGAGCCCGCCGAAAAACCTGGGGAGTCAGCATAAATGTTACAGCCAAAGAGAGTAAAATATCGTAAAACACAGAGGGGCCGAATGAAAGGCCAAGCTCACTCTGGGAATAAGATTGACTTTGGGGATTTCGGGCTGCAAGCTCTTGAGCCGGCTTGGATTACCAGTAGACAGATCGAAGCTGCCAGACGTGCCATTGTGCACCATGTGAAACGCGGCGGGAAGGTTTGGATTCGCGTCTTTCCCGATAAAGCAGTTACCGCCCGACCACCAGAGACAAGAATGGGTAAAGGAAAAGGCCCGGTGGATCACTGGGTAGCCGTTGTAAAACCTGGCAGGGTATTATTTGAGATTGCGGGTATTCGCGAGGACATGGCACGGGAGGCGCTAAGGCTGGCCTCCCATAAACTTCCAATCGCCACCCAGCTCATCAAAAAAGACAATTTACTCAAGATGTGAAGGAGTTTGGAAAGTGCGAATAACTGAGGTCCGGAAGTTGAATTACGATGAACTCGGGCGAGAGCTGGAAAGTTCCAGGCAGGAGCTTCTCAATCTGCGCTTTAGGTTATCTACAAGGCAATTGACCAACTATCGTGAGATCAACAAGATAAAGAAGAAAATCGCCCGGCTCGAGACTGTAAGGCGGGAGATGGAGCTATCCAGGAGTTAGATAATATGGGGAACAGACGCACCCTCGTGGGTAATGTGGTTAGCAACAAGATGGATAAGACGGTAGTGGTGAAGGTCGAGACACGTCGACAGCATCCCCTCTACAAGAAACATATTGTGTATAGTAATAAATTTAAAGCTCATGATGAGACCAATGCTTGCAAAATTGGCGATAGAGTAAAGCTTAACGAAACGCGGCCCTTATCCAAAGAGAAGCGCTGGAGAGTAGCGGAGATTTTAGCCAAAGCAGGGACAGCGGCGACATCACGAAAACGAAAAAGCAAAAGCGAGTTGATAAGTCATGATTCAGATATACACCAGACTCAGAGCAGCTGATAACTCCGGGGCGCGAGAGATCATGTGTTTTGGCATCCCTGGCGGAACGGGGAGAACTTATGCCCACATAGGTGATGTGATTGTGGCCACAGTCAAGGAAGCTTCACCCGGCGCCGCAGTGAAGAAAGGGGATGTAGTGCGAGCGGTGGTAGTCCGTGTAGCCAAACCATACAGCCGTCGTGATGGTTCATATATCAGGTTCGATGAGAACGCGGCTGTTATCCTGGATGAGAAGGGAAATCCCAAAGGTAGCCGTATTTTTGGCCCTGTAGGCAGGGAGCTTAGAGATAAGAACTTTATGAAAATTGTTTCCCTTGCTCCTGAGGTGTTGTGATGATGAAGATTCGGAAAAACGACGAAGTGCTGGTGATCCTTGGGAGAGATCACGGGAAAAAGGGGAAGGTGCAGCGTTCTTTTCCTGATGATGACCGGCTTATCCTGGAAGGGATCAATATGAGCAAACGGCACATGAAGCCAAAGGGCACAATGAGACAAGCAGGAATCATCGAACGGGAAGCTACCATCCACATTTCCGATGTGATGCTGATTTGCAAGAAGTGCAACCAGCCTACTCGCGTAGGATTTCGCTTTCTTGAAGGTAATAAAAAAGTCAGAATATGCAAGAAGTGCCATGAGGTAATCGACTAATGGCCAAAATTCCACGACTGAAACAGAAATACAAAGAAGAAATAGTCCCACAGATGGTGAAGGAGCAAGGGTACCAGAGCGTGATGCGGGTGCCCCGGGTGGAGAAGGTAGTTCTCAACATAAGCATGGGCGAGGCCATTCAGAACCCGAAGACATTAGAGGCAGCAGCCGCAGATTTGGCTACAATCGCAGGGCAGAAACCAGTAACTACCAAAGCCAGGAAATCAATAGCCGGTTTCAAGTTGCGCCAGGGAATGGTCATTGGAATTATGGTAACGCTGCGGGGCAAAAGAATGTATGACTTCCTTGATCGATTGATCAATGCTGCTGTTCCGCGCATCAGGGATTTTCAGGGAGTGCCCAGAGATGCATTCGATGGTCATGGCAATTACACTTTAGGCATGAAGGAACAGATTATCTTTCCTGAAATCGACTATGATAAGATCGATAAGGTTAGAGGGTTGCAGATATCAATCGTGACTACAGCGCGTAACGACGAAGAAGGAAGGCGCCTGTTAGAGCTTATGGGCATGCCTTTTGCCAGGTAAGGAGATAGTGTGGCAAAGACTTCTCAAATAGTAAAATCACAGAGAACCCCGAAATTTGCGGTGCAACACAGGAATAGATGCCGCCTCTGCGGTCGGCCGCGTGGCTATATGAGGTATTTTTCACTCTGTCGCATTTGCTTCCGCAAGCTGGCCAACGAGGGTCAGCTGCCAGGAGTCAGGAAGTCGAGTTGGTAATTGGAGATCAATCATGAGTGTAACTGATGTCATAGCCGATATGTTGACGCGAATAAGAAACGCTAATATGGCTGGCTCTGATTTTGTGCTTGTTCCTTCTGCAAAGAGTAAGGTTGCCATCGCCAAAGTCCTTAAAGATGAAGGTTTTATAAAAGATTATGAAATCCTTAAGGGCGATACACCGCAAAGGGTAATCAAGATACATTTGAGATATACCGGCAAGAAGGAGCCTATTTTGAAGGGCTTGAAGCGAGTGAGCAAACCGGGGCTCAGGGTATATGTCGGCAAAGGGGAAATTCCACGTGTCTATGGTGGAATGGGCATTGCTATACTTTCTACCACGCAAGGCGTAATGGTAGGCAAGCAAGCATGGCATAGAGGGATAGGCGGCGAAATTTTGTGTTACATATGGTAAGCAACACATTGAGGATATAGGATGTCAAGAGTAGGAAAGAAACCTATACCAATACCTAAAGGGGTTGAGGTAACAATTGAAGGAAGCGCAGTGGCTGTGAAAGGTCCTAAGGGGGCGCTTAGCCGCTCTCTCCCTCAAGATATGTCCATGGAGATCAAAGAGGGTGTTCTTATCGTATCAAGGCCCAGCGATAGCAAGATGCATCGGTCTTATCATGGCCTCACCAGGACGCTCATCGATAACATGGTGCAAGGCGTAAGCCAGGGGTATCGGAAGAATCTGGAGGTTGTGGGGGTTGGATATCGAGTCCAGCTAGCAGAGGGAAAGCTCGTATGCAACATAGGCTATCCCAAACCTGTTGAATTCATTCCTCCAACTGGGATAACTATTAGCGTCGAGGGTACTAATAAGATAGCGGTAGCAGGAATTGATAAGGAACTGGTAGGAGAGACGGCAGCTAAAATCAGGGGGCTGCGGAAACCCGATCATTATAAGGGCAAGGGCATAAGGTATGCAGGCGAACATGTAAGGATCAAGGCAGGCAAGTCGGGCAAAGTAGGAAGCAAGAAATAACTTTTTATTTAAGAAGAACTGATATGACAACTGTGAAAGAAACTAGAGTCAACCGAAAAAAACGGCACCTAAGGATAAGGAAAAGGGTAATAGGCACAGCCGCCAGGCCCCGGCTTTGTGTTTTTCGTAGTTTGAAGTATATATATGCTCAGCTTTCAGATGACACCGAAGGGCGGACTGTGGTATCGGCTTCCTCGCTTGAGGCTGATATTAAAGCAAGTCCAAAGCCTAAGGTGGATGATGCCAAACTTGTGGGCACTTTGTTGGGAAAGCGAGCTTTAGATAAGGGAATTGAGCAGGTTGTTTTTGACCGTGGCGGTTATAAGTATCACGGCCGAATTAAAACCCTTGCAGATGCAGCTAGAGAAGCCGGACTAAAATTCTGAGGTCTTCATGAATCAAAGGATTAATCCAGAAGAGCTAAACTTGACTGAAAAGTTGGTCCACGTCAGGCGTGTGGCTAAAACAGTTACCGGCGGGCGGAAGCTTTCCTTCAGCGCCCTGGTAGTAGTCGGTGATGATCAGGGACACGTAGGATTTGGACTTGGCAAAGGCAAAGAGATACCCGTTGCCATCAAAAAGGGAGCGGCTGCCGCCAGGAAGAGGCTAATCCGAGTGCCTGTTAAGGGCACCACGATTACTCATGAGATAACGGCCAAATTTGGTGCTGCCGAGGTTTTGCTTAAACCGGCAGCGCCGGGAACCGGAGTGATCGCAGGGAAAGCTGTCAGAGCTGTGGTTGAGTCCGCGGGGATCAGGGATCTCCTGAGTAAATCGCTTGGTAGCTCCAATCCCATCAACGTTGTTCAAGCGACTATGCTGGCGCTGAGCCGGCTTAAAGACCCGAAAGCGGAATTAGCCAGGCGTGGCATGGCATCGCCAACAGACAAGGAGAGCAGTTAAGATGGCCAAACTGCGCATTACTTATAAACGGAGTGCCATTGGTTATGCCAGGAACCAAAGAAGGGTGGTAGCAGCTTTAGGTTTCCACGCATTGAATGGCGTTGTAGAACACAGCGATTCGCCGCAAATTCGCGGCATGGTAAGAAAAGTCAGACACTTGGTAAAAGTGGAAGAGATTAGCCAGGAGGGTGAGGCTTGAAACAGAATGAGTTACATCCCTCATTGGGTTCCACGCATAAGCGCAAAAGGGTTGGGCGTGGCGATGGAAGCGGTCATGGCACCTATTCCTGCCGTGGCATAAAGGGGCAAAAGGCCCGCTCAGGTGGTGGGGTCCATCCGCTATTTGAGGGCGGTCAGACTCCTTTAGTAAGACGCTTGCCTTATAAGCGCGGTTTTAACAACATCTTTCGTATAGAATACGCTGTTGTTAATGTGGATAGCTTAAGCGTATTTCCCGATGGTTCTGAGGTGGGTCCCGATGACATGGTATCTGCTGGAATTGTGAAGGGACTGAAAAGACCTATAAAGATTTTGGGGAACGGCACGGTTGCCCAAAAAATAGTGGTAAAAGCCAATAAGTTCTCAGAGACGGCCAGGAAAAAGATCGAGGATGCGGGTGGGAGAGCGGAGGAGATTGCCTGATGCAGCGTCCGGAACGACAGGGCGGAATGCCCAAGCTAATACAAGCGGTGATGGATTCACTTCGCCATCCCGATCTTAGAAGAAAGCTGCTTTTCACCTTCGGCATTCTGGTGATTTTTCGCTTCCTTGCTAATATTCCTGTGCCGGGAGTGGATACCGATGCCCTAGACGATATAATGAATGAAAACCAGCTTCTGGGAATGCTGGATATGTTCAGTGGCGGGGCGCTTAGAAATCTGAGCATCGTCACTATGGGGGTTTATCCCTACATTACTGCCTCAATCATCATGCAACTGCTGGTGCCCATTGTTCCAAGGCTGCAGATGCTCTCCAAGGAAGGGGAAGATGGCAGGAAGAAAATAAACCAGTATACCCACTGGCTGATGGTCCCATTGGCCATGCTCCAGGGTTACGGCCAGCTGGAGCTTTTCAGTAGAGCGCAACCGGGCGGGCTCCCGCCTGCTATTGACGGTGTTGGATTATCTGGTGATCATTTACTTCCTACCGTCGCGATGGTTTTTGTGCTCACAGCAGGCACGGTATTGCTTGTCTGGCTTGGTGAGCGCATCACGGAAAATGGGATCGGGAATGGTATATCGATCATTATCTTTGGTGGAATCGTGGCAGGAATGCCGCTAAACTTCTCGCGCGCCTACACGGTTACCGACAGCGTTTTTACAGTGGTGAAACTTGCGGTATTGGTAGCTTTGATAGCTTACCTGATCGTATATGTCACTGAAGCCTTCCGGCGGATTCCGGTCCAATATTCACGAAGCACCTTCCGTGGCGGGAGGGTTTATCGGCAGAGCGGCGGAACTCATATCCCGCTTAGAGTAAACTCGGCTGGTATGATTCCCCTGATTTTTGCCATGTCATTGATGGTGTTTCCAGGCACGATAGCCAGTTATTTTGCCGGTCCGGAAGGATCCCATAATTTTGCAAATACTATTTGGGATGTCTTCAGCCCTGATCAGGGTTACGGATGGTTCTATTGGAGCAGTTATTTTCTCTTGGTGGTCGGTTTTACCTTTTTCTATACCATGGTTATCTTCCAACAACAGAATATTGCTGAGAATTTGCAAAAGCAAGGCGGGTTTGTTCCCGGCATCAGGCCGGGGAAACCAACGGCGGATTATATTAGTGGGATAACTAACAGGCTTACCTGGGGAGGGGCATTATTTCTTGCGTTAGTTGCCATTATGCCTGTCTTTGCTGGGTTGCTGATCAGTTCTTCGGCCGCTGATGCCGAGACTCTCATGCTTATCAGTAGTACAGGGATTCTCATTGTGGTCGGAGTAGTCCTCGATACGATGAGGCAGATGGAGGCGCAACTTTTGATGCGCCATTATGAGGGATTCATTAAGTAAGTTCTGGAGGAATAGCAGGTGAACATCATTCTCCTAGGGGCACCGGGTGCCGGTAAAGGGACTCAGGCAGTTGTATTAGTTAAAGAGAAAAAATTGGCTCATATTGCTTCAGGCGATCTCTTCCGCGCGGCTCAAAGCAGCGGGACTGAGTTGGGCAAGATAGCCAAGTCCTATATGGAAAAGGGCGAACTCGTACCTGACGAGGTAACAGTGAAGATGGTTTTGGAGCGCATTCAGAAACCGGATTGCGCCAATGGATTTCTTCTGGATGGTTTTCCAAGAACCATACCCCAGGCCGAGGCGCTGGATAAGGCCCTGGCAGGTCAGAAAAAGGCCATAGATAAGGTGGTCTGCGTTGACGTGCCGGAGGCAGAATTGATCAAACGTCTCTCCGGCCGATGGATTTGCAGAAAATGCCAAGCGCCGTTCCATTTAGTTGATGCGCCGCCAAAGGTTGCCGGCAAGTGCGATCATTGCGGCGGCGAGCTTTACCAGCGTGCTGACGATAATGAGAAGACCGTGAGAAACAGGCTGGAGGTCTATATGAAGCAGACCTCCCCATTGATTGAATACTATAAGAAGGCCGGGAAGTTATTAGCGGTAAATGGCAAGCAGAGCGTTGATGCTGTGAGTAAGGAAATGCTTGCTGCCCTGGATGGCAAAAAAGCTGGCGACGGTAAAACGAAAGCATCGAAAAAGTGAATAAGGAATTGGTTGCCGCGCTGGTAGCTTGGACACGATGGGAATCATCATAAAGTCGCCAAATGAAATAAAGCTGATGCGGCAAGCGGGCAGAATTGTAGCCATCGTTCTTGATATATTGAGCAAAGAGGTAAGGCCGGGGATAACAACCGGCAAGCTGGGTGCGATGGCGGATCGAATAATAAAAGACCAGGGCGGCAAGGCTTCGTTTAAGGGATATCGGGGGTTTCCGGCGTGTATATGCGCTTCAGTGAATGAAGAAATCGTCCACGGTATTCCCGGGGGGCGAGTTCTGAGAGAAGGCGATATAATTGCTATCGATGTGGGGGCGATATATAATGGTTTCCAGGGTGATGCGGCAGTTACGGTGGGGGTGGGCAGGATAAGCCCTGAGGCGGCAAAGCTTATAGAAACGACTCGAGGGTCGCTGGAAGCGGGCATTGCCAAAGCCAGGGAGAGGGCTCATCTTAGCGATATTTCGGCCGCTATCCAGACCTACGCTGAGGCAGATGGTTTTTCGGCGGTGAGAGAGTATGTTGGACATGGTATTGGCCGGGAAATGCATGAAAAACCGGAAATACCAAATTTTGGCCCCCCAGGCAAAGGGCCGGTATTGAGAAAAGGGATGACATTGGCGCTAGAGCCGATGGTAAATGCGGGGGATTGGCGCACCAAGGTGCTCGATGATCACTGGACGGTGGTCACTGCCGATGGCAGTCTCTCAGCCCATTTTGAGCATACAATCGCCATCACTGATGGGGAGCCGGAGATATTAACCCGGCTTTAGGCGGGTGGTTTTTAATAGAATAGCAACTATAAGGATATTATGAAAATCAACATGAGGGTTTATGGCGAAAAAAGAAGCCATTGAAGTAGAGGGGGTAGTTACAGAACCCTTACCAAATGGCATGTTTCGCGTTGAGTTGCCTAATGGACACATGGTTTTGGCCCATGCATCGGGGAAGATGAGGCGTTATTTTATCAAGGTTGTGCGCGGCGATCGGGTTCTGGTGGAACTCTCGCCATATGATCTGACCCGAGGCCGGGTTACCTACCGGTTTAACAAATAGATATTGAGGTTGTGTGAATGAAAGTCCAAGCTTCAGTGAAGCCACGTTGTAGCAAGTGCAGAGTAGTGAAACGCAAGAGGGTAGTTAGGATTACATGTTCCAATCCCAAGCATAAGCAAAGGCAGGGATAGAGAGCAGTATCTTCAACTGGGGTTTTTGCCTCGGTAAGGAGTAAGGAGTATAAATGCCACGTGTTTCAGGTGTTGATATCCCAGCAAATAAGCGTGTAGAGATTTCTCTTCGCTACATATATGGTATTGGACCTGCCATG
>Ga0265296_1003930_pt1 | contig 13319 bp, 6 predicted proteins | sample MunlanPumphouse1_FD_189073 | JGI IMG/M metagenome (GOLD analysis project Ga0265296, IMG submission 189073) | Groundwater microbial communities from a municipal landfill in Southern Ontario, Canada - Pumphouse #1 | ecosystem: Environmental > Aquatic > Deep subsurface > Groundwater | place: Canada... | reverse complement strand
TGATTTATCAGGCTTCGGTTGAAGCCCAATAAATTGGGCAACTACAGGAGTTTTTCAGCGTTAACTAGATAGATTAGAAGATAAAACTTTTGACAGAACGAGCGCTCATTAAAGGAGGGATCCTATGAAAATCAGAGATTTATTGGTGGAGATGGTTAAAAAAGACGCCTCGGACTTATTTTACCGCGCCGGCGGCTTTACCCGTTTAAGGATAGACGGAAAAGTTGTGCCGGCAGACAAAGACCTGATTACGGTCGAAGACGTCTCTAAAGCTATGAAAGACCTGACTACCATTGAGCAGCGGGAAATGTTTAAGAAGGATTTTGACCTTGATTTCGGCTTAGACGTAGATTTTTCCATTTACCTTAAAGAACTGTCGCATCGTTTCCGGGTAAGCATCTTTAAACAGCGCAACTGGCCTTCTATTGTCATCAGGAATATCCGCAGCAAAACCCAGACTTTTGAAGAATTGAACCTGCCGGCAGAGGTGCTTAATAAATTAGCCTTGGAAAGAAGCGGGTTAGTGCTTTTAACCGGCACCATGGGCAGCGGCAAGTCCACCACCATTGCCAGCATGATTGAATATATTAATCAGAACAGCCAAAGGCATATTTTGACCGTGGAAGAGCCGATTGAGTTTACCTTTCAGGATAAGCAGTCAATCATTAACCAGCGGGAGTTAGGCATTGACGTTGCCTCTTACGCAATTGCCTTGCGCGCCTTTACCTTGCAGAGCCCGGATGTGATTTACATCGGCAATATCCGCGATTATGAGACCATGTCCGCGGCTTTGACTGCCGCGGAGACCGGGGTCTTAGTCCTTAGCACTCTGCATACGATCAATGCCAGTCAGACTATCGAGCGGATTATCAATTTTTTCCCGCCGCATCAGCATCAGGAAGTGCGCCACCAGTTGGCTAACTTATTAAAAGGGGTTATCGCCCAAAGGCTGGTCCCCTTAAAAGACGGCAGCGGAAGAGTCCCGGCCTTTGAAGTGATGCTGAATACTCCCACAGTCAGCCGCCTGATTAGAGAGGATAAAATCTGGGAGATGCCGCAGTTTATTGAAGACGGCGGGATTTTCGGCATGCAGTCATTTGACCAGTCTTTGATCAAGTTAACTAAAGAGGGGAAAATCAGCGAAGAAGAAGCAGGGAGGTTCGCTGATAACCGGGAAGAATTCAACTTAAGCCTTAAGGGAATTAAAAAAATATAACCTATATTATCGAAAAACGTAAAAGCAATGGAACATCTGTTCACGCACGTCCCGAAATTTCTTGGCTATGCGGGACTAATTGTGCGCTCACAGATATTCCATTGCTTATAAGTAGGCTAATATACGAGGTGATATCATGCTAGAAGAAATCAATACGCAACTCGCCAGCATACTTGCCCATTTGGAAACCCTAAGAGGTTATCTTTGACGTTGATCACAAAAAGCAACTCATCGATAACCTTTCTGTCCGGATGTCGCAGCCGGGCTTCTGGGATAATGCCGAGAATTCCACCAAAATAGTAAAAGAACTTAAAAGCTTAAAGTCTGATGTCGAGCCCTGGGAAGCGGCTTTTAAAAAATACCAGGAATTACGGGAACTCTGCGATATCCTTGAGAGCTCAGACAGCGGCCTGCTTACGGATGTAAGCGCTAATATTTCCGCGTTAAGCAAAATTTTGGATCAGCTGGAATTTAAAGTTGTCTTAGGCGGGAAACTGGATAAAAATAGCGCTATCCTTAGCATTAACGCCGGCGCCGGGGGAACTGAATCCTGCGATTGGGTGAGCATGCTTTTGAGGATGTATATTCGCTACGGCGAAAGCCATGGCTACAAGGTAAAAACTATCGACTTACTTTCCGGCGAAGAAGCCGGGATTAAAAACGCCACGCTTTTAATCGAAGGTGAATACGCTTACGGCTATCTTAAGGCTGAGCGCGGAGTGCATCGCTTGGTGCGCATTTCGCCTTTTGACGCCAATAAGCGCCGGCATACTTCTTTTGCTTCTGTGGATGTGCTTCCTGAGGTAGAAGAGAGCCTTGATATCAAACTGGAAGAAAAAGATTTAAGAATTGATGTTTACCGTTCAAAAGGCGCCGGCGGCCAGAGTGTCAATACTACTGATTCGGCAGTGCGCATTACGCATATCCCTACCGGTATTGTCGCCCAATGCCAGAATGAGCGCTCGCAGTTTCAGAATAAACAGTCCGCGCTGAAAATCCTAAAGGCGCGCATTTATGAGCTGGAGAGCCGGAAAAAAGAAGCAGAGCTGGCAAAACAGTCTTCCGACAAAAAGAAAATCGAATGGGGCTCGCAAATCCGCTCCTATGTTTTACACCCCTATAATATGGTCAAAGACCACCGCACCGATTATGAAACCGGCGACACCGCCAAAGTCCTTGACGGCGGCCTTGACGAATTTATCAAAGCTTTCCTAAAGAGCCAAGTCAGGTAAATCCCCCAAAAAATAATTTACTTAACATATTGGAATTGTTAATCTTAAGCTTCTGTTAAAAAGTTTAGTGATTACCTTGACAATCCCTGCTTCATATGTTATACTTTGGGAACTTACCCAGTAGGAATCCCTAGAAAACATTTCAAGCTCAATAAAAAGGAGAAGAGAGAATGTTGTCTAAAAAATTAAGCGCATTGATTTTTGTGGTAGTTTGCAGCGTAACAGCTGTTTATGCAGAAGGGGTGGTAGTTTCTGGAACGGCCATGGATAAGAAGAGCGCAGCTCCAATAGCAAAGACAGCGATTTCAGTCCGGGTTAACGGCAGGACAGAAAAGGCCTTAACCAACGCAAAAGGCTTCTTTAGCCTTGGAGTCAATGTTTCAGGTAGGTTTTTCGTGGGCACAATTACAGCTAGTGCTAAAGAATATCAGACAGAAAATAAATGGCTGGTTTTCTTGCCTTGGACAAGATCTATCAAAGTGGACTTTAAACTTAGGGATATTACGCCGCCACTGCTGGAGATTCTTTCACCGCTTGAAGGCGAGGAGATATTCAGCAATCCTACCATTAAGCTACATTACCGTGATGAAGGCTCCGGATTAGATAAAAGGACTTTAAAGGTTTGGGTTAACGGTAAAAATTTGACGACAAGCCTTAAGAATACGGGCGCCCAAAGTGCTGTTTTGACCGTATCCAAAAAAGATTCCTTTAGCGAAGGCCCCTGCGTGATATCTGCACAAATAGCAGACCGTGCCGGTAATCTTCAAGAAATTGACGTGCGGGCCAGGGTCGTTACTAAAGAAAATTATTTTGTCCGTTTAGGCAAAGAAGCTTTGCTGAACCGTGATATTGTAGCTGCGAATCAGAATTTTAAAAAGGCCTTAGAGGTTTCTCCGTTAGGTGCGGAGGCAAATTTTTATTACGCTATTACCCGGCTGGGAGTTTTGCCCCTTGATAATAATTCACTTTATTTATTAGAGGATATGGGATTCAAAGCGGCTAAAGGTAAGCCGTTAGCAAAGGCAGATTTAGATCCTTTTCATTTTAACGCGCAGGCCCCTGCGGGTTTAGGTAAGTTTAATTTGCCTTCCACATTTCCCAAGGGGGAGGAGTTACAGGGGGTAGTCAGAAATAAGATTATTCCCGAGTTAGTTGGCGCTTTAAAAAACCTGGCCCTGGTTTTAAAAAAGAAGGATTTTGTTTCCTATCTGGAAGCTAAGAATCTTCTCACCGGAAGAGAGAAAATAGAGATAGATTATGCAGACGCAGCGTTTTTAAAGTCCTTGCTCTCTCTGGTTAAATCCCGGATGCAAGAGGCATTAGTCAGGAATCTTGATTCTGACCTGGCATACTTAAGCTATTTATTTGTTCAGGGTGCGTTGAAGCCTGAGTATGTCTTGGAGCAATACCCCCAGCTGCTGCGAGTGAAGGATATCCCGCAGTCAACGGCAGCAAAACAGGCGCTCATTGAAGCCATAGACAGCTACCTTGAAGGCTACAATTCTCTTTTTGCAGAAACAGATGATCAAACAGATGACCTGATAAGTTTAAGCAAGGCATCTGTTTACCGGCAGCAAGCAAAGTTGTTTGCCCAGGAAATTAGCGATATAAAGAAATCCTTGTTAGGTGCGCCCGACTCGAATTTCTCCCTTAAGATTAGCCAGATGGTTAATCTAGGGTATTATTTTGATAACCCCCTTGATCCAATGGGGGTGCTGGATAGCGATGGCGTAACTTACTTCTTAAGGGGGATGCTTCCTTATCCTACCTATGCCTTGAATAATTTCTCAAAGGCTGACATAAGCTATCAAGAGCTCATTCCTCCTACCAATATTTTTTATAACGGCCAGAAAAAAGAAGTTGATTTTGCGGATATCTCCCTAGTTAAGGCAAGCCTTAGGTCAATACGCGTGTTCTCTTTGAGCATGTTAGGTTATAATCTCAACGTAAATAACAAGCCGTTAGCTTTAGATATGTTAAATCGCAAAAAGATTAGTTTTAACGATATCCTCAATACCTATTCCGATCTTTTTACTTTGCGTTCCACTAGTAATATTGAATCGGCCAGAAAGTCACTCGTTAATTTAGTGAATGATTATAAAGATGCCGTGGATTATTGGGTTAATCGCGAAGATAGGTATCCTTCGGATGATATTTATCTACCTGGAGCATATTTTTGGAAGAATGAATCGAGGTATGCAAGCATGTTGGATGGATTAAAAGATATGCAGGCTACCGCAATTGATATCCATCCTAAGTATACGCATGATAATGTGCGGGTAAACCTTGGGGAATTTTTCTTAAAATACAAAGACGCCAGGCAATTTATACCTAAGTTTGATAAAGATAACAGGTATATCAAAGGTACATTTCCTGATCCTACTTTCTGGGGGATATTGCCGGATAATAAATCTTAGCGTTGGTTAAAGCGATGAAGAAACTACTGGTTGTATTTTTATTCGGGTTTTTGCTGATTAACCTTGCTCTGGCTCCGCTTTACGCATTTAGTTTTGATGAGGCGGTAATTGAAGGTTTTTGTTTAAATAAGTTCAGCAAGGGCAAGGTTGTTTATTCTATAGAGGCTGACAAGGCTTCGTTAGGAAGCAGAAGGATAGGCTTTTTTGACATCGGGTTCATAAAAGTGGCGAATTTAGAGAATGTGAGCCTTGCGCTCTATCAGGAGGGGAATCTAATAAAGAAGCAGCATTTTGACAAGGCGTTGTATGAACTAAATACCAGCCGCCTTTTTGATGATAAGGGAAATTTAATATTCAGCGAAAGGCAATTATCAGGTAAATAAATTGTATTTGGCTAAGGAAGCAAGGGGCATTCCTATTCTTTTTCTTTAGGAATGCCCCCTTTTTTACTCGCAGTATATGCCCAGATAATATGCCAAATCCAGCAACTCATTTTTTTTGGTTTTGTCCTGATTCTTGCCGCTGGCCTGACGATGCCTGTGCTTTTATGCGGGATGGATCGCTGCCAATTGTCGGTGTTGGGGCTGATCTTGGAGGATCCTTGGGCATAGGCCCTGAAATTGTGCCGGGAGTGATTGTAACATTGGGTACCCCGGCAGTAATTGTTTTTGTCGCGCCAAACCTATCTCTTACCTGACAGGCAGCGGGTAAACTTAGTGAATCAAGGGGAATTAAGTTGCTTGGGGAAAATTTCGTATCCCATAGCCCGTCGTTTCCGAAATCCCATCTGTATTCTAACAACCCGTCCCAAGTGGTATTAATATCCGGGTCACTGCTCCCTTTTGCCCCAAATTCTGATTTCCATATCGGCCGAAGGATCTTCAGCGAATCACTCTGCAGGGCGTAGACATAATTACCCGAAACAAAGATGCTGCAGACTGTGTTTTGAGTATCGTATTTTCCTATCAACATAGGGGCATAGGGATTACTGACATCCGCAACCTGTATTCCTTCTTTGCTATCTGCAATATATGCGTAATTACCACTGACATATATGTTTACTGCTCCTCCCGGCGTATTACATATACCCACTAAAGAAGGATTTCCCGGATTAACAATATCATAAATCAACATCCCGGATTCATAAGCTGCCACATAGAGGTAATGCCCTAAGATAAAGGAAGAAGAAGTTATTCTAGATGCCTTGCAACTGCGCACTAAACTTGGAGAGCGGGGATTAGAAACATCAATAACCTGTATACCAGAAAGAGCGTCTGCGACATAGGCATAGCCGCTTGATACAGATACCTGTTGCGTCGCATCGGAAGTCGGATATCCTCCCACCAAGGCAGGTTCCGTGGGATTAGAAATGTCAACAATATGCAGGCCGCCTGCAGTTGTAAGATAAGCGTAATTACCTGCTACGCATACATCCAGCGTATACTTCTGCCACCAAGTCCCTGGCATAGTAACCGCTCCTTTTTTTACAGGAGACAGGGGATTGGAGATATCATAAATCTGCAGGCCGCGATTGCCTTTTGCGATATAAGCATAATTTTCTGAAACATATACTTTACAAAACACATTATAATCATCTTGAGGTGATACTGTAACAGAGGTTAAGGGCGCGGTGGGATTGGCGATATTAATAACCTCAAAGCCTCCTTTTTTATCATCACTTTTTGTGATATAGGCGTAGTTAGCCGAGATAAATATACTGGAGGCATTCCCTAAGATACTACGATTCCCAAGTAAATCAAAGGTGAGAGTTTTAATAGAGCCAACGTCTTCCATTATAGGTTTATGGTTATAAGTAACGATCCAAATGTCCCGGGTTGCCTGGGATAAATTTCCGCTTGTATCTTTTATTTCTACTTTAATTCTGTAGTGCTTAGAAACAGGCAGCGCGGAAGACTTGAAAGGGCGGGAGATGTCAATAACCTGGATTCCGGAGTTACTATCGGCAATATAAGCGTAGTTAGCCAGGACGGATACTCCCGATGGCTTTCCCATAGTTTTACAACGCACTACTGGAACGGGGGATCGCGGATTACTAATATCAATAACCAGTAAGCCGGCGTACATATCGGCAACATAAGCATAGTTCTCGTAAATATATACCTTTTGGGCTCCACTCATATCATTACAAGAGCCAACCAGTAAAGGAGCTAACGGATTAGAAATATCCAATATCTCGATGCGATTACCCTCGGCAAGATAAGCATAATTTCCCGCAATGGTGATACCGTAAATACAGCCAACTGGGAGGAATCTCCCGGCCAGAGGTAAATTCGGGTTAGTAACATCAAGTATCTCAAGTCCTCCGTTTACGCTTGCCAAATAGGCATAATGGCCTAGAACATAGACATCACGAAAGTAATTTCCTTCTCTAAATGCTTGTTGCGCAGAACCCGATGGATTATAAGTCTTTGTTAATACAGGCGCGTTTGGCTTTGAGACATCAACCATCAACATGCCGCCATACCTATCAGTCATATAGGCATAATTTCCGCTTACATAGACTGACGAGGCAGAATCCGGTGTCGGGCAACTTCCCATTAAACGAGGCGATCGCGGATCGGCAGTATCAATAATTTGTAGGCCGGAATTGCCAGCAGCAATATATGCATAGCGGCCCTGAACGAATACTTTTTGAGCGTAACCACAGTTATATCCTCCAATAATCGTTGGGCTTCTGGGGTTAGATATGTCCATAACCTGTAACCCTGAACTGCTATTGGCTATATAGGCATAATTACCAGAAGCAAAAATATCTAAAGCGGCACTCGGTGTAGCAACTTGTAGAGGAGGAGGAAGGCTTAGGCTAAAAGGCACACGGTAGGAGTGTTCGTTTTTTAAATACGACAAATATTCTGTGTCCCATACGCCGTCATCGTCAAAATCCCATCTTGCTTGTAGGCCGGCAGAATTAGCGTTTTGGTTGCTATAAGAGCCGCTGGCATCCACCGCGGCCATAAACGTATCCGAAAGATCTCCGTGTTGATTTTCAGGGGAAACAACAAAAAAGGCATAAGGCGGTAAGTTAGCTGCTTTCACCTCAAGTTGTTTTGTAAGGACGTTAGTTAATCCTTGCGAATCTTTTACTTCGAGTTTAACTGTTTTAGCCCCGCCAGTAGAATATTTGAAAGAGGTGGTTTTATTTGTAGAAAATGCGCTGTCCCATATGCCATCCCCTTCAAAGTCCCATCTTACCTGAAGTTGAGAAGAACTGTTTTCAATATCGCTGCTTGAGGAGGCATCAAAGGTAAAATTAGTATTAATGCTGCCTTGGGGCGGCTTTATAGAAAAACTGGCAAATGGCCTAACGTTTGTTACGGCGCTTCCAGCTACTGCAAAGTTATCCTGGGCATAAGAAATTTCGGCATTGCCCACAGAATTAGTTGCTCTTACCTCTACGCTATATCGCCCATTTTTTAATGCCGGCAGGGTAAAAATAAATTCTTCTTCAGCGCTGTCAAATTTGCCATCTTTAGCCTGTGCCTGAGACCAAGCGCCTCCATTTATACGGTACTCTACCTTACTAATAGTATTTAAAGTCACATCGCCGTAAATGCCGGGATTATTAACCAATTTAGGGTTAGCGTTTAGAATGGGTTTATCTTGTGCTTTGCCGGTATAGGCAAAGGGATTGTTGCCTGTCTTGCTTAAAGAAACTGTATCGGGAAAAGTCTCCAAGGGGTCTAATATCCCGTCTCCGTCTGCATCTCGCCAGCCGATTTGTCCCCTGGAGTAGGCGCCGATGGGCCCTTCGGAAATCATTATGTCTGCCGCCCCTTCTCCTGCGCCATTAAAATAGCCCTTCCCATCGTTGTATTGAGAATTAGCATTCACGACGTTTAAATATCCAAATCTGTCAACCGGGCTTATAGAGGCTTCATAGTATTGATCATTAGCTCCGAATATATGCATAGTTTCATGACGCGCTACATAATCCTGCCTTAAATCTTGGCTGAATAATGTCACAGAGGGCCCCCACAGATACGCCCATGCCCGGTCATCCTTTTTATACTCTTTTTTATAAAATACCTTGACCATAAATGCCCAATGCGTCTTAAATGTTTCTCTAAGGTCATTCACGTATTCTCTTTCTTTCTCAGGTTCTTGCGGAGGATACTGTGAGTTCCAATATGTTATCTGAGAGGGGAGGTTTCGAGGGTCAGTTTCTTTCTTGAAATAAAAGGTAATTTTAGCATTTGGCTCGCCATCCTGAAATTGCTTCAGGGCATTCACGATCGACTCATAAACAGAATCTATTTCTGCTGTAGGCCAAGGGGTTTCTTCTGCGCTCGGCACAAAAAACACAGCTACGGCAATATCTCCTGTCATATAGAGGCTGGTATCGTAGATGCTGGCGCCGTAAGCCCTTGACTTGGCGCCTATGCCAGAACTTAATGCCTTTGCTTTTTGGAATAAAGCCAAAGAGGTAGACTGTATTTCTTTGGTTGCTCTCTGCTTTTGTAATCTCTTTTGCATTTTCTTCTCTTCCAATAATTGCAAGGCTGTTTTCTTTTTCTCCCATCGTCCCCAGTATTCTTTATTTTTCTTTATTTTTTCTTCCTTTGTTTTTGGCAAATCCGGAGGCATAACTACGTAATCCCGAAAAGGCCCTGTTACTTGTTTCTGCGGGTTGATTGTCATTATTTTTGCCTTTTTAGTTTGAGACAATCTCTCATTCCAGAGTTTAATCGCATCTAAGCAGGATGCCTCATAACCTTTATTTTCAAAGGCAGTTAATTCAATCTTAACGTAAGATACTTCCTTAAAAAGATAAGATAATTTCTTAAGTTTTACAGCAGCATCCTGAGGTACCTTCCCGATAAAAACACCGGGAGGAAAGACTTCATTTATGATACAGCCGGCTTCTTCAGCGAATCTCCTGGCATATTGCATTTCGGTAATGGTATCTGTAGCCAGAATAATAATTGCTTCTTCATTCGCCTTGGAAAATGCGGATATCCCTTGAGCAGGGCTTTCCGAAGAAATAATAAAGAAAAGAATGAAAGTAAAACATAGTTTCTGAAAGATTATTTTTCTCATTTTCTGCCTCCATGCGCAAAAAAACCCTAAAGCTTATGCCTGCTGCTTTAGGGCAAACTTTTAGGGCCGTATAAACAAAATAACCTTGGGATACCCCAAGGTTATCCCCTTTGGCAGCGCAGCCCCCTTGACATTTTTGAAAAAATGTCAAGGGCTGTCGCTTTGCGCCCCAAGATCGCTCCTGGTTTGCCTTTATCAGTAGGCTGTCCCGTTACCGGCGGTAAACATTCTCCGTTGATTCTTAGCCTGTAACGGATGTTACTTATACCAAATTGTCAATCTTGCAACTTCTAAAATAAGTATAACATCTTTTGAAAGGATGTCAAGGAGGGTGGATTCTATTTTTGTTGCAAACCCGAGCGCTTGTGTTAAAATTGTAGCTATGTTAGGCCTAATTAAGAAGACTATTCTCGCTAATAAACAGAACCTTATCCGCAAGAGGTTTCCCAACGTTAATATTACCCTGCATGCTGAGATGCCCAGCCCATCGATGAATAAGATGGTGGAGCTATCCGGCATGGTTGATAAAGTCAATTCCTTTGAGCCAAAAATCAGCGTTCTCTCTGATGCCGAGCTAAAAGAGAAAACCCAGGAATTTAGAAGCTATATCCTGCGTAAAAATAACGACTTTACCCGGGATTTAGCAGAGCTGCAGGAAGCTATGCTTGCCGCGGCAATCCCCGAAGAAAAAGAAAAGATCAAAGAGAAAATAAAATTAGTGCGCAATCAGGTTTTCGCGGATATTTTACCTGAAGCCTTTGCCGTGGTGCGCGAAGCCTCCCGTCGCTCCATCGGCCTGCGCCACTTTGATACGCAGATTGCCGGCGGCATAGTCCTGCATGAAGGTAAAATCGCGGAAATGGCTACTGGAGAAGGAAAAACCCTGGTGGCGACTTTATCGGCATTTCTGAACGCGCTCTTAGGCAAGGGCGTGCATATTGTTACGGTCAACGACTACCTCGCCCGGCGCGACTGCGAATGGATGGGCCCGATTTTTGAATTCTTAGGGCTTTCCGTGGGGGCAATCCAGCATGAGATGTCAGACGAGCAAAGGCAGCGCGAATACGCCTGCGACATCACCTATGGCACTAACAACGAATTCGGCTTTGATTATTTGCGCGACAATATGAAGTATGATACCCGCGATGTGGTGCAGCGGCCGTTTTTTTACGCTATCGTCGATGAAGTTGATTCCATTTTAGTTGATGAGGCGCGTACACCTTTAATTATTTCCGGGCCGGCCGAGGAATCTACGGATAAATATTACACTGCCAAGAAAATCGCTGACCAGCTTAAAGGCAGGCGGGTTACCGAAAGAGAGGAAATCGACGCTAAATATAAGGGAGAGGATCTCTCCAAAGGTTTTGATTATGTTGCCGATGAAAAGGCTCAGACCATTGCTATGACTGAAGAAGGCGAGAATAAGGCATCGCGCTCTTGGGGCATTGAAAGCATGCATAATATTGAGACCATTGAGTTCCGCCACCACACTATTGCCGCTTTACGCGCTAAGGAATTCTACCAGCGCGACGTGGAGTATGTTCTAAAAGACGGCGAGGTGGTAATTGTTGATGAATTTACCGGCAGGATGATGCCGGGCAGACGCTGGTCAGACGGCCTGCATCAGGCGGTAGAGGCCAAGGAGGGCATGCGTATTGAAAGGGAAAACCAGACCTTAGCCACGGTTACCTTTCAGAATTACTTCCGCATGTATGAAAAACTCGCCGGCATGACCGGAACCGCCTTTACCGAGGCAAATGAATTTAAAAGCATTTACCAGCTGGATGTAGTGGTGATTCCCACTAACCGGGCATTAATTCGTACTAATTTTCCCGACCGTATTTATAAAACCGAAAAAGAAAAGTTTGATGCGGTGGTAGAAGAGATTATTGAGCTCTATAATCTAGGCCGGCCGGTTCTGGTAGGCACAATTTCCATTGAGAAATCAGAGCAATTTTCCCATATGCTTAAGGTAAAAGGGATTACTCATCAGGTTTTAAACGCAAAATACCACGAGCAGGAAGCGCAGATTGTCGCCCAGGCAGGAAGATTTAAGGCGGTGACAATTGCCACGAATATGGCCGGCCGCGGCACGGATATTTTGTTGGGTGGCAACCCGGTTTTTATCGCCCGCAGTGTCTTAAAGCAAAAATTAAAGCCGGATGACCCGGATTACGAAGCAGAATACAAAAGACTGCTCCAGCAATATTCCCGTCAAACTCAGGAGGAGCATGAAAAAGTCGTGCAGGTAGGCGGCTTACATGTTTTAGGCACGGAGCGCCATGAAGCGCGGCGCATTGATAATCAGCTGCGCGGCCGCTGCGGCAGGCAGGGAGACCCGGGGTCTTCCAGGTTTTATGTTTCGCTCGGCGATGATCTGATGCGTTTGTTTGGTTCAGACCGTTTAGTCGGCTTAATGGAGAAGCTAGGTTTAGAGGAAGGCCAGGTAATTGAGCATCCCTGGGTAAGTAATTCCATTGAAATTGCCCAGCGCCGGGTAGAGCAGCAGAATTTTGAAATCCGCAAGCAGCTTTTGGAATACGACAATGTGATGAATAAACAGCGCGAGATTATTTACCGCCAGCGTCGGGAGATTCTTGAAGGCGCGGATTTAAAGGAAAATATTCAGGAGCTCAGCGCCCGGGCCATGGAGCAGGCCGTGGATTTTTATTTTAATGAGCAAAGCCAGGACGCCAGTGCGCTATTGAATGAAATCAAGTTAAGGTTTAACCTTGAGCTGGAGGCGAAAAAAATTGAGGGTTTAAATAGAGAACAGATTAAGCAGGAGTTAGCGGAAAGCGCGGGTTTGCTCTACGCGGAAAAAGAAAAATCTATCGGCCCGGATTTAATGCGCCACTTAGAGCGGATGGTTTTCCTGCAGATTATGGATGCTAAATGGAAGGACCATCTCTACGCCATGGATTCCCTGCGCGAAGGCATTGGCTTGCGCGCCTACGGCCAGCGCGACCCCTTGATTGAATACAAGCGCGAGGCCTTTGAGATGTTCAGCCAGATGATGGCAGGTATTGATAGCGAAGCCATTGAAACCATCTTTAAGCTGCAGCCAATTAAGCCGGAAAGGTTTAAAGGGGTATTCAGCTCGGTTTCCCAGCAAATGGTGCATCCGGAAGCAGCCAAATTCGTTAATCCTCAAGAACAGGAAAGCCCTTCGGAAAAAGAATCTCTCCCCCAGCCTGTTAGCCCTGCTTATCCTAAAGTCGGCCGTAATGACCCCTGCCCATGCGGTTCAAATAAGAAGTTCAAAAAATGCTGCGGGCGTTAGTTAGTTGAATTTTTAGTAACAGTTCAGCTCTCAGAAGCATCCGTCGGTGTCATTGCGAGCCCCGTAGGGGCGAAGCAATCCTTTTTAAGATTGCTTCGTCGCTGTCGCTCCTC